>JACDJC010000239.1_pt1 | contig 70072 bp, 68 predicted proteins | sample 7454191 | NCBI WGS metagenome assembly JACDJC01 (sample SAMN14253291, study PRJNA609438) | sludge metagenome | isolation source: sludge after 25d culture with pyrite and EDTA | collected 2018-12-20 | reverse complement strand
CTGCAACGACAGTGGCACGATGTATGGCGGGATGTCGGCGAAACGCTGGCGCTTCTTCTTGGTGAGCTGCTTGCGTTGCTTGAGCCTGACAACCGGGATGATCCACAGACCGCGCTCTAAATCGAACTGATCGGGCGTGGCGTAGCGCAATTCACCGGTGCGCACGCCCGTGAGCAGCAGCAGACGTAGACCCAGTTGCGTATTCAGGCGACCTCTGTACTTGCGCAACGTCTGCAGCATTGCCGGCAGCTCGGGCATGCGCAAAAAGGGATTGTTCTCCACCGGCGGCAGCGGCATCGCCACCACATCCAAATCCTTGGCCGGGTTGTCGCCCATGTTGGGCACCACCACCGAGGCGTAGGTGAATAGCTGGCTGAACCAGGTGCGCAGCTTCTCGGCGACCGACAGCGAGCCACGCTTTTCGACTCTGCCGATGATGTCCAGCAGATGGGCGCGGGTGACGTCATAGATGGTCAGGTGGCGCAATACGGGAAACACATCCTTCGCGAAGATGCGCCCGATCTGCTTGGGCGTGCTCTGGCGGCCCTCATTTTCCAGAGAGAGGCTGCGGTGGGCCAGCCATTTGTCGTAGATGGTCTGGAAGGTGTGCTCGCCAGCCAGGACAATCACGTGACGTTTGCGCTTGCGTTCCGAGTGCGGGTTGATGTCCTTGGCCAGCAGCGCCCGCGCCTCTTCACGCAAGTCGCGAGCCTGTTTCAAGGAGAGGGCCGGATAGCCGCCAAAGGTGATGCGCTCACGCTTGCCCAGCCAGGAATAGCGGAAGTGCCATACCTTGCTGCCGATGGCGGAGACGTAGAGGTAAAGGCCGTCGAAATCGGCAAGCGAGTACGGCTTGCCGGTGGCCTTGGCTTGCCGAGCCATGAGGTCCGAGAGCATATGTCCAACTCCAGAAGGCGAGTTGAATGCAATCGTTCTCTTCTAGCGCCAGCTCCTCCAGCAACAATGCGGATTGGGAACCTCGCACATTGTTTGGGCCACTTTTTGTACCAGTTTGGGCCGGTTGTCAGTGGTTCTCGCTGGATGTCAGTGGATCGAGGTTAGGTGAAAAACATCAATCCTGACAATGACTTGCGACATTCCTTGGCGTTCGGTGGAAGTCCCTGGAAAGTCGAAGTGGAGCGGGTGAAGGGAATCGAACCCTCGTATGCAGCTTGGGAAGCTGCCGTTCTGCCATTGAACTACACCCGCGTGCCGGGGCGATTATAGCGGCACGCTCGGGGCTCGGCGCGATCCTGTCGTGCGCTGCGTGAGACAATTCCCGCATGGAAACAATTGTCGTCAACGGAGAATCCCGTTCGCTGCCGGATCCGGCCACGGTTGCCGCGCTGATTGCGGAACTCAGGCTTGCGGGACGCCGGATCGCCATCGAGCGCAACGGCGAGATCGTGCCGCGCAGCCGGCATGAGCAGCAGGCCCTGCTGCCCGGCGACCGGCTCGAGATCGTCGCCGCCGTAGGCGGCGGCTGAATCTCCCGGATCTCTCTTTTCGACCCCTGCCCCGTACTCCGAGCAAGCTCATGAACACTTCTGACGCATTGACGATCGGTCAGCGCACGTTCTCGTCGCGTCTGCTGGTCGGTACCGGCAAATACCGCGACTTCGAGCAGACCCATGATGCCGTCGAGGCGAGCGGTGCGCAGATCGTCACGGTCGCGATCCGGCGCACGAACATCGGCCAGAACGCTGAGGAACCGAATCTGCTCGATTTCCTGTCGCCCGATCGCTGCACGATCCTGCCGAACACGGCCGGTTGCTACAGCGCCGACGATGCGGTGCGCACGCTGCGTCTGGCGCGCGAGTTGCTCGACGGTCATACGCTGGTCAAGCTCGAAGTGCTGGGCGATTCGCGTTCGCTCTATCCGAACATGCCCGAGACAATCCAGGCGGCCGAGACGCTTGTGCGCGACGGCTTCGAGGTGATGGTCTATTGCAGCGACGATCCGATCCAGGCGAAGCGGCTCGAGGAAATCGGCTGCGTGGCGGTGATGCCGCTGGCCTCGCTGATCGGCTCCGGCATGGGCATCCTGAATCCGTGGAATCTGCAACTGATCCTGGAGCAGGCGACGGTGCCGGTCATCGTCGATGCCGGCGTTGGCACGGCATCCGATGCCGCGATTGCAATGGAACTGGGGTGTGCCGGCGTGCTGATGAACACGGCGATTGCGGCCGCCCGCGATCCGGTGCTGATGGCCGGCGCGATGCGTCAGGCGGTCGAGGCCGGGCGCGCCGCCTTTCTGGCCGGACGCATGCCGAAAAAACCGTATTCGGCCGCACCGTCTTCGCCGACGAGCGGGCTCATTGCCCCGGCCAGTCCGCATCCGTGAGTCAGTCATCAGGCCCGGCTCCTGGCCGGGCATCGTCGCCAACGCGCGCCCTGCCCGCCTCTGCTGCGTCTTCCGTCTCGTCCGCGTCTTCCATCTTTTCGTCGTTTTCTCCGCCCTCCGGACTTTCCGACGCTCCGGACGTGCCCACAACGCCCATGCCTACTGCACCCGCGTCTGCCTCCGCACCCACGGCAGTCACGCGCGCTGAACCGGGCTCGACGCACGGATCACCGACTGCGCCGGCGCATCCGCACATCCGCAGTTTCTCCGGCCGACGGGGGCACTTCACGAGCGGCCAGCGCCAGGCGTACGAGACGCTGCGCGAGCCCTGGTGCCTGCCTTTCGACGCCGCACAGCCACTCGATGCGCAGCGCCGCGCGACGGTCTTCGGGCGCGAGGCGCCGCTGGTGGTCGAGATCGGCTTCGGCATGGGCGATGCCACGGCGCAGATCGCGGCCGCCGCACCGGATCATGATTTCCTCGGCATCGAGGTCTATCCCGCCGGCGTCGGTGCCCTGCTGATGCGCATCGACGCGCAGCGGCTGAGCAATCTGCGCATCATTCAGCACGATGCCGTCGACGTCCTGCGCGAGATGGTCCCGCCGGCTTCGCTCGCGCGCGTGCAGATCTTCTTTCCCGACCCCTGGCCGAAGAAGCGCCATCACAAGCGTCGCCTGATCCAGCCGCCCTTCGTCGCGCTGCTTGCCAGCCGGCTGCAGCCCGGCGCGATCCTGCACTGTGCGACCGACTGGGAACCGTACGCCGAACAGATGCTCGATGTGCTCGAAGGCTCACCGCTGCTGGAAAATACCGCTGTCGATGGCGGCTACGCGGCGCGACCCGACTATCGCCCGCTTACCCGATTCGAAGCGCGCGGCCAACGGCTCGGGCACGACGTGCGTGACCTGGTCTTCCGTCGCCGCAGCGACGGTGTCGAAGAGGCAATTGGCTAACGTGTAAAGCTGCCAGCCCTGCCCGGAAAGCTCGCCAGAAAATTCCCGGACGAGACATCGGGTGCAGCTCATGCCTGCATGCCGGGTGATACGGCAGCCATGGACAACCAGACACGGGCGTGGGCATGGATGGCTGGCTCACACGCCCTGAAGCTTCACGCGCGCTGAAAACGCCCGCCGGTCAGACACTCCACTGCACGAGCCCGGACCACGCGGTCGCGAGCACGATTCCGCCGAAGGCGATCCGGTACCAGGCGAACGGCACGAAATCGTGGCTGGCGACGTAGCGGATCAGCCAGTGGACACAAGCCAGTGCGGCGAAGAACGAGAACAGCAGGCCGACGCCGAACAGCGGCAGGTCTTCGGGGCCGAGCAGCGCGCGGTACTTCCAGGCGTCGTAGATGCCGGCGCCGATCAGTGTCGGGATCGCCAGAAAGAACGAGAACTCGGTCGCCACCCGGCGCGACAGGCCGAAGAGCATGCCGCCGATGATCGTCGCCCCCGAGCGGCTCGTGCCGGGAATCAGGGCGAACGCCTGGGCAATGCCGAGCTTGAACGCATCGGTGCTCGTCATCGCATCGACATCGTCGATGCGCGCGACCGCCTGCGTGCGGCCGCGCTCCACCCAGAGAATGACGAGCCCGCCGAGGATGAACGCCAGCGCAACCGGCACCGGGTGGAACAGGTGCGCCTTGATGGCGCTGGCGAACGCCAGGCCGAGCACCGCCGCCGGCAGGAAGGCGATGAAGACGTTGCGGGCAAAGTGCTGCGCGCGCGCATCGGTGCCGATGCCGCGCACCGTCTCGGCGATGCGTGCGCGGTAATACCAGATCACGGCAAACATCGCGCCGGTCTGGATCGCCACCGAGAACATCTTTTCCTTCTCGCCCTCGAAGCCCAGCAGGGCGGAGCCAAGGATCAGATGACCCGTGCTCGAAATCGGCAGGAATTCGGTCAGCCCTTCGATGATGCCGAGCAGGACCGCCTTGACCAGCAGGGGCAGGACGACCAGCGCCTCGATCATCGGCCCCACCAGGCATGGAAGTGGTGGACCGGGCCATGCCCGCTGCCCACTTCCAGCCGATCGGCCTGGCGCAGCGCCTCGGTCAGGTAGTCCTTGGCGCCGCGTACCGCCGCCACCGGATCCTGGCCGTGCGCCAGCAGGGCGGCGATCGCCGCCGACAGCGTACAGCCGGTGCCGTGCGTATTGCGCGTCTCGACGCGTTTCGTCGGCAGTTCGACCATGCGGTCGCCGTCGTGCAGCAGATCGACCGGATCGCCGCTGGCGTGCCCGCCCTTGAGCAGGACGAAACGCTGGCCGTCGTCGGCGAGCAGACGGCGCAGGCGCTCGGCCGCGCGGCGCCGCTCGCTCATCGTCTCCGGTGCACCCTGCTCGAGCAGCACGCCGGCTTCGGGCAGGTTCGGCGTGATCATCGTCGCCAGCGGGAAGACGGCCTCGATGAGCGTGCCGACCGCTGCGCGATCGAGCAGCAGATCACCGCTCTTGGCCACCATCACCGGATCGACGACGCAATGCGCAAGCTGTCCGCCGTGCACCACGGGCGCAAGCCCCTCGGCCACGGCCTGCGCAATCGCCGCCGTGCCGAGCATGCCGATCTTGGCCGCGTCGATGCGGATGTCGTCGAACAGCGTGGCCAGTTGCAGGCGGATGAACTCCGGCGGCACCGGATGCACGCCGCTCACGGTGCGCGTGTTCTGCGCGGTCAGCGCGGCCACGACGCCGGCGCCGTAGGCGCCGAGCGCGGAAAAGGCTTTCAGATCGGCAAAGATGCCGGCACCACCGCCGGGATCGATGCCGGCGATCGTCAGGGCATTGGGAATCCGCCCGGCACGGGACTGGTCTGCTTGATTCACGGCAACAGGCGACGGACCGGGAAGCGGGCCCGCCGGATCGGCGACGCGACATTGCGCCGGGAGCGATGGTACCCGCAGGATCCCGACGCGTCCGGACCTTTGTCCGGTTCCAGCGCAACACGACTGCCCCGGAGCGTTTTGCGGAGCCGTGCCGTCAGCGGATCAGGACGGCAGCGCCGGCGGCTTCAAACGTTCGGAAGTCAGGAGTCACCGGCCGCATCCGGAAGGCGCACCGGAAAACGTTCGGACGAGGCACAAAGCGCGGTCACATGGATCTCTGGATTGCGGAATCGAGGATTCTTCACATGACACACGACCTGCATGAAGCCCGGACGCTCTCCTGACGGACAGGACAGGCGATGATGACTTCACACCCTCTCAGCCGCACGATGAGAGCGGCTCGCCGTGCCAGGCGGCGATCAGCGGCACGCGCATTTCCGCTTCGCTGGGCCCGCCGTGCATGCCGACGAAGCGCATCGGCGGATCGCCGACCACCTGGTCGACGAGAGTGACCGCGCGCTGCGGCACGAGCAGATGCGTGCCCAGCCGGCCGGCCAGGGCGTCGCCCGTTCCGAACCAGCCCGCCGCCAGCAGCTCGGCCGCCGTGTGCACCGCGAAGGCATCCCCCAGCTCGGCCTCGACCGTCGCGGCAAAATCCGCCTGCGCGGCCGCGCGCACCTGGCAGAACGGAACGCGCGGCTCGCCGCTCAGCGGACGCTCCAGGCAGGCTGCCAGGGCCGGATAGTCCCCGAGCTGCAGCTGATCGGCGTCGGCCACGTCGATGAAGCCGTGATCGGCCGTGACCAGCACGAGCACCTGGCGCCGGCGCATGCGCTCGACGAGCTGCGCGAACCAGGCATCGAGCCGTTGCACCACTGTGTGCGCCTTGTCGCTGGCGCAGCCGGACTGGTGGCTGACGGTATCGAAGTGCGGCAGATAGACGAAGACGCTGGCGGCGGTGCCTGCCGCATCGAGCGCCGCCTCGACGTGGTCACAGACGTCATTCATGCTGTGGTAACCGACGATGGTCGAGCCGGCATAGGCATGCCGCGAGAAAACGGAATCGGCAGTCTGCGCCGGCAGCACCGAAAAGGTCGGAGCGGCCGAGCCCGACATCCAGGGCTGCCAGTGCCAGACATCCTGTGCCGCGACGCTGCGCGCATGATCGGCGCGGACATCCATCGGCAGCGTGCGGATGATTTCACCGACCTGTTCCGACCACATCAGCCAGGCCGGATTGCCGTGCGCCGCCGGAGGGGCTGCCGCCGACAGGGCGGACAGGGCCGGAGCCGTACTGGACGGGAAGACCGAATCGAGCGAGCGCCAGCGAAAACGGGACAGCACGCCGGCCGGCGCGTGGGTCGCCAGCGGCTGCTCGCCCAGGCCGTCCATCAGCACGAACACCACCTGCCCGGCACCGGCCAGCGCCGCGGCGAACGTCTCGTCGGCCAGCAGCGGCGCGCGCAGCGCTGCCGGTCCCGCGTCCTGCGCCCGTCGCGATGGCGAAACCTGCGCCCGGTCGAGCCCGGACGCCGGCGCAGCGAACCGGTCGGCCAGTGAAGCCGCGAGCGACGCAATGCTCGTTGCGCGCGCGAAATCCGTGGGCGGCGTCAGGTTCGGGATCGACTTCGGCGGCTGATTCAATGGCGTCTTCCGTTGTGACCATAGCCGCGATGAGCGCCGGCCGGACCAGCTGGCGACATGCGGTTACCCACACGATAGACCTGCTGCGGCGGCCGGGTCTGAATGACCCTCGGCGAACGGTACACAATCGTCGGTGCGCGCGACACGACGACCGGCGCGACGACGGTGGGCGACACAAACACCACGGGCGGGCGATACTGGACCGGCGGTGCCACAATGACCGACGCAACCGGGGCGTACAGCGGCGGCACGGGCCCGTAGACCGCGCCGTACGGTGGTCCATAGACCGGCGCCGGATAGATGACAGCTGCCGGGGGCGCATAACCGACACCGGCACCGACGTGGACCGAGCTGCCGTAGACCCCTGCCCGGCTGGCTGAAGCCGCACCGGCGGCGGCCCCGATCGCCGCGCCGGCAATCGCGCCGTCACGGCCTCCGATCGCCTGACCGATCAGTGCGCCCGCGCCGCCGCCGATGATGGCGCCGGCGACCGGCTGGCCCGCCTGGGCCGGGATCGCCGTCAGCACGGCCACGCTCGCGGACAACACCGCCAGGAGACTGAACGCCCGGGCGGCGGCGCCAGGCGAAAACCCCTGTCCGGCTGCGGCACTGCCCGCCGGGCGGTCTTCCGGGACGGCGCGACCGTGCCGGCACCATCCGGCAACATGCCGATTGCGTTCTTTCGTTTGCAACAGTTTCATCTCGTTCTCCCGAAGTCCGCCGGACACGACGACGAAGCACACCGGCTTCATGTCAAGGACCTCAGATCAAAGAGTAGGTCAGACACCGGCCGCCGAACAGTCCGGAACGTGCAAATCCATGTAAACGACCGTAAACATGGGGATAAACGGCTGCGGGCACGGGCTGTGCCGCCCGGACGGACGGCGGCCCGTTCGCGAGGCTGGCGCGAAATTTCGTATCATTGGGGGTTCGGCACGATGGCCGCGCGTCTGTCCCTTCCGGATTCCTGGCGCGGTTCGGTGCCGTTTCGCGATCGTTGTCGTGTTGCCGTTCCGCTTGCTGTCCCGTTTCCCGTCCCGTTTCTTCATTGCCCCGCCCGACGCATGAATTCTCCTCTGGCTGCCGAAAAGCCTCGTTTCGTCCCCCAATCGAGCTATGCCTACGAAGAGCTGATCGAATGCGGGCACGGCCGTCTGTTCGGGCCGGGCAACGCACGGCTGCCCCTGCCGCCGATGCTGATGTTCGACCGCATCACGCAGATCTCGGCCACCGGCGGTGCCTTCGAAAAAGGGTTCCTGACGTCGGAGCTGGATATCCGGCCCGATCTCTGGTTCTTTGCCTGCCACTTCGAAAACGATCCGGTCATGCCGGGCTGCCTCGGACTGGATTCCCTGTGGCAGATGCTCGGTTTCTTCCTCGGCTGGACCGGCGCGCCCGGATCAGGGCGCGCGCTCGGACTGGCGCAGCTGAAGTTCACCGGCCAGATCCTGCCGGAGACGAAACGGGTCGATTACCGCATCGACATCAAACGCGTGATCAATCGCCGACTGGTACTCGGCGTCGCCGATGGCGAAGTCCGTGCCGACGGCGAACTGATCTACCAGGCCACCGACCTGCAGGTCGGTCTCTTCGAAAATCCGAAATCGCTCTGACATGAACGAATCGCGCCGCATGCGACGCGTCGTCGTCACCGGAATGGGCATCGTGTCGTGCATCGGCACGGACGTGGCCCAGGTGCTCTCGTCCCTGCGCGAAGGCCGCTCGGGCATCTCCTTCATTCCGGAATATGCCGAAATGGGCTTTCGCAGTCAGGTCGCCGGCAAGCCGGTGATCGATCTCGATCAGGCCATCGATCGCAAGCTGCGTCGCTTCATGGGCGATGGCGCCGCCTATCTGCATCTGTGCATGGAACAGGCGATCGCCGACGCCGGACTGAGCGCGGCGGAAGTCTCGCACGAGCGCACCGGCATCATCGTCGGCTCGGGCGGCCCGTCCACGCGCAACCAGGTCGAGGCCGCCCGGATCTGCCAGGAACGCGGCCCGAAACGGGTCGGTCCGTACATGGTGCCGCGCTGCATGTCGTCGACGACCTCGGCCACCGCAGCCACGAACTTCCGCATCCACGGCGTCAACTACACGATCTCGTCGGCCTGCTCGACCTCGGCGCACTGCATCGGCAACGCCGCCGAACTGATCCAGTGGGGCAAGCAGGACGTGATGTTCGCCGGCGGCGGCGAAGAGCTCGACTGGACGCTGTCGGTGCTCTTCGATGCGATGGGCGCGATGTCCTCGCGCTACAACGACCGTCCGCAGCAGGCCTCGCGGGCCTACGACGCCAACCGCGACGGCTTCGTCATCGCCGGCGGCGGCGGCGTGCTCGTCCTCGAAGAACTGGAACACGCGCGCGCGCGTGGTGCCACGATCCATGGCGAACTGGTCGGCTATGGCGCGACGTCGGACGGCCACGACATGGTCGCGCCCAGCGGCGAAGGCGCGGTGCGCTGCATGCGCCAGGCGCTGACGGGCATCGAGCGGCCGGTCAGCTACATCAACACGCACGGCACGAGCACGCCGGTGGGCGACATCACCGAACTGGACGCCATCCGCACCGTCTTCGGCGCGCGCGATCAGGCGCTGCCGCACCTGTCGTCGACGAAATCGATGACCGGTCATTCGCTGGGCGCCACGGGGGCGCAGGAAGCGATCTACTGCCTGCTGATGCTCAAGCACGGCTTCGTCGCCCCGAGCATCAACATCGAGAATCTCGATCCCGGCGCCGGCGGCCTGCCCATCGCGCAACAGCGCATCGACGGCGTTGCGCACGACGTGGTCCTGTCGAACAGTTTCGGCTTCGGCGGAACGAACTGCACACTCGCATTCGCTTCCGGCGACGATTGAATCTTCATACTGGTGGGGGGTTATTCCTTGGACGTCGAACACGCCCGCTACAACATGGTGGAACAGCAGATCCGCACCTGGCAGGTCCATGATGCGGATATCCTCGATACCCTGTCTTCGGTTCGCCGCGAGGATTTCGTCCCGCCGGCCTGGCGCAACCTGGCATTCAGCGACCTTGAAATCCCGCTGACGATCGACGGCGTCGCCACCGGCGAATCGATGCTTTCGCCGAAGCTCGAGGCCCGCCTGCTTCAGTCGGCGCTGCCGCAGCGCCCGGATCCGGCGCTCAACCCGGTGCCTGGCTCAGCGCTGGGCCCAGTGCTCGACTCGGTTCTTGACTCAGTGCTCGAAATAGGCACCGGCTCCGGCTTCATGGCGGCGCTGCTGGCGCGGTTTGCGCGCACCGTCATCAGTTGCGAACTGCGCGCGGACCTCGCCGGATTCGCCCGGGCCAACCTGGAGCGCGCCCGCGCGGCCAACGTCAGCGTCAAGCACTGCAACGGGCTGGTGGCAGCGGCCGCGGACACCTTCGATCTGATCGTCCTGTCGGGCTCGGTGCAGTTCGTGCCGGAAACGCTGCTGCAGCGCCTGAACCTGCATGGACGCCTGATCGGCATCGTCGGCGAGTATCCGCTCATGAGTGCCGAACGCATCACGCGTACGGGCGAAAGGGAATTCTCCAGTGAAAAACTGTTCGAAACGGCAGCGCCCGCGCTGCACGAATTTCCACAGCGGGACCGCTTCCGTCTGTGAACAAAGACAGGAAAGTCAGGCAAGGCGGGAAAGGCGGACCGGCCTTCGCCTGACGGCTGCAGCCCGTCTGCAGCCACACGGACTTTCGCGCGGTGTGCGTGTTCTGGCCGGCACGCTGGCCGGCTTCTGGCTGGCACTGTCCGCCGGTCCATCTTTTGCTCTCGATCTCGCGCAGGCCTGGCAGGATGCCCTGGCCAACGACAGCCGCCTGGCATCGGCGCGCGCGCAACTCGATGCCACCCGCGAACGGGTTCCGCAGGCGCGCTCGCAACTGCTGCCGGCCATCGGCGCCAGCGCCGGCGTGAACCGCATCCATGCCGATCCGAACATCGGCTCGAGCCAGGACTTCACCTCGCGCGCGTACGCCGTCCAGCTGTCGATGCCGCTGCTCGGTCTGCCGGAAAAGGAAGTACTGGAACAAAGTCGGTTGGCAGCAACCGCCGCCGAAGCCGCCTACACGCTGGCGCAACAGGATCTGATCCTGCGCCTGGCACGCACCTATTTCGACGTGCTGTCGGCGCAGGACAGCCTGGAGACGATCCAGGCGCAGAAGCGCGCAATCGCCGAGCAGCTCGAATCGGCCCGGCGCAACTTCGAAGTCGGCACGGCCACCATCACCGATCAGCAGGAGGCACAGGCGCGTTTCGATCTGGCCGACGCCCAGGAAATAGCGGCGCGCAACACGCTCGAAGTCCAGCGTGCGCTGCTCACCCAGTTGATCGGCCGACCGGTCGACACCCTCGATCGTCTGCGCGCCGACGTGCATCTGCAGGCGCCCGCCCCACAGAACGAGAATGACTGGGTGCGACAGGCAATCGACGCCAGTCCGGCCGTCCGGCAGCAGCAGTTGAACGTCGAGATCGCGCGCCGGGAAATCGATCGCCGCCGCTACACCCGCTACCCCAGCGTCGACCTGGTCGGCTCGATCGCACGCAACGAGAATGCGGCGATGAGCGCCGTCGGGCTGCGCACCAACACGACCAGCGTCGGCGTGCAGTTGTCGATTCCGCTGTATACCGGCGGCGGCATCGAGGCCGGCATGCGTGAAGCCGCGGCCCTGTTCGAGCGCTCGCGCTTCGATCTGGAGACGACGCAACGCGACATCGAACAGGCGACGCGTCAGGCCTGGCTGGGCGTCAACAGCACGCTGGCACAGGTCGAGGCATTGAAGGCGGCACAGCGCTCGAGCCAGCTCGCGCTGGAATCGAACCTGCTCGGCTATCAGGTCGGCGTGCGCATCAACATCGACGTGCTCAATGCGCAGCAGCAGCTCTTCAGCACCGAGCGTGATCTGGCACGCGCGCGCTACGACGTCATCGTCAACGGACTGACGTTGAAGTCGGCCGCCGGCATTCTCGGCGAAGAGGACGTCACCGCCGTCAACACCCTGCTCACCGACGATCCGGCCGCTGCGGCGACACCGCACCCGGCGGCGGCATCCGCCGTTCCGGCGCTGTCCGGCGCACCATCATCGCCCGCCGCACCGTCGGCAGCCGGACCCCGGAAGTCCGGGCGGTAGAAGGACGCTCAGACCGTCGGTGGCAGCAACGGTTCGATCGCCGCGAGGGTACGGTCCGTTGCGCCGCGGTGGCGCGCAGTGAAGGCCAGTGCGCAATCACTCATCGTCTGCAGACGATGCGCGTCCGTGACGATCGACAGCGCCGCATCGATCGCCGCCGCCGCATCGGCGACGCGCACGGCGGCGTCCGCCTCGATGGCAAGCGCTGTCGCATCGGCAAAATTGAATGTATGTGGTCCGACGATCACCGGCACGCCGGCGGCGCACGCTTCGATCAGGTTCTGGCCGCCGTGCGGCAGCAGCGAGCCGCCGATGATCGAGACGTCGGCCAGCGCGTACCAGGCCGCCATCTCGCCCATCGAATCGCCGAGAATGACCTGGGCATCGCAGATGCGTCCGGGCGCGATCCGGCTGCGACGCATCGAGCGCCAGCCGCGCGCCGCAATCGCCGCGGCCACGGCGTCGAAGCGCTGCGGATGGCGCGGCACGACCACCAGCAGGGGTGACACTGCCGCCGCCGACAGCCAGCCACGCGCGCGCAGCGCCTCGTGCCAGGCATCGAGGATCGATTCCTCCTCGCCCTCGCGCGTGCTCGCCGCCAGCACGCAGGCACGCGCCTGCCCCCGATCGCGCCGGCAGGCCAGCCAGTCCAGCCGCCACTGATGGCCCAGCGCCTCCTGCGCCGGAGCGGGCGCGACGTCGAATTTCAGATTGCCCAGCACCGGCACGCCGCTGCGTCCGAGGCGCGCCAGGCGTGCCGCGTCGTCCTCCGATTGCGCCAGCACCAGATCGAGTCCGGCCAGCGCCGGCACGATCAGCCGCGCCCAGCGTTCCCCCTTGCGGCACGAGCGCTCGGACAGACGCGCATTGACCAGCGCCAGCGGCACGCCCCGGCGCCGGCACTGCGCCACCAGATTCGGCCACAGCTCGGTCTCGACCAGCAGACCGACCGACGGGCGCCAGGCGCGCAGGAAACGCCGGATCGCACCCGGGCAATCCCAGGGCAGGTAGGCACGTCGCACGCGCGCGTTGGCAAAGAGCGCGGCGCTGGTGTCGCGCCCGGTCGGCGTACCGTGCGTGATCAGCACATCGGCATCCGGGCGGCGGGCGAGCAGCGCTTCGATCAAGGGCTGGGCGGCGCGGGTCTCCCCGACGGACACCGCATGCACCCAGATCAGCGGCCTCGTACCGGTGCGCACGGGGTGGCGGCCCAGCCGTTCGCCGAGATGGCGGCGATACGCCGGCAGACGACGCGACTTCCACAGCAGATGGAGGATGAGGCCCGGCACTGCCAGATACCAGATGATCGAATAGAACCAGCGAGCCATGCCGCGCGAAACGCTTCCTCCAGGGCGGGAAACCGGTCAATGTGTGAATCAGCCGCAGCCTACACTGCTTCCCCGATTCACGGCATCCGTCTACCCACCTTCCCCGGGCATCCTCTCGTGTTTTTCTTCAGCGTTTCCCGACCGCTTCTCCGACGCCGGTGCAGGCGCTTCTCCGGTATTCTTTCGCCATGATTTTCGTTACCGGCGGCTGCGGCTTCATCGGCACCCGTTTCGTCCTCGACTGCGTGCAGCATCGCGGGGAAGAACTGATCAACCTCGACGCCCTCACCTATGCCGCGCGCCCGCAGGCACTGGCACCGATCGGCGACGACCCGCGCTACCATTTCATTCACGGCGACATCGGCGATCGCACGCTCGTCGCTTCGATCCTGGCCGAATACCGGCCGCGCGCCATCGTGCACCTGGCCGCCGAAACGCACGTCGACCGCTCGATCGAGGACGCCACGGCCTTCGCGCAGACGAACACGATCGGCACGCTCGCGCTGCTGCAGGCCACGCGCGCCTGGCTGGCCACGCTGACGCCGCCGGAAGCCGCGCGCTTTCGCTTCCTGCACTGCTCGACCGACGAGGTCTTCGGTTCGCTGGCGGCAGACGAGTCTCCCTGTGACGAGAACGCGCCCTACCGGCCGCGCAATCCGTATTCGGCTTCCAAGGCGGCTGCCGATCACTTCGTCTCGGCCTTTCATGCAACTCATGGCCTGCCGGTGCTGATCACGCGTGCCGCGAACACCTACGGGCCGGGCCAGTATCCGGAAAAGCTGATTCCGCTGGCGCTCGAACGCCTGCTGGCCGGCGAGCCGGTGCCGCTCTACGGCGACGGCCGTGCCGTGCGCGACTGGCTGTACGTGGATGATCACGTTGCCGCCCTGCACGCCGTGCTGCGGCACGGACGACCTGGTCAGTCGTACCATGTGGCCGGCGGACAGGCGATGAGCAATCGGGCGCTCGTCGAACGTCTGATCGGGATCTTCGATCGCGAGGTGCCCGATCGCGGGACCTCCGAAAGCGCCACCGCGGCCGGCACCGGGCGCCGGCAGCCCCTGCCGCCGGCCGCCGACAGCGAGCGCATCCGTTTCGTCGCGGACCGTCCGGGGCACGATCTGCGCTACGCACTGGACGATCGCCGGCTGCGCGCGGCCTCCGGCTGGGAACCGGCCACCGGCCTGGACGAGGGCCTGCGCCAGACCGTACGCGCCCGTCTGGCCGAAGGACGAATGCGGACAACATGATCCTGCGGCGTACCCACCGTACCGGCTGGGCGCTGTTCGAAGCCGTGCGGCACGAAGACGAGCGCGGCTGGCTGGCCGAGACGTTTCTTGCGCACGTCCTGCGCGAACAGGCCGGCGACGGGGCGTCGATCGTGCAGCAGAACCTCACCAGCAGCCGGCCGGGCGTTCTGCGCGGCCTGCACTACCAGATCACCCGGCCGCAGGGCAAGCTCGTGCTCGTCGTGCAGGGGCGCATTTTTGATGCCATCGTCGACCTGCGCCGGGATTCGGCGGATTTCGGCTGCAGTTTCGGCTTCGATCTCGACGCGTCGACACTACCGCTGCTGTGGGTGCCACCCGGCTTCGCCCACGGCTTCCTCGCGCGCACCGAGTCCCTGGTCTCGTACTCGCTGACGGCCCCGCGTCTGCCGGCAGCCGAACGCGCGCTGCGCTGGGATTGCCCGGCCATCGGCATCCACTGGCCGCTGGAGGGCCGCACGCCGATTCTCTCCAGGCGCGATCGTGAGGCGCCCGGACTCGATCGCGCGGAGACCTTTGCCGCCGGGACGACGCCATCGACGCCATCGATGCTGCCGGGGCAGCCGGACAGGCCGTGAAAACAGCAGCGTCGATGCATGCTGCTTCCGGGTCCGCCGGGAAACGGCGCGGCCATGCGGGCCGTGAACGGGCGGCAAGGCTGCAACCGCGGAGCACGAGTCCCGATCCGGCACCCCTGCGAGTATTGCTGCTGGGCGCGAGCGGTCGTCTCGGTCAGGCCATTGCGGACGCCCTGCAGATGCGTCCGGTCGCGTCGGAGTCCTCGGCCGGTCCAGACGGTTCGGCCGATCCGATTGACCTGACCGATCCGACCGATTCGACCGATCCGAGCGATCCGTTTGGTTCGACTGATCCGGCCAGCCCGAACGAACCCGATGACCGGATCGGTGCCACCACGTTACTGACGCCTACGCGTGCCGAACTGAACGTCGATACCGGACTCCGGCTGGCGCGCGGCGCCGACCGGCAGCACGACCTGCTGCGGCAGTGCCGACGCTGGCTGGAATCATCCGACGGTGCAGAACCCGACGTCGTCATCAACTGCCTCGCCATGAGCGACGTCGATCGCTGCGAACAGGATGAAGCGGCCGCCATGCGCATCAATGCCGAACTGCCGGCCGCGCTGGCCCGCGCCGCCCGGGAACGGCAGGTCCGTCTGATCCATTTCTCGACCGACTTCGTGTTCGACGGTGCGCTGCGGCGCCCGCTGGTCGAGACCGACCCGGCGGCACCGCTGTGCGCATACGGGAAAAGCAAGCTGGCCGGCGAACAGGCGATTGCCGCGGAAAGCGGTTCCCACTGGATCTTCCGGGTCAGCTGGCTGTATGGAAGCCCCAGGCACAATCTGGCGGCGACCCTGCTCGATCCGGCGCGCGCCGGACAACTCGTCCGGTTGGCCGACAACCGCATCGGCGTGCCCAATCCGGTGCAACTGATCGCGCGCGAAGTGTGCCACGCGCTCCACTCGACTGACGCGCCGGACGGCCTGTACCACCTGTCCTGCCACGGCCGGACCAGCTGGTACGAATTCGGCCGCGAATTCGTCACCCGGGCGATCGCCGCCGGCCGGCTGGCACCGGCGCGGGCACCCCGCATCGTCGCGATGGACGAAAACGCCGCACGGCGCCCGGCCCGGCGCCCTCCGTGGTCGGTGCTCGACCCGACGCACTACGAACGAACGTTCGGCCGAAAGCTGCCCTCGTGGCGGGATGCGATCGCCCTCGCCCTGACCGCGGAGAACGGGCGACATTCCGTATAACGCGCGTCAGGACACCCGGAACCTGCGGGAATCGCGGGGGTTCGTTCTCTATCGCGGCCGGAACCCCGCTGAACGCCCGGGCAGACCGCACGACTGCGGTCGCCGGCAGGCGTCAGACGTCGTGAACGGCGATCAGAACGGCAGTTCGACGCCCGGCCGGACGGCCTCGATTGCGCGCCGGAAGTCGGCCTGGATGCGCTGCAGCGCGGCCGGCGTATCCGCTTCGAAGCGGATGACGACCACCGGCGTGGTGTTCGACGCACGCGCCAGCCCGAAGCCATCGGGATATTCGACGCGCACGCCGTCGATCGTGATCACTTCGGTGGCGCCCTCGAACACGGCCGCCTGCTGCAGCCTTGCGACGAGTTCGAAGTTCTCTCTCTCGGCCGTTGGCAGGTGCAGCTCTGGCGTCGACGGCGAATCCGGCAGCGCGTCGAGTTCCCGGTCGGGGTCGTCACTGCGTGCCAGGATCTCGAGCAGGCGGGCACCGGTGTAGAGCCCGTCATCGAAGCCGTACCAGCGTTCCCTGAAGAACATGTGCCCGCTCATCTCGCCGGCCAGCGGCGCACCGCTCTCCTTCAGTTTCGCCTTGATCAGCGAATGCCCGGTGCGCCACATGACCGGCCGCCCGCCGTGCCGACGCACGTACGAAGCGACATGGCGGCTGCACTTCACGTCATGGATGATCTCGGCACCGGGGTTGCGCGCCAGCACATCGCGCGCGAACAGCATCAGCTGCCGGTCGGGCCAGATGATGTTGCCGCCCTTCGTGACGACGCCGAGGCGGTCGCCGTCGCCGTCGAAGGCCAGGCCGATTTCGGCATCGCCGTCGCGCAGGCAGCGGATCAGGTCCTGCAGGTTGTCGGGATTGGCCGGATCGGGATGATGATTCGGGAAATGGCCGTCGACCTCGCAGAACAGCTCGCTCACCGTGCAGCCGAGCGCCCGGAACAGTGCCGGCGCCACGGCACCGGCCACGCCGTTGCCGCAATCGATGGCCACGTGCATCGGCCGCGCAAGCTTCACGTCGGCGACGATGCGCTCGAGGTAGCGCGGCACGAGATCGATCGTGCGGTAGCCGCCCCGGCGCTCGGCCGGCACCGGGCGCAGTTCTCCCGCCTCGATGCTGCGTCGCAACGCCTGGATTGCCTCGCCATGCAGCGTATCGCCGGCAATGACCATCTTCAGGCCGTTGTACTGCGGCGGATTGTGGCTGCCGGTGACGGCCACGCCTGTCCCCGTCCCCAGCTCGAACGTCGCGTAATAGACGAGCGGCGTCGGCACCATGCCGATGTCGATGACCGAAATCCCGGCATCGCGAAAACCGTCCGACAGTGCCCGGGCAAGCCGCGGCCCCGACAGGCGTCCGTCGCGGCCGATGACGGCTTCCGTGACCCCGGCGGCCTGCGCCAGCGTGCCCAGCGCCAGACCGATTGCGCGCGTTGCCGGCTCCGTCAGCGTCTCGTCGACGATGCCGCGAATGTCATATGCCTTGAAGATCGATGCCGGGATGTTCATGTCCAGTACGGGTTTCCTCATGCGCTGTTCACTGTGGAAGCAGCGCCCGATACTACCCGCAACGCCGGTTTCGCCGGCTGCGGCGCAAGGTACGGCGTGTAATCGGGCACGCGCGCGGCCAACTCGCGGCGCACCGCGTCATCGTCGGCCGGCGCCCAGTGCTCGAGCCAGTCACGCAGGGCATCGGCAAAGCCGACGTCGACTGGAGACGAGCGCGCGATGCGCAGCTTGGCGTGCGGCGTCTCGCGCGTCTGCTCGGTGTCCGCCAGCAGTTCCTCGTAGAGCTTCTCTCCCGGGCGCAGGCCGGTGAATTCGATCCGGATGTCCTGCTCGGTGTAGCCCGACAGGCGGATCATGTTGCGCGCCAGATCGAGGATGCGCACCGGCTCGCCCATGTCGAGCACGAAGATCTCGCCGCCCGCGCCCATCGCCGCCGCCTGCAGCATCAGCTGCGCCGCTTCCGGAATCGACATGAAATAGCGGGTGATGTCCGGATGCGTGACGGTCACCGGGCCACCGCGGGCAATCTGTGCAGCGAACTTCGGAATGACGCTGCCGGTGCTGCCCAGCACGTTGCCGAAGCGCACGATCTCGAACTGCGTGATGCCGCCCGACGCCTGAAGCGCCTGGCAGGCCATTTCCGCCAGCCGCTTGGTCGCGCCCATGACGCTGGTCGGATTGACCGCCTTGTCGGTCGAGATCAGCACGAAGCGTTCGGCACCGGCATCGCGCGCGCAGCCGGCCACGCGCAGCGTGCCGAGCACGTTGTTGCGCACCGCCTGCCAGGCATTGCCGACCTCCATCAGCGGCACATGCTTGTAGGCCGCCGCATGGAAGACGACCTGCGGCCGGTGCAGCGCGAATACATGCCGCACCCATTGCAGATCCTTGACGTCGCCGGCCAGCAGCACGATCGGAATGTCGGGGCGGTTCAGTGCAAACCATTGCTCGAGCTCGAACAGGCTGTATTCGCCCTGCTCGAACAGAATCAGCCGTGCCGGCTCGAAACGCGCCAGTTGCCGGCACAGCTCGCTGCCGATCGAGCCGCCGGCGCCGGTGACGAGTACCGTCTTGCCGGAGAGCATCTGTCCGACCGGTCCGGTGTCGATGCGCACGATTTCGCGCCCGAGCAGATCGTCGATCTCGAGCGGCCGGATCGCCGATACCGACAGGCGCCCGGAGATGATGTCGTGCACCCCGGGGACGGTAAAGACGTGCGCGCCGGCCTGCACGGCCAGATCGGCCGCGCGCCGGCGCACCGCCCCGGTCGTCGACGGCAGCGCCAGGATCACGTGGCGCGCCTTTTCGGCGGCGATGACTTCGGGCAGCAGATCAATGGCGCCGAAAATCGGTGCGCCGAGGATTTCGCGGTGCCACTTCAGCGGATCGTCGTCGACCAGCCCGACGACACGCCAGTCGACGTCGCGTTCGAGTTCGCGCACGAGCATCGCGCCGCTGCGCCCGGCGCCGACGATGACGACCGGCCGGCCCTGACCGATCAGTCCGCCGTACAGACGGCGTTCCTTCAGGATTCGGTAGGCCGTGCGCCCGCCGGCCATCCACGCGATCAGCAGCAGCGGATAGAGGATGACGATCGGACGGTGTACTTCGGCGCCGTGCCGGCCGAGCACGACGAAAGCGAGCAGGAACAGCCAGGACGCCACGACGGCGCGCAGCACGCGCTTGAAGTCCGGCAGGCTGGCAAAAATCCACAGGCCCCGGTACAGCCCCGCCCAACGGCAGACGAGTGCGTGCGCCGGCACCAGCAACAACAGTCCGAGCAGCACCGGCCCGTGCACCGATTCCGGCCAGTCGAAGTTGAACAGCAGCGCGCTGGCCGCCAGCCAGGCGAAGACTGGTGCCACCAGATCGAACAGGAAGACCAGCACGGTCCGGCTGGAAAGGTTGAACAGATTCGACAGCTTCATGGGTGCCGCGGGAACGATTTTCCGCGGAATCGGCGGATGGCCGATTGTACTGGCTGCCGCGCCGGCATCATCGGCTGGCGGCCTCCGGGCGCCCGGCGCCCAGTACCAGCGCGACGACGGCCAGCGGCACGCAGCTCACCAGGATCCCGGTCGCGGGCGCAATCCGGTGCAGCGCGACCAGCGCGGCCAGTGGTGCCGACCACAGCGCGGTGACCAGGGCAAAGCCGATCGAGACCGGCAGATGCCGGCCGCACCGGCGCGCCAGATGCTGATAGGCATGTTCGCGATGCGCGAGCCAGACGCGCTGGCGGCGCAGGATGCGGCCGAGCAGGGTCACGCTGGCATCCATCAGGAATGCGCCGCACAGGACGATCCAGGCCGCCGGCAGCGCCACGTCGACGCGCCCCGCCTGCAGCGCGAGAACGCCGATGACGATGCCGAGAAAGCCGCTGCCGGCATCACCCAGGAAGATCCTCGCCGGCGGCAGGTTCCAGTACAGGAAACCGGCGCAGGCGGCGGCCAGCACGAGCGGGCCGAGTGCCAGCGCCGCATGACCGGTGATGACGTACAAGCCGGCACCGGCCACGCAGATGACGATCGCCTGCAACGCGGCGATAGTGTCGATGCCGTCCATGAAATTGCACAGATTGAGCAGCCAGACGAGGCCCAGCACGACCAGTACGGTGAGCAGCACGGTGGGCAGCTCGGCACCGGCCGCGCCCGAGGACGGCACGAGCATCGGGAAATGGGCCGAAAACGGCGCCGGCAGCCACGCCGCAGGCAGTTCCCCGATCCAGGACGGCAGCATCCCGGCCAGCCGATCCGGTGCGGCGGCAGGCCGCGTGCCCCGACCGAGCCAGTACAGCGCCCAGCAGGCCGCCAGCAGGTGAACGGACAGGCGCCAGCGTGCCGCCAGCGGCCGATGATCGTCGACAAAACCGATCGCCGCGGTCAGCGCCCCGGCGCCGCCGAGCGCCAGCGCATCGGCCGGCGCCAGAACCCCCTCCAGGGCCAGCCAGGCGAAGGCCGGCAGGCTCGTCAGCGCGATGGCCAGACCGCCGCCGCGCGGTGTCACGCGCGCGTGCGAGCGCCGTGCGCCCGGTTGATCGCACAGGCCGGCGCGCAGCGCATAGCGCCGGACCTGTCCGGTCAGCATGGCCGAAGCAGCGCCCACCAGGATCAGCAGCAAAAGATATGCGGACACGACGCCGGTCAGCGGTCGCGCCGTGATGGGTGGCGCAGCGGGTGACGCAACGGGTGGCGCAGCGGGCCACCCGCCCGGCGGGCGACGGCTTCGACATGGTGCCCGCTCGCGCCTCGCCCGGGAAACCGGTGGCGCCGGGTCACCGACCGACCCCGGCCGTGCGGCGCAGCCCTTCGTCGACGCTCACCGGCGGTGTCCAGCCGAGTACGCGGCAGGTGTCGGACAGATCGACCTGCAGGCTGTCGCACAGACGCCGCACCGCTTCGTCCCGCCCGCCAAGCCGTCCCGCCAGCCGCAGGAGCGGCACCGGCACCGGCACCAGACGGGCGCGCACCTGCATCGCGCCGGCCAGACGGCGCACCAGCGCGCGGGTCGACAGGTCTTCGCCGTCGCCCGCGAACAGGATCCGGTTGGCTGCCTGCGGCTGCCGGATGGCGGCCACGATCAGGTCGACGAGATTGTCCAGCCCGACCAGCGTGCGCCGGTTGTCGATCGCACCCAGCGGCAGCGGAACGCCGCGCGCAAGCGCATTCATCAGCGCACGGAAATTGGCCCGCACCCCCGGGCCGTAGACCAGGGGCGAACGGATGGCGACGACTTCCAGCGACGTCCGCGCCGCCAGCGCCAGCAGTGCGTCCTCGGCCTCGCGCCGCGACACGGCGTACGGCCCGACGGGTGCCGGCGCATCGCCGGCCCGGAAAGGCCGGCCGGGACGCGTCGCTTCACCATTGACCTTGATCGAACTCAGGAACACGAAGCGGCGTACCCCGTGCGCCACCGCCTGGCGCGCCAGGTGCAGTGTCAGATCGACATTGACCCGGCGATACGCCTGCAGCGGATCGGAGGCGGTCTCGCGCATCACGTGTGCGCGGCCGGCCAGATGCACGACCGTATCGACGCCGCGCAGCCAGTCGCTCCAGTCGCCGGTGGTGTCCATCGTGCCGACCGCCGTGCAGTGTGGTGCCGGCAACCGGCTGAGCCCGGTCACGCACGCCTGCTCGGCGCGCAGGCGTGCGCCGAGCGCCGTGCCGATGAACCCTGCGGCGCCAGTGACCAGGATGTGCCGTTGCCGCATCGCTGCGGACCCCGGTCGGCAGACGCCCTTCAGAGCCGGGCCAGCGCGCCGGTGACCTGACCGAGCACGCGTGCCAGCAGCGGCCCCGAAATGCGGCCGATGCGCCGCGCCGACGCGGCCGGCACCGTGGCCAGCCAGGCGGTGCGGACCCATGACTGTGGTGCGACCGCGGCCACTGCGGTGTCGACGATCGGCACGTCGCCCGCCCATCGGTCGGACGGCGCCACCACCACGCGCGCGATCCACAACAGCCCGCTGTCATGCTCCAGATCCGACGGCGAAATGACGAGCGCGGTATCCTGCCCATCGTCCTGATCGCTGCCTGGCGCGCCTTCTTGCGCACTTTCTTCCTTGCCTGCCGCGCCGGCCGGAAGCGCCACTTTCACGACATCCCCGCGAACGAATTTCGTCAAGGTCGACCTCCTGCTGTTACTGTTGTCCGATGGTACTTGCGAAACCTGAACCCGTGACCGCTGAACCCGCGACCCGCACCCGGCCGCAGCCGGCATCTCCGGGCGCACCGACGCCGCCCCCCGGGATACAGCCGCATGCGCCGGGAAACGCGCCCGGCGCAACGGACGCGATGCCCGAGACCTGGGCGATCGGCGACCTGCAGGGCTGCCTCGACAGTCTGCTCGCCCTTTTGCCCGAAATCCCGCCGGAAGCCCGATTATGGCTTGTCGGTGATGTGGTCAACCGCGGCCCGCGCTCGCTCGACACGCTGCGCTGGGCGATGCGCCAGGGGGAGCGGGTGGTCACCGTGCTCGGCAACCACGATCTGCACCTGCTGGTCGTGGCCGCCGGCATCCGCCGCGCGCACCGCGGCGACACGCTGGACGAGATCCTGGCCGCTCCCGATCGTACCGAACTGATCGACTGGCTGCGCACGCGCCCGCTTGCCCACTTCGAACACGGCTGGCTGATGGTGCACGCCGGCATGCTGCCGCAGTGGACCGTGGCGCATGCGCTCGAACTGGCCGACGAGGTGCACCACGTACTCGCCGGACCCCACTGGCTCGACTTCCTGCGCGACATGTACGGCGACGAGCCGGCGCAATGGTCGGAATCACTGCGCGGGCACGACCGGCTGCGCGTCATCGTCAACGCATTCACGCGCCTTCGCTTCTGCACGGCCGGCGGGCGCATGGAGTTCTCGGCCAAGGAAGGCATCGAGACCGCCCCGCCCGGCTGCCTGCCGTGGTTCGACGTTCGCGCGCGGGCCAGCGCCGGGACGCCGATCGTCTTCGGCCACTGGGCGGCACTGGGCCTGATCGAACGCCCCGATCTGCTGTCGATCGACACCGGTTGCGTCTGGGGCCGGCAACTGACGGCCGTGCGCCTGAACGACCGCCGGATCCTCAGCGTCGCCGCGCGCGAGCGCTCCGGGCAGCCAGCCGCCGCCCCAGTGCCTGTGGCGTACCGTGCTGCGGCCAGCTCAACCGGCCCAGCCGGCTCAGAACGTGTGAAGTAATCGGCCGCGCCCGGGAGGCTCGTCAGGAAGCGCCCGGGCGAGGCGCAAAGCGCAGACAGTCGGGTTCATATGGCGAGCGTTTGCAACGCTCATTTGCCAACATGACGAGCGCTTCCTGGCGGGCAGAACGGGCGTGGATGATTGCTTCACACGTTACTCAGTGCACGGCACTGTTCACGGCCGGCCGATCGATTCGTAGCGAAAGCCGGCGGCGCGCACGATCGCCGGATCATAGAGGTTGCGTCCGTCGATCAGCACCGGCTGGCGCATGCAGGCATGCAGCCGCCGGAAATCGGGGCTGCGGAACTCGCGCCATTCGGTCACGAGAAAGAGCACGTCGGCGCCTTCGGCGGCCCGGTACGGATCGTCGACGGTCTCGAATCCGGTACGTCCGGCCAGCGCCGCACGCATGCTGCCGGCGGCTTCGGCATCATAACCGCGCACCGTCGCACCGGCGGCCAGCAGGCTCTCGATCAGAACGCGGCTGGGCGCCTCGCGGATGTCGTCGGTATCGGGCTTGAAGGCCAGCCCCCAGAGCGTCGCGCGCAGCCCGTCGAGCCGGCCGTCGAACATCTGCCGGGCCTTGGCGAAGAGCAGATGTTTCTGACGCTCGTTGACGTCGAAGGCCGCCTGCACGATCGTCAGCGCCGAATCCTTTTCACGCCCGGTGCGCAGCAGGGCGCGCAGATCCTTCGGAAAGCACGAGCCGCCGAAACCGGCACCGGCATACAGGAAGCTCGCGCCGATGCGCGAATCGCTGCCGATGCCGCGGCGCACGTCCTCGATGTCGGCGCCGAGCCGTTCGCTGAGGGCAGCCAGTTCGTTCATGAACGAGATGCGTACCGCCAGCATCGTGTTGGCCGCATATTTCGTCAGTTCGGCCGAGCGCTCGCTCATGACGACGAGTTTCTGGTGATTGCGCGAAAACGGCGCGTACAGATTGCGCATCAGCTCGATGGCGCGCGGATCGTCCGAGCCGATGACGATGCGATCGGGCCGCATGAAGTCGTCGATGGCAGCACCTTCCTTCAGGAACTCCGGATTGGAGACCACGGCAAAATCGACCTGGACATCCCGGCGGGCCAGTTCCTCGCCGATGACAGCGCGCACGCGATCGGCCGTGCCGACCGGCACCGTGCTCTTGTCGACGACGACCACCGGCTCCGTGATCGCGGCCCCTATCGTGCGCGCCACGGTCAGCACGTGCGACAGATCGGCCGAGCCGTCCTCGTCGGGCGGCGTGCCGACGGCAATGAAGATCGCCTCGGCATCGGCGATCGCCGCCGGTGCGTCGGTGGTGAAGCGCAGCCGCTCGCGGGCGACGCCGCGCATGATCATTTCCGACAGTCCGGGCTCATGGATCGGCACCTCGCCGCGCTGCAGGCGCTCGACCCGCTGCGCATCGATGTCGATGCAGGTGACGTGGTTGCCCATTTCGACAAAACAGGCAGCGGTGACCAGGCCGACGTAACCGGCTCCGAAAACGGCAAGTCTCATTGGTGGCTCGAATCTACGGCGTAGGGTTCAACGCAGGGGAGAAAGGACGGATTCCGGGAAAGCAGCCGGTATTTCAGTACCATTCGGCCGCCGGGAAAAGCGACCAGATCACAGGCGGCGTGATTCACGCGATGTCGTGATGGCGGCGGAACCAGTCGACGAAGGCCTGCAGCCCGTCGGTGAGCGAAGTCGCCGGCCGGTAGCCGGTCAGGCGTTCGAGCTTGGCCGTGTCGGAATACGTCTGCACGACGTCGCCCGGCTGCATGCCGAGTTCGCGGCGCTGCGCACGGCAACCGGTGATCTCTTCGAGTCGGGCGAGCAGCTCGTTCACGGTCACCGGATCGCTGCGTCCCAGGTTGACCACTTCGAACGGCGCCCAGCTCGTGTCCGGGCCGGCCGCGTTCCAGCCGGACGGATCCGTGACCGTCACGGCCGGACGTGGTGCATCGAGCAGACGCAGCGTGGCCTCGACCGCATCGTCGACATAGGTGAAGTCGCGTGCAAGGACGCCGCCCGCATAGACGTCGATCGGCCTGCCGCGCAGCAGGGCGTCGGTGAATTTCCAGATCGCCATGTCGGGTCGGCCCCAGGGGCCGTAGACGGTGAAGTAGCGCAAGGCGGTCACCGGCAGGCCGAACAGATGCGCGTAACTATGCGCCATCAGTTCATTCGCGCGCTTGGTCGCCGCGTACAGGCTCACCGGATGATCGACCGCATCACTTTCGGCGAACGGTACCTTGCGGTTCGCACCATAGACACTCGAGCTGCTGGCAAAGACCAGATGGCGCACGCCGTGCTGCCGGCAGGCCTCGAGGATCACCCCGGTGCCGGCCAGGTTGCTGTCGACATACGCCATCGGGTGATCGAGCGCATAGCGCACGCCGGCCTGCGCCGCCAGATGCAGGACGCGCGCCGGCCGATGACGATCGAAGACGACCGCGACCGCGGCTTCGTCGGCCACGTCGACCTCGTGAAAGACGAACGCCGGCTCGGGAGGATTTCCCCCGGCACCGCCGGTTGTTCCGCCGCCGGTTGCCCTGCCGCCGGCGTTGCGATCCGGCGCGGGCGACGTCCGCAGGTGCGCCAGACGCGCCCGCTTCAGGGCCGGGTCGTAATAGCGGTTCAGATTGTCGACGCCGATCACGGTCTGGCCGCGCTCGAGCAGCCGCCGGCTGGCGTGCATGCCGATGAAACCGGCCGCGCCGGTCACCAGAATCGGTTCCGTCACGTCAGTCCGACGCCCGCGACCATGCGATGCGACCCCCGACCAGTGTCCGGAATACCCGTCCCTGCAGTTCGCGGCCGAAAAAGGGCGTGTGGTGACTCTGACTGTACAGATTGTCCGCCGACGGCGTCCAGCGGGCCTGCGGATCGAACAGGCACAGGTCCGCCGGCAGGCCGACGGCGAGACGACCGGCGCAGCCGTCGATGCCCAGCACCCGCGCCGGATCGACCGTGATTCTCGCCAGCGCGCGCGGCAGATCGGCTCCGGTCTCGCGCGCCCAGGCCAGCACCAGCGGCAGCAGCAGTTCGAGCGCCGTCACCCCCGGTTCGGCCTCGGCAAACGGCAATTGCTTGGCGTCGTCGTCGACCGGCGTGTGATCGGAACAGACCGCGTCGATGGTGCCGTCGAGCAGCCCCGCCCGGATCGCTTCGCGATCGCGCCGCGCGCGAAAGGGCGGGTCGACCCGGTAGTGGCTGTCGAAGAAGCCGATGTCCTCGTCGATCAGGTGCAGATGATGCGCCGACACGTCGGCGCTGACCGGCAGGCCCTCGGCCTTGGCCCGGCGGACGAGCTCGATGCCCGCCGCGGACGACAGACGGCACAGATGCACGCGGCAGCCGGTCTCGCGCACCAGTTCGAGCGTCGTGTGCAGCGCCACGGTCTCGGCAATCACCGGGATGCCCGACAGCCCGAGCCGGGCCGCCACGACCCCGGCGTGCGCGATGCCGTCACGGGCCAGGCCGGGATCCTGCGGCTGCAGCCAGACCGTGAACCCGAAGGTATCGGCGTACTGCAAGGCGCGCAGCAGCACCTGCGTGTCGGACACCGGCACGAGCGCCTGCGAAAACCCGGTGCAGCCGGCTTCGGCCAGTTGCGCCATCTCGGTCAGTACCTGCCCGGCCAGGCGCACCGTGAGCGCGCCCAGCGGATACAGATGCGCCAGATCGAGCCCGCGCGCGCGATGCTTGAGCATCTCGACCAGACCGGGTTCGTCCAGCGGCGGATCGGTATCGGGCGGACACGACAGCGACGTCACGCCACCGGCCACCGCGGCATGCATTTCCGATTCGAGCGTGGCCCGGTACTCGAAACCGGGTTCGCGCAGACGGGCGGCGAGATCGACCAGACCCGGTGCCACCACCAGCCCCTGCGCATCGATCACCTGCCCGGCGCCAAAACCTTCGGGAGCCGCGCCAATGGCGGCGACGCAGCCGTCGGCAATGTGCACGTCGGTCACCTGATCGAATCCGGAGCCCGGATCGATCACCCGTCCACCGATCACCGAAAGACGCGCTGCGCTCATGGCTGCGACTGCCCCACCAGACTCATCACGGCCATGCGCACGGCAATGCCGAAGGTCACCTGGTCGAGAATGACCGACTGCGGCCCGTCGGCCACGGCCGATTCGATCTCGACGCCGCGGTTCATCGGCCCCGGATGCATGACGATGCACTCGGGCGCGGCCAGCGCGAGTTTCTCGCGGGTCAGCCCGAAATGCTTGAAGTACTCCTGCGCCGACGGCAGCAGCGCGCCGCGCATGCGTTCGTTCTGCAGGCGCAGCATGATGATCACATCGGCGCCGCGCAGTCCGGCGCGCATGTCCGTGAACACCTTCAGCCCGAGTTCCGCCAGCCCGGCCGGCAGCAGCGTATGCGGCCCGATCACGCGGATGTCCGGTACGCCGAGCGTGCGCAGCGCGTGCAGGTCGGAGCGTGCAACGCGCGAATGCAGGATATCGCCGACCACAGCCACGGTCAGTCGGCTGAAATCGCCCTTGAAGTGGCGGATCGTGTACATGTCGAGCAGGCCCTGCGTCGGATGCGCGTGGCGCCCGTCGCCGGCATTGATCACGTTCACGTGCGGCGCCAGTCCGCGCATGCGCTCGATGTGCTGGGCGATCAGCCAGGGCGCGCCGCTTTCGGCGTGGCGCACGACGAACATGTCGGCATGCATCGCCATCAGGTTGTCGATCGTGTCGAGCAGCGATTCGCCCTTGGACGTGGACGACGTGTTGATGTTCAGGTTGATGACATCGGCCGACAGGCGCTTGGCGGCGATCTCGAAGGTCGTGCGCGTACGCGTGGAATTCTCGAAGAACAGATTGAAGACCGACTTGCCGCGCAGCAGCGGCACTTTCTTCACTTCACGCGCCGATACGCCGACGAAGCTCGCCGCCGTGTCGAGAATGTGATGGATCAGCTCGCGCGGCAGCCCTTCGATCGTCAGCAGATGACGCAGGCGTCCCTCTTCGTCCAGTTGCGGATCGCGCATCGGCATGGATTCGGCGTTACTCGATGCGCAGGGAAAACCGCCCCTGCCCGTCGCGTGCAAACGCGTAGTTGCGCGGTGCCGCGAGCGGGCAGACGGCACCGCAATAACCGGCCTCGATCGGCAGTTCGCGTCCGCCGCGATCGAGCAGCACGGCCAGTTCGATACGCGCCGGTCGTCCATAGTCGAACAGTTCGTTCATCGCTGCGCGCACGGTGCGTCCGGTGTACAGGATGTCGTCAACGAGGAGGATGTCCCTGCCCTCGATCGCGAACGGCAGCGCCGTGCCCTTCATGTCTCCGGGCAGGCCGCGCCGGCCATAGTCATCGCGGTGAAAGGCCGTGGACAGCGTTCCCGCCGGTGTGTCGCGGCGCAGATCCCGCTGCAGCCGCTCGGCGATCCAGGCGCCGCCGCTGTGGATGCCGATCAGCAGGACTTCGCGGCCGGCCTCATTCCGTGCGGCCAGCCCGGCGCGCACGCCATCGAGCAGGCGCGCATACAGGTCTTCAGCGTCGGGAGCTTCGTTCATCCGGTGATCGATGCGTGCGGCGGAGCGGACGGACCGTCGTGCGCAGCAATGGCGCGCGCCGGTTCGCCACCATGGGAACCGGACAGATATTGTCGCAGGATCACCGCCGCCGCTTCCGCGTCATCGCCCTGGATCACCGCCGGACGCCGTTTCGGCGCGCGCCGCGGTGCGCCACGACCGGCCGCGCCGGTGTGCCGTGCCCGCAACAGGGCCTGCGCTTCGACGGTCGAGCCGCTTTCGTCGAGCAGTTCGACCGGCAGACCGGTACGCTGCGCGAGCTGATCGGCAAACTGCTCGCAGCGTCGGGCCGTTTCACGGATATTGGAAGCCCGCTCGTCCGGTACCGGCCGGCCGACGACGAGCAGCGCCGGCTCCCATTCGGTCACCAGCGCCGCGATCCTGCGCCAGCGCAGTTCGACCGGCTCGGAATCGATGATCGTCAGTGCCTGTGCGGTACCCGTCACGGTATTGCCCTGCGCCACGCCGATGCGCACCCGGCCGAAATCGAAACCGAGCAGGGTCCGGGCCAATCAGGCGTGTCCGGCCGAAGCGGACAGGAAGGCCGGATCGATGCCCAGCAAGCCGTACGCCGCCTGCAGGCGCTCCTCGATCGGCACGTCGAAAATCAGGTCGGAGCGCGCCGGCACGGTCAGCCAGGAGTTGTGGGCAATTTCGTCCTCGAGCTGGCCCGGACCCCAGCCGGCATAGCCCAGCGTGACGATCATGCGCTGCGGTCCGCCACCGCCGGCCACCGCCTCGAGCACGTCCTTCGACGACGTCAGGCCGAGGCCGTCACCGACCGTGACCGTGGAATTCCATTCGCCGACCGGGTCATGCAGCACGAACCCGCGATCCATCTGCACCGGCCCGCCGAAGAGCACCGGCGACGAAGCCAGCGGCGCGATCTCCAGCTTCAGGTCGATGCGCTCGAACAGGGTTGCCAGATCGATCTGCATTGCCCGGTTGATCACCAGGCCCAGCGCGCCTTTCGGACTGTGCTCGGCGACGAACACGACCGCGCCACCGAAGTTCGAATCACTCATGCTCGGCATGGCGATGAGGAACTGATTGGTGAAATCCGTGATGACGCTCGCAGCCATGACCCGATTGTAATGGAAGCGCGCCGCGACGCCTGCACACCGCGGCCACTGCCCGACCGGCGGCCGCGCCGGTGTCAGGCTACCCAGGCACGCCGGGCCCGATCCGACACGTGAGCGGCGATGTGTCCGAGCAGTTCGTCGTCCCGGTAGGGCTTGCCGAGGAACACGTTCACGCCCAGCGACAGGGCATGGCTGCGATGCTTGTCGGCCGTGCGCGAGGTGATCATGATGATCGGCACATCGTGCAGGCGTTCGTCGGCACGCACGTTACGCGTCAGGTCGAAGCCGTCCATGCGCGGCATCTCGATGTCGACGAGCATCACGTCGGGGCGGCGATCCTGCAACTGGCGCATCGCATCGACACCGTCGCGCGCCAGCATCACTTCGTACCCTTCACGCACCAGCAGACGCTGCGTCACCTTGCGCACGGTCAGCGAGTCGTCGACGATCATCACCGTCAGCGGCGCCGGCGCCAGTTCGGGACCGGCGCCACCCGGGCGCCCGAGCCAGAGGTCGCCCAGAATCTGCTGCGCGACGCGCGCGACGTTCAGCAGCAGCACGATCTCGCCGTCGCCCAGCACCGTCGCGCCGGCGATGCCGGGCACGCGCGCCGTCTGCGCGCCGACGCTCCGGACGACGACCTCGCGGTTGCCGCTGATCGAGTCGACGTGAACCGCCAGGCGCAGACCGCCGGAGCGCACGATGACCACCGGCGACTGGTGCTGCGCCCGCGGCCGGGAGTCCCCCAGGCCGACGAGCTGACCAAGATGGTGCAGGGGCACGCCGGCACCACGCCATTCGATCGAGCCGTCTTCGTACGCCTGCGCAAGCTGCTCCGCCGTCAGCTGCAGGACCTGCTCGATCCCCGAGGACGGAACGGCGTAGCGGATCTCGCCCAGACCGACGATCACGACCTGTGCGATCGCCAGCGTCAGTGGCAGGTGCACGGTGAAGCTCGTGCCGGCACCGGAGCTCGATTCGATCCCGATGCGGCCGCCGAGACTGTGCACCTCGGCACGCACCACATCCGCGCCGACGCCGCGCCCGCTCAGTTCGGAGACGTCCGCCGCCGTCGAGAACCCGGGCACGAAGATCAGTTCTGCCAGTTCCTGCTCGGGGGGCTGCGTATCGCCGGCCAGCAGGCCGCGTTCGCGGGCGCAGGCCAGAATGCGCTGGTAATCGAGGCCGCTGCCGTCGTCGCTGATCGAGAGCACGACTTCGTTGCCTTCCTGCCGCACCTCGATGCGGATCTCGCCGGCGACTGCCTTGCCCGCAGCCTCGCGGGCGGCTGGCGACTCGATGCCATGCGCCACGGCGTTGCGCAGCAGATGTTCGACCGGCGCCACCATGCGTTCGAGCACACCGCGATCGATTTCGGTCATGGCGCCGCGTACGTCGAGCGCGACGCGCTTGCCGAGTTCCTTCGCCGCCTGGCGCACGACACGGTACAGACGATCGGAAATCGTGCCGAACTGGACCATCCGCATGCGCATCAGGTTCTGCTGCAGGTCGCGCAGCAGTTGCGACTGGCGATCGGTTTCCTGCGACACGGTGTCCAGGCTGCGCATCGCGTTGGCCTGCACGGTCGCCACGTCGCCGACCGACTCGGCCAGCATGCGCGTGAGTTCCTGGAACCTCGTATAGCGGTCGAATTCGAGTGGGTCGAAATCGGCACCCGGGTCCGGCACACCGGCGCGATCCGTTCCGCCGTGGTTCGTGAAGCGCGCCTGGATACGCGACTCGGCCTGGATTTCGACCTCGCGCAGGTGCGCGCGCAGACGCGCGACGTTCTCCGTCAGATCCAGCAGGGACTGGCGCAGCCCGCCCAGTTCGTTGTCGATCCGGGCGCGGGCGATCGATATCTCGCCCGAGCCGTTCACCGAGTGCTCGAGCAGATCGGCACGCACACGCACCAGCGGCACCGGCCCGGCCGGGCGGGCGGGCATGCGAGCGACCGGAGCAGCCGATAGCGCGTCCGCAGCCACTGGCACGGGGACATCCGGCGCCTGCGCGGGAGCGGGAGTCGGCCGTTCCGTCTCGATCGGCCGTGCACCGGTGCCGGACGAAGCCGCGCCGGCCCGGTCCGCCGCGTCATCACCGGCAACGCCGGCCGAGATGGCATCTGCGTGCCCGACCGCTGCATCTTCCCGTTCGCTCTTGTCCGACTCGCTGGCGACAGGCGGCGGATCCTGCGCCGGATCGGTCGCGGCATCGGCCTGCGCGCCGGAATGGGCGCCGTCCTGCCGGTCGTCGAGCAGCGCCGACGGATCCCGGAGGACTTCGAACATTTCGGCTACCTGATCATATTCGGCGATCAGTTCGTCGATCAGGATCTCCGGCACCCGGCTGAGAGCGCTGGCGGTCTCGAGCCGCGTTTCCATTTCGTGCAGACGCTGGCCGAGCTGCATCGCCCCGGCCATCCGGGCGCTGCCCTTGAGAGTGTGCAGGTCACGCATCAGGCTCTGCACGAGGGCACGATCCTGCGGTTCGGCCTGCCAGGCGCGCAGGTTCGCGCCGATCCGGGGCAGATGATCGATCGCTTCCTCGACGAAGACCGGCAACAGGTCGAGGTCGAGTGCCTCGGTCTGCCCGACTCCGCTGCGAACGGGCTGCGCGGCCGGCACGGCGCGCGGGTCCACCGCGGCCGCGGCCGGGACTCCGTGCGCCAGCGGGATTCCATGCGCCAACGCACGGGCGCGAGCGCTCGTCTCCGGCTCGGCCGCCGGGACGGTGCCCGCGGCAAACTGGTGCAGGAGCGCACGAAGACGATCGAGCACGTATGCGTATTCGTCGAGTTCCGGACCCGCCGGGCGATCGGAGCGTGCCGGCCAGGTCATCAGGAACTGTTCGAGCGATCCGGCAATTTCGTGCACTTCGCCCAGTTGCACGAGTGCCGCGCTGCCGCGCAGCGAGTGCATGGCGCGTTGCGCCTCGAGCCGCATGCCCTGCTGCGGGTGCCGGCGCCATTCATCCAGATCGGCAGTCAGCGTCGCCAGCAGATCATCGGCTTCGGTCAGGAAAATCTCGTACAGACGGCGCTCGATGGCGCGATCGCCCACCCGGATGACAGCATCGCCGTGCACGGCACCGTCGCTGTCCGGTTCGGTGTCGATCCCGTCTGCTTCGGTATCGATCACGTCCACTTCGGCGTCGATCCCGTCCGCTTCGGCACCGCCGTCACAAAAAGCATCCACAGCCGCCAGTACCGGCTGCGGATCGATGCTCACCGAAACGTCGACAAGCAAGGCCTGCAGCCAGCGGGTGAACGACGCCGAAACCGTATCGATCAGCGCCGACAGCGCCTGATCGGCCGCGAGCGGATCCGCGCCGGCACGAATGACTTCTCCGGCCAGCCGACGGTTCAGCAACTGCTCCATCGCCCAGGCCGCCGCACCGAAGGATTCCAGCCCGACCATCCGGCTCGACCCCTTGAGTGTGTGAAAACCGCGCCGGATCTGCGTCAGCGATTCACTCGCGCCGGCATCGGGCCGGGCCTGCCGACCGGCATCCGCCCATCCGGCGGCGTTGGCCTGCGCAATGGCCACCAGCGTTTCGCCGGCTTCCCCCAGAAAAATCCCGACCAGTTCTTCGTCGCGCTCCCCGGAGTCTCCGGACGGCTCGGGAGTGACCTGATCCTTGCGATCTACGGCATCGCGAGAAACGACGTCGCCGATATCCTCGCGCTCATCAACCGAGGGACCGTGATCCGCTGTCCCGGCCATTCCGTCAGGCACCCCGGAAACGTCGGGCTCCGCGGCCGGGCCCTCGTCCGCCGGCCGGACGCCGGCGACCAGTTGCGCCACGCGTTGCCGGATCTCGGCGAGCACGTCCTCGGGAATGGCACCCTGCAATCCCTCGAGACAGTCGATGGCCGCCTCCGCACGCAGCATCGATTCGGTATCTCCGGCGAAATGCGCGTCATCGCGGATCCTCGCCAGTGCGCGCCGCAAGGCCCGTCGTGCCTCCGGATGGTCCGGCCGACGCGCGCAGGCATCGACGAATTCCATCGCCTGCCGCACGTGTCGCAACAGCGGCGACACCGTTTTTTCGAGCGTGCTGGACCACTGCGGCGACAACGCGGCCCCGGCATCGTCGTCCGCGCCCTGGAATGAAACCTGAAAGCGTCCCTGCGCATCGTCGAAAGCAAAATTCACGGCGCGTGAACCAGGCTGGGCCAGGCCCTCGACAAAGAACCCGAGGGCACCGACGTTGTCGGCCAGCACACGGCAGACATCGCTGGGCGGAGCCTCGGCGGCAGCAGCGAAGCCATCGACCTGTTCGGCGGCATGACGGGCCGCGGCCGCCGCCTGCGCGTGACCGGGCAGGTCGAGCACGCCTGCGATCATCCGCAGGCTGGCGGCTGCCGAGGCCAGTTCCCCGCGCCGCGACGGGTCGCCGAAGAACTCTTCGAGTACCTGCTCGACCCGGTCGAGATCCGCACGTACACCGGCGGCGAAGCCCGACATGGCCGACTGCTGCTGCGACGACTGCGCCAGTTCGTGCAGCCACGAAGGCATTGCGCCGGCCAGCAGTGATGTCTGATCCCGGGCATCGCTCGAATCATCGAGCGGCATCAGCCAGTCCGCCAGCTCGGCGGCCCGGGCATCGCTCTCATGGCGTGCCAGGGGCGCCGACACGAAGAACTGTTCGAGAAAGAGCAGAGCCGATGCGAAGCCGAGTGCCACCGATTCGGATGGCGTCTCGCCCGCCTCGGCAAGGGCGCGGCCCCGACGGGCGCAGGCTTCGACCAGTTCGTGAATGCCGGACAGCCCGAGCGCCGCGACCGGCGGGCGCAGGGTATCGAGCGCCTGCACAAACGACGTCAGTGCCTGGCGCTCGCCCACGGCCAGCCGCTCCCACGCTTCCTTGATGCGCCCGATCGCAGCCTGGGCCGATGCGAGCATGGCCTGATCGATCACGGCAAAGCGCGGAATGGCAAAATCCAGCGGCACGCTGCCGGCCAGGCCGAATGCCTGCTGCACTTCCTGAAGCACGGTCGAGCCGCTGCCCGCGGATCCGTTCATTCTCGCCAATGCGAAAAGCAGTTCGCGCAGCAGCGATTCCGGCGCCTGGGCCGGCCCGGCAATCGCCGCCCGCAGGTGCAGGTTCATCCGCGCCAGCATGCGTTTGCCGTAGACATCCAGGGCGATCGCTTCGTCACGCAGCGCCTCGAACCAGGCCAGCACGACTTTCCAGAACACGGGATCGGCGCGGCCCACACGCGATGCCCCGATGCGCGCGACCGCGGCGTGCAGCGCGGCCACGCCGGGCGCGTCCGCGCGCTCGCGCAGCACCGCCAGCAAACCCTGTTCGAAGGTCTTGCGGGCGGCCAGCAGTTCGGCGTCGGCCTGCACATCGTCCTTCTCCGCACCGGTCGCGGTCTCCGGCGGCACCGGCAACGGGTGCTGCGGAATCAGATACAGATCGGCCGGATGCACCCAGGTGAAGCCGGCTGCCTGCTGCAGCGCTTCGTACCACGGGAAGAGGTAAAGGGGCTGCTCGTCGGCACCGTGCAGCAGACCGTCCAGGTATTCGAGAATGGCGGCAAACGCGCGCTCGAGCGCCGCACGCAAGTCCGCAGCGGAACCGGGCCGGATCGGTCCTCCCGCACGGTCGGCGGATGCCGCCAGCGCCGCGTCGGCTGCGCCGATCAACACCGATACGCCCTGCGCTTCAACGATGGCCAGCGCGCCATCGACCTGATGCAGTGCCGCACGGGCGCGGGCGAGCGCCTCGTCAGCCCGTCCGGCGTCTTGTCCCGACGGCGGCAGACAGACGTCAAACTGCCGCTCGCATTCGGCAAACGATTCGGCGATCGCACTCACGCACCAGGACAGCATCCCCGGATCTGGCGCTTTGCGCCGCACCGCCTCCGGCCGCGGATCCGGTCGGTTCGGGTCCTGTCGCCCGCTCCCGGCCGCGTCGCCGCGCCCGTCCTGGCCGGCCGGCCGATTGCTGTCACTTGCGCTGTTCATGGCGGCTTCCGTTCGATTCGACCTCAGGCAACCTTGAAGCGCGCAACCGAACTGCGCAGCTCCAGTGCCAGTTCCGACAGCTGGCGAACCGAATCCGCCGTCTGCAGGGTCCCTGCGCTCGTCTGTTCGGTGACCTGCAGGATACGTTCGATCGAATGGGCGACATCACCGGCCGAGGCCGCCTGGCGCGACGTGGTCGACGAAAATTCCTCGATCAGTTCGGCCAGCGCCGTCGACACCCGGCCGATCTCGCCCAGCGCACGACCCGCCTCGTCGGACAGGCGCGTGCCCTCGACCACACCCTGCGTGCTGCGTTCCATCGCCGAGACGGCATCCTGCGTGTCGGTCTGGATCGCGCGGATCAGTGCCGCGATCTGGCGCGTCGCGTCGCCTGAACGTTCGGCCAGGCGCTGCACCTCTTCGGCCACGACGCTGAAGCCGCGTCCCGCTTCGCCCGCCGAGGCCGCCTGAATCGCCGCATTCAGCGCCAGCACGTTCGTCTGCTCGGTAATGTCGGAAATCAGCTCGACGATCTCGCCGATCTCCTGGGAAGACTCACCCAGGCGCTTCATCCGCTTGGCCGTGTCCTGGATCTGGTCGCGAATGCCGTTCATGCCGGCGATTGCGTTGTCGACCGCCGTCGAACCCTCTTTCGACGCATCGAGCGACTGACGCGCGACCTGCACTGATTCCGATGCGCGCACCGACACGTCATCGATCTGACGCGCCATGCGCAGGACGGCCTGCCCCGATTCGCGGATCTCCTGCGACTGCTGTTCGCTCGCGCTCTGCAGACTGGCGGCCATCTCCTGCGCCCGGGTCGAGGCCGAACGCACCTGATCGACGGTCTCGTTGATCCGTCCGACGAGGTTGCGCAGCTCCTCGACCGTGTAGTTCACCGAGTCGGCGATCGCGCCGGTGATGTCCTCGGACACCGTCGCCTGCACGGTCAGGTCACCGTCGGCGACTTCCTGCAGTTCGTTCATCAGACGCAGAATGGCCGCCTGGTTGCGATCATTCGTCTCGCGCGCCTGCTGCTCCTGGCGCCGCGCCGCGCTTTCCTGGCGCTCGGCTTCGAGCGCACGCTCCTCGCTCTCGTGCAGGAAGGCACGGAACAGGCCGTACAGTGCCAGCAGGGCCAGCAGACCGAAACCGACCGCGCCGACCATGTTCCACAGACGCAGCGATTCGCGCGCCTGCAGCTTGCCGCGTACGGCGTCGAGCAGCGCCTGCACGATTTCGCTGTCGGCAAACACGTGACGCTCCGCCTGGCGTGCGCCTTGCAAGGCCGGCTGGCTGGCCAGGATCGTATCGATCTGCGGGCTGAGCATGATCAGCGACTGACGCGCCTCCATCAAGGCGATGCGCGTTGGTTCATCCGCGATCCGGGTCAGTCCTTCGGCCCGATTGCCATTGAGGAAACCATCGATCCCCTGTGCCAGTTCCCCGGTCGCCTGCAGCACCCGCGGCTCGACCGTCCGGATCGGCACCGAGCCGAGAAAGAGTTCGCTGATGTCGTTCATCAGACCCTGCGTCAGGGTGACGAGCCGCATCGCCGCAGCCAGTTCCCGCGGCGAGGCGTTGGCCTGCAGGCGGTTCGCCAGCACGAGCTGCGCATTGGCCAGGAGATTCGATCCGACGCGTGCGGCATCGGTACGCATCCCGCTGATCGACTGCAGCAGCAGATCCTGGTCCAGGATCATCTTCAGAGCGCCATCGGACTGGGACCAGATCAACTGCAGGGTACGCAGATCGGGCGCCACCGGGGCCGGCACCGCACGCTCGTCGTCGGTGCCGCGCGCCAGCGCCGTCAGTGCTCCGGCCATTGCCGCCCGGCCGTTACTCAACTGGCCAAAGGCCAGTGCGTCGCCGGCAATCGCCTGCGAGGCCGCCTTGGCCACCCGCTGCGACTGCATCTGCGCCTCACCGAGTTGACGGTACCAGTTGGCAGTATCGCCCGCCTGGCGCGAATTGGTCTGCAGCAGGACGAAGGTCACCGCCAGGGCGATCAGCAAGGCGGGCAGCCAGATCCGGATCTGCAACTTCAGTGGCCAGGTCCCGAGCCGCGGCAAGCGCATGCCGCCCGGCGCCGAAGCGCCCGAACCGGCGGTCGCGCCGCTTTCGCCGGGACGGATCGCCGCCATTTCCCCGTCCTGCGCGCGCGCGGGAACCCGCCGCACCTCGGGACCGGGCGGCAGCTCCCGCTCGACGACAGTCACCTCGTCGTACATGGCAGTATCGAAAGTCGCGGTATCCGGCCCCAGCGCCACCGCGGTGTTGCGTCGCAGCCGGAATGCCGAGAGCGCGGTTGCCAAGGACATGTTCTTCTCCCCCGTGGTTGTCCGACCGGGCAGCCGTCGAGCGCCGGACCGGACGGACAAATGGTTTACCGATTCACCGCCAGGAAGCGCTCGTTGGCCGAGAGCGCTTCCAGACTCAGCTCATCCCAGCGCTCGCCGTCATCGTCCAGCCAGCGACGCCCACGCCAGACCACCCTCGGCGCGGCGCCGTCGTTCGTGTCCTGCCCGCCTTCCCCGTCCTCGCCCGGCGTGATCTCGCGCAGGGCCGGCATGGCCTGCAAGCCGAGCGTGCGCTCGACCAGCAAAGCCGCATTCAGACCCAGGCGCGGCGCGAAGGCGAGCAGGCGGGTGGCACGCGTCGGCACCAGCGGCGCACCACCCTCGAACAAGCCCAGATCGGATACGCCGTAGAGCGAGCCGCGCAGGTTGACCAGCCCGCGGAACCACTCGCGCGTCAGCGGCACCGGTGTGACGCCGCCGGTGAACGGGACGATCTCGCCCACTTCGGACAGATCGACCAGCAGATTGCCGGTGCTCGCACGCACCCCCAGCCGGACGGTCCCCATCGGCGCCGCCGCAGCCTGGCGGATCCGTTCCGACAGGCGCAACTGGAATTCGCGCAGGCTCGAAGACATCGGTTCAGTGCGTCAGTTCAGCCACGCAGGCCAGCAGTTCTTCAGGCTTGACCGGCTTGACGAGATATTCGCGCGCACCCTGGCGCAGACCCCAGATCCGGTCGGTCTCGGCACTCTTGTTGGTGCACAGCACGACCGGAATGGATTGCGTTTGCGGATCACGCGCCAGCGCGCGCGTCAACTGGAAGCCGTTCTGCCCCGGCATGACGACGTCGAGCACGATGAGCGCAGGTTTTTCCGCCCTCACCTTGGCCATCGCATCTTCACCATCTTCAGCGGTGACGACCTTGTAGCCCTTCTTCGTCAGCAATCCGGCGATGAAATGGCGTTCGGTCGGTGAATCATCGACAACCAGGATCTTGCGGGCGGACATGGCGGCTCTCGGGACGAATCCGGGCGGAACGCGCTCCGGACGGGTATGCGAAAAATCGGAAGTGCTTGACATCAGGAATGGAAGGGATCGGAAATCAGCGGTTTCGGGCTGGCCGCCGCACTGCGTGCACCCGGTGCGCGCCGGGCGTGCTCGCGGGCGGCATGCAGCAGGGCAGCCTTGGTAAAGGGTTTGGTCAGGTACTGCTGCGAACCGAGCATGCGGCCACGAGCCCGGTCGAACAGACCGTCTCGGCTGGTCAGCATCACCACCGGTGTGGCGTGAAAGCGGGGGCTCTGGCGGATCAGTGCGCAGGTCTGATACCCGTCCAGGCGCGGCATCAGGATGTCGCAGAAGATCAGGTCCGGATCGTGGTCGGCGATCTTGGCCAGCGCATCGAAGCCATCCTCGGCGAGAATCACCTCGCAGCCGGTCGGCCCGAGAAAGATTTCGGCGCTGCGCCGGATCGTGTTGCTGTCGTCGATCACCATCACCTTGACGCCAGCCAGCGAATCGGCATCTGTCTCCGGAGTCAGGGCAGCATCGGCCATCTCTGCCTCCCGGTCACTGCCCCGAGCGCTCCGTCACGTCCGGTCTCGTTGTACATTCGTTCATCTCCCCCTGACGCACCCGGAATGCCTGAAGCCATCAGGCCACCTGTCGGCACACCAGACCATCCCGGGTAGGTGCCCTCTGTCGAGAGCTGTTGCGCGACGATGGTACCCTCGCGAAAATGGCGTTCGGGCGCTGTGGCCGACCAATGGTTACAGGGCCGGGATGAACGAACCCGGGGTTCTGCCACAGGCGACAGCCGCCGTGGGCAGCGAGCCCACGGCGGCATCGTTTCTCCTTCGTATCCGCAGGACCGCGCCGAGCGCACACACCGCCATCCGCGACAGGAGAACAACAGAATGAAGAGCGATGCGCAGATCATCGAGGGGCTGAACAAATATCTCGCCTTCGAACTGACCGGTCACAAGCAATACCTGCTGCACGGCTCGCTCTGCCGTCACTGGGGATTCGAAAAGCTGGCGGCGACCCAGCTCGCGTACAGCGAGGAGGAAACGCGGCACGCCGGCGAAATCATGGCGCGCATCCTGCTGCTGGACGGTGTGCCGGGCATGGAGGAGCGACGCGCACCCGTCGGCGGACAGACGGTGCGTGAACAGCTCGAAAACGATGTCCGGCTGGTGAGCGACGCGATCGACCACCTGCGGGCGACGATCGGCGTGTGCGAGAAGGCGCGTGACTACGTCAGCCGCGATCTGCTTGGCACGATGCTTGCCGACGAGGAACTGCACCTCGACTGGCTGGAGACCGAACTCGAGTTGATCGGCAAGGTCGGCCAGGAAAACTATCTGCAGGCAAAACTGTGACCCGCGTCGGTGCCGGGGACGGAATGCCGGCCGCGAACCCGGCCGCGAACCCGGCGCATTCCACCGGCGCGCGCGTGCCGTGCGGACTGTACGTCCTGACGCCGGAAACCGCCGACGATGCCGCCCTGCTCGAAGCCGTCGGCGCCGCGCTGCGCGGTGGTGCAGCCACCGTCCAGTATCGCAACAAGATGCTGCCGGCCATGCGTCAGTTCGAGCAGGCCGCCCCGATCCGCGAAGCCTGCCGGCAGGCCGGTGCGCTGTTCATCGTCAACGACTCGGTCGATCTGGCTGCGCGTCTGTCGGCCGACGGCGTGCATCTCGGTCGTGACGACGCCGCCCTGACCGACGCGCGGGCCAGCCTCGGGCCACGCGCCGTCATCGGCGTGTCCTGCTACGACAGTCTGCAGCGGGCACTCGATACGCGCGCAGTGGCCGATTACTGTGCTTTCGGCAGCGTCGCGCCGTCGACGGTCAAGCCGGCGGCCGTACGCGCTCCGCTGACGCTCTTCGGCGAGGCGCGTGCCGCCGGCCTGCACGCCGTGGCCATCGGCGGCATCGACGAAAGCAATGCGGCCGGCATCATCGCCGCCGGTGCGCAGGCGATTGCCGTCATCACGGCGGTCTTCGGCCCGGCCGGGCAGTGGTTCTCCGCGCCGGTCATCGAGGCACGCGCACGGGCGCTGGCAGGAATGTTCGGCCGCGGCTCCGCGGCCTGAGTACATGTGAAATCATCGGCCGGCCGCCCGGTCGCTGATCGCGCCAGCTTCGTCGGCACACCGGAAGCGCGGTCCGCCACGGCCTCCTGTCGTGGCATATCGATGATGATTTTCCGCATATGGATGCGGCGCAGCGAGCGCATTCCTAGAGTACGGCCCTTCATGAGAGGGATCGCCGTGAACGAATTGCGCAGATATCTGCTGAGAGCCGCCGGTGGCGGAGTCGTGGTTGCACTGTCGGGCGGAGCGGGCCTGTCGGGCATCGGCCCGGCGCAGGCCGCTGAAGCGGTCTCGGCGGCGGGCATCTCCGCGCAGCCCGGCATGCCACTGCCCGATGAAGCGGTTGCCGACACGCTCGAGCGCCTGTTCGGTGCCCGGCCGCTGGAGGACGCGGGCGAACGGATCCGCTTCGATGCGCCGCTGATCGCCGAGAACGGTTTTGTCGTCCCGGTGCGCATCGAGACCAGCCTGCCGATGACCGCTGACGATTACGTGCGCAGCATCTACATCATCAGCGACCGCAATCGGCGTCCGCTGAACGCGCAGTTCGCATTCACGCCGGCTTCCGGCAGCGCCTCGGTCGGGACCAATATCCGCCTGGCGTCGTCGAGCGACGTGCGCGTCATCGCCGAAACCAGTACCGGCCGGCTCTATCAGACGCGACGCGAAGTGAAAGTCACCGTCGGCGGCTGCGGCGGCTGATTCCGGACCGGGCGCCGCGTTCGCCGCCCGGCACATTCATCGACGATCGACGGCCGATACCGGCAATCCGACACGGATCCGCACATGCCGGCCGTCGGCAGATCCAGGAGAAATTCGATGGCGACAAGCACAGACGCCGCCGGCAAGGTGCGCATTCGCGTTCCACAGAAAGTGCAGGCCGGCGACATCGTTCCGGTGCGCGTTCTGGTCATGCACCCGATGGAAACGATGCAGTTCCGGGACGGCAGGCCGGTACCGAAGAACTACAACTTCATCCACCGCGTCGAGGCGACCTACAACGGCGCGAAGATCTTCGAAGGCGCAACCACGCAAGGGGTGAGCCAGAACCCGTTCGTGTCGTTTTCCCTGCGCGCCGACGCACCAGGCACGGTCGAGGTGACCTTCCATGACACCGAGGGCCAGACCTACCACGGGCGGGCCGAGATCCGGTTCTGAACATCGATCGGCAGGGAACATCGTCCTCTCACCGGTCACGGGCGGCCTGGTGCGTCTGCCCTGCCGGAGAGAAGAACGCGCCGGGAAAAAACCGGCGAGCCGTGACCAGGAACGCCCGCAATGAAAAAAATCGTGCGAAAAATCAGACCGGCCGGATGGCTGGGCATCTCGATCCTGGCCGGCGTGCTGGTGGCCGCCTGTGCCGCCATCGAGCCGACCGTGACCTCGCGTACCTGGCAATCGCGTGCGATTCCGGCCTCGCAGGCGGTCGTCAAGGTGGTCGACGGCCAGACGATCCAGCAGCGCTATCCGTGGGGGCCGTGGGGCACGACCAGTTTCGACCAGTGGCCGACGCACGCCTACGACAGCCCGGACTATCCGCCGCCAGAGGAGGCGCAGTTGCCGGCCGGCCTGCAGGGCGATCCCGACCGCGGACGGACACTTTTCGCCGACAGTCGAAAGGGCCCGTGCACTGCCTGCCATCTGATTCCGGATGCGGACATCTGGCCGATGGGCAACGTCGGCCCGGATCTGCGCACGATCGGTGATCGCGGCCTGTCGGACAGTTATCTGCATCAGGTCATCCATGACCCGCGCGTGATTTTCGGCGCGGACTCGCCGATGGCACCGTTTGGTGCCTCGGGCATCCTGAGCGAGCAGGACATCGCGGACATCGTCGCCTGGTTGCAGACGCTCAAGGGCAATCCTGCAGGCGTGCCGCTGCAGGTCAGCGACGACCGGCAGTGGAATCCGTTCACGCGCGACATCGTGCGCCCGGACTACGGCGATTCACTCGATCCGACGGCCAATCCGGCGCTCGACATGACGGCCGACGTCGCCGTTCCACTGTGGGAGCGTGCTGGTCCCGTCGGCCGATCCTGCGCCGGTTGCCACGGCGCCATCGGCGCCGCCGACGAAACCCGGCCGCTGGGCGTGATCGAGTCGATGGTCGGTGTCGGCGTGCGTTACCCGCGCTGGTTCGCACAGTACCGCCGGATGATGTCGATCGAGGATTTCCTGTCGGTGCATGGCCCCGAGACGACGGGTCATCCGCTGCCGACCCAGGGGCAGGAAAACCTGACGATGACGATCCTCGTCAAGATGCAGTCCAACGGCCTGCCCTACCGGCTCGATGTGCAGGACCCGAACGTGCAGGCGGCGATCGCGCGCGGGCAGCACACCTTCGCGAAGCGCGTCGGCCAGCGCGGCCAGGCCTGCGTCGATTGCCATACCGAGCGCGGTGGTGCCGACCGGTTCCTCGGCGGGCGCCTGCTCGCCAATGTCGACGAGAACATGATCATCAATCATCCGTATTACCGGACGTCGCAGGGACGGCTGTGGGACATCCGCATGCGCATGCAGTTCTGCATGACGCCGCTGCGTACCAACATGCTGGCCGGAGACGCACCGGAATACGCCGATCTCGAGACCTTCCTCATCTACAAGCAGATGCAGCGCGAGGTCACGATGCTGGTCCCGAGGCATTACCACTGAAGACCATGATGAACTCCTTGCGAGCGCTGGTCGTGGCGGTGTCCGCCGCCCTGCCGGCGATGACACCCGGCACGGCCGTTGCCGACACTTTCGTCGCCCAGCGCGCGATGAAGCTCGATACCGCGCTGGCGGTCGCCCAGGCGGTGCTCACGGCCTGCCGCGCACAGGACTGGCAGGCCAGCGTCGGCGTCGTCGACCAGTACGGCAATGTGCGCGTGCTGCTGCGCGACGAACTGGCCGGACCGCATACCGCCATCAGCGCCGTCGGCAAGGCACATACCGCGCTGGTGTCGGCCACGTCGACGCGGGTGCTGGCCGAGCATACGCAGGCCGGGCGCGAGCTGTCCGGCATGCGCTTTCTCCCCCGGACGATCTACGAAGGCGGCGGCGAACTGATCCGTTTTCGCGGCGAGATCGTGGGCGCAGTCGGCGTCGGCGGTGCGCCCGGACCGCACGCCGACGTCCGCTGCGCACGAGAGGGTCTGCAGGCGGTACGCGCACGCTTCGGACTGGATGATGACGCGGAGGAGTGATGCACCGATGACGATGAAGAAACGGATGAACCGGCCCGGACGATTCCTGGCCGCGCTCGGGCTGATCGGCACGGCAGCCGTCGCCGTGCCTGCGTGGGGCGCCGCCCCGGTCGTTGCAGCCGGGGCGGCCGCTTCAGCCGGGGCAGCCGGAGGTGCGGAGAATGCCTTTTTCAGCCAGCGCTCGCTGACGCTGGAGATGGCGCTTGATCTCGCGCATTCGGTGCTCGCAGCGTGCCGTGACGCCGGCTGGCAGGTGAGCGTCGCCGTCGTTGACCGGGGCGGGAACCTGCAGACCGTCCTGCGCGATTCGCGCGCTGGTGCGCGCACCACCGACGCGGCAATCGGCAAGGCGTACACGGCGCTTTCCTATCGCACGTCGAGTCAGGAAATGGCTGAACTCACGCAGGCGGGACTCGATCCGTCCGGCATGCGTTTTGTACCGGGTTCGCTGCACGTGGGCGGCGGAGAACGCATCTGGGCGCGCGGCGAGAACGTCGGCGCCGTCGGCGTGGCCGGCGCGCCGACACCGGCCGATGACGTGCAGTGCGTGACCGGTGGCCTGGAAGAATTCACGATCCACCTCGACCTGGCGTCCTGATCAGGAAGCCGCGAGCTTCTCGCGCACGGCTGCGCCGAGCGTCGGCAGCAGCAGCGAATCGAAGGCCGCCGGCCCAAGCGCATGCGCGCGCAACCGGCCGTCGACCAGCAGCAGGAACGACGGCACGCCGCGCACCGGCACACCGTGCGACAGCATGTCGTGCAGAACCGGATGCAGGCGCCGCGGCGCATCATCGATGGCGAACGGCTTGCGCAGCGTGGGCAAGCGGATCGCCGTGAACGCGATCTGCGACCAGAGCGGCGAGCGCGTGAGGCGGCCGTCCGGGCCGAGCTGGATGCCCTCCCATTGCCGGCACATCGAGCAGTCATGGGCACCGATGTAGACAAACTCGATGCGGCTGTCGCGCCCGGCACGCAGCCCGGGCAGCGGCTGCCGCGCGGCATATTCATGAATTTCCGGCAGCGCGGCGCGCACGAAGCGCAGCTCCGTCGCACCAGCGCCGCCGTCGGCGAGCACGCCGCGCAGACTGCCGTCGGCACCGCTCGCCAGCACGATCGGCGCTTCGTCCTTCGATCCCCCCACCGTCACGAACCAGCCGCCATCGGACCGACGCAGGCTGATCTCGGCCGCCTCCGGCCAGATCGGCGCCGACGCCGGCCCGTAGACACCGGCCAGCAGCGCCGCGTCGTCTTCGACAAACAGCACATCGGTGATGCGCAGCACCCGCGCGCGGGCAGGATCCGGCGACACGGCAAACCAGTAACCGAGCAGTGCCGCGGCGTGAGCCACCACCTTCTTTTCCGACGGAGGGGATGGCGTGCGCGCGCCCGATGACGGGGCGGCGTCGCCACGTGCTGTCGGCCCGGCTGTGCCGGTTGCTGCGCCGGCTGCGCCATCAATCACCGCGGCGCCAGTTGCAGGCAGCCCGGCGGCAGCGCCACGCGCCGTCACGGCGTCGGCGTCGGCGTCGGCTGCGGACGCGCCGCGCAGCGGAAATCCGCTCAGTCCGGCCAGTGCAGCCGCCGTCCAGCCGGATGCAAATCGCAGGAGCTGGCGGCGGCCGGGCTCCAACCTTCGCGGATGACGCCCAGCCGGAATCCCGGACGATCGCGGGCCAGCGGGCCCGGGCAGAACCCGCCGATCGTTCCGGCCGGTACCGGTGCTCACCTTGCCGCCCGGCTCGCCGGCAGCAGCCTCAGGTCCTGGAAACTCGCCTGCAGGGCGTGCAGCAGACCCCGCTCATCGAGCAGGTGGTACTGGACCTTCATCGTCAGCGCGCTGCCGAAAATGATCGACGCCAGCGCGATGAACGATCCGACGGACAGCGTCGATGCGCCCGTCACACCCTGGCCGATCGTGCAGCCCATCGCCAGGAAACCGCCGAAACCCATCAGCACGCCCCCGAGCAGATGGCGCAGAAAGTCGCTGAACGAAGTGAACCATTCGATGCGGAAGCGCCGCGCAAGCAGCGAATAGACGAGCGAGCCCACCAGTACGCCGAAGACCGCCATCATGCCGAAATTGATCAGCGTCCACTGCCCCGGCGCCGTGGCATAGCGCAAGGTATCGCCGATCGGACCGACGAAGGTCAGCGATTGCACCGTGACCCGGCTGGGCGGTTCGGGTGCGAAAGCCGCGAACTCACGCCAGTCGACCCCCATCGGCCCGGCCGTCAGATACCAGCCGCCGACGACCGCCAGCCCGACGACAACGCCGCTCAGGACATGGTCCGGATTACGCCGGAATCCGGCCGAACGCAGCGCGAAGCCACCCAGCGCCAGCGCCACGATGACGCCCGTAATCGCGCGCACGTACGCCGGATCGGATGCCGTCAGCGCAGCCGCGATCGTGCCCAGATCCTGGCCGCCGAGCTGCCAGCGCGACAGATCAATGTTCGTCGGCGCAATCCAGCTCATGAAGGCGACGTTGAACAACTGCGTCACCAGCATCAGCCAGACCACGACGGCGATCGCCAGGAACACCACCACCGATTTCAGATTGCCGCCGCCGATACGCACCAGCGTCTTGTTGGCACAGCCGCTGCCGATCGTCATGCCGACCCCGAAAATGAGACCGCCGAGCACATAGCGCAGCCACGCAAACTCGGCCGTGCGGTACGGTGGAGACATGTCGGCCGGCAGCGAGACGATTGCGGTTCCTTCGAGCAGCGTCAGGCCGGCAATCGCCACCGCGCTGGCCAGCAGCCAGGCGCGCAGCCGGCCGGTGTCGCCGATGTTGACCCAGTCCGACACGGCACCCATCGTGCAGAAGCCGGTCTTCGCAACCACTGCACCGAGCACGAAAGCGATGCCGAAGACGGCGGCCAGAACCTGGAAATGAATGGCGGATTCCATGGGGAAAACCGGAGAGTGTGAAGTTGTTCGAAACGGTGTATCGAGGCCAAAACCGTACTGAAACCCGAAAGGCCGTGCCGGGTCAAAAAGGCGCTCCAGGACTGGCCATGCAAGCCGGCGCGGCAGCGTGAGCAAAATTGCCGGACTGTCGAAGGCCTGCGCAGCACCCGAATGACTGCTTGACTGCCTGCCGGAAAAAGATCCGGAAACACGCCCCGGAAATTAACGGAGCAGCCCAGAGCATGAAGCGATCGACAAGACGACGGGAAGCATTGTCGCCAGGAACATTATCTTATTCACCAACGCAGTGGCCCTGGGTTGGCGAGTCGCTGATTGGCGGGATCGAGGATTGCGTGCGCACGCGGCGCGCTGCCGGCCAGATTGGTCTTGCCGACACGGATTTTCCTCAGCATTCCCGGCATTCCCGCAGCAAAATTGCGGCACTTTTTGCCGGAGGTCCGATTCTCCGGCCGAAAACGCTGCTGTATGCAGCAACTCCGCTCATCGAGTGAGAGTTCCGGGCCAGGCTGGCGCCAGACGGGGCCAGGTTACGGGCCGTCTCCCGGCTGAAGCCACCTGACCAACCCTTCCGGCCGACCTTCCCGGCCAACCCTTTCGGCCGATACCGCAATCGGTCCGCGCCGGTTACCGTGCACACATGTCCGCCCTACACGACTCCGGCTACAGGCACCTGTTCGCCGCGCCCGCCATGATGCGCGACCTGCTCACCGGCTTCGTGCCTCATGAGTGGGTCGGCCAGGCCGACTTCTCCACCCTGGAGCGCGTCAACGGCAGCTACGTCAGCGACGATCTGCGCGCGCGTCACGACGACATGGTCTGGCGCATCCGGCTGTGCGGGCGGTGGTTCTACGTGTACCTGCTGCTCGAATTCCAGTCATACCCTGATCGCTGGATGGCGCTGCGCATGCACGTCTATACCGGGCTGCTCTACCAGGATCTCATCGCCCGACGCGAACTCGGGCAGCCCGGCCTGCTGCCGGCTGTCCTGCCGATCGTGCTCTACAACGGACAGCGCACCTGGCGTGCCGCCGAGCATCTGGATGCGCTGCAGGAAGTTTCGCCACCCGGGCTGGCGGCGTACCGGGCGCAGGCGCGCTATCTGCTCATCGACGAGCGCCGCTTCAGTCAAGCGCATCTGCCGCTACGCAATCTGGTGGCGGCGCTCTTTCGGCTCGAGCAGGCCCGTACGCCTGAGGATTATGTCCAGGTCATCAAACATCTGCGCCAGTGGCTGGCGGGAGACGAGCATACCCGTACACGCCGGGCGTTCACGCTGTGGTTGCAGCGGCGCTTGCGCGCCCATCTGCCCGCCGATACGATCGAGCGTACGCTGGAGCTGGAGGAGATCGAGACCATGTTTCCTGACACCATTCTCAAGGAAGAGCGCCGCCGCGGGGTCAAGGAGGGGCGGCTGGAGGGGCAACACGAGGGGCTGCTGGAAGGGCGGCTCCAAGGGCAGCACGAGGGGCGTCAGGAAGCTACCCGTAAAGCGCTGGTGCGTCTGTTGGAGCGCCGTTTCGGGGCGGTCTCGCCTGACGATGAAGAGCGCATCGCGATGGCCGACTACGACACGCTCCAGCGCTGGTTTGACCGGGCCATCGATGCGGCAGATGTGCCGACGGTATTTCGCGGACAAGTCTGAGGATGGTGGCGCAGCGGTCGAGGGTGCAAGGTTTTCCCCGTGCCTGGCGCGGCCTGCGCAGCCCGCGCGATATTCCCCTTTCCCCCCGGGTTTTCGCTGCGCAATACAGCATTTTCTGTCGGAGATCCGGTTTTACAGCCGGAATCGCTGTTGTTCGCGACAGGATGGACGCCCACCCGATAACGGCATCGATGTGCCAGAGCAAGGGTGTTACCAGGCACTCGCAGTAATGGCATTGTTGCTTGCAATTCCCGGTCTTGGGACCTGGCCGCCGAGGCTCGTCGAGTGACTATCGCCGCAAGACGCGGCCCTGTCCGATCCGGAGAACAGAAATGATTGCCGAACTCGTTACCTACCAGCTACCGCCGTCGATGACGCGTGAAGAAGCGATGGCTGCTGCTCGCGCGACGGTGGAGAAGTGGCAGTCGAACCCTGATCTGATTCGCAAGCATTTTCTGCTCGAACCGGGCAACCGGACCAGCGGGTTCTACCTGTGGACGTCGCAGGAGGCCGCCGAGCGCGCGCATGGCGAGGAATTCCGCCGCGGCGTGCGCGAGCGCTTCGGCTGCGAGCCCGAGATTCGCTACTTCGATGTGATGATGGTGCTCGACAATCTCAGCGGTGAGGTAGTCGGAGATCCGGGCCGGCCGGCGCCACCGCAGCCGTGAATCCCGGCGTGTAATTGCGCACGCAGTGCATCGACAAACTCGAATACGGTCACAGCGCCGGCTCGGGCATCAGCTGCATCAGCTCGCGTACCGACGGGCCGCAGCCAGGCCGATCAGACCGAGTCCGAGAAGTGCCACTGAACCGGGAAGCGGAACCTCGGGAGTCGCAACTGCGAACGAATGGTTGTCGGTCTCGAATGCGTTCTGGTCGCTTTCGAACAGCACTTTGTTGAACAGGACACTGCCGGTCGTGTAATAGTTGATGTAGACCGCCTGCTGCTGATTTCCGCTTGCTGCTTCATGGAAAGCGACCTGGTTGATCTCGTCGCCCGTGAAAGAGTCAACCAGATCGTCGCCCAGGTAGAACGAAACACTGTTGTAGTCATCGAGCGAACCGGCGTAGAAGCCGAAGTAGTTCGCGGATTCTTCTAGCGTGACAGTAACCGGACTACCCGCGGACGGGCCGACGCTGAGATAGCGTGAGGTGTCGCCCGACGGCGATGCGTACTGCCCGCTCACCGAACCCTGAACAATGTTGCCGGCTGCCAGCGTGTACGTGGCGCCGCAGCTATTGTTGGCGGTGCCGTCGTTGAAATCGATCGTACAGGTGCCGACGCTGGATATGTAGCCATTGCTGCTTGACGTCTGGTCTACGCCGCCGATCGTGATCGTGCCGGCATTCGCGGCTGCAGTAACGGTAAACAGGGCAATGGTCAGCAAGTTCTTCATGTTTTCACCAGTGTGTGAGCAATAACGGTTTCCCCCATTACCCAAGCAAAACTCGTACCAGCAACACAAGCTACTGATAATACTGAAAATCTCCTGGTGTCTCGACGGATTCGAGCACTGATCGTCAAGTATTCCGACAGTCCAGATCGGCCGAAAGTGATATGCAACCGGGACAGCCGTCTGCCTCGAGTCCTGCACGCGAGGACGGGCGACGGCGTGGCGACCGCCGTCAAGCGCCTCCCTCCCCGGTTGACAGTGCCGGTCGCCAGACGTTGCGGCAACCGGTCTCCCGCACAAAGAAGGCGGACAAGGCTCCGAGCGCCGCAAAAGCGGCCATCAGCGCCAGGCCACCGCGGTAATCGGCAGCACTGTACAAGCGTGCGCCGTCCAGCATTGCGCCCTGCCATCCGCGGTCCATGACCCACCCGACCAGCGGCTGCAGAATCGACGGTCCGAGGAAAACGCCGACGTTGACGACGCTGGTCGCCATGCCGGACGACAGCGGCGGGTTGACCTCCTTCGCACACGCCCATGACAACGTCAGGCTGGCCGTGACCACACCCATCGCGAAGCACAGGCCAAAAGTCACGGTCGGGGGCAGCGCCCCGGTGCCGAGCCACAGCCACCAGCCCAGCGCGTGCAGCACCGCGCCACCGATCATCAGCGGCTTGCGGCGTCGCATGTGGTCGGACAGTGGGCCGATCAGGAGGCAACCAAGCGCGAATCCGCCGAAGTAAACGCTGATGTGATGCGACGCCAGCGTGCGCGACATGCCGTGCACCTGCATGAAATACGGTACGGCCCACAGGCCGGCGAAGGCGAAGAAACTGCCGGCGACGCCGACGTTGACGAAAAAGCCCGGCCAGGTCGCGCGATTTCGCAGAATCGAGGCGAGCTGGCCCAGCCAGGCAGAACGACTCGCCGGCGATGGCGCGTGTGACGCCGGGGCCGGCTCACCGGGCCGGTCCTGCACGAAGAACCAGGACAGCACACCGATGACCAGCGACAGCACGCCAATGATCACGAATACGCCGCGCCAGCCGGTCGCCGCCTGCGCCGCCCAGGCCAGCGGCGTGCCGGCCGTCATCGTGCCGACGTTCCCCAGGAACATCATCGTTCCGGTCAGCGTGGCGAAGCGGCTCTCGTCGTACCAGACGGCGATCAGCTTGAGCATCGCGATGAAGGCGACCGAGACGCCGAGCCCGACCAGCGTGCGGCCGACCAGTGCAAGCTCGAAGCCGGGCGCCAGGCCGAAGAGCAGCGAGCCGACGCCGGCAACCACGCCACCGAGCGTCAGGATCCGGCGCGGCCCGAGCGTGTCCGCGAGCACGCCGGTCGGCAGCTGCATCAGCGTGTAGACGTAGAAATAGGTCGCCGCCAGCACGCCGAGCGACGTCGCACTGACCTCGAAGGCGGCCGAGAGATCCTGCGCGATCGCCGCCGGTGCGACCCGGTGGAACATCGACATCAGGTAGGAGCCGAGTGCGAGCAGCAGCACGAGTACGCGCAGACGCTTCTGGGCCGGAGTCAGTTCGACGGCAGTCATTTTTTCGGATTCTTCGTGCTGGCCGTTATCCGGAACAGCCCCGAGCGCGCAGCATACCGCGGCCTCGGAAGGAAGTCAGAAAAATCGCGGGGCGGTCGGCACGGATGGATGCGCTTCAGGATCCGCCGGCCGCTTCCTGCGCCGGCGTGCCCGCCGGCTGACCATGGACCGGCCTCGCCGGCGGGCGCACATCGGGCAGGAAGACCGCGAACAGGCCGAGCAGCGGCAGAAAGGCGCAGATCTGGTAGACGAAGGTAATGCCGTAGTGATCGGCCAGTACGCCGAGCACGGCGGCGCCCAGGCCGCCGAGACCGAATCCCAGGCCGAAGAACAGGCCCGAGACCATGCCGATGCGGTGCACGAGCAGGTCCTGCGCGTAGACGATGATGGCCGGGAAGGCCGAGGCGAGGATGACGCCGATGACCACGCTCAGGGCAACGGTGGCGTGCAGACCGACCCAGGGCAGCGCGAGTGTGAACGGTGCGCAGCCGAGGATCGAGAACCAGATGACGCGCCGGCGGCCGATGCGGTCGCCGAGCGGACCGCCGAGTATCGTTCCGAGCGCGACGGCACCCAGGAATACACCCAGCAGAACTGCCGAGCCATGCGTCGTGACGCCGAACTCCTGGATCACGTAGAACTCGTAATAGCTGTTGATGCTGGCCAGATAGAAGAACTTCGAGAACATCAGCAGCAGCAGGATGCCGATCGTGCGGCGCACGACCTTCGGCGGGTACGGCGAGGCTGCGGCTGCCGGTCGACGCCGGCCGGTCGGCGGCCGATGGCGGCTGTACCAGCGGCTGACCTGCAGCAGGACGATGATTGCCAGCAGTGCCGCCGAGCCGAACCAGCCGACGTGCGCACGGCCCAGTTGCAGGACGACGGCGGCGGCAAACAGCGGCCCGAGCGCCTGACCGATATTGCCGCCGATCTGGAAGATCGACTGCGCAAGCCCGTAGCGGCCGCCGGCGGCCATGCGCGCGACGCGCGACGACTCGGGATGGAACACCGACGAGCCGCAGCCGATCAGCGCGACCGCCACCAGCAGCGTCGGATAATCCGGTGCCACCGACAGCAGCAGCAGACCGCAGAACGTGAAGCCCATGCCGACCGGCAGCGACCACGGCAGCCGGTAGCGGTCGGTCACCATGCCGACGATCGGCTGCAGCAGTGATGCGGTGAGCTGGAAGGTCAGCGTGATCAGGCCGATCTGCACGAAGCTCAGGTTGAACTCGGACTGCAGCAGCGGATAGATCGCCAGGATCACCGACTGCATCATGTCGTTGAGCATGTGCGCGAAGCTGATTGCACCGACGATCGGCAGGCGGATGCCGGCGCCGGCTTCTGCACCGGGTCCGGCCGGCCCGACCGGCATCGAGGGCACGGGCAGTGCAACCGCGCCGCCGGCTGCGTGCAGCGCTGCGGCCGATACGGCCGACGCAGCCGGCGATGATGCGGAAGAAGTCACCGGTGAAGAAGTGACAGATGCCCCGGCCGCGACAGCGGCGGGATCGGTCGGCAGCGATGCGCTCACCGACGTTCCGTCGAAGTCTGTGCAGCGACCTGGGCGAGCGCCTGCTCGAAGACGTCCGCCGGTTGCCCGCCGGTGACCCGGTAGCGCTCATCGATGATCACCGCCGGCACCGAGTGGATGCCGCTTGCGTGCGCCCAGCGCTCGCGTTCGCGGACCTCGTCGGCATGGTCCGTGCCGGCCAGCATCGTGCGTGCAGCCTGTGCATCCAGTCCGGCATCGTCGGCCAGACGGACGAGGACTTCGTGATCGGCCACATTCTCGTGCGTGACGTGATAGGCATCGAACAGTTGCTGCTGCAGCGCCAGCGCCTTGTCATTGTCCTGCTGGCCGGCCCAGTGCAGCAGGCGGTGCGCATCGAAGGTGTTCCAGACGCGGGCGTCGGCGCCGTGCCGGATCGTGACGCCGGCAGCGGCCGCGCGCTCGCGCAGCGCGGTGCGGTTGGCCTCGAGCCGGGCTTCGTCCATGCCGTATTTGCGCATCAGGTGCACGGCGGCATCGGCGCCGTCAAACGGCATGTCGGGTTCGAGTTCGAACGGCTGCAGGTGGATCTCCACGCGCAGGCGATCGGCCAGCCGCTCCGCAGCCGTGCGCAGACCGGCAAAACCGACCACGCACCACGGACAGGCGATGTCGGAAACGAAATCGATGCGAAGCACGGGCAATGCGGTCATGGCCGGTCATCAGAAATGTCAGGTACGTATCGACATTGTGCATCCGGCGAGCCGAACCCGTCCGCCAGTGCAGGAATGGCGGAGCGCCTTCTCAGTTGCGCCCATCCGGGCTGCGGCGCCGGCGCACCGCCGCGGCCAGCGTATCGAGCAACTGCACCGAGTCGTCCCAGCCCAGGCAGGCATCGGTGATGCTCTGTCCGTAGACCAGCGTGCCGGGATCATCGACACCGGGCGTGAACGCCTGTTGCCCCTCGACGAGATGACTCTCGATCATCACGCCCATGATGGCCTGGCTGCCGCCGGCAATCTGCGCGCAGACGGCTTCGGCGACTTCACGCTGGCGCGGGGCCTGCTTGCCGCTGTTGGCGTGCGAGAAGTCGATCATCAGCGAAGACCGGCAGCCGCTGTCGCGCAGAACGGCACCGGCGGCTTCGACGCTGGCCGCGTCATAGTTCGGCGTGCGCCCGCCGCGCAGCACCAGGTGGCAATCGGGATTGCCGCGCGTGCGCACGATGGCGACGTGACCGTTCTTGTGGATGCCGAGGAAATTGTGCGCAGCGCGCGCCGCGAGCAGCGCGTCGATGGCCACACGCACGCCGCCATCGGTACCGTTCTTGAAACCGATCGGCACCGAACTGCCCGAAGCCAGTTCGCGGTGCACCTGGCTCTCGGTCGTGCGCGCGCCGATCGCGCCCCAGGAAATCAGGTCGGACAGATACTGCGGCGAAACCGTATCGAGCAGTTCACTGCCGGCCGGCACCCCGAGGCGCGCAATGTCGATCAGCAGTGCGCGGGCCATGCGCAGGCCCTCGTTGATGCGGCAGCTCTCGTCCAGCCACGGATCGTTGATCAGCCCTTTCCAGCCGACCGTGGTGCGCGGCTTCTCGAAATACACGCGCATGACGATCTCGAGCGCGTCGCCGAGGCGGGCGCGCTGCCCGGCGAGCCGTCGGGCGTAGTCGAGCGCCGCCTGCGGATCATGAATCGAACAGGGTCCGATGACGACGAGCAGGCGGTCGCTCTCCTCGCGCACGATCGACCGCACCGCCGCGCGGTGCGCGACGATCGCCTGTTCGACGGGCGTGCCGGCGATCGGAAAGAAACGGATCAGGTCTTCGGGCGGCGGCAGCACGGTCATCTGCGCCACGCGCTCGTCATCGGTACGCGCGATCGGGTCAGGAGGAAGCAGGGTCATGGTCCGGAGAGCAATGGTGTTTTCTGGTCAGCCTTTCTGCTGCGAAATGCGGCGTTTTTCGCCGGAGCGGCGGTTCTCCGGCGAAAGGTGCTGCATTGTGCAGCGGTTTTCGCCGGCGGGTGCCGGAGTGCCGGTGACCGGCGGCTCGATCACCTCGGCCAGCACCACCTCCCACCGATCCACGCGGACGGACTCCAGATACGGCAAAGGCGTCTGCTCGCGGGCGCGCACCATCACGGCCGTTACCTTGGCCGCGTAATCGCCATCCGGCAGGGTGGTGTTTCTCGACAGTTTCCCGACGATCTGGCCGCCGTTGGCAAGCAGAGCACGATCCCGGATCCGCAGCGGATCGCCCGGCGTGAGCCCCGCGATCGCGTCATGTACCGGGGCTGCGTCCGGGTATCGTCCGGCGAAACCGAGGTCCACGTCTGCCGGGCTCAGCATGCGATACCGTGTCTGCAGCTCCGGGCGAAAATCGGGTACGGCTTCGGGACGCACGACATCCACACTCTCGACCGCGTCGAGATCATCGAGAAAAGCATTCCCCGGAACATCGGCGCGAAACAGCACGAGCGTCTCCTTCGCACGCGTCATCGACACGTAGAGCAGCCGGCGTTCGTCTTCCGCGCCCTTCCAGTCGCCGCAGTCCATCACGATCACGTGACGGAACTCGAGGCCCTTGGCGCGATGCGCGGTCATCAGGCGCAGGGCGTCGATACTGCCGTCGCGCCGGGCAGCGCCCGAGCTTTCATAGAGCCAGTCGACGACTTCACGCACCGGCAGGCTGGTCTGCGGAAACGCCAGTTTCAGGTCGAGTGCGGCGGTGCGCAGATCCTGCCACGCCGGATGGGCGGGCTGCGCACGCGCCTGCCGGCGGATCCATCGATCGAGCACGGCGGGCGAGAGCAGGGGCTTGCGATAACCGCGCACGGCATCGAGCACACGCCGCCCTTCGCGTGACTGCGTCAGCGAGATCGCACCGCCCGCCTCCTGCGGCTTGACGATCGAATAGCGGATGCCATCGACTTCGCACAAGGCCTGCAGCGGCTCGAGCGTCTCATGCGTGCGCGCCAGCACGGCAATGTCGCCGAGCGCCGCGTCGGGCGCGAGCCGGCGGATGCGGCCGATTTCCGCGGCGACGAGCTGCGCCTGCCGGTTCGCATCGGCGGGCGCTGTCATCAACCGTACGCGCCCGCGGCTCTCCGGGTCAACGCTGCTCCAGCGCCCACCGGCCGGATGATCGGCACGCCGCGCATCGATACGGATCGGATGATCGATCTTCATCCGGTCGCGCGCCGGCTGGATCACGTGATTGGCTGCCGTGATGATGTGCTGCGTCGAGCGGTAGTTCTCCACCAGGTACGTGACTTCGCCCTTGTAGTCGTTGCGGAAACGCCGGATGAACTCGACGTTCGCGCCGTTGAACGCGTAGATGTTCTGGTCGTCGTCGCCCACCGCCATGATGCTCAGCCGCCCGTCGGCGTCCGCCAGGCGACGCCCTGCGAGTGCGCTGACCAGCGCGTATTGCACGTGGTTGATGTCCTGGTACTCGTCGACGAAGATGTACTCGTAGCCCTGCAGCAGACGATCGCGTGCCTCGTCGGCGTCGCTGAACGCATCGGTGCGCCCTTCGAGCAGCGCGACCGCATCGGCGAGCAGCCGGTCGAAATCGATCGTGCGGCCCTGCGCTTCCGCTCCGGCAAGACTCGTGCCGGTGAGTCGCAGCGCCAGCGCGTGACAGGTCAGCACCGCGACGCCGTGTGCATCGTCCCCGACCAGCGCGAACAGGCGACGCCGCAACTCGGCCGCCGCACTGCGATTGAAGGCCAGTGCAATGATCCGCGCGCCGGCAATGCGCCGCACGCGCAGCAGGTAGGCGATGCGGTGCACCAGCACCCGAGTCTTGCCCGAGCCCGGGCCGGCGAGCACCAGATGATTGCCGTGATCCGGCTTCGTCACCAGCTCCTGCTGTGCCGGGTGGCGCAGCGCATCGACGATGCGCCGCCAGGAGTCATCGGTGGTCGCCAGTTCGAGCAGCTCGGTGCGGCCCTTGAAGAACTCCTTCACGAAACGCCGGCGTGACCAGGTGAAGTAGGCGGCGACGAGCGCGAGCGCGCTGGCCATCTTCTGCGCGCCGATCTTCGCGTATTCGTGCATTACGTGCGTCTGGAACGTGCGCTCGCGATAGTGCTCCTGCAGCGGCGCATAGTCTTCCTTCAGGAAGCGGCGCTTCGGATCCTCACCCGTCATCTCGATCGTCATGGCCGCGCGGAACACGGCGCGCCCCCGGTCGAGCTGGATCACGCCGGTTTCGTGCAGATAGAGCAGTGCGTGTTCGAGCGCCGTTGCCGGATCGGTGATGCTGCCGCGCAGATCGAGATCGGCGTCGATGGCTTCCAGCAGTTCCGCCGCCTTGCATTCGACCAGATAGTTCGCCTGCCGGAGTTCCGCCGGCATCTTCGACATCAGGCGGGCAAGCACCACGCCTGCCACCGCGCGCCGTCGCTCGCAGATCTCGCGGATGTTCCGCCAGCTTCGATGCAGCTCGATGCGCAGGCTGTCGGCGCCCACCCGGCGCACCTGCATCGCGCTGCGCCGTTCGTGGCCCGAACCGAAGTTCTCGGTGAGCGAGCGGACGCACTTGTAGAGCCGCTCCGGGTTTACGGCCTGATCCCCCTCGGGGAGTTCCATCCGGCGCCGCAGCTCCGAGCACGTCGGCCGGATGCTCAACAGCTGAGCCGCATTGTCGGCGTCCGCGTCCGGGGCCTGCTCGGTCATCAGTTGCAGCAGGGCACGCTCGAATCGATCCAGCCGCTCGAGCGCCTTGTCGGACGCACCGCTCACGCCCCGCGTGACGGTAGCGGTCAGTCCGAGATCATTGGTGAGAATGCCCAGTTGCTCGAGCCCGTGCAGAATGCGAAAACAATCCTCCGGTGCAATGCCCGCCTCCAGTTGCAGATCGTCGGTGCTCAGTCCGGCGGGATCCGGATTGCGGTACAGCGCCGTCGCGACGGCTTCATAACGTTCCCGGTCCTCGTGCCTGAGCGCCGCCGAGCGGATCTTCCCGAGCGCTTCGCCCAGCGAAGCCACGCGCAGACTGGCCGGAAACACGCGGCTGCGGTTCTCGTTGCGCTTCAGAAAGCCGCTGCGCTCGAGCCATGCCACGGCGGTATTGACCTTCGTGGCGGCGTCGGACGCATCGGGTTCGATGCCGACACCCTCCGACTCGGCCAGCAGCTCTTTCGCGGATACGACGATCTCCGGGCTGCGAAAGCGCTGCGCGCGGCGGCGGATGCTCTTGAGCAGACCGACGAAGTCGCGCTGGTTCAACTGCGAAGTGGCCGCCAGACGAAACTGCGCTTCGACGTCCTTCTCGTCGAACAGCAGGATGCACTTCGCCGGATGACCGTCACGGCCGGCGCGGCCCGCTTCCTGCAGATAGCTCTCCAGCGAGCCGGGAATGTCGGCGTGGATGACGACGCGGATATCCGGCTTGTCGACGCCCATGCCGAAAGCGTTGGTCGCGGTGATGACGTCCAGCGCACCGGCCAGAAAATCCTGCTGGATCTCCTTTTTTTCGTTCGGTTGCAGGCCACCGTGAAAGCGCCTGCAGCGCAGGCGCGAGGCCGCGATCAGTTCGGCATAGAGCTCCGTTGTCTTGCGACTCGCGCAGAACACGATGCCGGCGCCGCCATGGCGCAATTCGCGCGCGAGCAACTCGACGATGCGTTGTGCCTTACCGGCCTGATCGACCGGTACCACCAGGTATTCGAGATTGCTTCGCTCATGCCCACCGAGAAACGGCTGCAGCTCCAGACCGAGCTCCGCCTTGAAGTGATCGAGCAGATCGTCGATGACGTCGGGCTTCGCGGTCGCCGTGAAGCACGCGACCGGCGCGCCCTGCGTCGGGAAGTTCTCGCGGATGAAACGCGCGACGTACAGATAGTCGGTGCGAAAATCATGGCCCCACTTCGACAGGCAGTGCGCTTCGTCGAACACCCAGGTGGCGATCTGCCGCAGGCGGATCGCTTTGACGAAACGCCGGTTGCGGAACTGCTCGGGAGAGACCAGCACGATGCCGGCGTCGCCCAGCCGGATCTTGTCGAGTGCGGCCGTGCGTTCGGGCGCCGTCAGCAGGCCGTTGATCGTCACTGCGCACTGGATGCCGCGCGCCACCAGGTTGTCGATCTGATCCTTCATCAGCGACTGCAGCGGCGAAACGATGACGGTGAGCCTGCCGCTGCGCCAATAGTGTGCGAGCGCGGGCAACTGGTAGCAGATCGACTTGCCGCCGCCGGTGGGCAGGATGGCGAGCAGGCTGCGCCGTTTCAGACCCGCGTCGACGATGTCACGCTGCAGCGAGCCACCGGCCGGGTTCGCCGGCTTCGCACGGAAACCGGGCAGCTGAAAGTTCTGCTGCAGCAGCGATTCGGGGTGGTGCTGGTGCCGGCAGTAGCCGCAGTCCGCGTGGCCGCAGTCGATCTCGCGCAGTTCCTGGATGAGCGCTCGCACCTTCGGTGCAGTGGCGTAGACCCAGGGCGGCAGGACAGAGTTGCCCCCCGCAACGCGCAGCCAGGCAAGACTGTAGGCGAGTGCCCGGCGAAGTTCGGAATCACCGTCCAGATCGACGTGCAAAAGCCGTTGGAGGCGGGAGCGGCAGCACAGATCCTGAAAACCGGCACGCACGGCGTCGCGCACCGGTTCCAGATCCGGCGATGGCTGGTCGCGCAGATTTCCGAAGATCCGGTTCAACGCGGGGTCGTCGCGAAGCAGGAAATGCAGGACACCGATCCAGGCCGGGTCGCTCGCGTTCATCTGCGCAAACGCCTCGATCTCGTCGGCAAGCAGATCAAGCGCGAGCTGCGCATCTTTCAGCGGGTCGTTGCGACTGTCGGAGACGAGCTTGTAGCCCTTGATCAGCCGGTGATACGGGTTGCGCGGGAAGGCGAGCGGCGAGAGCTCGAGCGTGTCGACGATCGGCAGATGCAGCCAGTCGAGGCCGGGAAACCGGGCTTCGAGCGCAGGCAGGTCGTGGCGGCGAACGTTATGGCCAACGATCAGGCCGGCGCCTTCGGCGAACCGGTTCAGGCGCCGTACGATATTGACTCGCGAACCGCGTCCGACGGCCTGATCGAGGGCTGCACCGGTATCCGATCGTACGGCACCCAGCCTGAAAATCCGGTTCTGCTCCTCCGGGTCGGACTCCACGTCGATCGACAGGCACGCCAGATCTCCCGGGCAGTTGCCCGGGTCGGGGCGGTGCACCTCTTCGCGGGCAGGCGATGCTGCGTGCATATCGACTCGCACACGTGACACAACGTCCGCGTCTGCTCCTCACTGGATCAATGAAAGCCATCCGGCTCACGAAATCCGTGCCCGGCGGAGATGAGTCTCGTTGATCCGTCGATTATTCGGAAGATGCGCGCGGTCATGCAAGTATTCGGCTGAACGGACTCTTCCCGGCTTTCGGCGGTCGCTGAAGCAGGCACGCCGCCCGCCGTTCCAAGGGAAATGCGCGCGTGGCCGCCCTCCCGGACTCTTCCCGCGAAAACCGCCGGATCCAGCGAAAACAGCCGCCGCCGGATTCAGCGCCCCTTGAACGTGTCGCAGGCCTGCGGGTCGCCGGTATCGAAGCCGGTGCGGAACCACTGCACGCGTTGCGCCGAAGTGCCGTGCGTGAAGCTTTCCGGCACGACGGTGCCGCGCGCCTGGCGCTGCAGGCGATCGTCACCGACGGCAGCGGCGGCGTTCAGGCCTTCCTCGATGTCGCCCGGTTCCAGCCAGTCGCGTGCCTGCTGCGCATGGTTGGCCCAGACGCCGGCATAGCAGTCGGCCTGCAGTTCGACGCGCACGGACAGGGCGTTGTACTGCGTCTGCGACAGGCTGCGGCGCGCCGTGTCGAGCTGGCGCATCGTGCCCTGCAGATTCTGCACGTGGTGCCCGACCTCGTGCGCAATCACATAGGCGCGGGCGAAGTCGCCATCGGCATCGAGCTGGTCGCGCAACACGCGAAAGAAGCCCAGGTCGATGTAGAGCTTGTGATCCCCGGGGCAGTAGAACGGCCCGGTCGCCGAACCGGCCAGCCCGCAGGCGGTGTCGACGCGCTCCTCGAAAAGCACCAGATATGGTGACTGATAGCTGGCCCCCGACTGGCGAAAGATCGGCGTCCAGACGTCTTCGGTGCTGGCCAGAATCACCGCTGCGAAGCGGCCGTCCTCATCGTCCGGCGCACCACGCCGGCCCTGCACCGCGGGCCCGGACGACGTACTGGACGTGCCCACCTCGGGCATCATTCCAAGCAGCATCCCCGGATCGACGCCGAACAGCCAGGCGGCCAGGAGCACCACCACGACTGTGCCGACACCCACGCCGCCGGCCCCGCCCGGCAGCGGCAGGCCGCGGCGATCCTCGATGTTCGAACTCTCCCGTTGGTTACGCCAGCGCATGATCGTCGTGTCCGGCTGCAACTTGATCAATGCTGCGATTGTCGCATCCGGGCGGCGAACCGCAGTTCCTTGTCAGCACTTTTTTGCTGCGAAATGCAGCATTTTTCGTCCGGACGGGCGCTCTCCGGCCGGATTCGCTGCAGTTTGCCGCAATTTCCGCTTATCGGCCCCGGATCACCAAACAGACAACAGAGGATTGTTCGGCCAGGATGATCCCGCGCATTTCGGCTATGGTTCGCGGCTGCCGTATCCCGGTCTTCCATCAGAAAAGGAATTCGCCGCATGCACATCCGCAGCAAGATCGCTCCCCTGATCAGAATGTCTCTGGCTTCCACGACGGCCGTTGCCATGCTTGTCGGCTTCGGAGGGTGTACCTCCGAGAACGCAGACACGCCCCGGCCGGCGGCTGCGGCCCCGACAGGTGATGTCTCGCCAGCCAATGACCCGCAGACTGCTACCGCTCAGGAGGTCGATCGGGCTTCCCTGCCGTGGAACGACGAGGTGCCGGCCGAGTTTCCGCTCGAGGACATTCCTCTGCCTGCGAAGGGCGCTCTCGATTACGCCAAACGGGTCGAAGATGACGTCTGGAACGTGATGATCTCCAACGTGCCTGCCGAGGAGCACGAGGACTGGGTCGCCAGGATGGACGCCCGATTCAAGCGCATGGATGACTCCGGAATGAAGTATCTGGGCAGACTCCCGAACGGTGCCGGCTACATTGTTTCCGCGATGATTTTCGACCGGACGGATGACGGCCTCATCCTGGCCTATCGCATCAGTGTGATGAAGCGGTCCTGACGCGCGGATTTTCCCGACCCGAGCCTCCTGGCCGATGCGTCCGGCCGATACCGCAATCGGCCGGCGCCGGTTACCGTGCACGCCTGCCCGCCCACCACGACTCCGGCTACAGGCACCTGTTCGCCGCGCCCGCCATGATGCGCGACCTGCTCACCGGCTTCGTGCCGCACCAGTGGGTCAGCCAGGCCGTATGGCACTGCCTTGACATACCAAACAAGATATAGGCACTATATGTCATGTGGCGTGTTCTGGAACACCGTCGACTCGATCGTCAGCTTCGAGGTGCTCCTCGCGAGGTTCTGGTTCGCTACGAGAAATGGAAGGATATCGTTGCCATGTCGGGGCAGCCAGGGCTGCGACTGATCAAGGGCTTTCACGACGAAGCCTTGTCAGGCCGATGGGCCGGGCATCGCTCCTCACGGCTGGGTAGCCAGTGGCGTGTCATCTATCGGGTCGAAGCCGCCAGGGTCCAGGTTCTCGTGGTGGCCGTCACTGCCCATGACTACCGGAGGAGCATAAATGAATGATTTTCGTCCTGCGAAGAAGCGCATCGAGGTCTCCGTGGGCGAGTCGGTCCGGGTTTTGCGGGAACTCCAGGAACTGAGTCAGAACGATCTTGCCGCGCTCACCGGAATCCCGCAGTCGACGATCTCGGCCATCGAGAACGATCGTGTCCGGCTTGGCGTGGAACGCGCAAAGATCCTTGCGCGCGCGCTGAAGTGCCATCCGGGAGTATTGGTCTTTCCGGGCTGGGATGTCGAACTCGGGAATGCAGCCTGATTTGACCTCTGGACCTCTGCGCGGTCTGGAGGCTCACGTGCCCCTTCAGGCGGGCCAGCACCCTTCAACGAAAGTCCGCGCAGACATCACACGCGCCTGCATCGATTTATCCCGCAGCAGCCGCTCGTCCCCTGTGACCAGAATCAGATCCGTCCGGGCTGCAAGCAGTTCCCAAAGCAGTTGATCGCCCGGATCAGGGGCCGGAGAAGTGGCGACAGGCGCCAGCACGATCGCGAGTGCAGCCAGTTCAGTCAGAAGGTCATCGATCTCGCGGACACCCAGTCCGTGCAGCGCGCGGATGCGCTGACGCAGAAGCACCTGGCGATATTCGGCCAGCAGCGCCCCGGACAACACAAACGGAAAAGCCGCGGCCAGCATGCCATCCAGAACCTGCGCAACCGGCGACAACGGCTTGCCTCCGGAAAGCAGACCGGCCACGACAACGTTCGTGTCGATGATCGCGGCGGAAAAACTCACGGCTTGCGCCGTACTGACCGAACTTCCTCGCCGGCAAGCGCAAGCGCCTGTTCTTCGTTCAAACCGCTGCGGGCGCGCGCACGGCGCACCAGTTCACGAGCGTCTGCGCGCGACTTGATGCCGTAGAACTCCAGACTCTCGTCAATCAATTGACCGATCGTCTTCTTGCGCTGCGCGGAAGCTTCCTTCAGCGCCCGATAGCGCGCTTCGGAAAGCGTGATGGTCAGCCGATTCATGACAATGGTGTGTTGGTGTTTTGTCATCAGGATGATAGCGCGGCACGGAGAAACACGCTACCGGGTGCAGGCGCGCTGTCCGCTCATCGACAAACATTGCTTTGCCCGGGCGCGCCAGGTGGTCGGCCGACCGCGACGACCAGATCAACGATGGCGTGCGGGCAGTTCTGCATCTTCGTCTGCCTCGAGCTTCGCCAGCCAGGCGTCCATTTCTTCGCCAGTCAGGTGCAGACCGGTTTCTTCGTATTCCTGCCAGGCCGCCAGGGTCGCCTGATTCAATGCTTCCCGCCGTTCTTCACGTTCGACGTACTCTGAAATCGCTTCGCGCATCAGCCAGTGAGCTGATCGATCCCGAGCTTCCGCCAGCCCCTTGATGCGCTGGATCATCACCTCGTCGAGCTTCACGGACAGCGCGCGGGTCATCGCAGTTCCTCACGGTATTACGAATTGATACTGACACGCGAGGTGCACATGCTCCCCCTGCGTCACGGCCACAACGTGCTGATCACCGGCGCTGCCAGCGTGGGCAAGGCATGGCTGGCCTGCGCGCTCGCGCAGGCCACATGACAACTCTCTGCAGTTGTCGATGCTCTACTGAACCCCCGCCATCAGGCTCTCGTACGGGATCTTCAAGCCATCGTGCAGTCTTTTGACCATCCGCAGACTCAAAACTCAAACCCCATCCTTAACGTGCCCAAGACAGTTTTAGCGCGGCTTGTGACGTGTTATCTTATAGTTATTATGTAACACATGAGGGCAACACCATGAGCGAAGCAACCTTTACTTTTCGGGTCGATCAGGCTCTGAAAAACGAGTTCGCCACGGCCGCGAAGGCGCGAGACCGCACCAGCGCGCAGCTGCTGCGCGACTTCATGCGTGAATTCGTGCAGCAACAGCAGGAAGCGGCCGAGCATGACGTCTGGTTTCGTCGTCAAGTGCAAGCCGGATTGGAATCAGCCAATGCCGGCCGCCTGGTCCCGGCAGTTGAGGTCGAGGCCAGGTTCGCAGCCCGTCGCACTGCCACTCGCCGCCGGCTTGAAGCATCCGAATGATGGAGCTTCACTGGACACCCGAAGCCATCCAGGACCGCGAAGCGATCTATGACTACATAGAGGCCGACAACCCAACTACGGCTTTGACACTCGACGAGCTATTTGAGGAGAAGGCCGGCCGCTTGGTCGAGCATCCTGGCCTCGGTCGGCGTGGCCGTGTGGACGGTACTCGCGAACTGATAGCGCACCAAAATTACATTTTGGTTCATGACGTGGCAGATGACTCTGTACGCATGCTGCGTGTGTTGTACGCAGCAAGACAATGGCCATCAGCCGAGTCTTACTGCGTCGAGTTCTTCGGGTGTCACGTTGAGTTGCAGGCGCCAGCGCGCGACGAACGGACCTTCGGCCGGCAACAGGGGATCGAAACGCTGGTAAGTTGCGGTCAGCATGCCGCGCAGCGACTCCAGCGTCGTCGCGTCGCCCAGGCCATAGTGCTCCAGCAGGTAGCCGAGCCGGCGCACGACCGCGCCCACGCCGAGACGGCGCACGTACTCCACCAGGCGCGGGATGTCGAGTTCGGCACGCTTCATCCAAAGGCCCTTGGCGACCTCGGTGACGCCGCCGACGAACGCCGGGTGCCGCAGGCCGTCGAGGATCGTGCGCTCGATGTCGCTGATCATCACGAAGCGTTCCTTGTCGACCCAGTGCTTCGTCACGCCGAAGACCCGCTCGGAGGGAACGTGGACGAAGTGGAAGTCATAGCCGCCCACCGTTTGCGGGCGCACCCGCCGTGTGCAGGAGACGTACACGGTGAAGTTCGGCTGGGTCACCATGCGATGCAGCTCGAAGGCGGTGCCGTGCGACAGATAATACGCAGCCTCGCCCACGAGTTCGCGGGCGATCAGGTAGGGGCTGTCGACATGCTCGGTGGCCCGCCCCAGCTCGAATGGCACGAGGTTGTACAGGCCCGGCTTGAGCCGGGTCACCAGGCCGCGCTGCCGAGCCTTGTGGACCAGCGTGCGGGCCGCGGTCGGCGACAACCCCGTGATCGTGCTCACGTCCTCCACGGTGAACGTGCTCTTGCGCAGCTCGTGCAGCTCCGTGATGAGCTGTGCCGACCGCGGCCCGAGGGTCTTCATATGATATTTATCGCTCAAATCGAGCCTCATAAGGACACATATTGAGCGTTAAATATAACATCAATGATATTCCATGGTAAATACATGCCCTATGAGGGGGCGAATCGAGCAAGCAATATGACTGCCGTCTTGGCGATCGAGCCGCGGAGGCGCGCATCGTTTTCGCGCTACGTATCGCTAACCATCGTATAGCGCGAACCGGCTGCCATCAGCCATCCAAGGGGAGAGTCGCACCGATGCCGCAGACATTCATCCAGAGGCCTCGCCCTTGCGGCGTCCGGCCTGCTCTCCACCATCACCCCGGCCGCTGGATGCGCCACGACTTCCGTCACGCCAGTCATCTGGCTTCCCCGCTTCCCCAAGGTAAAATCCCCGCATCGCATGCGAATCTGACCTTGGCACACTGGCGCTCTCCGGGCGCATGCGCCCAATGAATATTGGAGAGATTGCGATGGACGAACTGCTCGAAATCGAGCGCCGGGGGTAGCCGCTGGCATCAATCCCATGTTCGGCTATTGCGAGCAGCGGTTCGACTTTGCGCCGGTCTCCTACGCCAACGGCGGCAAGGCCCGCACTGCTTTCAAGGATGCCGTTCGCGCGCAGCTCACGAACAAGTTTGTATTCGTCGGCGAGATTTCGCTACGGGTCGTGCTCTACCTTGATGAGCAGAAGATGCTCGAAACGCCGTCCTACGGCGACATCGACAATCACGCCAAGCAACTGCTCGACACAATCAAGGGCCATGGCGGTCTGCTGATTGACGATTGTCAGGTTCAGCACCTTGATATCTCGTGGATCGACGTTCCGAACGACGCGCACTTCGAGATGGCGATCAAGGCCTCGCCCGATGATTTCATGGCCCTGCCCCTGCGTCTCTGCGAGAGGCAAACAAGGTGGGGACAAACAAGCTGGGTGTTCTTTTATTTTCTTGTCCTCATGCCGACCAGGATCATTGTCGTCGACCAGCCTCATCTTGCTCTATCATGAAGTATCAAGATAAATCATGATGGAGATGAACATGACCACTGTCGTCCGTGAAAAATTTTCCTCCCAGGCCGCTCCCGATGTGCTGGCGGCATTGCGCCAGATTGCAGAAAGCCAAGGGCGCCAGTTCCAGGCTGTACTGGATGAAGCCCTGCGCGACTACATCGACCGGCAACAGAAGGAACGCCCGCGCCGCCATGTGATGACCTCGTTTGCGTCCAGCCTGGACGAGTTCGACAGCCTCTACCGTGAACTGGCCAAGTAAGTCGTGTCACGCGATTACCTGACCGTGGCCGATGTGCTCGGACTGCACACGGTGCTGATGCAACGATACGGCGGCGCACCGGGTGTGCGCGATCCAGGGGCGCTGGAGGCTGCGCTGTTCCGTCCACAGACGGGTTACTACGACGACATCGTCGCCGAGGCTGCTGCGCTGATGGAAAGCCTGGCGATCAACCATCCATTCGTGGATGGCAACAAGCGCATCGCCTTTGCTGCCGCCGACGTGTTCCTGCGCATCAACGGCTGGCGCTTGCGGCGGCCACCGATGCAGATCCACGCCGAAATGATCCAGATGTTCGAGGCAGGGATCTTCGACATTGCCCACCTCGATCCATGGCTGCGCGGTTACTCAGTCGTCACGAAGTGACGATCACCAACTCCAGCGGTGCCATCAAGCAAAGCAATATGGGTGTCCTTTTGTTTGGGTCGCAGGCAACCGACGCACGACCCCGCGCCAAACGGAACCAAGGTGAGGTTGCGCGAGAAGCAGCTCTGTCGAGCGTTCGAACTCGGAGATGAACGCATGGCCAAGTTCTGCATTCGCCTCGCGAGCATAGAACCGCGCGCTCTCGACCAATTCCTGTTCAGCCTCGCTCGCGAGCGAGAGCTTCACGACAGTGCACGCCTGGCGCGCTGGATTGCCTCTTCGGCTGAAATCATTTCGGTACGGCCGCCTTCTACATCTGCCAGACGGCGATCAATCTCCGCCCCCCAGGCTTCTTCCACTTCACTGTTCGACGCCACGCTGGCAAGCAGGCGGTCTGCGAGCGACACGCGCTCCTCCGGTGGGAGCTTCAGCGCTTCCGCTTCAAGCAACGTGAATCGCGGTGACATGACATCCTCCGAATGCGGCACCTTTGGTATGTTACGACGAGACTCAAAGCTACCCGACAGGTCAGTGAAATACCGAACGGAAACGAGCGTCTCATGGCCTGGCGATGCGAGTCAGTCGCATACCTGAGCGATTTGCGCATATTTCGATCGATTTTGCTGTGCCGGTCAGTGGCAACGAAGCAAAACCAAATAGATGCCCTTTTGTTTTTGTGGCAACGCTGTCCACCGCAGAAGCCAAGCGCCGCATCGCGTGCAGGCTCGGTCAAGCCTTGACCGAGTTCAAGCGCAGCATCAGCGTCATCTGATGCTGCGGCGACTCCTGGAAACCGTAGTGCTCGTAAAACTGCCTGGCGCGGTCGTGGAGGGCGCGGACGAGCAGCGCCCGCACACCGGCGTTCTGCGAAACGCTCACTGCGCGACCGACAGCGTCCTGCAGCAAAGAGGCTCCGAGCTTGATGCCTTGTGCCCGATGGTCGACGGCCAGCCGGGCCAGAACCATCACTGGAACGGGATCGGGCATATTGCGTCGCACGCTGCTGGTTGCAGCCTGATGTGAAACCGCGCCCGCCGCCATCGCGTAGTAGCCATAGACCCGACCGTCCTGATCAGTGACGACGAAGGTGCGGCTCGCACCGCTCAATTGGTTGGCCAGAGCCCGGCGCTTGAGCCATTCATCGAGACTGGCTGCACCGCAAGCGAAATCGTCCAGGATGTGGGTGGCGGCGAGCGGAATCGGTGCGCTCAGTTGCAATCTCATGCCGCACCAGTGCTCCAGGGTGCTTTGACGGCCATGAGACGTTCAAGCCCGGGATTGGGGCCGGGGGGGGCGTCGAGCATCGCAGTGAACTGCTTGAACTTGTCGGCGTCCAGGCTGAAAAAGACCTGATCGAGCACCACGGACCGGGCGCGGTCGCAGGCCGCTTCGAGCATGAAGTCCGAGCGGTTCTTTCCGAGCAGACTGGCGGCGTGATCGATCAGATCACGCTGCTCGGGCAGGGCCCGCAGATTGATGGCGGCGTCACGCATGAGTTACTCCACTGGTCGCATACACAACAGATATACAAATTGTGACGCGCCGTGTAGCTGTTGTCAATACATATCATCGTTGCCTGCACGCGACGGGTGGGTTTGCGGGAATGCCCGTTTCGTGAAGGTGCCCTCAAGACCTGGACGTCCATCACCACGTGACCAGGGCGCCCGTTTTTCTTCCAACCGCCGGGCTGTGGCAATACCGCGTAAATACTTCACCTGGCGGGCAGCGCAATGGGCCGTGAGGCGCTCGGCTGCCCCCACGGCGGTACCGAAGCGCACCAGTAGATTGGCTGAGCATTCGATGAACTTTTCCGGGTCCAGCTGCAGGCGCTGCAGCAGACGCGGCGTGCGCTCCGGTATCTGACCGCGCTTGTCGGGGTGCTGACAGCGCCCAACGGTTTCGACGAGGTCCAGATAGTCTTCCAGACTGAAGGGCACTGCTGCGCGCGTCTGGCCGG
>JACDJC010000238.1_pt1 | contig 70147 bp, 59 predicted proteins | sample 7454191 | NCBI WGS metagenome assembly JACDJC01 (sample SAMN14253291, study PRJNA609438) | sludge metagenome | isolation source: sludge after 25d culture with pyrite and EDTA | collected 2018-12-20 | reverse complement strand
GCAATCCCAAAACGTAATGCCAGCCTTTGGAAACAGATCCGAAACCGGCATCATCGCAGAACCGATGATCCCAAATGCATGCTCTATACCATGCATCTGCAAAACCTTAACAAACGCTTCTTCCGTCGTCATCTTCATGGCAGTGAATTCTCCTAAGCTACTTTTTCATAGGTTGGCGCGAGGGCATTTTGTGCCGATAGTGCGCGTTTCCTGTCTTCCAGGACCATCTGGGCCAGTTTCGCGCCGATCATCATCGCCGGTGCATTTGTGTTGCCGGAGACAATTTCCGGCATGATCGAGCAATCTGCGACGCGCAGACCTTCAATGCCGCGAACACGCAACCGGTCGTCGACAACAGAGCGCTCATCGACGCCCATCCGGCAGGTGCCGGTTGGATGATAGATCGTGGTGGAATTGCTTCGCGCCCAATCGAGCAATTCGTCATCGCCATTGAGATCAGCTGTCGGTCTAAACTCCTGCGCAATTGCAGATTTAAGCGGTTCGGTCCGGGCGATGCGACGTGCGATGCGAATTCCCTCGACCAATGTCTGCTGGTCGTTTCTGGTTGCCAGATAGTTGGGCTGAATGACTGGATGGTCGAACGGGTTGCCGGAACGCAAAGTGATCGTTCCACGACTTTCCGGACGTAACTGGCACACCGATTGGGTGAAGGCAGAGAAAGGATGCACACCTTCGCCGGGGCTGTCTGCCGACCATGGCTGAATGTGAAACTGAATATCCGGCGTGGCAAGTTCGGGTCGCGTCTTGACAAATCCGAAGACCAGGCTGGCGGCCATCGTCATGGGGCCGGTCCGAAACAATGCATATTCGAGACCGATGGCAGCTTTCTTGATGAGACTGCGAACTTCATCATTGAGTGTAGGCTCGTTGCATTTGAAGACCAGCCGGGCCTGCAAATGGTCCTGCAAGTTCTGGCCCACTTCCGGCGCGTTGCGATGAACAGAGATGCCGTGAGTGGCCAGTTGTTCAGCCGGGCCGATGCCGGACAGCATAAGTATCTGCGGTGAGCCGATAGCTCCGGCGCACAGGATAATCTCATGTCTGGCATGGATCGTGTGGCGTGTGCCGTCCGGGCGCTGATATTCCACCCCTGTCGCGCGACCATCCTGGATGACGACACGCATGATGTGAGCATCGGTCTCGACGGTCAGATTTTGTCTATGACGGATCGGGCGCAAGAATGCGGCTGCGGAAGAGCATCTGCGTCCCTTGTGCATGGTAAGCTGAAAATGCCCCACGCCCTCCTGCGTCGCTCCGTTATAGTCGGGGTTGTAATCATAGCCATTCGCACGGGCCGCCTCGATCCATTTTTCGCAGATCGCCCGCTTCAGGCGTGGGTCCGACACCTGCAACTCACCCATGGTTCCACGGTTTGCGGCTGCCGGGCGATGGAACGTTTCGAAACTCTCGAAAACTGGACCGACATCCTGCCAGGACCAGCCGGCATTGCCGAACTGTGCCCAACGATCATAGTCCTCTTTCTGGCCGCGCACATAAAGCAGACCGTTGAGTGACGACGAGCCGCCGAGTACCTTGCCACGCGGCCAGTTCAGGCTGCGCCCGTTCAATCCCGAATCCGGTTCTGTCTGATAGCACCAGTCATAGTTGGGATCGTGCATTGTGCGAAAATAGCCGACCGGAACGTGAATCCATGGATTGCTATCCTTACGGCCGGCTTCCAGCAGGTGAACGGTGACCGAAGGGTCAGCACTGATCCTGTTGGCCGCGATGCAGCCCGCTGAACCGGCACCCACTATGATGTAGTCTGCTACTTCATTCATAAAGAATTTCCTCCTGACAGGGTCCGTGTCGCACGATGGAAATGGTTCCCTGTCTTGCTGCACACTGCAGCCTGCTGGTTCCGCTTGTGGATTGAATTTGACGCTTGATACCCGGGGACATGAAGCTCGTTTCAAACGTCAAATTCGACAAATCCACTAGAATCGTTTTCGCCTGCGCTCGATTGCAACAGCGGATGCCAACGACACCGCAGCCGCAAACACTACGTAGACGCATACCCAGAAAGGGTCGTTGTTATTGATGGACATCAGATAGGTGGCGATCATCGGTGTCAGACCAGAAGCGATGATGCCCGAGAACTGATAGACGAAGGATATGCCGGTATATCTGACTGTAGGATCGAACAGGTCTGCAAACAGGGCAGCTTCCGGCCCGTAGCACATGGGATAGATGATGCCGAAAGGCAGTACGATGCCCAGAACGATCAGCGCTGGCACGCCTGTCGACATGAGCCAGAAAGCCGGGAAAACGCTCAAACCTAGCAGGAGAGATCCCCATGCATAGGTAACAGGTCGCCCGATCCGGTCGGACAGGCGTCCGAACAGGGGAACGAATACGATCATCACCACGGCGGCGGCGCAGACGGTCCACAATGCTGCCGTCCGATCGAGCCCGGCAAAACGGGTCAGATACAGGATCGAGAAAACGGCAAAGATATTGAAGAATACGCCGTCGATGTAACGGGCACCCATGCCGAGAATGACGTTACCCGGATAGCGCTTGATCATGGTGGTGAAAGGCAGACCCTGATCCCGACCGCGAGACGCAGCCTTAGCTTTTTGAAATTCGGGGCTTTCCTGAATATTGGACCTGATCCATGTCCCCAGAAAGACAAGTACGATTGATCCAATAAAGGCAGCGCGCCAGCCCCATGCCATGAACTGCTCGTCGGGCAGAAGTGACAGGAGCGCCATGACACCTGACGACAGGAACAGGCCCAGAGACAGACCGATCTGCGGCAGCGAAGCGTAGAAGCCACGCTTGTCCTTGGGTGCATATTCGTAAGCCATCAGCACCGCCCCGCCCCATTCGCCCCCAATGCCAATGCCTTGAAGGACACGAAGGAACAAAAGAGCCACGGGGGCCATCAGTCCGATAGTTTGATAGCCGGGCAAGAGCCCGATGGCGACAGTAGCCCCGCCCATCATCAGCAGGCTGACGATCAACATCGCCTTACGCCCGATCCGGTCGCCGAAATGACCGAAAACGAGGCCGCCCAAGGGCCGAGCGACAAAGCCTACCGCAAAAGTCGCGTAGGCCAGCATGATGGAAACGGTTTCGTTATCCGATGGAAAGTAAAGGTGGTTGAAGACGATGCCCGCCACCACACCATAAAGAAAAAAGTCATACCACTCGATGGTGGAGCCGATCAGACTGGCAAAGACGACTTTCCTGACATCATTCGCCTGGCTGCTGCTCCTCACAGCATCCACTGTTGTATCCGACATGACGCCCTCCTGCGTTTTGACGGTTATGGCCCGACCCACACTCCTCCTGTGGATCGCGATGTCGTTAGCCTTGGTTTAAAACGCATGAGAGTCAATCATATTTTGAGACGAATTGTCTCGAAAAATATCAACTTATTGAATTCACCGGATATAAATTCGCTTGGTTACGTCTCTAGGCTGGGTTAAACCACTAGGAAATCTCAGCGTGACGTAGTGTTTTCATGAAGAATGAATCCAATAATCTGATTGCCAGCCCAAGTATAAGGAACCTGCAGATTCTTGAGTTGCTGGGTCGTCAACGACGCGCAATGACACCTGCAGAAATCATTGATGAACTCAAACTGCCCAAGCCGACAGTGCACCGTCTGCTGGCCTATCTGGAAGAGCAGGGCTTTCTCGCCAAGAACATTGATGGGAAGAGTTATCTGCCCGGTGCTCGCTTCCGCGAGATGGCAATCGGCGCCATGCATGCTTCATTGAGCAGCCTGCCAAGCAGAAATGTTCTGATCTGGCTCAATCAGCAGATCGGAGAAACCTGCAATCTGGCGGTTCCCGACAATGATGCGATGATTTATGTCGATCGCGTGGAAACGCAGTGGCCGTTGCGCATTGCGCTTCATATCGGTTCGCGTGTGCCGCTCCATGCCACTGCGGCAGGGAAAGTCACACTCAGCCTGCTTTCGGAAGAAGCGTTCGAACGCTATCTCCTCACCGGAGACAAGCAGTCCTTCACCAACAAAACCATTGTCGATACGACGATGCTTCGCGAGGAAATCGAGCTTGTGAGGGTACGTGGGTTCGCGACGGACCAGGAAGAGCTCGTTGACGGCATGATTGCTGTTGCAGTGCCTGTCATGGATGCACGACGCAATTTTTGCGCCACGCTGTCGTTCCATGCACCAACCCAGCGTCTGTCTCTGGAACAGGGGCTTACCCATCTTGAAAATCTGCGACAGGCAGCGGAAAAGCTCGGCAAGTTTATCTGACTAGCCGCGACTGCGTCATCTTGTGGATTGTGGAAGATTGTCGGGGCAAAACAATTGCCCCGCTCGGTTCAGCTTATCGAGACAAGCTCGCGTGAAAGAGCGTTCATCGTTTCCGCTCCATCGGGTGTGATAAGGAATTGTTCTTCGAGCATCAGGGCTCCCAGTCCGTTTGCATAAAACGGGGCTTCTACTGCCAGCACCATATTCGGCTCGAAGACCATATCGTTTTCGTGCGAGATGAAAGGCCATTCCTCGATCCCGAGCGCCGAGCCGACGGAGTGCCCGAAATGCCCGCGATAATACTCGCTGAACCCATGACGCCGCATTGTGGAGAGCATTGCTTCGTGAATCTGTCCGAATGTATTGCCGGGCTTCAGCAGCGATGTTCCGGCCTGAAAGGTTTCCAGAAGCGCTGTGTAGATCTGTTGGGCGAGGGGAGCGGGCTTGCCCAGAACGAAGGTGCGGGCGCCATCAGACGAATATCCATTTACCAGCGTGCCGACATCAGCCTTGATGAGGCCGCCTTCCGTCAGTTGCGCCGCAGGATTTTGAAGGTTCGGTCCCACCGTGATATAGGCCCAGTGGCCGGACAGGCTCTGGCCATTTGCTTTGGCGGCACCCGTAGCCCCGGTCAACCAGGCATCAGACAGTTCTGTGGCTGTTGAACCGGATCGTACTGCGTTCGCCATATTCTGCAATCCGTCTTCCGCATAACGGGCTGCATTGCGTAAGAATTCGATTTCGCGGGGGCTTTTTATCAGGCGTAGCCGCTTTACGATGCTGGAAGCATCGCGCCATTGGGCAGAAGGCAGGATTTCCTTCAATCGTGCAAAGTCGGCTGCAGGCATGAATTCAAGGTCGATGCCGAGGCTGGCTCGAGCGAGGCCACGCTCGCCAATCATATCGCCAAGCAGTTGGAAGGCTGCTTTCTGGTCGAAGGTTTCTGGACGGGGGCCGATATTGCCGCTGTTACGATAGGCGGTGTTGATGTCTTCTATCGTATGGGCGTCTCGAACCGAGACGGCATCAATCCAGATTCGATGCGAGCGAAAGTCGATATCGTCAGGCGTCGTACCTGCTGCTGGCAGAGCCTGATCGCTCACAACGGCACCAAGACGCGCCGCGGCATCTGCCGGGACAAAGGCTATGGCCGAGCCGGCGCGTCCCCACATTGTGGCCACGCCCGCCGTAAGCCCGGTAGCATAGCGAAAATTTTCCGGCTGAAAAAGCACCAGTGCATCCAAGCCCTCCGCAGTGAGCAACTCCTGTACGCGGTGCCGATCCATAAAAGTCATGGTTGATCTCTTGAGGTTATGTGCTTTGTCAGTCGCCTTATATCGGACGCCTTGTGCGATTGTTCGGATGGTTCGTCTAATAGATTGACTCTTTATGGAATAAATTTCTAATAATTCCCGCCATCTCATGGTGCCGCCGCTTACCGATGCTCTCGCGGACGCGGTATAAGCGTTGCTAACGGAGAGCCTGTAGGGCGCTTTCCACGCAGGAGAATAATATGGGCGGCTTAAATATTCGTGATCGCAAATCTGGACTGGCTTACTGGAGCTTGAGTGCGGCATTGGCCGTGACGCTCGGTATCGGATCGTTCAGCCAGGCGCTGGCGCAGGAAAGCGACCCGGACGCGACAATCAATATCGGTTCGCTCTACGAGCCGCAAAACCTCGACAATACCGCCGGTGCAGGGCAGGGCATCAACGAAGCCTTCAACGGCAATGTCTATGAGGCCCTGTTTCGACTTGCCGATGACGGCAAGGTTGAGCCGGTTCTGTCGAAGGATTACAGCGTCAGCGATGACGGGCTGACCTATACGTTCAAGCTGCAGCCGGATGTAACTTTTCATTCGGGTGCGCCGCTGACTTCCAAGGACGTCAAATTCTCCATTGAGCGCGTTGCCGCACCGGAATCGAAAAGTTCGCGCAAAAGCAGCCTCAAGACCATTTCGGCCGTTGAGACTCCGGACGATGAAACTGTCGTCGTCAAGCTGTCCTCGCGCTCCATCTCGCTGCCTTACAATCTCAGCTATGTATGGGTGGTGAACGACGAAGCGAAGGATCTGCAGTCGAAGGAAGATGGAACCGGGCCTTACGAGCTTGAAGACTGGCGCCGTGGGTCGTCTCTGTCGATGAAGCGCTTCGATAAATATTGGGGCGCCAAGCCGAAAAACAGCGAGGTGGTCTTCCAGTATTTCACCGATGCCAGTGCACTGAACAATGCTTTGCTGACTGGCTCGGTGGATATCATCACGTCGGTTCAAAGCCCGGATTCTCTGGCGCAGTTCAAGGATAATCCTGATTTCACCGTCAGCGAAGGACAATCCACCACCAAGCTGCTGCTGGCCTATAACGACCGCGTTGCGCCGTTCGATAATGTCAAAGTGCGCAAGGCGCTTGCCCGTGCAATCGACGACCAGAAGCTTTTGAAGGCTGTATGGGGCGATTACGGCACGCTGATCGGCTCGTTCGTTCCGCCGACAGATCCGTGGTATGTCGATCTCACCAAGGTTGACGCCTATGATCCTGAAAGTGCCAAGGAACTTCTCAAGGAAGCTGGTTATCCAGATGGTTTCACGTTCACTATTGATACGCCGAACTATGATCCGCACCCGATTGCCGCGCAGTTCATCCAAAGCGAGCTGGCCAAGATCGGCGTAACGGTCAAGATCAACATCATCACCGCCAATGAATGGTACACGAAGGTCTATAAGGCACATGATTTCCAAGCCACCTTGCAGGAACATGTGAACCATCGTGACATCGTCTTCTACGGCAATCCCGATTTCTATTGGGGTTACAACAATCCAAAAGTCGTCGATCTTATCAAGGAAGCCGAAGCCAGCACGACCACGGATGAACAGACGGCCAAGCTGACGGAAGCCAACAAGATCATTGCCGAAGATGCGGCCAGCAACTGGTTCTATCTCTATCCGCAGATCGTTGTTTCGAAGAAATCAGTGAGCGGTTACCCGATCAATGGCCTGAATTCCCAGTTCTTCGCTTTTGACATCGTGAAGGCGGAATAATAACCGCCTGTCGATATCGAGAACATCAACTCGACAGAGCGCGCCGCCTGAATTAATTTCCGGCGGCGTTGTCGCATTTGCATGAGGGTCTGAGCGCTGCCCCTCACATCGGAGAGGTAAACGCTATTTTCGCCTATATTATTCGCCGATCGGCCATATTGGTTCTATCGGTTTTCATCGCTTCAATCGTGTTGTTTCTGCTGTTGCGCCTGTTGCCGGGCGATCCTGCCAATGCGCTTGTTTCTGTCGGTGCGGATGCCGCGCAGATCGAGGCCGCACGCAAGCAGGTCGGTTCGGACCTGCCGCTTTATGAACAATTTCTGCGTTTCATCGGTAGCCTGTTACGCTTCGATCTTGGTAATTCCTTTGTGAGCGGAGCACCGGTTCTCGCCGAGATCGGCAAGCGGCTGATCGTGACCGTGCCGTTGACGTTAATGGCATTCGTCGTTGCAATCATGATCGCGGTACCACTCGGCATTCTGTCGGTCGTGCGCCAGAACCGCTGGTATGGATCGTTGATATCTGTCGTTTCCCAGTTCGGCATTGCCGTACCGGTGTTCTGGATTGGCATTCTGCTGGTCTGGTTTTTCGCAGTTAAGCTCCGGCTGTTTCCTTCGGGTGGTTTCCCGTCACGTGGATGGCAATCGGTGCCCGCTGCTTTTCAGTCGCTGATATTACCGGTCGCGACAATTGCCATCGTCATGTCGGCCTCATTGATCCGTTATGTCCGTTCAGCCACCCAGGACGTGCTTGGCAGCGATTATCTTCGCACCGCGCGGGCGCTTGGCGCAACATTCTCGCAGGCGCTTATTCGCCACGGTATTCGCAATGGTGCCGTTCCAGTGATCTCGATTCTTGGCATAGAGCTTGCCTCGACTTTGCTCGGTGCCGTGGTAGTCGAGCGTGTGTTCTCGCTGCCTGGCCTCGGTTCGATGCTTCTGCTCGGCATAGAGCAGCGCGACTATCCCAACGTTCAGGGTGTGCTGTTTGTATCGACGCTTCTGGTATTGCTGGTTGGCTTCGCCGCAGATCTCCTGCAGCGGCTGATCGACCCACGCTTGCGCCAGCGGTCCGCGGGAGGTAGCGCATGACGGGGCCTGCTGATACGACGCTCGCCGTCCGGGATGAAAAGCCTGCTTACCGACTGCCATGGCCCCTTATTGTGGGTGGATTGCTGCTGGGATTGCATCTGGCTGTCGCTCTTCTCTCGCTGGTCTGGACACCTTACGGCGTCGGCGAAATGGTGGGCGGGCGACTGGAGGCTCCGTCCTGGCTGCATTGGGCCGGTACGGATCGTCTGGGACGCGATCTGATGACGCAAATCATGATCGGTTCGCGCATTGCGCTTGTCGTCGGCTGTGGAGCCATCGCGCTCAGCGCAGTGATTGGCGTGACGATGGGTGTTCTTGCTGCATTCGCGACCCAGACGCTCGATGATGTGCTGGCGGCAACGCTCGATATCCTCATTGCGTTCCCAACACTGTTGCTGGCCATGCTGATCGTGGCTTCGAGCGATGGTGCAAGCCTGACGACTGCCATCGTGGCCATCGGTATCGCCGGATCGGCCATTGTGGCACGTCTGACGCGCATTCTTGCGAAACGTGTTCTGGCGATGGATTACATTACGGCATCACGCATTTCCGGCACATCGTGGCTCGGGCTGGTCCGCATCCATGTGCTGCCAAATATCTGGCCAACCCTGATCGTCAACTTTGCGCTTCAGTTCGGACTGGCAGTGATTGCGGAAGCATCGCTTTCCTATCTTGGCCTTGGGGCCCCGCCGCCCAATTCATCCTGGGGCCGTCTTCTGCAAGAGGCACAGGCGTCGGTTTATACGGCGCCATTCGGCGCTATTGCGCCCGGTCTGGCGCTTGTCTCATTGGTGATAGGGCTCAATCTGTTTGCCGATGGGCTGCGTGACGTGGCCGATCCAACGCGAAGGAGGCAACGTTGAGCTCATTGCTGAATGTAGAGAACCTTCAGATAGAAACGGCAGGCAGGTCTCTGATCTCCGGCGTTTCGCTGTCGGTTGGACAGGGCGAAAGGGTTGGCCTGATCGGTGAATCTGGTTCAGGTAAGTCGTTGACGGCTCTTGCCATCATGGGACTGTTGCCGGATGGCATGCGGGCAAGCGGATCGATCACGCTCGACGGCCATCAGGTGATAGGTGCGCGAGATCGGGATCTGGTGCCGTTGCGTGGGCAGAGCATTGCAACAGTCTTTCAGGAACCGATGACGGCGCTAGACCCACTAATGCGGATTGGCAAACAAGTCGGTCTGGTCGTTCGTCGCCGCGCGCGTCGGGATGGTCGCAGAATTGGGCAAGCTGAAGTGAATGCAGAGGTCCACTCGCTTCTGGAGCGTGTATCCCTGCCGGACCCGGAACGCATTGCCCGTTCCTGGCCACACGAAATATCGGGCGGCCAGCGCCAGCGTGCGGCCATCGCAATGGCTCTTGCCTGTCGCCCCAAGCTTTTGATTGCGGACGAGCCGACGACGGCGCTCGATGTCACCACACAGGCCGAGATTTTGAAATTGCTGGAGCAACTGGTGCGGGACGAGGGCATGGGACTTCTATTCATAAGTCACGATTTGCCGGTGGTTGCGACCGTTACTGAACGCGCGCTGGTCCTGCGGCACGGAAAACTTATAGAAGAAGGGCCGGTTGCGGCACTCTTCACCGATCCGCAGCAGCCATATACACAGGGGCTCGTGGCCGCTGCACGGGCGTTCGATGCTGCGCTGGAGGTTGCGCGATGACGTTGATGGACCTTTCGGACGTTTCCTTCGCCTATACAGGCGGCAAGACAGTTCTGCACGATGTCGATCTGAAACTTGAGATCGGAAGCAATCTGGGCATCGTTGGTGAATCGGGTTCCGGCAAGACGACCATCTTGAAACTATTGCTCGGGCTGCAACGCGCATCATCCGGGAATGTTTCGTTTCGCGGGGAGCGTCTGGATATTCGCAATCGCAGTTTTATGCGCGACTTCCGCCGTTCGGTGCAGGCAGTATTTCAGGATCCCTATTCATCGCTCGATCCACGTCAGCGTGTCTTCGACATTATTGCCGAGCCGTTGCGGTCTCTGAAAATCGAAACCGACATCGCGCAGGCTGTTGCGCAGGCGCTTGCTTCCGTTGATTTACCTGCGGATGCTATCCGCCGCTATCCGCACGAGTTTTCCGGTGGCCAGCGCCAGCGTATCGCCATAGCCAGGGCAATTGTCTCGAAGCCTGATCTAATCATAGCAGACGAAGTGGTCAGCGCGCTCGATCTGACAACACGGGCCCGTATCATTGATCTCATGCGCTCTCTTTCAGAACGCACGACTTTCGTGGTGGTGTCGCACGACATTGCACTGGTTGCGCTCTTGTGCGAACGGCTGATCGTTCTGGAAAAGGGCCGGATCGTGGAGCAGGGCAATACGCGGGACATTCTGGCCGATCCGCAGCATGTCTATACGCGGAAACTGCTGACCAGTTTGCCGAGAATGCCTCAACCGGCCTGATGATCGAAGCCGGTCGAGAGGTCGTAGCAAGTAACGTAAGACAACTGACCCTTTCGGGTAGGGTTATTTGCGCAGTTCTGCTTCGATCTGATCGAGAACCTGATCCTTGCCGATACCGGTCAGGAACGGCAGGCCCTTGATGACGGGCTTGGTCACTGAAGCCGAAATGGGAGTCGTGGAAACGATGAAATCCACATTGTCGGCCAGCGACGCGACTTCAGTTGCTTTCGCCTGCTGAGCATTGAAGGTAAGCCCGCGCTTTTTCATTTCTTCGGTAACGGTTGCGTTCACTGCCGTAGATGTCGCTACGCCGGTGCCGCAAGCGAAGAGAATTGTTTTTATTCTGGCCATGGTTTCCTCCAATGTTCGTGCACTCAACGGAACGCGCGAATGTCGTATTTTTGTTATCTCGAATTCGGTTGTAAAGACTCCAGCCTTTCGGGTGGAATGTCTTTATTGCAGAGCAGTTTCAACATCCTCAAGCGTGCGCGCTGCCTTCAGCCTGTCGAGTGCGTCAGCATCCTGAATGGTTGCCATGATCTGCTGCAAGGTCTCAATCTGTTTGTCCTTGTCATCGATGGCAAGCAGAAACACATATCCAACCGGGACAGCTTCTTCCGGGTCTTCCATATTGGCAAACTGGATAGGCGATTTCAGGGTGGCGAAAGCAATACCAGCCCTGATGACATGCTCAGGATCGGTATGCGGGACGGCAACGTTCTCCTCGCGTTCCAGCGGCAATCCTGTCGGCATAGACAGCTCACGACGGACGACTGCGTCGGCATAGCTTGGCTTTACATAACCTAGCTTCTCCAGTTTTCCTGCCAGAATACGGATGATCTCTTCATTGGTCGTTGCCTCGCTCTGAAGTTCGATCGCTTGTGGATCGAGAAAATCAATCAGACCAGCAGCCATTCCATTCTCCATTCAAAGAAGGTCGCACGCCGATCTCGACGTGCGACTTGTATTTCATGCATCGATCATTGCCGCCGTTAAGCGGCAATTTCATCTGCAGGCTCGTCCTCGGCACCTGCGGCGCGTTCCCATGCCAACGTATTGCGACGATAGAGCATGAAAAGTGCTGCAATAACAATGGCGATTACCGCGATACCAAAAGCACCAAGCCACTGGATGGCGGAGATGATGACGTAAGGCACCCACAGGAATCCATCGACCACCGAGGTGATCTGCAAGGCGTTTTCAGGCAGCTTGAAGCCAGACGAAACTGCAGCGCTGGTGAACAATGGTGCAAGTGCATTAGCGACATAGAAGCCGATGGCGAGCGTGATGGTTCCAACGACGACCATGCGGAACACGTTTCCTTTCAGGAGCGGTGCCGTCATGGCGACGATGAACGGAATGACGGCAAGGTCGGCAAACAGGATCACGCGGTTGCCTGGCAGGATGACTGATAGAATGATCGCAATTGGCACCAGAATGAGTGACGACGAGATTGCAGCCGGATGTCCGATCAGGATTGCCGAGTCGAGACCGACGAGAAGTTCACGGTCTCCTGTACGCTTGCGCACAAATTCCTGTGCGGCATCAGAAACCGGCAACAGGCCCTCCATCAGGATTTTGACCATCCGTGGCAGAAGCAGCATGACCGCCGCCAGTGTCATTCCGGTGCCGAGAACCTTGGCGAGAACCGTGCCGAAATCTCCTGCATTGTAAAATGCGATAAGACCAAGCACCAGGCCGATGATCAGACCGAGCACGACCGGCTCGCCGAACACGCCGAAGCGGCGTTCGATGGTCTCGGTGCTGATGTTGATTTTATTGATGCCCGGAATACGATCCATGATCCAGTTGAGCACGATGGCAATCGGCAGAATTTGCGCTGAAGCCAGATGCGGTACGGAAACGCCCGGTACGCCGTAGAACTGCTGAACCGCGCGCGCGGACCAGTCTGCGAACAACAGCGACAAAGCGGCTACAAGTGCCGCAATAATGATGCCGTAGGCGAGGTTGTCCGTTGCAGCGACAACCAGTGAGCCAACGAAAGCAAAGTGCCAGAAATTCCATACGTCGACATTCAGTGTGCGCGTCCAGCGAAGCAGCAAAAGGACGATGTTGACCAGAATGCCAACTGGAATAACCCACAAGCCCACCGATGAGCCAAAGGCGATTGCAGCAGCGGAAGGCCAGCCGACATCGACGATATCGCGCTTGATGCCGGTATTGGTGACGATAGCCTGGGCCACTTCACCAATAGAGGTGAACATAAGCCCCAGAACAAGATTGATGCCGATGAAAGCGACGCCGATGGTAACGGCTGCGCGGAAAGCTTTGCCAACTTTCGCACCGAGTACCACTGCAATGATGAAAATGACGATAGGCAGCAGCACGGTCGCCCCAAGAGTGTCGACTGCCGATTTTAATCCGCTCAGAAATGCGTCCATTTATTTCTCCTCCCCCCGGAGCACTTCCCAAAGTGCGCCGAGCTAACAGAACGCCATTATTAGCTCGCACGTATCGACGTTTCAAAATGTGAATTGAGCGAAACGGCAGAACATTTGTATTCTATAGCAAACTAAAGTTGAATAACAAGATGGCATTTGGAATGGCTGCCCGCCTCGTCTGATATGAACACTGGTATTGACTTAGAAACAAATGTTCATTAATCGATAATGCAGCAGAGGAGACTGCGAGAATTTTGCAGGGACATTCAGGAGGAAACGATGGCAACCAATGTGGCGTTGACAGGTTTGGCGCGTGACATGCAGGCGCGTGCGGATAGTGGGCGACCAATCCGCATCGGACTGATTGGCTCAGGCGAAATGGGTACCGATATCGTCACGCGTGTTGCGCATATGCCGGGTATCGAAGTTGGTGCTATCTCCGAACTGCGTATTCCCAATGCACTCAAGGCGGTTGATATTGCTTTTCAGGAAGAAGGTCATGGGCGTGAGGTCTCGACCGCTTCCGATCTGACGACGGCTATGGAGGCGCACAAGGTCGCAGTAACGGACAACGCCAATCTGATCCTCGAAAACGATCTTATCGATGTCGTGATCGATGCAACCGGTGTTCCGGCTGTGGGGGCTGAAATCGGCCTGCGCGCTATGGAGCATGGCAAGCATCTTGTCATGATGAATGTTGAAGCGGACGTCACCATCGGTGCTTATCTGAAAGCCGAAGCTGAACGCCTTGGCGTGACCTATTCGCTGGGCGCAGGCGATGAGCCGTCATCCTGCATGGAGCTGATCGAGTTTGTGACTGCCATGGGTCATCCGATTGTGGCGGCAGGCAAGGGCAAGAACAACCCGCTCAATATCGATGCGGTTCCTGATCAATATATGGAAGAAGCCACGCGCCGTAACATGAATGTACGCATGTTGGTGGAATTCGTTGATGGTTCAAAGACCATGGTTGAAATGGCGGCTATTGCCAATGCCACAGGTCTTGTCCCCGATAAAGCTGGTATGCACGGCCCCGCTGCAACGCTCGACCAGCTCAATAAGACGCTGATCCCTGAAAAGGACGGCGGCGTGTTGTCCAAAGTTGGTGTGGTTGATTATTCAATCGGGAAGGGTGTAGCACCTGGCGTGTTTGTCGTCGCCGACATGTCGCATCCGCGTATTTCCGAGCGCATGGAAGACCTGAAGATGGGCAAGGGTCCATATTTCACGTTCCATCGTCCATATCACCTGACTTCCCTTGAAGTGCCGCTCACCTGCGCCCGCGTTGTTCTTTACGGCAAGCCTGACATGGTTCCGCTTTCAAAGCCGGTCGCAGAAGTGGCTGCGGTTGCAAAGAAGGACATGCAGCCAGGCGAAAAGCTCGATGCGATTGGCGAATATTGCTACCGCGCATGGATAATGACTTCGGGCGAGGCGCGCAGTGCACATGCGATCCCTTGCGGGCTTCTGCAGGGTGGCAGCGTGACCAAGCCGATCAAGAAGGGCGAGCTTATCACCTACGATAAAGCGGCCGTGGCTCCCGGTTCCAAGATTGCTGAACTGCGCGCGCGCCAAGACAAGCTCGTTTACGGAGCGTGAGGACAAAACATCATGGTTCAAGCCAAAAAAGTCGAACCGCAGGATACGGGCGACCGTCATAACTTGCCTTATGCCTTCCGCACCTATTCGCCGGAGCAACTGAAAGAAGCACTGCATAAGATGTATCTCATCCGCCGCTTTGAAGAAGGCGCGGAAGAAAGCTACACGCGTGGTCTCATTCACGGAACGATGCACCTTTCCATCGGTCAAGAAGCGAGCGCGATGGGATCCTGTCTGCCGCTCAATGATGATGACATGATCACGTCGACCCATCGCGGCCACGGTCATTGCATCGCCAAGGGTGCAGACGTGAAACGTATGTTTGCTGAGTTTTTCGGCAAGGAAACAGGTTATTGCAAAGGCCGTGGTGGCTCGATGCACATTGCCGACGTTTCCAAGGGAAATCTCGGCGCGAACGGTATTGTTGGTGGTGGTATTCCGATTGCGGTCGGTGCTGCGCTTTCCGCCAAGAAGCAGAAGAACGGCAAGGTAGTCGTATCGTTCTTTGGTGATGGCGCAAATAATGAAGGCGCTTTCCACGAAGCTCTCAATATGGCGGCTGTCTGGAAGCTTCCTGTTGTTTTCGTTTGTGAAAACAATGGCTACGGCATGTCTACCTCCACCAAGCGCTCGACAGCGGTTGCCAATGTTGCAGACCGCGCCTCGGCCTACAATATGCCCGGCGTGATCGTCGATGGTAACAATCTGTCGGAAGTAGCAGAGGCCATGAATGAAGCCACTGAACGCGCACGGCGCGGCGATGGTCCGACACTTATTGAAAACAAGACATACCGTATCCGCGGTCATTCCAAGAGTGATCGCAACCGCTATCGCACCAAGGAAGAAATCGAGCATTGGCAGAATGATCGCGATCCAATCGCGCATTTTGAGGCCGACTTGAAAGCCTATGGCTTCATCAATGACGCCGAGATCAAGGAAATCCGCGCTCAAGTGGAGAAGGAAATCGCTGATGCGATCGAGTTCGCCAAGAACAGCCCGGCACCTGATCTGACCAACCTGACCCGCGACGTTTACACGGACGATATTTGAATATGGACACGACAATCCGTGAGTTGAGCTATTCGCAAGCCATTCAGGAAGCTATGGCAATTGCTATGGAACGCGACGACCGCGTATTCCTGATGGGTGAAGATATTGGCGTATATGGCGGCGCATTTCAGGTGACTGGTGATCTGGTGCATCGTTTCGGTGAAGACCGGGTCATGGATACGCCGATTTCAGAACTGGGCGGTGCAGGTGTTGCTGTCGGTGCAGCACTGACCGGTATGCGCCCGATCTTTGAGTTCCAGTTCTCCGATTTTGCAGCACTTGCGATGGAACAGATCGTCAACCAGGCTGCAAAAATCCGTTACATGCTTGGTGGTGCAGTTTCGGTGCCGCTGGTTATGCGGTTTCCGGCAGGTTCGGGAACGGGCGCTGCGGCGCAGCACAGCCAGAGCCTTGAAGCATGGCTTGGTCATGTGCCGGGGCTTAAAGTTTTACAGCCTTCGACACCTTATGATGCCAAGGGCATGTTGCTTGCAGCCGTTGAAGATCCCGATCCGGTTATGATTTTCGAGCATAAGCTGCTCTACAAGACCAAAGGCCCGGTTCCTGAAGGCTTCTACACCGTGCCAATCGGCAAGGCGGAAGTGGTCCGCGAGGGGCGCGATCTGACCATCGTTGCGACAGCGATCATGGTGCATAAGGCGCTTGATGCGGCTGCTGAACTTGCCAAGGAAGGCATTGATGTTGAAGTGATCGACTTGCGCACCGTGCGTCCGATTGATCGTGAAACTATCATTAAAAGCGTCAAGAAGACCTCGAAGCTTCTTTGCGTTTATGAAGCGGTAAAGACCCTCGGTATTGGCGCAGAAGTCTCTGCCATTGTGGCGGAAAGTGATGCCTTCGACTATCTCGATGCGCCAATTGTGCGTCTCGGTGGGGCTGAAACTCCAATTCCTTATAATCCTGATCTTGAACGCGCGACCGTTCCACAGGTGCCTGATATATTGAAAAGCGCTCGTGATCTGACCAAGGGAGTGCGCTGACCATGGCTGTGGAAGTCATTCTCCCCAAGGTCGATATGGATATGGAGACGGGGCAGATTTCGCGCTGGTACGCCAAGGATGGCGATATCGTTACGAGAGGCCAGCTTCTCTTTGAAATCGAGACCGATAAAGCAGCAATGGAAGTCGATGCACCAGCGTCGGGCATCATTGCAGATATCAGTGCGGCTGAAGGGACTGTTGTGCCTGTTGGTCAGGCTGTCGCCTGGATTTACGCTGAAGGCGAAGAACGTAACGGCAAGTCGCCTCCTGTCGTTGAGGAACCGGCTGTTGTTGCGCCCGTAGAAGCGGCCATTGAAACAGCATCCCCAAAACAGGTTGAACCCAAGTCCTCCCAAGACGATGAAGCGGGTTCAGCCAATGATGTGCGGGCAACACCGCTCGCCCGTCGGCTTGCCCGCGAAGCAGGCATTGATCTTACGTCCATTCAGGGTTCAGGCCCGAAAGGGCGCGTTCAGAAGAAGGACGTTGAGGGCAATTTCAGTGCCAAAAAACCTGTAAACACGGCGATCGCAGCAAAGCCATCTGCAAGTGGAACTACTGAACCTATTTCATCTGGACAGCTCAATGCAGTCTGGCTGCGTGAGGGTGAAGCAGGCCGTTTGCCGGTTGTTCTGATCCACGGTTTTGCTGCTGATCTCAATTCGTGGCGTGGGTTGTTTGCCGGTGCATCGCTCGGTCATCCAATTCTGGCGCTCGATCTTCCGGGACACGGCAATTCACCACGCGTTGTTCCTGAAAGCATCGACGGGATTGCAGCAAGCGTTGAGGCAACACTCGCATCATTGGGTGTAACATCCTGTCTTTTGGTCGGACATTCACTTGGCGGAGCTGTCGCGACTGTCACGGCGGCTCGCGGTGTTGTCGATGTGCGCTCTCTGCTGTTGATTTCGTCGGGTGGCCTCGGACCGCAGGTCAATGGTGCATTCATTAAAGGTCTCGTTGGTGCGAAAAGCGAAGCCAGCATCGTTCCATGGCTGAAATTGCTCGTCGCCGATGAGAGCCATCTGACGAAACCGTTTATCAATGCAACTGTCGCTCAGGCTACCGACACTGAGCTGCGCAATACACAGGAAGCGATTGGCGCCCGGTTCTTTGCAGATGGCACGCAGACCTTTGAAGTTCGCTCAAGCATTGCCTCGCTTGCGATGCCGGTGCGGCTTATCTTCGGTGCTGAAGACCGTGTTATCCCCGTTGCTCATGCGCATGGTTTGCCGGGGAAAGTGGGGGTCCACATTTTCGCGCGCTGTGGACATATGCCACAAATCGAAGAGCGAACCGCGGTTTTGCAAATCCTTAAAGAATGCGCAGTAGCTGCCAATTGATGCTGTTAGAAGAAAAGCACATCGTTTTGCGACGATGTGCTTTTTGCCTTTATTCGGAATACGCCTTGTCCTTGAGCATTTGTGCGGCGCTTTCTTCATCGGTGATAAGAACGGTCGGTCTCAGAAGCTCTATCGCGCCAAGCAGGGCGGCGATTTTCTCTTTGCCGCCAGATGTAAGAATACGCTGTGGCGTCTTCTGAAGGCTTTCAATTTTGGCCGACATGACACGGTCATGCACCGGATCATCAACGATCTTGCCATTTATATCGTAGAAGTGAAACAGCACGTCGCCGACCGCACCGTTCTCGATCAGCGACAGTTTCTGTGCCTCATCGATCAGGCCCACGCGATAAGACGTGCTACTCGCAGTCTGAATATCACCGACACTGAGCAAAACCATGTCGAGTCCTTCGGCCATGTCCAGCACGGTATTTAACCCACAACGCTCGATAAGAGCGATCCGCGTTTCTTTGCTATCGACCAGAGCAGGGGCGGGGATCAGATAGCCTTCACCCTGAAAAATCTGCGCAAACTGCCACGCAAATTCCGGTGGGTTTGAACGACGCGGTTGCACAATGCCGCCGAGCAGGGAGATGACTTTCAAATCATTGAGGGGACGTGCACCGATATGTTGCAGAGTGCTGGAAAGGGTACGCCCCCAACCCACACCAATCGTCATGCCGTGCTGCACTTTTTCTGACAGATATGCACCTGTGGCCGCACTGATCGGCGGTATAGGGTCGATGTCAGGCGAAGAGAGCGGCGCGACAATGGCGCGCTCAAGCCCGAAGGTTTTCTCAAGCTCAACTTCCAATGATGTTAGACTTGCCAGCTTGCCCTCAATCGTAATTTTTACTTCATTACGAGCGCGGGCATCAGCAAGAAGGCGAACGATTGTGACACGGCCGACGCCCAGTGCTTCCGCGATATCATTCTGGGTCATTTGTTCGACGTAATACATCCACGCAGCGCGCGTTCGCAGTCGACTTGTGCGGTTTTCCGCAGCCACACCTTCCGATCCAATGATGAGGTCCGCTGCTTCCGGATTTTTCTGCGTCTTCTTGCCGGCCTTTTTCAAAACTGTCCCTCAAATTATTGGCGTATTATTACATTATAGAAGTGGCGTTCTTACACCGAAACTATTGCTTTTCGACGTGAAGGCAAACAATAATTCATGTGCTTGGTGCATCCTGTTACGATGGCGCTGCAGTTGAGGAAAATGAACATGTTACGCATTCTTTCGGAAGAAATTGCAGTCAATCTGAAGGACCGCCTGCGCGAGGTTCGATACATGATTCGTCGCAATCGCCATGAAAGTTTGCGGGTTGAACAATCAGCGACACGTCCGGGAGAAATCGTGTCGCCGGAATTGCTGCTGGGACACGCCGCAAGTGTGATGGATAAGGCCCTGACAACGGCTGAAACAATTTCGATTTCGCTGATTTCGTCTAATCCAAATGTGCACAACAGCACGCCGCATGTGAAAAGCCTGTCGGTTTATTTCGGCGCTGGTGCGGAGGGTGCACGAGCTTTTCGTAAGGATATGTATTACCTCACGAAAGAAGTGCTCCGCCGCCATCAGTTGCAGAATGTGCTGATCCAGGAAGCCGCATTTGTCACGGTCCACGCCAAAATGATGCAAAAGCATGGCTCGTTGCTGAAGAGCGTCTTTTCTGCTGAGGCGGGTGATAGGAAGATTGTGGCAACGGCCAAAGCTGTTGCGGCCATGTTTCTGGAACTGCTTGACGAAAGACCGGTAAGATTTATCTCGTTGGATGGTCACTGTGACCCGCAGGCACTGCGTAGATTTGAAACAACGTGCTTTGCGGCTGTTGGTGTCGCTTGTGGTCTGGCAACAGCAAAAGCGGCAGATCTGGCAGGCGTCGATCCTTTGGAAAGCGCTATTCTGGCGCTGGATGTACGCCATGATCGTCTCATGCAGGCTGCAGAAGACCGCGATGAGGCTCAGCTCGAAGTATTGTTCCAGACTTTGATTGCTCATCTTCCATAAAGTAAAAGCCCGGATAGCGATATCCGGGCTTCTTGTGGGTGTCTTGCAGGCAAGATCTAACTGCCAAACATATCCGCGATATGCTTTTTTGCTCGGGGAATTGAAGCAGGGCTCATACTGAGCTCGGTCAATCCCATACGAATGAATTCGCCGATAAGCTCCGGCTTACCAGCTGCTTCACCGCACATGCCGACCATGATTCCTGCTTCCGTTCCCGCCTTCGCGGTCATTTCGATTGCAGCCATTACAGCCGGATGGCTGACATCATTGAGCTTTGCAACGGTTGGATTGAGCCGATCAGCAGCCATCACATACTGTGTTAGATCATTGGTGCCGATGGAGAAGAAAGCAGCTTCTTTTGCGAGCTCTCGGGCAGCGAAAACCGCCGCAGGAGTCTCGATCATTACGCCAAGATCAAACTCAGAAAATGCTTTGCCTTCGGTTTTAAGCTCAGTGATGCATTCCGCGATCAGGCGTTTGGTCGCACGAATTTCTTCAACATCCGAAACCATGGGCAACATGACTTTGAGATTGCCGTTAACCGCTGAGCGCAACAGCGCCCGCAATTGCGGTTTGAACACATCGGGGCGGTCCAGACACATGCGAATGCCGCGCCAGCCAAGGAAAGGGTTTTCTTCTTCGGGGAATTCAATACCGGCAATCGGCTTGTCACCACCAATATCCAGCGTGCGAACGATAACCGAGTTGGGCGCAAAAGCTTTCAGCAGTGCGGAATAGGTTTCGGTCTGCATATCTTCGGAAGGCAGATGAATGTGCTTCATGAAGAGAAGTTCGGTACGGAAAAGTCCGACCCCCATCGCACCGGCTTCCAGTGCTACATCGATCTCTTCCAGCGCACCCATATTGGCTGCGACTTCAATGATTGTTCCGTCAGCGCGACGCGGCGTGATGGAGCGGTAGGCATCCAGCGCCTGCTTTTCCTGCAACGCTTTGGAAATACGCGTTTCGATTTCGTTGCAGGTAGCCTGATCCGGATCGGCGTGAACGATGCCGAAACTTCCATCCACCGCTACGGTTTTCGCATTTTTGAGCTGTTGAACGGCGCTTCCAAGGCCAAGAACCGCCGGAATGCCGTGTGTGCGTGCGATGATGGCCACATGCGATGTTGCGCCGCCATGACCGCAGACCACGCCTTTGATCTTTTTGAGTGGTGCGCGCGCCAAATCCCACGCGCCGATGTCTTCGGCAATAAGCACCGAGCCTTCTGGCAGGCCTTCCAGATTGATGTCTTCCTTGCCGAGCAGAGCAAGGCAAATCTGGCGGCTGACCGCATGCACGTCGTCTGCGCGTGCATTGAGATAGGGATCATCAAGTGCCGCAAATTGTCCGGCAACCGTGGAAGCCGCAGCAAGCATCGCAGAAATGGCATCTAGACCACCTCGAATAAGCCCAAGTGCCTCGTCGGTCAGGCTATCATCCGCAGCAATATCCTTTAAGGCCGCAATGATGCCTCTGTCAGCGTCAGCGAGATTGCCGCTGGAGAGTGAAGCATCCATGCGTTGCTGCACTGTCGCGATGGCCGATTTGAAATGGGCAATCTCGGCATCTATTTCGGATGCCGCAAGCTTCCGACCCAAAGGTTTGAGCTCTTCAGGAAAGAACGGAAAAGCTGTTCCCAAAGAAAGGCCTTCACTTGCCCCGACGCCTTTGATCTGTCGCGCAGGCAGTTCTACCGTATTGACTGGTTGAGCGACGGGTATTGGCGCGGTTTCGGTTTGCGGCGCGGGAGCGACCGCTGGGGCTTCTTCGAGGCCAGCCTGCGGGTTTTCCAGATAGCCAATCAAAGCTTCGATGGCTTCAATGGCATCGGCACCATCGGCACGAACGGTTACTTCATCGAGCTCTTTCACACCAAGCAGCATCAGCTTGACGGAGCTTTTGGCGCTTACGCTTTTTCCGGCCTTGGCGATTTCGATGTCGCTTTCAAAACCCTTGGCCAGTTTAACGAAGCGGGTTGCGGGGCGCGCATGCAGCCCTTCATGCACCCGGACGATAGTCGAGCGTTCCATTTATATAAGCCTCAAAGCGACATCTGAAACATTCCAACATCATGGGTGTTGAAATCTGTTCCAATTATCTGTTTTAACACGTAATTCCAAACCCAATGATGATCAGATTCAGCCGCCGATGGTGATAATCTGCCCTTCTTTAAGGGCAGAGACAAGCTCTTCGCCGACGATTTCAGTAGCGCAAATTTCGCCCGGACGATCTGTAGACTGTGCGCCCGTAAACGAAATAACGACGTGGCCAATTTCTCGTACTTTTTGCCAGGCGCTATCGCCGACGGCAGTAATTTCTGCGTTGAGTGAGCCAATAGTGATGCGAGCCCCGACAGCAGGTGCGGACACTTCAGGTCCTTCTTCCACGACATGCATTACGGACACTTCAGCGAGTTCGGGTGGCGAGCCATCTGCAAAAAGAATGAGAACGCCGCCTTCAGCGAGATCCGCAACTTCCGGGCCGATCGCGGTGATCCGCGTTTTGAGATGTATCGACATAGAGGCGGTCCTTTCTTGGTATGGTCGTTCGATGCCCACGAAAGTTGATCAGGAACATCGATATTGTACATGTTTGGGAAATCGCCTGCCGCTGTTTTGCTGCGGCAGGCTGAGGGGGTTAAAGCACAGCCAGGCTGACAACCCATGCAATCAGAACCGAAAGAGGTCCCATGATCTGACGGCTGATCAGAACTGCCGGAACACCAATTTCGATAGTCTTGGGTTTAGCTTCTCCGAGCGCCAGACCAACCGGCACGAAGTCGCAACCGACCTGTGTGTTGTAGGCAAACAGTGCAGGCAGGGCCATCGCCGGAGCGATTGTGCCATTGGCGATTTGCGGCCCGATGATCGCCACGCCGACAACCTGTGCGATAACCGCACCTGGTCCGAGGATTGGCGACAGAAACGGCAAACCGCAAATTGCGGAAAGCACGAGCAGGCCGACAATGTTATTGGCGAGCGGTCCGAGCGGTTGGGCGAGAATATCGCCAATGCCGGTATAGAGGATCAGGCCGATCAACATCGTTACGAATGCCATGAACGGCAAAACGTTACGAATAACCTGATCGATTGTGCGTCGCCCAGCCTGGAAGAAGATACCAACCACACGACCCATCACGCGGCCGATGCTGCTGATAAGGCCTACAATACCGCCTTCGCTTGGCAGTTCTACCGGAGCAGGAGTTTCTTCTTCTGCAATTGCTGAAGCAGGAGCTGCGGCGGAGGAACCATCAGCCGGAACGATGTTTTCCGGTTTCACACCCGAAACATAAATGTCCTCGGTGATGAATTGCGCCAGAGGCCCGGATTGTCCAACCGGCGTGATATTCACCGTCGGAATGCGCTTGCGCGGGTAAACGCCGCAACGAGCCGTGCCACCGCAGTCGACAACCACAACGGCCATTTCGCTTTCGATTGGCGGCGAACGGAATCCATCAACGGCTTCCGCACCGGTCAGTTCGGCAATCCGGCGTGCAAGCGGATGAATGCCGCCGCCAGTGACTGAAACCACCTTGTTGCGCTGTTCGTTAGGCTGAATGACAAGCGGGCCGCCCCAACCGTTTGAGCCGCGGGAAATCTTTACTGCTTTATAGGTCTTCACCATGTCGTCCTCCCAAATCCCGCTTAAAGCTCAATGCCCTGACGCCGCGCCATGATGGCGGTGATGCGTTCTGTGAGCATGCCCTTAAGGAGGATCACGACGAGACCTACGATGGCGTACCAGATGGCGACATTGATGTGATAACCGGTTGGAACCGCGCCCTTCTTCTCAAGCTCGAGAAGTGCGACGAGCACGCCACCCCAGACGAAGTATTCGCCCGGATTGATATGCGGGAAGAGACCCAGCGGCGGATGAACGTAGGAAACTGCCGCGTCATAGAAGGCAGGCTTGTATTTCTCGTCCAGAAACGAACCGAATGTATAGGCCATCGGGTTGGTCAGGAAGAATACTGAAAGAACCGGCAGGACCGTGTAACGGGTGAGCGCAATACGTCCGGCGCTGCGTGCGATACCGTGAACACGCTTTTCACCGACGAGTTCGGTTACGGCATAGAATGCGGTCATCAGTACGACGAGTGTCGGAATAATGCCCGTTACGAACCCAGCAAAAACTTCGCCGCCCTTCTGGAAGACACCGATGAAGTGCTTGCCTATTGAAGCAAGCCAGCCGAGCTGTTCTTCTTGCTGGACATTCTGAAGGCGTTCCTTGAACTGATCGACGGTAATCCCGCCACTGCCAGCATCGCCCGGCGCGGTGGTTGTTGCTTGCGCAAGCTGCAGCAAGTCATTTCCCGCGTGCTCTGCCGCATGTTTGCCATGCAGGGCCGCATCGGAAATCATGCTACCGGCCATATGTATAGATTGCATTGTTACGTCGGCATGTTGCGCCAACATGGTCACTATCGACATTGCTCCTCCTCGATTGCTTGTTTCAGGCAAGCAACTCCTATGCTCCCACTGCTTTCAGACCTTCGAGCTCGATCCCGTCGGATTGGTCTCTTATGCGACCGATCTGCTCCATCGCCTGTTGGGCAGCAGCCACCACTTCAGGCGTTCCTTCTTCGATTACGGGATTGTTTTGCAACTCGCTGAGGCGCATTCCCTCGAAGCCTTCACGGCGGATGAATTTTGCGAAAACCGTCCGTCCGCTCATCTGCAGGAAGCGTCGCACCACCAGATTACGGTCTACGACGATCAATACGATAACACCTTTGCCGAAACTGCCTCGTATGTGTCCGGCACCAACAAAACCGTCGGAATATTTCGAAGTGATGCCTTTCATCACATCGGAATAGTGGCGCATCTGGAACCAGACGCCCAGCGACTGGAAGCCCCATAGCAGGGCGAGCGCCAGCAAAGCCCATTGCCAGATAGCCATTTTGTTCTCCTCCCACGAAAGACAAACAGGATATTTTCCGAGTTTGCATTTCATCAAATAGAGAACATTTGTCTTCTAGAATGTCAATATGTATAATTCTGACGCTAAATGAAGGCGAATGGCGACTGACATTTCAATCGGTTTCGAATAATGTCATTTGCAAACGGGAGATCGCTCGCAACATGGACTTGCTACTCAGAGAACAAATGGCATCGATGCCTGATTTGCGGCATCGATTGCGTCAGTTGCGTTGGTTCAGGGCGACCTTCCGCAGACATGCCAGCCTGCTGCATGAGCTCTATGGCGTTGAATACGACATTGATGAAAAGAAGCTTACCGAGGCCTTTTTGAATTGGGTGGAGCTGGTCAATCAGAACAAGCGCTTTGCCAAGGTGGACCGTAAGGACTTCATCACCTTTGCTGCAGGTCTTGTGCTGCGCGAATTGATCCGCTTGTCGCCTGCCAGGGTTGTTTCACCACCAAAACATGCCACAGGCGATGCTGCGCGTCTGTATGAGATTGTCGACTTCTGGCCGGAGGGTTTTCTCTATACCAACTACTGTATCTGCGCGATTGCTGCTGTACAAGAACAGGAGTTCGGCACGGTTCCAGATATAGATCAATGTGCAGATGAATTACGCACATGGTGGTCCTATAAGGAAAACATCGCTGAAATGCCTGGTTATGCCATTGCATTTCTCGATAAATTTCTTGGCGGAGAGCCCAACTGGGTCATGCCGGATCTCGCATCGGCGCGCGCAGCGGTGAAGCGCGCTTTGGGTGCGAATAACAACAGTGTTGGGCAATTGCGCGAAAAGAAGCCAGGGTTGGATTGAATCGGAACGGCACTCTAATGGTTTGTTTTGACGTCTATCTTGTTCTGCACGCCGTTTCACATTTTCCGTGATGTGTTCCAGGCCACCAATGCGACAGGCATAAAGCAACGTGATTTTGCCTCGAATTTTATGGCCTTTTGCAAAAGCGAAGCAATCACATGCTTCTGATCAGTTTATACAGAGGGTTGCCAAAAAACCATAATTGCTCAACAAGGGTTGGAACTAGGCGCTCAATGTCGGAATTGGAACATAGCTTGAAACGCATCAAAATTGGTTTGGTTTGTCTCTTCCTGGCAGGCATTTCATCGGCGCATGCTCTTGAAGTCAATTCACCTGCCGTTTTGAAGCCATCGCCGGAGCAAGTTGAAGCCGCGCATCTGACGGCAGAGTTTCTTACGCGTTTTCATTACCGGCCCATCGCGCTGGATGATGCGTTGTCGGTCCGGATTATGAACCGGTTTATCGACTCGCTGGACCCGGATCGGCTCATCTTTCTGCAGGCGGATGTCGACAAGTTCTTAACGGGCAACAAGGAAATCGATGACGCTATCGAACGTCAGGATTTGACCATCCCGTTTACCATCTTCAATACTTACCAGATGCGCATCATTGAGCGCATGACGTTTGCGCGCAGCCTGCTCAAGCAGGGCTTCGATTTCAGCAAGCAGGAAGATTTCGCGATCGTGCGCGACAAGGCCCCCTGGCCGCGATCGACTGAGGAAAGTGATGACCTGTGGCGCAAACGCGTCAAGAACGATTGGCTGCGCCTGAAGCTGGCCGGCAAAGATGATGCGACTATTCGCAAGACGCTCGATAAACGCTACGAAAATTCCATCGAGCGCACGTTTAAGTATAACAGCGACGATGCCTTCCAGTCATTCATGGCTGCCTACACGACATCGGTCGATCCTCATACCGATTATTTCGGCGCAAAAGCCTCAGCCGAATTTGATATCTCAATGAAGCTGTCTCTGGTCGGCATCGGTGCCGTTCTTCAGGAAAGGGATGATTATACGACCATTCGCGAACTGGTTGCGGGTGGCCCGGCGCAGTCATCAGGTAAGCTCGCCGTGGGTGATCGTATCGTTGGCGTTGGGCAGGGCACAGAAGGCCCGATCAAGGAAGTGATCGGCATGCGTCTTGATGAGGTGGTGCAGATGATCCGCGGGGACAAGGGATCAACTGTGCGGCTCGATATTCTGCCGGTTGATGCTGGCCCGGATGGCAAGCACCACGTCATCACTCTGGTTCGTGACAAGATCAGTCTCGATAAGCAGGCCGCGCAGAAGAAGGTTCTTTCAGTGAAGGAGGGAGACGCTTCGCGTAAGATCGGAGTGATCACTCTCCCAGCGTTCTATGAAGATATCGAAGCGCGACGCAAAGGCGACAAGAATTACAGGAGTGCAAGCCGCGATGTTGCAAAGCTCATTGCAGAGCTGAAGCAGGACAAGGTCGATGGCATTTTGATCGATCTCCGCAACAACGGTGGCGGCTCACTCAGTGAGGCGATTGATCTGACTGGCCTGTTTGTTGGAAAAGGGCCTGTGGTCCAGCAGCGCAATGCAAGCGGTGAAGTCAAGGTTGAAAGCGACAGTTTTCCTACGCCCGCGTGGAAGGGGCCGCTGGGCGTGTTGATCAATCGCGGGTCCGCTTCGGCTTCCGAAATTTTTGCTGCGGCGATACAGGATTATGGACGTGGCGTGGTCATCGGCGAAACGAGTTTCGGCAAGGGAACCGTACAGACCGTTGTTGATCTCGACGAAGTGGCCAAAAATCCTAAACCGGAATATGGCGAGCTTAAATTCACAGTCGCCCAGTTCTTTCGGATTGACGGTGGGACAACGCAATTGCGCGGCGTGACGCCTGATATCAGCCTGCCGGGGCTTTTCGATCTCAAACTTGTCGGTGAATCAAGCTTCGACAATGCCTTGCCCTGGTCACAGGTCAAGGCAGCAAAATACAAGTTTTCGGACGCCATAAAGACGTTGTTGCCAAAGCTGCAAAGCCTGCACGATGAGCGCGTGCAGAAAAGCCCGGAATTCCAGGACTTTGTGCAAGATGTGGCAACGCTGAAGGCGCAGCGCGAGAAGACAGTCATCTCCCTCAATGAAACAGAACGTCGCAACGAGATGGCCGTTCAGGAAAAGCGGACCAAGGCGCGCGGAAAAGTCAATGATGGCATCGATACGCAGATTGATGACGGCCTGCAGTCGAACGAGCGAAGCTTGAGTGCTGATCTCGCCATTGAGAAAAACCGGAAGAGCGCGACAGACGTTCTACAAAATGAGGCAGCCGCTATTGTGAACGATTTGGTTGATTTACAAAACAATGCACCTAAACGTGCAGCCAACTAGTTGAAAGCAGGGCGGAAGCCCTGCTTTTTTATGTCGGTTGAGATCGTATGTCGAAAAGCTCGAAACGGCGTTCAAAAAGTGCGTAAAAACAAAAAGATACTGCATAAAAAAGCCGGGTCTGCCCCCTGTCAAAGCCGACAAAGTTGGGGTGGCTCTGCTTCGGGAAATGAGTAAACCTCGTTACATCCGTCAAATTACGCCATTAAATTTCATCTATTTTGTACCTGAGCGTCGGCCATTTCTCGTATTTTCTCGTAATGTTGCAGCGCTTTCGGTCCGAGCTTCACCGCAATGGCATCGATCGTCAAATTGAGGACCACATTGATTGCCGCCGTGGAATCCCAGTAGGTTTTGACGGCGGAATGCGCCTCGAAAACATAATCGGTATTGGGAAATGCCCAATGGCTGAACTTGCTGGTAACGATGACCAGCGGCATTCACATGTCCTTGATCCTCTAAGCCAACTTGATGCTCCATCTCAAAGCTCGGTGGTGGCGAGACTATAGGTGATCTGCTTCCCTGAAATGTCCTCGCAATTTGGTTGGTCTGTTCTCCGGAGAAGGAGACGGAACATGAAACGATCCCGCTTCAGCGAAGAACAGATCATCGGAAAATATTGAAGGAGCATCAGGCTTGGATGTCGACCGTTGAGTTGTGCAGAAGGCACAGCGTCAGTGATGCGACGTTTTGCAAATGACGCTCGAATTATGGCGGCATCGACGTGTCCGACGCCAAGCGCCTGAAGTCTCTTGAGGACGAGAATGCCAAATTGAGACGTCTTCTGGCTGACGCGATGCTGGACGTATCGGCTCTGAAGGAGATGCTTGGAAAAAACTCCTAATGCTCGGGCTAAGGAGAAATGTCGGAGCTGGGCTAAGTTACCGACATATTTTCCAGTGGTTAAATTCTCCTAACGATCACGGCAACAAAAAAGCGGGGTCAATTCACGCAGCAAAACAGCACAATTCTCGAAGACGGTATATTGACATGAAATTAAAAATCCAATAGCACAATGAACAAACGTTTGTTCAACCAAAGTCGAGATGGTCCAGTGTCAAGCAACAACATAGCCGTACGTTTCAATGAAGCTGAATTGAGTGGGTTGAAGCAGTTGGCCGTATCGCCAACTCTCAATGATGAGTTCGTTGCGCAACTGCACGAGCTCGTGGGTAAGGACAATGTCCTGACGGATCAGGAGGCTAGGCTTTCCTACGGCCGTGACAGCCTGCCATACGCCAAGTTCTGCTACCGCTCCGGAAGATTGCCGGGCACATTGCCCGTTGCTGTGGTACGTCCTGCGAGCGCGGAAGATATTTCCGAGGTCATGAAATTTTCCCGTGCCAATGGCATCCGTGTCATTCCTGTCGGAACGAGTTCAGGTGTACTGGGCGGGACCATCCCACTATGTAATGAGCTGGCAATCGATCTGACCCGCCTCGATAAAATTCTGCATATTGATGAGATCAATCACCTCGTTACGGTGCAGGCAGGAATGAATGGCTGGGCATTTGAGGAAGCTTTAAATGCAGTTGGTTGGACAGCAGGGCACTATCCACAATCGATCAAGATTTCGACGGTCGGTGGCTGGGCCGCCTGTCGCGGTGGCGGGCAGGCGAGCAGCCGTTATGGCAAGATCGAGGATATTGTAGTCGGTCTGAAAGTTGTCTTACCGGACGGGCAGATGATGGCCATCACTCCAGAAGCGAGACGCGCCGTCGGTCCGTCGGTTAAGGATATCTTCATTGGCAGCGAAGGTGTGTTGGGGGTTATCACCGAGCTGACATTGCGCATCTGGCGTAAGCCAGAAGTAGTCGAGAACCTCGTCATTGCCTACGCTGATGTCGAAAAGGCTGTCAGTGCAGCGCGCCGCATCATGCAGGCCGAACTCCGTCCGGCGATTGTTCGCATCTATGATGATGCGGAAACAGCCAGCCGGACAGAGGGTCAGGATGAGTTCAGAAGCCTCCCCGTGATGACGTTCCTTTCGTTTTCGGGGCATCGCGAACTCGTCGCCGCCGAGAAGAAGATTGCCCTCGATATCGTCCACTCGGAGGGTGGCAAGATCGCGCCGCTCGACGCCTTCAATGACTGGCTGGAATCGCGTTACGTTTCGCTGTCACAGCGTTGGACCGATCAGGGGTATTTCATGGACACGGTAGAGGTGGTGCTGCCTTACGACCGGCTTAATGATGCCTACACCAAGATGAAAGCGGCCGTTAAGGCAATCAATGCGGACGTCCATTTTGGCTCGCATTGGTCGCACGTCTATCCTGATGGTGCTTGCCAGTATATGACCTTCCGCTTGCCGCCGATGGACGACGAGGTAGCTTTGCCACAGCACGCGGCGATATGGGATGTGCTACAGCAGCTCGCGCTAGACAATGGCGGTTCGATTTCTCATCACCACGGTGTTGGCGTCTTCCGGGGCAAGTGGATGAAGAATGAACTCGGTGTAGGGCTAGATCTGGTTCAGGCAATTAAAGATTACCTGGACCCAGAAAACCTGGTCAACCCAGGCAAGCTGGGGCTGCGGTCGGCTGCAGATGCAGTTAGCATTAACGGCTGAACGGGCAAGGCGGTGAGGGAATGCAATTGCTGCTCGGCATAGATCTTGGCGCAGGTTCGCTAAAAGTAAGCCTCATTACTCTTGACGGTCAATGCAAAGGGGAGGGGGCTCATGCGGTCCCTACTCACGCCCCTCTGGCAGGCTGGAGTGAGCAGGATCCTCAAGATTGGTGGATTGCACTCCAGAAGTCTGTGGCACAGGCCGTGAGCAAGGCGGATGTGTCGGCGGATCAGATTGTTGCGATTTCCTTTTCTGCCGGCGCTCATTCGGCGGTTCTTGCCGACGCGGCGGGCAATCCGCTGCGTCGTGCAATCATGTGGAACGACCAACGTACTGGTGATCAGTGCCAAAAGCTCATCCAGCGGGCGGATAAGCTGATCCGGCGGAAGTCGAAGAACAAGGTTACGCCCACTTGGACGTTACCGCACTTGATGTGGCTGAACGAGTATGAGCCCGATCTCGTGCGTAAGGTTGAGCGGGTGTATCTGGCCAAGGACTGGCTGCGTTCAAAACTGACAGGAGACTGGTGTACCGATATCACTGACGCCTACGGTACATTGATGGTGGATGATGTGACGAAGTCCTGGTCGGGTGAAATCTGCCAGCTGATCGACTGGCGTTTGGAGACTTTGCCTACAATCGTGAAATCCACCGACATTGTGGGCACTGTTGTCGGCCGGGCGGCAGCCGAGACCGGATTGCGCGAAGGCACGCCCGTGATATGCGGTATGTCGGACACGGCTGCGGAAGACATCGGGGCAGGAATGCTGGATTACGGTATCGGTGTGGTGAAACTTGCTACGGCGGCCACAATGAGTTGTATGCGCAATGAGCCAAGCCCGACACAGTCTCTGGTTTCCTATCCCTATTACCCCGAACATATGTGGTTTCAGATTGCCGGAACCAATTCCTGTGCTTCCGCTCACGCCTGGCTACGTAAAACGGCCTTTGCCGGCTCGGATGGTGGTGGCAAGAGCTATGACGAGATGGAGGCTTTGGCGCGAAATATTCCTGCAGGTTCTGATGGGTTGTTCTTTCATCCCTATCTTAACGGCGAACGTGCGCCTTATTTCGATCCAAAACTGCGTGCCAGCTATGTCGGAATGTCGTTCCAGCACGGGCCGGGGCATCTGATCCGCGCGCTTTATGAGGGGGTTGCATGCTCGTTGCGTGATTGCCGCCGACAGTTTGTCGCCAGTGGCATTCGGTTTGATATGTTGCGGGCGACGGGTGGCGGAGCACGCAGTCCACTCTGGCGACAGATTCTCGCCAATGTCCTGGATACGCGTGTCGAATTGACTGAAAACGCCGATGCGAGCTTTGGAATTGCATTGGTGGCCGGACTGGGCGCTGGTCTGATCCAAAATTCCAATGAGCTCGCACGTAAGGTGCGTGTTGTTGCCGTACATGAACCAGAAGCGGCTTCCGTTCGGTTTTATGACGGCTATTTCGACGACTATTTGCGTATTCAGCAAGCGTTGCAGTCGATTAATCACGACATTGTGGAGCGGTATCAGAGTCCATCAGCAAATTGAATTTGACAGATCGAACTTCATGCTGTTTCTAGAGCAAACGTTTGTTCATGCAATTATGGGAGGAAGCCTTGGTTCAAGAATCGACAAGCCACACGGGCGGCAAGCACAATCAGCGCTCGGCATTCTGGATGCCATTCACACCTAACCGCGCGACCTTGAAGAATCCAATGCAATTGGTTGGTGCTGAGGGTGCTTATTACATCGGTCAGGATGGGCGCCGGAAGTTTGATGGCGTGTCTGGCCTCTGGTGCTGCAATGCCGGTCACAATCGGGTGGAGATGCGAGAAGCGATTGTCGATCAGTTGGATCAGCTGGATTTTGCGCCAAGTTTTCTGTTCGGTCATCCGTCAGCCTTCTCCTTGGCAGAGCGTCTGGCGCAAAGTGCGCCGGGTGACCTCAACCACGTATTCTTCACCAACTCTGGATCGGAAGCGACCGATACGGCACTTAAGATTGCTCTGGCTTATCAAATAGCACGCGGAGAACCGCGCCGCACGATGCTGGTCGGGCGTGAAAGGGCGTTTCACGGGGTAGGTTTTGGGGGGATTTCGGTGGGCGGAATGGTTGCCAACCGTAAAACTTTTCCGAATCTGTTGCCGCGCACTGCGCATATCCGTCATACTCATCAACCCGAACTGAATCGATTTGTGGCTGGAGAGCCGGAACATGGCGCAGATCTGGCGGACGATCTGTTGCGTGTAATCGAACTGCATGGTGGTGAAACCGTTGCGGCGGTGATCGTCGAGCCAATGTCGGGTTCGACCGGCATCCTGCCGCCGCCGAAAGGCTATTTGCAGCGTCTCCGTCAGATCTGTGATCAATATGGCATTCTACTGATATTCGATGAGGTTATCACCGCGTTTGGTAGATTGGGACATGCCTTTGCCGCCGAGCGGTTCGATGTGCAACCAGACATGATCTGTTTTGCCAAAGGCGTCAGTTCCGGTGTGGTTCCGCTTGGCGGGGTTATGATCCGTGAGGGTATCTATGACGCTTTCATGCAAGGTCCCGAATACCTCATCGAATTGTTTCATGGGTACACCTATTCCGGTCACCCAATGGCAATGGCTGCGGCACATGCGGCTCAGGATATGTATGAAAAGGGTGGCCTCTATAGCCGCGCGCAACAACTCGAGCCGTTTTTCGCACAGCAACTGATGTCGCTACGGGATCATCCGATGGTCAAGGACATTCGTTGTATTGGCCTCGCCGGTGCAATTGATCTGCAGCCTATCGACGGTACGCCGACAACAAGGGCGCGGTCACTTTTCTCCAATGCCTATCACCAGAGCGATCTCGTCATCCGCTATACCGGGGATACGCTGGTTTTCGCGCCGACGCTGATTTCCACAGAAGATGAAATTGCCGACATGTTTGACAAGATCGGTCGGTTGCTGAAGGCGCAGGAATGATGAATTCCAGTACTGTCAATGTGCGAGGCTTGCCAGACTTCGTCACTCTGCAGGGAGTGACGAAGTCTTATGACGGCATCTCCAACGTTGTCGACAAGCTTGACTTGGAGGTTGGAAGTACAGAATTTCTGACTTTGCTTGGCCCTTCCGGGTCGGGCAAGACAACCATTCTGACCATGCTGGCTGGGTTCGAGATGCCGTCGGCCGGTATCATCAGAATGGGTAGCAACACCATCACCAACTTACCTTCGCATCGGCGCGATATTGGTGTTGTCTTCCAGAACTATGCGTTGTTCCCACATATGACCGTTGCTGAGAATGTTGCCTTTCCGCTCGAAATGCGAAAACTTGCCCGTGCCGAGCGTGACCGCCGGGTCTGTGATGTTCTGACGATGGTGGGCCTCGAGCAGCATATGGAGCGTAAGCCTGCCCAGCTGTCTGGAGGACAGCAGCAACGCGTTGCGCTGGCAAGAGCCATTGTGTTTCAACCCAAATTGATCCTGATGGATGAACCGCTCGGTGCGCTTGACAACGAACTGCGCAAAAGGATGCAGATCGAAATTCGCAGCTTGCAGCAAAAGCTGGGTGTAGCAGTGGTGTTTGTCACCCATGACCAGTCGGAAGCTTTAACCATGTCCGACCGGGTCGCGGTGTTCAATGCCGGTAAAATACAGCAGATCGATACGCCGGAAAATATCTATGGCAATCCTGCCAATCCGTTCGTGGCCGGCTTTATTGGTGAAACCAGCTGGATGAACGGACAGGTGCTTGATGTATCGGACTTGGGCGTGCGGCTTGCCACCAGCCTCGGAACGGTGGTGGCTCGCAATCCGCGCGATTTGCGGCCCGGCGACCAGGCAATATTTGCCGTGCGGCCCGAAGACATGCAGCTCAATGAAATTACATCTGTCGAGAATACCGCAGACGTCACGATCACCAACATCACCTACTTGGGTGATGCTCTGCTGCTGACTTGCGTTGGGCGTTCCGACGAAGTCCTGACCGCCAAAATCCACAAGCGGGCGGTTCATCAGTTTCTTAATTCCGGCTCGACTTGCACGCTGCGCTGGCGGGCCGACGATACACTTGCATTCAGAAAATAGAAAACGAGAATCTTCGGAGGGTAATATGAACAAAAGAACGGCATTTTTCGCGACCATCGGTCTTATCGCTTCGGTTGTCGTAGCACAGGCAGAGCAGATAACCGTTACGTCCTGGGGAGGAACCTATCAAGATGGGCAACGTAAAACCTATTTTGAACCCTTTGCGGACAAGACAGGCATCAAGGTTATCGAGGAAACCTATTCAGGAGAACTGGCTAAAATAAAGGCGCAGGTCGACACGAATAATGTGACCTGGGACGTAGTAGATGTTGATTCCAACATGATTGTCACTGGTTGCGATGACGGTCTGTTTGAAGTGCTCGACTATGGCAAGATCGCCGACAAATCAAAATTCGTCGATGGGGCGGCAACCGATTGTGCGGTGGGAACAATTGTGGTTTCGACTGTCGGTGCGTTCGATACAACCGTTCTCAAAGAAGCACCGAAAACTGTTGCAGACTTTTTTGATGTCGAGAAAATTCCTGGCAAGCGTGGCATGTGGAAACGCCCCTACGTCAATCTCGAATGGGCGCTGATTGCTGACGGTGTTCCAGCTAAGGAAGTTTATAAGATTCTGTCGACGCCTGAAGGTATAAATCGCGCTTTTGCAAAGCTTGATACACTGAAGGGGAATGTTGTGTGGTGGGAAAGCGGTGCGCAGCCGGCCCAGCTTCTTGCAGACAAGGAAGTGGTCATGACGACAGCCTGGAGCGGGCGCATCCAGACTGCAATCAGCACGGAAAAGAAACCATTTGAAATCATGTGGGATGCACAGGCACTTGATTTCAACTTCTGGGCTATTCCGCGTGGTACCAAGAATATCGATGATGCCTATAAGTTCATTGCTTTTGCTTCTGATGCTGCCGTGATGGCCAAACAGTCGGAGTTTTCCGCCTATGGGCCAGCCAACAACGATGCTGTGGCGTTGATCCCGGCAGAAAGAGCGCAAACCTTGCCAACCAATCCGAGCCACATGCAAAATCCCTTGGTCTATGACGCCAAATTCTGGGCCGAAAATGGCGAAGCACTGACAAAACGCTTCAACAACTGGCTTGCGCAATAGCGGCAGCCATCATCGTTGTTTAGTTTAATGAACCAGAGTGTTTTCAACACGTTGCAGGCGCTCTGGTCGCAGATGGTTTGGATGGAGCGGCCATGGCGATCAAAAATATAAAACGGCGTCGGGCTTTGTTGCTGGTATTGCCATTGCTGGCCTTCCTGACCGTGTTTTTTATCGCGCCGCTCATATACACCCTGTCACGCGCAGTGAGTGAACCGGAATTGCGTGCACTTATGCCCCAGCTGAGTGCTTCACTGGATCGATGGGAAGATGTTGGCAATCCGCCCGAAGTGGTCATTGAGGCATTCATCACTGATATAGCGGCTGCGCAAAAGCAGCGTCGTCTTGGCGTGCTCGTTAAGCGCGTTGCGTCCATGGATTCGTCGATGCGTGCGCCGCTGACAAATGCCGCAAGAAAAGCCGCGGCCGATGCTTCGTTCAATGCAACTCAACTAATGGCGCTAGATCCGGTATGGCAACTGCCGGCGACCTGGGGGCTGGTGCGCAAGGTGGTCAGTCCGATCACGGACCGTTATCTGCTGGCAACCATTGATCTCGAACGCGATAATCAAGGGAATATTCAGTCAGTTCCGGCGGAAGGGGCCATATTTCTCGATACCATTGTTCGTACCTTCGCAATAAGCTTTCTGGTGACCGCACTTTGCTTCATGCTGGCTTATCCGCTCGCTTATTTCATGGTGCATCAGTCCGCAACAGTGCAAGCTATCATGCTGATCTTTGTCATGCTGCCGTTTTGGACATCAATTCTGGTGCGCACAGCCGCCTGGCTGGTCCTGCTGCAAACCCACGGCGTCATCAATGATACGCTCGTCAGTCTGGGCGTGTTGTCACAACCGGTTCAGCTGGTCTACAATCGGGTTGGCACAATCCTGGCGATGATTCACATCCAGTTGCCATTCACCTTGTTGCCCATCTACAGTGTGATGAAGTCGATTTCTCCCGTGTACGCCCGCGCTGCGCAATCGCTGGGCGCACCGCCTTTGGCATCGTTCCGACGGATTTATTTTCCCATGACCATGCCGGGTGTCGCTGCTGGTTGCCTGCTCACATTCATATTGTGTCTGGGCTATTACATCACACCTGCATTGCTTGGCGGACCTTCGGACCAATTGCTCAGCTACTATGTGGCTTATTATCTCAATCAGGAAGTCAACTGGAGCATGGCGGCGGCAGTTAGCACCATCCTGCTGGCCATAACGTTGGTCGTCTATGTGATCTACAATCGCTATGTCGAGTTGCTGCGTCAGGTGGAGGGCTAAATGAACGGAGTTTTCAAACCTGGCTGGCTGCTGCTTGGACTGTTCTCATGGTTGGTGCTGCTATTTCTGATCGCGCCGATCATCGCCATTGTGCCACTGTCATTCAATTCTGAGCCCTACATGTCCTATCCAATGGCAGGGTTCTCGTTACGGTGGTACGAGGCTGTGCTCACCTCACCGCAGTGGACAGCAGCTCTGAAATCCAGCCTGATTGTCGGAACGGCAACCACCGTGATAGCCACGACCCTGGGCACTATGGCAGCCTTTGGACTGGTACGGAAAGGTATGCCGAAGGCTCAGATGGTGATGGGTATCCTGCTGATGCCGCTGGCCATTCCGGTGGTTACTGTTGCTCTTGCCCTTTATCTGGTCTTTTCGCGCGTCGGGCTTACCAACAGCTATCTCGGGCTGATCATCGCTCATACAGTATTGGCGACCCCCTTTGTGCTGGTCACGGTCACCTCCGCATTAGCCAATTTCGATTTTGCCCTGCTTCGAGCAGGAGCTTCGCTTGGTGCAGGGCCATTGACAGTATTTCGTCGGATTACCTTGCCGATCATCTTGCCTGGCGTGCTGACCGGTGCCTTGTTTGCATTTATCACGTCATGGGACGAGGTGGTGGTGGCGCTGTTCATTGCCGGACCAGAACAGCGCACTCTGCCGCGCCAGATGTTTGCGGGCTTGCGTGAACAGCTCGATCCGTCCATTCTTGTCGTCGCATCCTTGCTGATTGCAATATCAATTTGCCTCGCTCTGTTTGGTTTCCTTATCAGGCTGCGCGGGAAGAAACTTTCGCGACGGTGACAATGACGGGCGAACCACAAAAACGCAGCAGATCTGTGAAACTTATTGACGTCGCACGCAGGGCCGGTGTTGACGTTTCGACGGTATCGCGCGTCATTCGCGGCGATGATAGCCAGCGAGTGCGCGAAGATACCCGCCAGCGTATCAATGAAGCGGTGACGGCGCTTGGCTATAAAGCCAATGCCATGGCACGGGGTTTGCGTACGGCTCGCAGCCAGACGCTTGGTCTGGTTCTACCACGTCTCGACAATCCGGTATTTGCCGACATGTTTGAAGGGGTGGAGGCAGCGGCTCGCGCCAGAGGCTATTCGGTGCTGATTTCGCATCGGTTCAATGAAAAGAGTGGTAATGCTTTCCTTCACCTGACCGAGGCAAACAGGGTCGATGGTTTGTTGGTGATAAGCTATGATTCCGATGACAAGCTACTTGAGGGGCTTGCCAGCGTTCGTGTTCCTGTTGTGATGCTTAATCGTCGTGGTCTGAAAGGTATTGGCTACGTCGCGCACGATTCCCATGCAGCAGCCTACATGGCTACCCAGCATCTTTTGCAATTGGGGCATCGGCATATCGGTCACCTTGGCGGTAATCTCAAGGGTTATAACGGCAGCAATCGTTTGAAGGGCTATCAGGCTGCGCTGGCGGATTATGGCGTAGCATTTGATCCGTCGCTGGTGCTGGAAATCGGCTATGACGCCGAAGTTGCAGTCGAAGCAACCCGGCAGATGGTCCGGCAGGCTTCCGTAAAGCCAACGGCGATTTTCGCCGCAACCTTGATGACGGGGGCAGGCGCTATGCGTGCCTTGCATGAGGACGGCTATCAGCTTCCTGATGACATGTCGATTGTCACGCTCAGCGACGGCCCACTGGCCAAACTCTTACATCCGCAGATGACAACGGTGGTGCTTGAAAGCCATCAGATGGGGATGGATGGAACCAATCTGTTGATAGACACACTGGAGATTGGCGCGGCTGGACAACGACCGGATGGAAAAACATTGCAGCCGAGTGGGCTGGCACTGCGCGGCTCAACTAAAAAACTGAACAATTGACCTGGCTTTTCAAAGGATAGCAGCGAATGATGAGATTTCGTGCGGCGATTATGGAACGTTCCGGAGTCCAACGACCCTATGATCAAACCAGACCGCTGGTAATTCGGGAAGTGGAGCTCTCTGATCCAAAGCCGGACGAAGTTCTGGTTCGTATTGCTGCGGCAGGTCTGTGCCATTCCGACCTTTCGGTCATAAATGGGGACAGGCCGCGCCAGACGCCGATGGTGTTGGGGCACGAGGCCGCTGGCATTGTAGAGAGTGTAGGGGCCGCAGTTTACGATCTCCAGCCCGGCGATCATATTGTGTGTTTCTTTGCACCCAATTGCGGTCATTGCGCTCCCTGTTCGGAAGGTCGCCCGGCCTTGTGCGAACCCGGTGCTGTGGCCAATGGCAAGGGCGAATTGCTGGCCGGGGGCTTGCGCCTGTCCTGTGAGGCTATTGATGTCTATCATCATTGTGGCGTTTCAGCCTATGCCGAATACGCTATTCTGTCGCGTTATTCGATGGTCAAGATTGACAAGGACATTCCGCTGTCGATCGCTGCATTGCTGGGCTGCGCAGTCCTGACCGGCGCTGGTTCGATCTTCAATAGTGGCGCGGTCCGGCCGGGCTGCACGGTGGCGATTGCGGGGCTCGGCGGTGTCGGATTGTCGGCTGTGATGGGAGCGGTTGCGGCAGGGGCAAGTGAAATCATTGCCCTGGATGTAAATGATGACAAGCTTGAACATGCACGGCAACTCGGTGCGACCAAGACTTTCAACGTTATGGATGAAAATGTCGTTGATACCGTGAAATCCTATAGTCGGGGCGGCGTCGACGCAGCTTTTGAATATGCTGGCTCTGCCAAGGCTCTCGCCATGTGTTATGCGCTAACTAGACGCGGTGGTCAGGTGCTCACTGCCGGCTTGCCCAATCCAAAGGACATGCTTTCCATTCCAGCGGTCAGTCTGGTTGCGGAAGAAAAGACAATACGTGGCAGTTATCTGGGGTCGGGCGTACCCTCTCGCGACATTCCGATGTTCCTTGATCTCTATAAGCGTGGGAAATTACCTGTCGACAAGCTGCTGACCCACCGCTTGAAACTGGACGACGTCAATGAAGGCTTTGAACGCCTGGCGGCAGGTAACGCTATTCGCCAGGTCATTGAGTTTATCTGATTGGCGACAGAAAGGCACGCGAGGTTCCTGCTTTTTCTGTTCCAGAAAAGTTGATATCGAATGTCATTGTGAAGCAAGCAATCGGGAAATATGGAGGAGCTGACGAGCTTCAACGTGTGACAGAAGTACAATTCTGCCATATGTTAAGAGCTTTCTATGCTCTCTTTAGTATTTTGCGCAGTTCAAATCGTGTTAGGCTTATACATGAGCCTGGTTTCTACAATTATATGCCTTACTTTTTGAAGCGCCCTGTGCTGTCATTTTATCTGACGTCACATCGCGGCCAGTGAATCGAGAAAGACCGTCTCTGTTCCTGTTTTTCCGGATTTGAAGAAGAAGATGATCTGGTCATTGCCCTCGCTTCGACAGAAACCGGTTCCAATCCCGTTATCAGGGAGGGCGCGTAGTCGCTGCAAGCCAAGGCGCTTGATGACACCACCTGATGTTTCACCACCAACTACGATAAGCTTGTCGACGCCAAGTTTGGAAATTGCTGCAGCAAGCTCAGATATAAGCTTTTCACCCTTTTCGCTTGCGCCGCGAACGCCCAGCTCTGTCTGGATTTCTTTGACACGAGTATCACTGACAGCAGTTGAAATGAGGTAAGGCTGTTTGCCGTGATGATCTTTTGCCCAATCCATTGCTTTTGACACCATGGCGTCGATATCGCCATCTTTGGTAAGGTCAAGAGTCAAAACCGGGTACTGTTTGGCAAAAACCGCAATCTGTCCATCCGCAATGGGGCCAACTGTTCCAACCAGAACCGCAGCAGTGCCATTGCTTGGTGCCGGTGGCGCAACTGTTACAGCTGGCTTGGGGGCAAAGCGATCAATTCCTAGCTGAATGAGAACAGCATCGGAGCTGACCATCGTTGGTTGTGCTCGTGCCAGTTCGGCCGCGATCTTGACGTCGCCGTCATCGCTTGCATCGACAACGCAATAGCATTTGCCAGCATTTGCGAGCTCATCAAGATGTGCTTGCGCTGCGTCTTTGCCTTTAAGCAGTATGGAGTGGGGCAAAAGCCCGATCGGCTCGTTCGTCTGTTTTCCGATGAAACGCACCATGTCTGGATCGCTCATTGGAGTGGCAGGATCATAGCGCTTGATGGATTCAGAGATGAGGCGGCTTCGATAGAAGAGATAGCCTTGATGAACCGTGGCGTTGAACTTGGGAAAGCCGGGGCAGAATAGAAGACTGCTGGGGTTATAGCGTGCGCGCAACAGATCGGCGGCAGGCCCAACGTTGCCCTGTTCTGTTGAATCGAAACTGGCACAGACTTTGTAAATGACCTGATCGCAACCGATTGCATCAAATGCATCAGCTGCGCGTGTGATCTGTCGTTTTGCTTCATCCGGCTCAGCAAGACGCGTTCTGCCGGCCCATATGACGACAGCTTCGCCTGCGCATTCGCGGATCGCTTCGATATCTGTCACGACAGCGGTTCTAATGCCTGCTGTTTCATAATAAGCAGCGACCATCAACGCGCCTGTCATATCGTCGGCGATGATCCCAAGAGTGCCGTTATTCCCCATTTTTATCCTCGTATCATGCCATGCGTAATTGCGCGTCACAGATAATGAAATTTAATTCCAATTAAGTATCATTTTGATGGACCGCGTCAATTGCCGGGATTATGAAGTTAGGCATCATCACAAACTCTTGGCTGCCAACAACGGGGAACAGACGATGCCAACTGACTATGATCAGGGCCTTACAGCGCGTCGCGCCATCGTGGATGCGATGCGTCATATGGAACAGAAGGGCTTCAATCACGGCAGCAGCGGTAATATCAGTATTCGGGAAGGTGAACACATCTGGGTTACGCCGACTGGCGCTACATCGCTTATGAAGCCCGAAGACATGAGCCTGGTTTCGGTTGAAGGTGAGCACCTGGGGGGCAGGGTTCCTTCCAGCGAATGGCGCATCCATACGGAAATCATGCGTAATCATCCCGAAGCAGGTGCTGTGATCCACTCGCATGCGGATAACTGCGTTGCATTGTCGTGTCTGCGTAGGCCATTGCCAGCTTTTCATTATATGATTGCATCGTTTGGCGGGAACGAGGTGCCCTGTGCTGATTACCGTGTGTTTGGGTCCGATGCTTTGGCCTATGAAATCGTGAGGGCTATGGGCAACCATCGCGCCTGTCTGATGGCAAGCCATGGTATGGTGGTGTGGGGCAGGGATATGGCTCATGCAGCCTTGCTGGCAGAAAAACTTGAAACGCTGGCACGCCAGTACATATTGGCATGCCAGATTGGCGATCCGGTTCTTCTGAGCGAAGCTGAACTGGATGAAGTTCGCGCGCGTTATGGATATTACGGCAGCAAACCGATGCCGCGCTGATCGCCGATAAGAACAGGCCCGAATGAAAATTCGGGCCCGATTTGCATTATGGATCAGGCGCGGGAAGGTCCCGTTTCCTGAAACCGGTCCAGCACATTGCGGGTAATGGTGGTGGTATAGGCGCAGTTGCGCTTGAGGCCCATTACCCATTCACAAAGCCCGGCAGTTACCACTTCACCGTCACCTTGCTTCATGGAGACGAGCATACCCGCACCATGTGCCAGGCGCTTGCGCGCCGCTTCATAGCCATCAGGCGCCATTTCGCAGATGCCCTGCAGATCGCTATCGCGAACATAGTAACGATGTCCCTGACCGTCGAGTTCATATTCGTAGATCGATGCTGGCGTCATGGCGAGAATTTCGATCTTTTCGGTTGGTACGCCATGCTCTTCAACGGCATAGGGGAAGCCGTTCTTGAATGAATAGTTGAGCCCGTCGACCTCATAACCGAAGATCTGGGCTTCGTGACCAAAGATATCCGCATAACGCAGATGCGTGCCTTCGAAGATCCAATGCTCTGGTTGGTAGACGGTAAGCCCGCGAGAGCCACGGGGAGAGAAACCGCCCCAGCTGCCATACATTCCGTTTTCACCGTTAACACCGACAGTCGAAGCCCCCGGCCAGTTAACCGCGCCACTTGCCCAGTTCGCCGTGCATAGGTGTTTCTGATCGGTTTGCATGATGGGGTCTTGCGTAGGCGCCTTTGTTTTCCAGCAAACCTGTGTCTGGCCATCATTCTCAAGACGGATCTGCCAGAGGAAGTTGCCGCCAAAGCGCGCGAGATGCCCGCCGCGAGCGACGAAATCTTCGACGGTTTTGCGCATGTCCCATGACCAATATTCATCATGGCCAACAGTGACCAGACAATTATAATCGTCGAGGATGCCGGGATTATAGTGGAGGTCGGTCTGGGTTATATAGTCGATCCGATAGCCCGCTGCCTCAGCCCAGGTTACGAAATAACGTTCGTATTGGGCGTAGCCCGCAGACGAATAATATTGCGAGAACCCCATCGTATAGCCCCATTCTTTGGATGGGTATCGGGTTGCATCGCCCATGTCTTGCCAGACCGGATTACAGACGCGCGCAGCCCCCTGCGGCAGCCAGATCATGCCTTTCGACCATGGACGACGCAGGCTCAAGATCGGCGAGCCTTCATTCTTATTTGGACCCCATGTTCCGAAATAGTGGTTCGCGCCGCCCCAGTCATTGTAAGCCATCCAGGTGCCAGTTGCGAACATGAGGAGAATGCGGCCCGAACGGGTCTTCTTCGTCGGGCGGACCACAACGAAATGATGTTGAACGAAGCGCTCGCCATCGGGGCGCATACATGTCGAGACAACGCGATAGAAGCCCGAGCGCGCATCGTCGGGAATTTTCCAGCTATAAAGAACTGGCCAGTCGCAGCCGTCCATATAGGCCGTTTCTGATGTTTTGGTGAAGCTGCCTGGAAGGTCGAAAGCCTCATCCATCATCTGAGGTTCGTGGCCGTCCCGATATATCTGGATCGACCACGTTTTGGCTGTGGTGGAACCATGAAACTCGACCGTTTCACCGGGGTCGTAAGACATCTTCTCCGTGTAGACGAAAACTTCGGGCAGAGCAGGGTCTTCACGTGGAAACTGATAGCGATAGTCTGAAAGAAAGTGCTCGTCCGCAAAGCCTTTGCGAACCGCCCATGGCTTGATCGCATGCGGCCCCATTTCGGGAAAATTGAACTTGTCGCGGGACATTGTGAGCTTCCTCCTTGAATCAAAAATTCTGATTGCTGTTCAATGCTGAACGATCGGCATCGCAGGGGTTGTCTTGTTCGTATTGCTGAAGGCGCTTCAAAAGGGCAGCGCCTCCTTCGATGAGGTCGAGTTGGACGGCGAGGCGTAACGCATAGCTGTCGCGGTTGCTGAGCGCCGTTAAAATGTTCTCGTGCTGGTGGCGTCCGGGATAGCTCGGTTTTGCCGTTGGATAGAGCTCTGAAACAAGTGGGCCGACCCTGATCCAGAGACTTTCAAGCACATCTATCAGATGTGCCATCTGGCTTTGTTTGTAGAGCGTGAAATGGAAATCCGAATTTATCTGCAGGGCCGCGCGCCAATCTTCCATGCGCTCGGCTTCGGTCAGATGCTGATGAATGGTTTCCAGTCTGGTGATGGTTTCATCGGATATGTTTGTCAGCGCATGTTCGGCTGCGAGAGGCTCCAGAACGAGCCTCATCGCGCGGATTTCATTGTACTCAGCCAGCGTTAAACGTCGTACACGAATATAAAAGCGCGGTTTGATTTCAATCGCGCCTTCGCGTGACAACTGCATGAGCGCTTCGCGAACAGGTGTCTCCGATGTGCCCAGATCTTGAGCCAGTTGACGAACCTTGAATCGCTGATGCGGTTTGAACTGTGCCCGCAGCAGCCCTGATTTGAGCTGCTGGTACACAATGTCTGAAAGGTTATCCCTTTCGTCGCCCGGCTGTTCGCTCACGCTTTTTCCTTACCGGGTGGAGATTGCCTTGAAAGCGTCTTCCGTCCGGGAAAGAGCGTCGTCGATCACCGCATCCGTGTGTGCGCAGGAGATGAACATGTTGTGCTTGTGGTGCAGGTAAACGCCGCGGTTCAGCGCTTCGCGACAGAAACGTGCGCCAAGCTGTGCATCCGTATCGCCGACAAATTGCACCAGCGGCATTGCGGCAGGTCCGGTTTGCAGCAGCTCAAAACCATGCGCGCGTGCCTGAGCATCAAGGCCGGTGCGCAGGCGTTCGCCCGCATGTTTCATGCGAGCGGGGCCATCAATACGCTTCAGTTCCTTGATGGTGGCAACCGCTGCTGCCATGGATGCACCTGCATACCAAAACGAACCAGTCATGTAAGCTTGTCCTGCAGATTCACGGAAACGGTTGGTTCCGGTGACTGCTGCAAGCGAATAACCATTGGCGATTGCCTTGGAATAAGCAGCAAGGTCCGGCTCAACGCCGGTTCCGCGCCAGCTTCCACCCAGATCAATGCGGAAGCCGCCACGCACGTCATCAAGAATGAGCGCCGCACCCGCCGCATCGCAAAGGGCGCGTGCCGTCTTGGCGAATTCTGTGGTGGGGAGTTCCTGTGGGATGGCAAGGTCGTGCTTGAAGGCGGAGACAATGATTGCAGCCAGATCGTCACCAGCCTGTTTTGCGGCGGCAGTGAGGCTTTCAACATCGTTGTAAACATAGTGGACGAGGTGAGCACGATCTTCGGCCGTTACGCCGACGAGTGATGGCGTACACCATGGCACAGCACCGTGATAGGCACCCTTAGCGACCAGAACCTTGCGGCGTTTGGTTGCGCCGCGTGCGATTGTTACGCAGCTGGTCGTGGCGTCGGTGCCGTTCTTCTGCAGCAATGCCCAATCGGCATGGGGTACCGTTTCAACGAGCAGCTCTGCAAGTTCAACAGCGTGCGCTGTTGGACCGTTGAGGCAATCGCCTGCCTTTATCTGGCTAAGTGCAGCAGCGTCCACGAGTTCATGACGGTGGCCCAGAATGATGGGCCCCCAAGCACACATGAAATCAATATAGCTGTTGCCGTTGACATCCGTAACATGAGCGCCTTCGCCAGATGCGAAATACTGCGGATATCCCTCTGGAAGCGACGCTGCGCGCTGGTGTCCCCACATGCCGTTGGGAATCACGCGTTCGGCGCGGGCGCGAAGCTCTGCATCCAAATTGTGTTCGCTCAGGGTTTGGGCCGAAGTGGAATGCGCAGGCATTGATAGTCTCCCATTTGATGACGCTTTTACGTTCATCACCTCAAATTATGATATATCAAAAATGATCCTTGTCGCGATGATATGTCAAGAGAGATTCCAAAAATTGAGATAAATATTCCCACTACGAGGCATTCCATCGGTTTCTATATGAGAAATTAGGTATTCTACCGCGCAATCTGGCAAAAACACCAGGCAAAACAGCGTTGAAGATAGTGCTCAGCCATTTTGATCGATAAATTTGATATATCATTATAGACATGGACGCGAAATGCGGGTTAAGCTCTGCCAACAACAAAAAGATCAGGGGAAAGCATGGCTAGCCAGAAGAGCACGCCCGACTCCGGGCTGGGTATTAGCATTCAGGCCGTGAGCAAGAATTATGGAAACTTCACGGCTGTAGACGGTCTCGACATGGAGATCGCGCCGGGTGAATTCCTTGCCCTGCTGGGGCCGTCGGGTTCCGGCAAATCAACTATCCTGATGATGCTGGCCGGGTTCGAGCGTCCCGACAAAGGGCGTATTCTGTTTGGAAGCAACGATTACACCCGCGTACCTCCGCATAAACGCAATATCGGCATGGTGTTTCAGCATTACACGCTGTTTCCCACTATGACGGTGCTCGATAATGTGGCCTTCCCACTTAAAACAAGGGGGGTGTCAAAAGAAGAACGACACCGTATTGCCCGCGAGGCACTCGCCCGCGTGCGACTTGCCGATTTCGCCAATCGCAGTCCGAAGCAATTGTCGGGAGGGCAGCAGCAGCGTGTTGCGCTGGCTCGCGCTATTGTCTATTCGCCGCGCGTTCTTTTGATGGATGAACCCTTGTCGGCGCTGGACAAGAATCTGCGTGAAGAAATGCAGATCGAGATCAAACGCCTTCATTCCGAATTGGGCATGACCATCGTATTCGTCACCCATGATCAGAGTGAAGCGCTGACGATGGCGGATCGCGTTGCTATCCTGCAAGGCGGACATATTCAGCAAGTCGCCAGCGCGCGCGAACTCTACAACCGCCCCGCCAATCTGTTTTCCGCAAGCTTCATCGGCGAAATGAACCTCATCCCGATCGTGTGGGATGGAACCAAGGCGCAAGCCGCGGATGGCACCGTGGTTTCGATACCCTCTGAAAATGTCATGGGGGCCAAATCCGGCAATGCGTTGATGGCAGTTCGTCCGGAACGCCTAATTCCTGCGGAGCAAGGATTGGAAATCACCGTTCGTGATGTGATCTATGCTGGTCCAGACACCGCCATTTTGGGTGCAATGGCCGACGGAACAGAACTGCGCGCAAGACTGGCGAGTGCAGCGGTTCCTGACATTGGCGCAGGACAAAAGCTGCGATTGGGCTTTGCTCCCGAAGCAAGCCTCGTCTATTCCCGTGCGAGCTGAGCCGATGTTGAAAATGTTCTTTGAGCCAGACGGGCGCAAGCTATCGAAAGGCGAAATGCTTCTTCTGCTTTTGCCATTCTTCTCGTTGCTATTGCTGTTCTTTATCTATCCGTTGGTCAGTCTGCTCGCTTTATCCGTGACAGAGCCATCGGTCTCGTTGGACAATTATCAGCGGGTTTTCTCAAATCCGGTTTATCTCAATGTGCTGGGACGCACTGTTTTGATTGCCGCGCTGGTCAGCGTGATCGCGCTGCTGATGGCTTATCCCATTGCATGGTTGATGGCGCATTCGAGCGGACCAAAATTAATATTTATAACCGCCTGTATCCTGTTGCCGTTCTGGTCGTCTGTGCTGGTGCGAACCGCTGCCTGGGCAGTGCTTTTGCAGCGTAATGGATTGGTCAATCAAGGTTTGCTTCAACTTGGCCTCATAGATCAGCCGCTGAAGCTGCTTTATACCCAAACCGCAGTTCTCATTGCTATGACGCATGTTCTCCTGCCGTTTGTGGTTCTGCCGATCTATGGCGCTATTCGCAACGTGCCGCGGGATTATGCGAGAGCTGCTGCCATCCTCGGCGCCGGCCCAATACGAACCTTTTTCGAGGTCATTTTTCCGCTCACCCTGCCGGGAGTTATGGGCGGGATGATCCTAACCTTTCTCACCGCACTTGGCTATTTCATCACGCCTTCGCTACTTGGTTCGCCGAAAGAAATGATGATTGCGACGCTGATTTCCCAGCAGTTGCGTGAAACACTGGATTGGCCATTCGCAGCAGCACTGGTCGGTATTCTTACACTTCTGGTGATGGCTGTTTCGCTGGTCTTCGGTCGTGTGTTCAAGTTCAACCGGATGATGGGAGGCAATGCATGAACAGCCGCAATTTGCTCCTCAATGCCTATGTCTATCTGGTGCTGTGTTTTCTCGTTGTGCCGATCCTTATCATTCTGCCAATGGCGTTTAGTGAGACGGATTACATCACCTTTCCGCCACGCGGGTTTACGTGGCAGTGGTTTGATGCCTTCTTTCAATCTGCACAATGGATGAGCGCAACGGCATTCAGCGCGAAAATTGCATTTTTCACGGCGATTTCGAGTGCAATTATTGGGTTATGTGCAAGCTATGCGATTATGCGCGGCAAGGGTGCTCTCGCGACCATTTTCCAGACTTTGCTCATTGGCCCCATCGTTGTGCCGCATATCGCCTTGGCGATTGCGCTCTATCTGATGTTTCAAAGTGTCGGACTGACAGAGACAACGGCCGGTTACGTTTTTGCGCACACAATTATAGCATTGCCTTTCAGCGTGTTTACGATTGTAGCAGCGCTCTCGCAGGTCGATCCCGCTTTGGAAGATGCGGCAATGTGTTGTGGCGCCAATCGCTTTTTGGCTTTTCGCGCCGTGACCTTGCCGCTGATATGGCCGAATGTTTTATCGGGCGCGTTGTTTGCCTTCGTCATATCGTTTGATGAACCGGTAATTTCGTTCTTTCTCGCAGGTGTGCGCGACAAGACCCTGCCGCGCATGATGTTCGATGATATCGAGCAGAATCTGACACCGATTATCCCAGCGATTGCCGTGATGCTCACGCTGCTTTCCATCATCGTTCTGGTGGGGGCCGCAGGGCTGCGCGCGCTTGCTACGCGTTCACAGCAGGCTGTGTCTGAAGAATAAGAAAACCATAGAAGTGAGGGAAACATGTTCAAGAAAACTACCAGATTGCTGATGTGCGCCGGGTTGCTGCTTGCAGCCGGATCGATAGTGGCCAAAGCTGACAGCGTTGTTTATGCGACGACTGGCGGACAGATGCGCCAGACGCTCGAGAAAGAGTTCTACGGGCCTTTCAAGGAAGAAAGCGGCACGGATGTCGTGCCGTTTGATATTGAGGTGCCGGATCAATGGGCGCGTGTCGAAGCCATGAAGCGCGCCAACAAATTTGAGTTTGATATTGTTACGGCAACGGGTCCCGATCTGGTCGACAAAGCTGATCTTCTTTTGACGATTGATTGCTCGAAACTACCGAATGTCGAAGCGAAAGGCGTCGAAGGCTCCTGCAAGGAAAAGGGTGTTGCAAGAACGACGGGCGGTATGCTGCTCGCCTATGACACATCCGTTTACAAGGACAAGGTGCCTCAGACATGGGCCGACTTCTGGGATGTGAACACGTTTCCCGGCCCGCGCGGATTGCCGGACACCGGTGATCGTGACTGGTGGTTGCCGGCTATCGCACTGATCGCTGATGGCGTGCCACGCGACAAGATTTTCCCGATGGATCTGGACCGGGCCTATAAAAAACTCGACGAGATCAAGCCGCATATCAGCGTGTGGTGGAAGACTGGCAATCAGGTGGCACAGATCATGCGCGATCAGGAAGTCGCCATGACGATGTCCTATTCCGGCAGAGCATTGAGCGCCATGAATGATGGCGCACCATTCAATGTAAGCTGGAACGATGCAGTGATGGATACAGGCTATTTCGCTATCCTGAAAGATGCCCCTAATCCGGAAGGTGCCCTGAAGTTTATCAATTACTTTTATGGTCATGCAGAAGGCCATCCTGCCTTCATCAAGACAGCAAACTACGCGACCCATTCAAAAGAAGGTGTGGCTTTGCTGCCTGAAGCTGAGCAGAAGAACTACGCAACGTCGCCGGATAACTACAAGCTGCTGCTTGTCCCGGATTTCAAATGGATTGGTGAAAACCGCAACATGCTTCGTGAGCGCTGGCAGAACTGGCTTGCTGAATAAGCAAAGTCCCAATGCAATGTCAGGCCGGCGCCCGAGTGGCGTCGGCTTTTTGTTTGGATCAATCTGTATAGGCTGACGATTTCAGATGTCTGACAAGAGCTGCTCCGCCTTCGATCAGGTCCATGCGGATGGCCATGCGCAGAGCGTAAGAGTCTCGATCACGCAAGGCTGCCAGAACCTGTTCGTGCTGGTGAGGTCCGGCATAAGAAGGCACAGCGTTGGGATAGAGTTCCGACAGGATTGGACCAATACGCATCCAGAGTGCTTCAAGCACATCAATCAGATGTTTCATGCCTGAACGACGATAGATGATGAAATGGAAATCGAAGTTTGTCTGCAATGCTTCAGGCCAGTCGCCGCATTTTTCTGCAGCGATCAGCCTATTATGCAGGTCTTCAAGCTGGAGAATGTCGTCTTCGGTGATATGCGGCAATGCGCGCTCCGCCGCCATAGGTTCAAGTTCCAGACGCATCGCACGAATCTCTTCGTATTCATTGGCCGAAAGTTTGCGCACACGGATGTAATAGCGCGGCTTGATCTCGACGGCCCCTTCGCGCGAAAGCTGGATCAGTGCTTCCCGGACAGGGGTTTCCGATGTGCCCAATGAACGTGCAAGATCGCGAACCTTGAGCCGCTGCAGCGGAAGAAGTTGCGCCTGCATTAACTGCGATTTGAGCGTATTGTAAACAGTGTTGGACAACACCTCGCCAGATTCCGCCTGAGCTTCTTCCGCGATAGCTTCATCGGTTTCAGTCGAGCTGTTGTCCGGTTCGTTTACAACATTCATCAATAGGCTCCAATTGCCGCACGTATCCTTGTCAAGCGGTCGAATATATCAATTCATCACCACGACTCAAATGCCCATATGTTTGCATGCCAGAACCATCTGTGCATCAAGCATCGGGACACCATTGATGATCCTGCATCCTTTGGCTTGCGCCAATTCCAGCCAGCGCGTCATTGGCTGATTGACGATGATGTCGGATATTATGGTGTCGGACGAGACTCCTGTCAGATCAAGCGGAAGCTCGTCTTGCTCGGCCATGCCAAGCGATGTCGTATTGACGATGAGGTCGAAGTGGATGCCGTGATCGGGTCCACTTTGGAGTGAGCAGTCTGTATAAGCAGACTGTATATCCGTGGCGAGCGCTGCAGCTTTTGCAGTATCGCGATTGGCGATCCACAAGGAACGCGCGCCCGCCTTTGCCAGCCCAAAGCCCACAGCACGCCCGGCGCCGCCTGCTCCCAGCATCAAAACAGACATGCCTTTGGGTTCGATACCATTGCTGCGCAATCCTTCGATAAAGCCGAGGCCATCCAAATTGTCACCAACAAGGCGACCACTTTCCTCCCGGCGCACGAAATTGACAGCACCAATTTCTTGCGCTGCATCTGTCACAGCATCGAGAAGCGGAATGATTGCGATCTTGTGTGGGATAGTCACACCAAAGCCGCTTACATTCCCCATTTTGCGAATGGATTGCGTGACTTGCGCAAGGTCATCCGGATGAACATGCAAGGGAACCGCCGCTGCATTCTTCCCGGTCTTGTCGAAGTGGGTGTTGAAGACGTGGCTTGCCCGCACATGACCGACTGGATGCGCCAGCACGAAAAGGACTTTGCTCTTGCCGGTAACTTCCATGGATTAAGCCTTTGTCATTTCGCGCGCGATGATGATCCGCTGAATTTGTGACGTGCCTTCATAAAGACGGAACAGGCGCACATCGCGATAGAAATGCTCGACGGCATAGTCCTGCATATAGCCGGAGCCACCATGTATTTGAACGGCGTGATCGGCGACGCGTCCCACCATTTCAGAACAATAGAGTTTGCAGCTTGCCGCCTTGCGAATGATTGCGGGGTCCCCATCATCGAAAGCACGCGCTGAATCGAGCACCATGCATCGTGCGGCATAGGCTTCGGTACTCATATCCGCCAGCATTGCCTGTATCATCTGGTGTTCTGCAATGGGCTTGCCGAATTGAACACGGGTTTTGGCAAAACCGACGGCTTCATCAATCAATCGCTCTGCCATGCCTGTGCAGACGGAGGATATATGCAGCCGACCGCGGTTGAGAACTTTCATTGCTGTCTTGAAGCCACGGCCTTCCAGACCACCAATGATGTTTTCCGCAGGGACACGAACATTCTCCAGATAGACATCACAGGTCTGCGTGCCGCGTTGTCCCATCTTATGGTCCGCCTTACCAACGGTGAGGCCGGGTGAATTGCGGTCAACCAGAAATGCTGTGACGCCGGAAGATCCGGCTTCGCCTGTTCGTGCCATGAGCGTGAATACGCCAGCAATTGGCGCATTGGTTATGAAGCGCTTTACGCCATTAAGAATGTAAGCATCGCCGTCTTTTACAGCGGTGGTTTTGACCGCACCTGCATCGGACCCCACATCGGGTTCTGTCAGGGCGAAGGAGCCAATGATTTCTCCGCTGGCAAGTCTCGGCAACCAATAGGTTTTCTGGGCGTCGGTGCCGTCAGCGATAATCCCCTGCGACCCGATACCGTTGTTTGTGCCGATGACAGAACGAAATGCCGGAGAGGTGTAGCCGAGCTCAAAACCGACGAGGACTTCTTCCTCCATCGTCAGCCCAAGTCCATCATATTGTTCAGGAATTGAGAGGCCGAACAGGCCCATGGCACGCATGTCGTCTATGACATCGGTGGGGATGCTGTTTGTTTCTTCCACCTGTCTTTCGACGGGCATCAACCGCTCTCTGACAAAGCGTCTGATCGTATCTAACAGTGATTGAAAGGTCTCCGGGTCGCGGATCATGAAGTGCCCCTTCGCGGGTGATTTCAACAAAGATGAAACACGTCGCGTTTTGCAGAAATATCCTATTGCTAAGGGAATGTTTCATAGATTAAAGTTCGAGACAATATAAAATGAAATTAAATTCCATTTGTGGTTTTGCCATGATTGGAATGGGTTCAGGGGAAGTTGGGGAGAGGATGACCGAGCTTACCGATGTGGTGATCGAAAGCCGTCAGGCGGCAGGTGTGGCCTTACTGGAAATCAATCGTCCAGAAGCACTCAATGCATTGAATATGGATATCCGCCAGAAACTGTCAGAAGCAGTTGATCGGCTTGCAAGTGATGCGGAAACGCGGGTTATCGTCATTGCAGGCAAAGGTGGAAATTTCGCCGCTGGTTCAGATGTTAAAGTGTTCGCACAGACTGGTGCTGGAGAAATTCTCGCCCAGCGGCTTCATCGTTACTGGGAGAGCCTCGCTCGTTGCCCCAAGCCTGTGATCGCTGCCGTGGAAGGCTATGCGTTGGGCGGCGGTTGTGAGCTTGCAATGCACGCCGATATTATCGTTGCATCAAAAACCGCAAATTTTGGTCAGCCAGAAATTAAGCTCGGATTGATGCCTGGCGCAGGGGGTACACAACGGCTTTTACGGGCAATAGGCAAATATAAGACCATGCTGCTTGCTCTGACGGGAGAAATGCTCTCGGCAGTGGATGCAGAAAGATACGGTCTCGTCAGCCGATTGACGGACGAAGGGCAGGCGTTGGAAGAAGCGCTAAAGCTCGCCAGAAAAATTGCCCTGATGCCACCGCTTGCAGCCGAACAGATCAAGGAGGCTGTCACTCATGGCGAAGATGCGCCTCTTGAAACAGCTCTGAGATTGGAGCGCAAAGCGTTCCAGCTGCTCTTCGACACGGAAGACAAGCGGGAAGGCATTGATGCCTTCTTGTCTAAGCGCAAGCCTCAGTTCAAGGGGCGCTAGTATGGCTGCAATGTCGGAGCATTCTGGTCTTATCAATAGAGTTGGTATCGTTGGTGCAGGGGTTATGGGGATCGGTATAGCCGAAACCATGGCCGCCGCTGGTGTGTCTGTTTATATGTTCGACCAGTTTCCGGGAAAAGCTGAGGCTGCGAAGCAGGATCTGTCAAAGCGTTTGGATAGTCGCGTCGTGCGCGGAAAACTGAACGTAGATAAGGCCGCACACATTCTGGACCGGATCACGCCTGTCGATGCTCTTGGCGATTTGGATGTGGCCGACCTTGTCATAGAAGCTGTGGTTGAAGATATTGGTGTGAAGCGGGAGTTGGTCGCTGCTCTCGAAAAATGCCTCCCACCTGAAGCAATCATCGCGACAAATACATCGTCTTTGTCGGTAACTGCAATTGCCGGAAAAGCGCGACGTCCACAGCGTATAGCTGGATTTCACTTTTTTAATCCCGTTCCGCTGATGCGGGTTGTGGAAGTGATCAAAGCTGCACTGACTGATGACAGGGTTCTTGATGTTCTAAAAGAGTTAGCTTTGCGGATTGGTCATCGACCAGTTATGGCTTCCGACACACCAGGTTTTATCGTTAACCATGCCGGTCGTGCTTATGGCACGGAAGCGCTTGCAATGATCCGGGAAAGTATCGCCGATTTCACCACGATTGATGCAATTCTCAGGGATGCTGCCGGGTTCCGCATGGGGCCTTTTGAACTTCTCGATTTGACGGGACTTGATGTGTCCCATCCCGTCATGGAAGCGATTTTCGGGCAGTATTATCAGGAACCCCGTTATCGCCCTTCGGTTATCACACGGCAGCGCCTTGATGCCGGTCTGCTTGGCCGCAAAAGCGGGCGCGGCTTTTATGATTATTCAGATGATGCCACTACGGCTGTAGTAAGCGATGGCCCGCGCAGCCTGCCCAAATCGGTGGCGATTATCGGCGATACACCCGACAAGGCGCTGCACAAAGTCGCACAGCAGGCAGGCGTTCCAATCATCAATGATGCAAGTGCGAGCGCGCTGGTTCTGATCGGCTTGATTGGCGATGATCTAACCTCGGTAATTGTGCGGGAAGGTCTGAACTCCGCCAACACCATTGGCTTTGATCCGCTATTTGGCATCCACAGACACCGAACGCTGGTCGCTTCACCGGGAGCAACTGACCTTACACGGCAAGAGGCTCTCGCTTTGGCGCAGTCCGATGGGGTCAAAGCGTCGCTAGTTGAAGATACATGCGGAACTGTTTGCCAGCGTGTTTTGGCAATGATTGTGAATATCGCAGCCGATATCGTTCATCAAAACATAGCATCAGTCGATGACCTCGATGCTGCCGTGCGTTTGGGACTCGGCTATCCATATGGCCCGCTTGAATGGGGCGACCGGATCGGAGCCGATATCGTCGTCCATATTCTGGATCGCATGTTTGGGAGAACTGGCGATCCGCGATATCGCGCCAGCCTTTGGCTGCGCCGCAGGGCAGAACTGAAACTGCCATTGGCAGAATGCAATTAGGGAACTTTTATCATGGCCGAGAAAATCGAACTGAAACCTTCTGCGCCCTGGTATCGGCTCAATGTGACGGAAGATGACTGGCGCGCTGCAAAAGCCGGTGATCTGTTAAAGTGGTATAGCCAGATGAAGCTCATCCGGCGCTTTGAGGAAAAAATACTCGACTTTGAGAAAGCGGGGCTGGTTCATGGTCCGGCTCATGCCAGTATTGGGCAGGAAGCTGCGGCAGTGGGCGCTATGTCGATGCTCGGTTCCAATGACCAGATCAATGGTACACATCGTGCGCATCACCAGGTGCTGACGAAGCTGATTAATGCACAGACACCATCGGATTTCGATATTCTTCAATCCGACTTTACCGACGACATGAATGATGCCGTCTATCGTTTGATGGCAGAGATTATGGGGCTTAACCCCGGCTATTGCGGTGGTCGTGGCGGCTCCATGCATATGCGCGATGCCGCATCCGGCATTGCGGGCACAAGTGCTATCGTTGGTGGCAATATTCCTCATGCTGCCGGTTATGCGCTCGCCGATAAACTGCTTGGCAGAAAAGGCATATCGGTCGCATTCTTTGGCGATGGCGCTTCCTTACAGGGAGCTACCTATGAAGCGATGAACATCGCCGCACTCTATCGTTTGCCGGTGATTTTCTACGTCGAAAACAATCTCTACGCGGTATCGACACACATTCAGGATGCCACGCGCGAAACACGCATTGCGTCGCGCGGCCCAATGCTGGGCTTCCCTGGCATTGAGTGCGACGGAATGGATGTTGTCGCTGTTCATCAGGCAATGCGTGATGCCTGTCAGATCATTGAAGAAGAAGGCGGCCCGGTCGTTATTGAAGCGCAATGCTATCGCTACCTTCATCAAAGCGGGAGCAAGGCCGGGAGCGATTTCGGCTATCGTACAGGCGAAGAAGAAGAAGAGTGGAAGCGCCGTGATCCAATCGCGCAGGCAGAGCGGCGCTTGAAGGAGCTTGGCATTGCCAGCGACGCAGAGCTTGCCGAGATCGACGTGAAAGTCAGCGCTGCAGTGCAGGCTGCAGGATCTCGCCTGACTGAAACAGCACCCGGTAGCAATGTGCTGCGGATACCTGATGCTCTATGGCCTTCAGCTGAGAGCGTCGATGAAGGCATACTTGGCGACGGGCAGGAGTTCTCTGATGCTCGCTTTAGCGAGATTGAGGACTATTCCGCCGACGAGCTTGTGAAGGTGCGTTTTGCGGCGGCTGCGTCCGATGTTCTTGGTCGGGCAATGGAGAAGGACCCGACAATCATCGTCATGGGTGAGGATGTTCACCGTTTTGCCGGTGGCGTCAGCGGGTTCACCAAGAACGCACTTGAGCTGTTCCCGGGAAGAGTGCTCGCCATGCCGATTGCGGAAAATGGTTTTACGGGCGTTGCGCTGGGAGCGGCCTTGCGGGGACTGCGCCCGGTTGTGGAAATCATGTTCGGTGACTTCTGCTTTGTTGCGGCTGATCAGATCGCCAATGGTATTTCCAAAGTCCGTCATATGTTCGGCGATGGTTTTCCTGTGCCGATTGTGATGCGCGTTCGCGTGTCGCCGCACACTGGCTACGGCTCTCAGCATTCGGGTGATCCATCGGCATTGTTTGCCATGTTTCCGGGATGGCGTGTCGTATCCCCCACGAATGCCTTTGATTATGTCGGGTTGATGAACAGCGCGCTCAAGTCAAATGATCCTGTGGCCATTATCGAACATGTTGAGTTTTATCAGCGTGAAAGCCTCGTGCCCAAGGAAGACCGTGATTATTGTATCCCTCTCGGGAAGGCTCGCATCGTGAGATCAGGCTCGGCATGTACGGTGCTTGCAACATCTGTGATGGTACAGGCCTCGGTTAAAGCCGCGGAAGAATCTGGCATAGATGCTGAGATTATCGACATGCGCAGCCTCGATATGACGGGCATTGATTGGGAGCTTATCGGCCAGTCTATAGCCAAGACCAATCGTGTGGTGATTGCCGAGCAGGTCGCGAGCGGGCTTTCGCTTGGACGGCATTGGGCTGCTGAAATTCAGCGGCGTTTCTTCAACGATCTTGACCATGAAATTCTCCATGTGACCGGCAGTTTGTCGTCGCCTGTGGTTTCGCTGGTCTTGAATAAGGCGGCTCTCGGGTCGTCGGAAAAGGTTCGGGCGGCGCTGGAAAAAATCATGCGCAATGCCTGATGAGTTTGAACATAAGAAGAGAAAAACGAGGAACGAAATGAAAAATGGGAAAACAGGGCTGAACCGCCTTTTGATGACGAATTTCAAAAGCCTGATGATGGCTGCGACGTTGCTGACTGCGGTTCCCGCAGCCTATGCGCAAAATGCAGATTCTCTTGTGATCGCACGCAACATGGACATCAACTCGCTCGATCCGCATCGCACCTTCTGCGACACCTGCCAGATTTATGACTCGGCAGTTTATGAAGGTCTCTTGTCGCTCGACAAAGATAACAAGGTCGTGCCGGTGCTCGCCGAGAGCTATACTGCAAATGGCGATCAGACCGAATTTACCTTCAAGATAAATCCGAAAGCTGTGTTCTCGGATGGCTCAAAGGTTGAAGCCAAGGACGTTAAGTGGTCCTGGGAGCGCCTCAAGAATGTGAAGGCAAGCCCTTCATTTCTGGCAGATACGATTGCTTCCATCGATACGCCTGATGAGGCAACGGTGGTCGTAAAGACCAAGGCGCCAAATTCGGAGTTCTTCAATGTTGTGGCTTCGCCATATTTCGGCATCGTCAACAGTGAGGTTGCTACGTCTGAAGCCAAGGCCGTAAATGGCGAAGATGCTGCAGAAAAGGACAATGCTGAAGCCTGGTTTCTCGCCAATTCAGCTGGTAGTGGCCCGTTCGTTCTTGCAGCGTACGAACCCAATTCCGAACTTCGCCTGAAGCGTAATGAAAAATACTGGGGCGAGGCTGCGAAAGTAGGGGAAGTCGTTATCCGTCAGGTTAAGGATGCCGTTGCTCAGGCGCAAATGCTTGAAAATGGCTCTGCAGATATTGCCATGCAGATCGATCCGGAAACTGCCAAGACCATCCGCAATCCCGACGTGAAGATTGACTCCATTCACTCCTATAACTTCATCTATATAGCGCTCTCACCGGGTGCCAAATCGAATGAAGTGCCTCTGACACCTGAAGTTCGTGAAGCCATTTCCACGGCAATTGATCGTGAAACACTGCTCGATTTCATGTTGGGTGACAAAGGCCAGTTGATTGGTGCCGCTATTCCAATTGGCTTCCCGGGTGGCTCTGATCACAAGATACCTGAATACAACCCCGACAAGGCAAAGGAACTGCTTGCAAAGGCAGGGCATCCGGATGGTTTCAAGCTTGAGGCAACCTATCCAAACCTGAACGTCTACGGTGTTGATTTCACGCAGATGATGCAGAAGATCCAGCAGGATTTGTCCAAGGTGAATATCAAGGTTGAGCTGCAGCCTGTTTCTTTTGCAACGTGGCGTGAGAAGGTGAATGGTGACGGCACGCCGCTGACAGTCGTCTATTATGCACCCGACTTCTATGGCACATCACAATATGTCGATGCATTCGGTCTGGCAAAGGGCAGCCTCTGGGCCAAGCGCGCCGGTGAAGCGCGTGACCCGTCATTCGTGATCGGCGACATTCAGCAGGTTATGGCCGATGCCCTTAAAGCGCCCGCCGATCAGGCCGAAAAGGTCTGGTTCCAGGCTGGTGAGAAAATGGCCGCTGCCAATGTCATCATTCCGATGCTGAGTCCAGACGTCATTCTGGCATATAATAACAAGGTGAATGGGGTGCGCTATTCGGCTTGCTGCAACCTGCCATTGGCTGAGATTTCAGTCGCCAAATAAGCTATCGCAGATGAAACAAAAAAAGCCGGAGATTTCTCTCCGGCTTTTTCCATTTTCAAAGTGCTTTAGCTACGGGCGGAGCTTACAAGCTCCTGCAGAATACGAAGCGACAGGGCGCGCTTTTCAAGGTGAGGCATGTGTCCACAGGCATCGAATGCATGAAGCGCTACGTTGTCCGGCAGGTTGCGACTGTGCTTGAAAGGCAGAATGCGATCCTGTTTTCCGAAGACCACACGAACCGGTATTTCAAGCGATGCAAGGTCGTTTGCTATTGATATGGCTTGTGTTCCATCCGCAAAGAACCGTTTTGCAAAAGCGCCCATCGCGTCACTCAGCGGCTGGTTCTGTCGCTGCTGCACTACGGCTGAAATGAAGGCGTCTGAAATTGCGTCCTTTGCATGAACAAGTTCATGCAGCCAAGGTATGACGCTTTCTTTGGATTTGGCTTTAACGAAGTTCTCGACAAAGCCAGTATTGATTTCCGGCCCCAGACCCGCTGGTGAAAACAATCCGAGCGCACGGATATCGATATTCCCTCGGACTGCCAGTCGGGCGCTCACTGCCGCGCCAAAAGAATGGCCCACAACAATCATTTGCGAGAGGTTGAGCCGTTGGATTGTCGCTTCTACGCGTTCTGCAATTGCATCGAGGTCGTCAACAACGTCAAGCGGTGAGGCACCATGCGATGGCAGATCAATGGCAAGCAAGGGCTGCTGCCATTGGGTGCCAGCAAACAAGCCGCGCCAGTTATTGTGATCCGAAGCAAAGCCATGCAGAAGGACAATCGGCGTTCCTTCTCCCTTGCGCAGCCACACCGCGTTCAGCTCAGTACCATTGATAGTTTGGGACGAGCTGCTTGCTGCGGGCTGTTGCGTTTCGATGGCCGCAACAACATCTTTCTTCTGTATGCGCCCGCTCGGCCCGCTACCGTTGATCTGCGAAAGATCAATTCCAGCGTTTCCGGCCAGACGTTTTGCAAGTGGTGTTGCTACAGTCCTGCCGGCTTGTGTGGTGTGTGAACGGATATCCAACGCCGGTGTTTCCGAAGACTTTGTGGCTTCGGGTAACGAAACGGCAGCGGGTTCCGATGCGGGTTTTGAAGTGACCGAGGAAATGGCTTCGCCTTCAAGAAAAAGGCTTGCCACACTCTGGCCGACGTCGATTTCATCTGATGTCGAAGGCTTTAGAATTTTAAGTATTCCACTGTGAGGCGCATCCACCTCAACAACGGTTTTATCGTTGTCTATTTCAAAAAGGAGCTGTCCTTGGCTGACTGTATCACCGTCTTTCACATGCCAACGAGAGATTGTGCCGGAATTCGTTTCCAGACTGACTTTTGGATAGAGAATGTCGGTTGCCATGAGATTTCCTGCAACAATCTGCGACGTCGCGTTATGGATAACTATGATAAGGAAGGTGAGGGCGCTTCTATCTTGCCGATCAGACGCTCTTGCAACTCGATTGCCAGTTGCTTGAGCGCTGGTCCGATTTCGCCATAGCAGACGCCGCGTGGTGCAATATCGGTGATGCCGCCACAGGTAATTGCAACAAGCTGGGTGCCATCTGTTGGGCGAAATGGAACGCCAACAGCGTTAATGTAACTGTACCAGTCACCGCATGAAACAACGAAGCCGTCTCTTGCAAAGTCCTCAAGCGCGTGGCTGGTCAGGCGGCGAATTTTTTCCGCATGATCTGGCTCTGCTGCAAGCATCTGTTCAAGCAGGGCTTCACGCTGGGTTTCTTCCATCCCCGCGTAGTAGGAAAGCCCCATGGCTGTTCGCCAGAGGGGCAATCTCGAGCCAACATTGAGACGCAGAGAAACCGGGTTTTCCGAACGCGCATTGGCGATATAGACCATTTCGCGCTGCTCACGAAGTCCCATTGCAACAGCAACGCCGGTCTTCTCTGCGAGCTTTCGCATGAGCGGCATCGCCATATAGACAACGGCGTTTGCGCTAAGACCCGAATAGCCCAGAGCAATCGTCGCAGGGCCGATACTGTAACGTCCGAGATTCTCATCGTAGTTGAGGTAGCCCAGATTGACCAGAGTCAGTGTCAGCCGCGACACGGTAGCTTTCGGCAAGCCGGTGCGATCAATAAGCTCCTGATTTCCAAGAGAAATATCATTAGGGGTGAAGCTTCGCAGAATCTCAAGTCCCCTTACCAGGGCACTGGAAACCTGAGCGCTGTCTTTATCGAGGTCCAACGAACTGGGCTTCGTTCTTTTCTTCACGTTGTCTCCTGGGCGTGCTCGTTTTCAGTTCAAAGGAATATCACGGTGGAAAATGAAATTTAATTCCAATTATATTGACGGCGTCAAATTTGCTTGTCAATACTATGTGCAAGGACGCACCAAAAACCGCGCCAGATTTCCAGAATGGGAACCGTGAATGTCAAATTATCTCTTCAAACGCCTCATTGCGATGCCATTTTTGGTACTGGGCATCGTAACCATGGCCTTTGCGCTCACAACAATCACCAAGGGCGACCCGCTTACATCTATTGTTGCCGAGCAGCAGATGAATAATCCCGAAGTTGTGGCTGCGGCGAAAGCAAAATGGGGCCTCGATCGCAGTCTCCCAGAGCGCTATATCATCTATCTGAAGAATCTGCTGTCAGGTGATATGGGCACTTCGTTTGTCACAAAGCGCCCGGTAAGCACAGACCTGATGACCCGGTTACCAGCCACCATGGAGCTGGTTTTGTCGGCAATGGTTCTAGGCTCTGTTGTTGGTATTCTGCTCGGTATTCTGGCGGCTTATTATCGTGACAGCGCCATCGATCACGTGGCGCGGCTTTTTGCACTGTTGGGCTCTTCCCTGCCGGTCTTCTGGCTGGGCCTTGCCGTTCTCTTCGTCTTTTCAGTGCAGTTTGAGTTGCTGCCCGGACCGGGCCGACTTGATCCACGCATGGCGCCGCCTTCTGCCATCACAGGTCTCATGACAATCGACAGTCTGCTCGCAGGAAATTTCGCGGCTTTCAAAAATGCCCTCGCACATCTGATTCTCCCTGCAACAGTGCTTGGCTGGACCGTGGCGGGTACGATTTCGCGTCTCGTTCGCGCCAATATGCTTGATGTGATCGGGCGTGAATTCATCCTCACGGCACGCGCCAAAGGTGCAGGCGAACTTCGTGTGGTGTTCCGCCATGCCCTGCGCAACATTCTCGTGCCGGTTCTGACAGTCATCAGCTATTCGTTTGCTTATCTCATCACGGGTGCCGTGCTGACCGAAACAATTTTCGCCTGGCCTGGCATGGGATCTTATGCGGTTGAGGCCGCGCGATCACTGGATTTCCCAGCAATCATTGGTGTTACCATCGTCGGTGGCGTGATGTTCCTGATTACGAACCTGCTCACCGATGTTGCCTATGTTCTCGCAAATCCGCGCGTGCGTCTGGGCTAAGGGGAAAGCAAATGGTTGCAGCAGCAAACACCTCATCACGTCAGCTTAAATTCAGAATACCGCGCTGGTTTACTTTGCCGGTGGCAATCGGAATTATTGTCGTCGCCTTCTGGATCATTGCGACATTCTTTGCGCCATATATGACGCCATACGACCCGCTCGACATGGTTGGACGACGCCTGCAGGCACCAAGCTGGTCGCACTGGCTTGGAACCGATGCTCTGGGACGCGATGTGTTGACGCGCACGCTCTACGGAGCCAAGCATTCGCTGCCAATTGCCCTTTTGGTGGTGGTAAGTGCGGTTATCATTGGTGCTTTGGCTGGTGCTATCTCAGGCTATAAAGGTGGATTGATCGGCTCAGCCATTATGCGGCTCGTCGATATCACACTGTCATTTCCTCCGATGCTTCTCGCAATGGCGGTTGCCGCATCGCTCGGACCCGGGCTTGAAAACGCTGCGATTGCCATGGTCATTGTTTGGTGGCCTGTCTATGCGCGCCTCATGCGGGCGCAGGTGCTGGAAGTGCGTGAGCGTGAGCATGTGGAGGCCGCGATAGCATCTGGCGCCAGCAGCTCCCGCGTTTTGTTCAAGCATATTCTGCCGCTCTGCTGGACCCCGATATTGATCAGCGCAACGATGGATTTGGGGCAGGTCATTCTGCTTGCGGCATCGCTCAGCTTTATCGGCCTTGGCGCAACGCCGCCCACGCCGGAATGGGGCTCCATGATCGCCGAGGGTGCTGTCTATTTCTACAACTGGTGGATCGCGATGGGGCCGGGCCTTGCTATCCTGACCATCGTTCTTGGTTTCAATTTCATCGGCGATGGTCTTCGCGACTATTTCGACCCGCGTTCGAAGTGATTGGAGAACAAAATGACAAATCCAAATGAGAACACCAGTCTCTTTCGAATTGAAAACCTGCGTGTCGGCTTTGGCCGCGATGGTGTGGTGCTTGATGCGGTCAGAGGCATCAATCTTGAACTCAAGCGGCGCGAAGTTTTGGGGATCGTTGGCGAGTCCGGCTCCGGCAAGTCTATCGGGATGCTGGCCTCAATCGGCCTGACGCCGCCCAATGCCAAGGTTTCAGGCTCGGTTACGTTTCAGGGCGAAGAACTGGTTGGTAAATCGCGCCGCGAAATGCGAAGCCTTCGCGGCTCGAAAATTGCGATGATTTTTCAGGACCCGCTTTCCTCTCTCAATCCGGTGATGAAGGTCGGCGATCAGCTGATCGAGGCCTTGCAGCTTCATCAGAAAAAGCTCAACCGGAAAGCCGCTATGGCGCGGGCGATTGAGTTGCTGGAGCTAGTCTCCATTCCGCAACCTGATCAGCGTGTGAAACAATACCCGCATGAGTTTTCAGGTGGGATGCGGCAGCGCGTGATGATCGCCATGGCTGTCGCTAATGATCCGGACCTATTGATTGCGGACGAACCTACCACGGCACTTGATGTCACGGTTCAGGCGCAGATCATGGCAGTATTGCGGGACTTGCAGAGTAAACTTGGTCTGGGACTTATCCTCATCACGCACGATCTTGGTGTGCTTGCGGGCCATGCTGACCGTGTTGCCGTTGTCTATGCTGGTGAAGTGGTCGAGGAAGCGGATGTCTTCGAACTTTTCGACAATCCTCGTCATCCATATACGCGCGGGCTGATCGCTTCGATCCCGACACTGAATGATAGCGGCGGCAAACTCTATTCCATTGATGGTGCGCCGCCTGTTCTGGGTGCTTTCCCCAAAGGATGTGCGTTTCATCCGCGATGCGCACATGCACAGGAAATCTGCAAGACAACGGCTCCCACATATCAGCAATTCGGACGCCACATATCGGCGTGCCACTTTGCCGACAGTCTGCCTGCATATCAACGAAAGGCCGACATACCGGTCAGTAACGAGGCCGCGCTATGAACCAGAGTTTTTCATCGCAAACAGCTCCATCTTCTGTGTCGGATGCCGCTCTTTCGGTCCGCAATCTTCGCAAATCGTTTCCGATCAAAGGCGGCACGATCTTTCAGCGTGATGTGGCTGAGGTTAAAGCGGTCGACGATATTTCGTTTGATCTGGCCAAGGGTGAGACGCTTGGCCTGGTCGGTGAATCCGGCTGCGGAAAATCCACACTCGGGCGTTGCCTGCTCAGGCTGATCGAGCCGACGAGCGGAGAGGTTCTGTTTCAGGGACAGAACGTGGCGCAATTCTCGCCGAAAGAAATGCGGGCTGCACGCAAGCATCTGCAATTCGTGTTTCAGGATCCATTTGCTTCACTTCATCCGCGTATGCGCATCGAAGAAAGCATCGCCGAGCCGCTTCGTATCAGTGATCTGTCACAACAGCAGCGTAAAGAGCGTGTCCAGGAAATGCTGCGACTTGTCCGTCTCAACCCGGAGCACGGCAAACGTTATCCGCATGAGCTGTCAGGCGGCCAGCGGCAACGTGTCGTGATCGCACGCGCCTTGGCGCTTAACCCGCAGGTTATGGTGCTCGATGAGCCTGTCTCGGCGCTCGACGTTTCGGTGCAGGCTGGGGTGCTAAATCTCTTGCAGGAAATTCAGGCGGAGTTCGGCACGTCCTACATCTTCATTGCTCATGATCTGTCAGTGGTGCGGCATATCTCGCACACGGTTGCAGTGATGTATCTTGGGCGGATCGTTGAGAAGGCTCCGGCTGGAGAACTCTATAACCGACCGCTGCACCCTTACACGCAGGCTTTGATGTCGGCTGTTCCGCTGGCCGATCCGGTCATTGAGCGAAAGCGGCAGCAAATTCTGCTCAAGGGCGATGTGCCGAGCCCGATCAATCCCCCATCCGGTTGCCCGTTCAGAACCCGCTGTTTCAGGGCGGAAGCGATCTGCGCGGAAGTCAGGCCGGAATTGCAGCTTCAGGGAGGCGGACACGCGGTCGCGTGTCACTTCCCGCAGGAATGGCGATCACCTCAGTAATTCCCGTGACTAATTTTGACTATCAGGTGCCGCTTATCGCGGATGTTTGAGAAGGACGCGACCTTGAAAATAATGAACGAACTTGAGGTTCCTGTTATGGGCGATAACAACTCTGCCCTTCCGCTGGCTGGAATAAAGGTTCTTGATCTTTCGCGCGTTCTTGCCGGTCCCTGGACCACGATGAGCCTTGCTGATCTTGGAGCCGAAGTCTGGAAAATCGAGAATATTCAAGGCGGTGATGACACGCGCGCGTGGTCGGTTCCCAATTATAAAGGAGCAAGTACCTATTTTCTCTGTGCCAACCGCGGCAAGAAAAGCCTGGCGCTCGATCTGAAGTCGCCAGAAGGCCTCGATATAATCTATGAACTGGCCAAGCAGGCGGATGTTGTGGTCGAGAACTTTCGTGCTGGAACTGTCGAACGCCTGAAAATTGATTACGAGACTTTGAAGGCGCTTAATCCCGGGCTCATCTATTGCTCGATATCCGGCTATGGCCAAACCGGCCCAGAAGCTCGTCGCCCCGGCTATGACTTCGTGGTTCAGGCTGAAAGCGGCCTGATGTCGATCACCGGACAAACCGATGGCGAGCCGATGCGCATCGGCGTGGCTATGACCGATATCGTGGCCGGTATGGTTGGAACGCAATCCATTTTGGCAGCGCTTTACCAGCGCGAGACCACAGGTCTCGGACAGTTTGTCGATATTTCTCTCTTTGAATGTGCGCTCAATACGCTAATCAATGTCGGTAGTGCACATCTGAATGGCGGACACGTTCCTAAGCGCTTTGGCAACGCCCATCCAACTGTGGTGCCCTATCAGATTTTCGAGTGCTCCGATGGCGCTTTTGCTCTTGCCGTCGGTAATGATCGCCAATTTGCAATCCTCTGCGAAAAGATCATCGGTTTGCCTGAACTTGCCGCAGATGATCGTTTCAAGACGGCAAGCGGGCGAGCGCTTAATCGTTCTGAACTGATACCGCCGATGGCTGAGCGTTTCCGCACCCAAACGCGCGAATATTGGATGGCTGAATGTCTGAAGATGGGCGTTCCTGCGGGGCAGGTGAAAACTGTTCCAGAAGCTTTTGAAAGCCCCAATGTTGTGGCGCGGAATGTGGTGCAAACATTGGAAAGCCCACATCTGGGGCCGGTCTCTCTTGTGCGCCCTGCACAAGGATTGGAGGCACAAAAACATGCTTCCTATAAGGCGCCGCCAATGTTGGGTGAAAATAGTACCTCCATTCTGGAGGACGTTCTTCAATTCGATAAAGCCAGACTGGCAGAGCTGATCGACGCCGGTGTCATCCATCAATATCAGGCAACAGTTTGAGGAGAGAGTGATGACGAACACTCAAGTGGAATATTCCAATATCAAGCTGTTCATTGATGGAACATGGCGCAATGGTAGCTCTGGTGAAACGGTTGACGTCCTGAACCCGGCGACCAACGACGTGATCGGACATATTGCTAAAGCCACGACAGCAGATCTTGATGACGCTTTGGCTGCAGTCGAGCGCGGCTTTGAGATTTGGCGCAAGGTGTCGGCTTTTGATCGTTATAAGATGCTGCGTAAAGCTGCTGATATTTTTCGGACACGCGGCGAGAGCATTGCCCGCTTGCTCACGATTGAGCAGGGCAAGCCCTTGGCGGAAGCGCGTGCCGAGACTGCTGCGGCCGGTGACCTGATCGATTGGTTTGCGGAAGAAGCGCGGCGCAGCTATGGGCGTATCGTTCCGCCACGTTTTGCAAATGTGATGCAATCGGAAGTCAAAGAGCCGGTCGGTCCAGTGGCTGCGTTTACTCCTTGGAACTTTCCAATCAACCAGTCGGTTCGCAAAATATCTGCGGCTTTGGCGGCTGGCTGCTCCATAATTTTGAAAGCTGCTGAAGATACACCGGCAGCACCGGCCGAACTGGTGCGCGCCTTTGCGGATGCTGGTTTGCCTGATGGTGTTATCAACCTCGTTTATGGCGATCCGGCAGAGATCTCGTCTTACCTCATCCCTCATCCTGTGATTAAGAAAGTGTCATTCACGGGTTCGACGCAGGTGGGAAAGCAGCTTGCGGCGTTGAGTGGTTTGCACATGAAGCGGGCCACGATGGAGCTTGGTGGACATGCGCCTGTTGTCATCATGGCTGACGCCGACGTGGAGCGGGCAATCAAAGTGGCAGCCGCGGCCAAGTTCAGAAATGCAGGACAGATTTGCATCGCACCCACTCGGTTTTTGATTGAAGAACCGGTCTACGATCAGGTTATCGAAGGTCTTTCAACTTATGCCCGTTCGTTGAAAGTCGGAGACGGTCTAGATGCCGATACGACAATGGGGCCGTTGGTCAATGCGCGCCGGGTCAACGCCATGGAGCGATTGATCGGTGATGCAAAGGAACATAAGGCTAAAGTGGTTACGGGCGGCGAACGCATTGGCAATCGCGGCAATTTCTTTGAGCCAACGATCCTTGCAGATGTGCCGCGTGATGCGGCAATCATGAACGAAGAGCCGTTTGGTCCGGTGGCCCTTCTCAATAGCTTTCAGTCACTTGACGAAGCTTTGGTGGAAGCCAATAGGCTCAATTATGGTCTTGCCGCTTATGCTTTTACTGGATCATCGGCCAATGCTGCAAAAATCTCTTCTTCTGTTCGCAGCGGAATGATCACTATCAATCACTACGGGTTGGCACTGCCGGAAGTACCTTTCGGTGGCATCAACGATTCCGGTTACGGAACCGAAGGCGGAGCCGACGCGCTGGATGCCTACCAGAATACGAAATTCGTTTCGCATTTGCAGACATAGGCGCGGCATCGGCAACCCATCATCATTTCTGAAATACGAGACCGTTTTTGAGTGAAGCCTTTACCTGTATTGGTAAGCTTCGCTTTTCAAATGGCCAAGTAACTGAACGGGCCTATACGCGTGGCCCTGACGGTAAGTTAATTGCCTTCGACACGAAAGTGCCGGTTGGTGCAATGCTCGGAACATCTGAAAACCAAGAGCGGGTATTGGGCGGTAACAGGAAGGGGGTTGCAAAGAGCAACGCCTATTTCGCGGAATTGCTTGAGGCTAGTCTGCCGAACAAGACTAAGACGAAAAAACGACAGCGCTATGTCAAGGTGTCTAAAGAGGAGACCCGTGCAGATCTTGCGAAGGCTTATGCCAATACGCCGACTCTGCCACCGATACAGCGATGTCCACCAGGATTTCCGTGAGCCATTTCTCGTTCGGTGTTTTCGCACGGAAATCGCGGTTGATCAGGTTCTCGGGCGCAGAACTTATTTCTCCCAGGTACGAGCCAAAACGCCGCCGCCGTGGTCTGGCCACGACCAAACGCTCTTGTTTCATCAATCGCTGCACAACCTTTTCCGATATTGTCACACTCTGCCTGGCAAGCAACGCCTGCAGTCTGCGATAGCCGTAGCAGCGATGGTTGCTTTCGAATATTTCCGTCAGGTTGCGACGGATGGTGACGTACTTGTCTTCCAAGTTCACTCGGGTGCGGTGGTAGAAGTACGAGCTTCGCGCAATCCTCAACTGCAAAAGCAGTTCTGGCAATCGATAGGTATCTTTGAGGGCGTCAACCAGCTGTGTCTTCTCCCGATTACTCAGGAGTTGCAGATCGACGCCCAGGCCTTTTTTAGCAATTCATTGGCCTTCTTCAGCAGATCGTGTTCGAGCTGCAATTGGCGGACATCGCGCTGGAGGGCTTCAAACTGTCGCTCGAGTTCTTCACGCTCGGGCGCTGGCGCAGAGGTTTTGCGGTGTTTCATGGATGCGGCAGCCTCATGACCGAGTAACTCATTCTTCCAAGCGTACAACGTCGGCCGGTATACGCCTAGCCGCTCGGCCACTTGCTGGGCGCTTTCCTCTCCACTGCAAAGAGCAGTGACCGCGACTTGCTTCAACGCCCTGGTATAGGTCGGACGCTAGGAGCGACCGACCATCGAAGTCCTCGTCTCTGGAAACGCTTCTCGAACCCATGCTGTCAAAGTTCCACGACCTGGATAGCCCAACGCCCTCATCGTCGCAGAGATACAGCGATCGTGAGTGTGGTAGTGTTCAAGCGCCGCCTGCTTCTGGGCTTCAGAAAACTTCGGTGCGCGAGCCACACAACCAACACGCAGGTCTTGATGCTGCTGGTATTCGCGATACCAGTTTCTCAGCGCATTCTTTGTGGGGTAACCCAATTGGCGGATCGTCGCCTTAACCCGCTTGCCGAGCAGGATATACAACTC
>JACDJC010000236.1_pt1 | contig 70623 bp, 68 predicted proteins | sample 7454191 | NCBI WGS metagenome assembly JACDJC01 (sample SAMN14253291, study PRJNA609438) | sludge metagenome | isolation source: sludge after 25d culture with pyrite and EDTA | collected 2018-12-20 | reverse complement strand
GAGCAGCGTCCGATCTGATACAGCAGGCACGGGCGCGTGCGATGGGCGTAGACACTGTCTTCGCAGGTGCGCAGACGAAAGACTTTCTGCAGGATCTGGGTGGTCTCGCGCACCGCCCAGGAATTCGGGTAAGGGCCGAAGAAATGGCCCTTGCCGTGCGTGCTGCCCCGGTAATATTCGATGCGTGGCGCTTCGTGATCCGTGATGTGCAGGTAGGGGTAGGACTTGTCATCGCGAAACAGGATGTTATAGCGCGGCTTCAGTCGTTTGATCAGGTTGTTTTCCAGGATCAGCGCTTCGGCCTCGGTGCGCGTGACCGTGATCTCGGTGCGCACCACGCGCACCAGCATGTGGGCGATGCGCGGACCATGGCCGGTTTTCTGGAAATATGAGCTGACCCGGCGCTTCAGGTCGCGCGCCTTGCCCACATACAGCACTTCGCCTTGTGCGTCGATGTGACGGTAGACACCGGGCAGATGCGGCAGCTCAGCCAGGAAGGTTTTCAGATCGAAGGTTTCGGGCACGGAGATACCTTGGGTCGGACAGCAGGCCTGACCAGTCTGGCGCGGGTTGCGTCGGCATCAGGCGGCGGATGCGCCGCACCGCCCGGGGGTCCAGGGGGCGTCCGTCCAGCGACCGCAGCAGTTCATCGGCCAGGTCCGGCCGATTGCAGACCAGCACCATGTCGCAGCCGGCCGCCAGCGCAGCCCGGGCGCGCGCACAGATGTCACCGGCGACACTGGCGCCTTCCATGGTGAGATCGTCGGAGAACACCACCCCATCGTAGGCCAGCTGGCCGCGCAGGATGTCGGTGATCCAGCGGCTGGAAAAGCCGGCGGGTTCGGGGGCCACCTGGGGGTAAATGACGTGGGCCGGCATGACGGCGGGCAGGCCCAGGTCGCCCAGCCAGCGATAGGGGGCGGCATCGGCGGCCAGGATTTCGTCCAGCGGGCGCTCGTCCACGGGAATCGCCCGATGGGAGTCCGCCGCCACGGCCCCATGGCCGGGGAAGTGCTTGCCGCAGGCCGCCATGCCGGCTTGCGCCAGACCTTGAATCAGGGCCCGCGCCAGCAGCGCGACCCCTTGCGGAGAATCGTGCAGGGCCCGGTTGCCGATCACCTGGCTGACACCGTAATCCAGATCCAGCACGGGGGTGAAGCTGAAATCCACGCCGCACGCACGCAGCTCGCAGGCCAGCACAAAACCGGTTTCGGTGGCGGCATGCATTGCCGCCTGGGGATCCTGGTCGAACCAGTGACCAAAGACCCGCGCCGCCGGCAGTGGCGTGAAGCCGTCCGAGCGAAAGCGCTGCACGCGACCGCCCTCGTGGTCCACGGCAATCAGCAAGGGTTCATCACGCACGCCATGAATGGCGGCACACAAGGCACCCAGCTGGTCCCGATCGCTGAAATTGCGGGTGAACAGGATCACGCCACCCACCTGGGGGTGACTCAGGCGTGCCCGTTCGGGCTCGCTCAGTTCCAGGCCGGCGATATCGACCATGACGGGCCCGGGAGGCAGGCGGCCGCGTGACGAGCCGGCCGCCGCGTGCGGCACGTGCCCTTGCCCTGCGGCGGGTCCAGAGGTCGAATGAGCTTGCTGCATGGGTGCTCCTGCGCGGCGCTTGGTGTTCAGTGTTCAGTGATCGGCGGGCAGGCGCGCTTCCACGATCACGAAAGCCGCCACGATGTCGGCTTCGTCGGTCATGGAGACATGGGCACGCCCGAAACGGGCATCGTACCAGTCGGCCAGCGGCCCGGACAGATGAATTTCCGGGGCGCCGCCCGGCCGGTTCAGGATCTGCACGCGCGCCCAGGTCATGGGCATGTGGATGCCCAGCCCGATGGCCTTCGAAAAGGCCTCCTTCGCGGCAAAGCGGGTGGCCAGATACAGCACGCCGCGGCGCGGATCACGGGCCTGGCGTCGCAGGTGCACGCGCTGTTCCTCGGCACCCAGGATGCGCTGCACGAAGCGCTCGCCATGGCGCGCATGGACGCGTTCGATGCGCGCGACCTGCAGCAGGTCGGTGCCGATGCCGGCGATGCCGGGTGCAAACATGAGACGGCTCCAGAGACAGGCTGACATCCTCCCCTCCCTAAAGTGAGGGGATTCCTACCGTGTTCAGTCCGGATGGGCTGACTCACCTCGGTGGGTTCCTGCTGCTGGCGACATTACAGCATCGCTCACTTCACAGGCGAACCGGGCGTGTCCCGCCCTTAAAACATTGATCGCGCCAACTAGATCGGCGTTTTCCTCGAAACCGCACTCCACACAGGCGAACCGCTCCTGTTTCTGGCGATTGTCCTTCGACACATGGCCGCAAGCGGGACAAGTGCGGCTGGTGATCTGTGGTGGCACAGCGATCAGATAGCCGCCGTTCCAAGCCAGCTTGTAGTCCAGCTGACGGCGGAACTCGAACCAGCCCTGATCGAGGATAGCTTTGTTCAGGCCGGATTTGGCTCGGACGTTTCTTCCTGGTCGCTCGGCTGATCCGGCCGCCGACTTGCTTATGTTGCGCACCTGCAAATCCTCGATACACACCATCGCGTGGTTTTGGCTGATCGTGGTCGTGGCTTTGTGCAGGTAGTCGCGGCGGGTATTGCCGATACGGGAATGAATACGCTGGACGCGGGTTTTGGCTTTCTTCCAGTTGTTGCTGAACTTGGTCTTGCGGCTCATGACCCGCTGCGCTTTGCGCAGCGCCGTTTCATGTCGCTTTAGGCTGTTAAGCGGTTCGAGATGGGCGCCATCCGAGAGGGTGGCGAAGCGGGTAATCCCCATATCGATGCCGACTGCCGTGGTGGACCGCGGCAAGAGCTGATCGACCTCGCGCTCAGTCTGGATCGACACGAACCACTTACCGCCCGACAGGCGCACCGTGACGTTCCTCACCGTGCCGAGAATTTCCCGGCTGTTGCGATAACGCAGCCAGCCAAGCTTGGGCAGGAAGAGGCGACTGTTGGCCTGATCGAGCTTGATCTGCTTGGGATCGGGGTAACGGAAGCTATCGGACTGGCCTTTCTTCCTGAAACGCGGAAAGTCTGCCCGCTTGGCAAAGAAGTTGCTGTAAGCGCGCTCAAGGTCTTTGAGCGTTTGTTGCAACGGATGCACGGGGGCATCCTTGAGCCACGGCGTCTCCGACCCATTGCGCCACGCGGTGAGTTCCTTGCACAAACCGGCATAGCCGAGCTTTTTCTCGCCTTGTTCATAACGCGCCTTCTGCAACGCCAGCGCCTTGTTGAATACGAACCGACACGATCCAGCATAGCGGCGCATCTGGCGCTGCTGCTGACCGTCGGGCCGAAGCTCGTATTTGAAGGCTTGGAGGCGTTGCATAGCGCAGATTATACTCTTGGTCTATGAGCAACGGAAATGATATTCGCCGCGGTAGACACTGCGTATTCTTGATCCACGTCCACTTGGTCTTTGTGACCAAGTATCGGCGTGAGGTGTTCACAAAGGAAGTCCTCGACGACCTGCGAGGCATCTTCGCCGGTGTTTGCACCGACTTCGAGGCCGAACTGGTGGAATTCGATGGCGCGGACGACCACGTTCATCTGCTGGTAAATTACCCACCAAAGGTCGCCGTCTCCAACCTCGTGAACAGCCTGAAGGGTGTCTCCAGCCGCATGATCCGCAAGAAAAACTACCCAAGCATCCGCAAGAAACTATGGGGTGGCGCCCTGTGGTCGCCGTCCTACTTTGCCGGTAGCTGCGGCGGTGCGCCCATCGAAATCATTCGCCAGTACATCGAACAGCAGCAAACGCCACACTGAACACCAAAAGGACGGCTACGCCGTCCGCGCTATCCTTCCCCTGCCTGAAGGCCGAGGCTTGCCGCGCACCGGGTCAGAGCCGGATGAAATGTTCCCGATAATGTTTGAGCTCCTCGATGGATTCCTGGATGTCGGCCAGGGCCTCGTGCTTGCTGACCTTGGCAAAGCTGCGATAGACCTCGGGTTTCCAGCGCAGGGACAATTCCTTCAGCGTGCTGACATCCAGGTTCCGGTAGTGGAACCAGGCCTCCAGCCGTGGCAGGTATTTCACCATGAAGCGGCGATCCTGGCCGATGGTGTTGCCACACATGGGCGACTTGCCCGCCGGTACCAGGGGGGCCAGAAATTCCAGCAAGATGTCCTCGGCCTGCGCTTCCGTCAGGGTGGACGCCTTGACCCTGTCGATCAGGCCGCTTTTGGCGTGCGTGGACTGATTCCATTTGTCCATGCCATCGAGCACGTCCTGGTCCTGGTGAAGCACCAGCACCGGCGCCTGCGCCACAACGGTCAGATCCGGTTCGGTGACGATCAGGGCGATCTCCAGAATGCGTTCTTTTTCGGGATCCAGGCCGGACATTTCCATATCGAGCCAAATGAGACGCAGGTCGTTCGTGGCCATATCCTATAATCCTCGCTTGCAAAGACTTTAATTCTCGCATATTGGCCAGACGAACATGCTGACTTACCTGTTCCTCGCCTGCCTGCTGGGTGACTTGCTGTTGCGCTACTGGCTGGCCCGTCGGCAGATTCGCCATGTGCTGGAACATCGCAACGACATTCCGCCCGCGTTTGCCAGCCGCATCAGTCTGCACAGCCATCAGCGCGCCGCGGACTACACGGTGGCGCGCAGCCAGCTGGGCATGGTCGAACGCATCATCGAGGCCGGCGTGCTGCTGGGCCTGACCTTGCTGGGCGGCCTGCAGGCGATGGACCTGGCCCTGGGCCGGCTGATCGATCACGAGCTCTGGCGCCAGATGGCGCTGGTGGGCCTGGTGCTGGCCCTGCTGGGCACGGTGGGCTTCCTGTTTTCGGCGTGGCGGACCTTCCGCCTGGAAGGACGCTTCGGCTTCAACCGCATGACCCCGCGGCTGTTCCTGACCGACGCCCTGAAGCTGCTGGCGGTCACGCTGGTGCTGGGCACGCCGCTGCTGGCCGCCATCCTGTGGTTGATGGATTCGGCCGGCATCCGCTGGGCCTGGTGGGCCTGGGGCGTCTGGGTGGGCTTCAACCTGCTGGTGCTGTGGCTGTACCCGAGTTTCATCGCGCCGCTGTTCAACCGCTTCACGCCCCTGGATGACCCCGAACTGAGCCAGCGCATCCGGGCCCTGGCACAGCGCTGCCATTTTGGCCTGTCGGGCCTGTTCGTCATGGACGGCTCGCGCCGCTCGGCGCACGGCAACGCGTATTTCATTGGCTTTGGCCGCCACCGCCGCATCGTGTTCTTCGACACCTTGCTCGCGCGCCTGAATGTCGACGAGGTCGAAGCCGTGCTGGCGCATGAGCTGGGCCATTTTGCCCACCACCACATCCTGCGCCGCATCCTCGTGAGCTTCATCACTGCGGGCGTGCTGCTGCACCTGCTGGCCTGGCTGTCCACTCAGGTCTGGTTCTACACCGGCCTGGGCGTGATCCCGCAGCTGGGCCGGCCCAACGACGGCCTGGCCCTGGTGCTGTTCATGCTGGCCCTGCCGGTCTTCACCTTCTGGGTCACGCCCATTGCCAGCCTGCTGTCGCGCCGTGACGAATTCCAGGCCGACCGTTATGCGGTGGCGCAGTGCGGGGCGACCGCGCTTGGCAACGCCCTGGTCAAGCTGTACGACGACAATGCCGCCACGCTGACGCCGGATCCGCTGCATTCGGCCTGGTACGACAGCCACCCCTCTGCGGCCGTGCGCATCGCCCACCTGCATGATGGCTGACGCCCATCTGCGAGGACGCGTCATCGCCGCCCATGGGCGCCACTTCGGGGTCGCCATCGACGCCACGGACACGGTGCGCCACTGCTACACACGCGGCAAGAGAACCGGCCCGGCCGTGGGCGACCAGGTGCTCGTCCTGCCCGAAGGCCGCCAGGAAGGCGTCATCACCGAGATTCTGCCGCGCCGCAATCTGCTGTTCCGTTCCGACGCGACGCGCAGCAAGCAGTTCGCCGCCAACATCGACCAGCTGCTGCTGGTGGTGGCCCCGGAACCAGGCTTTTCGGAAGACCTGCTGGGCCGTGCGCTGGTGGCCGCCCGCAGTGCGGACGTGCCGGCGCTCATCGTGCTGAACAAGGCCGACCTGCCCACGGCAGCGGCGGCGCGCGCCCGCCTGGCACCCTACGATGCGCTGGGCATGCCCGTGGTGATGGTGTCGGCCCTGGATGCCCTCCAGGTGCACGAACGCCTGGATCCCCGGCTGCGCGGGCGCTGTACGCTGCTGCTGGGACAAAGCGGCATGGGCAAATCCACCCTGCTCAATGTGCTGGTGCCTGGCGCCGACGCAGCGACCCGGGCCCATTCCGAGGCTCTGGATGCGGGCCGCCACACCACCACCCAGACCCGTCTGTATTCTTTGCCCGGCGGAGGTGACCTGATCGATTCGCCCGGCTTCCAGGCCTTTGGTCTGCAACACCTGAGCCCGCACGAAATCGAATCGGGTTTCCCGGAATTCGCGCCCGTCAGCGAGCAGTGCCGCTTCTACAATTGCAGCCATCGGCACGAGCCGGGATGCGAGGTGCTGGCGGCCATGGCACAGGGGCGGATAGACGCCGCGCGACACGCGCTTTACATGCGCATATTGGCGGAAAACGAGGCCGCCAGGAAATGGTAGAAATTGCGCACCAGGATCGCCGTGGCGCCCCAGATGACGTAGGACTGCCAATGAATCGCAAAATAATGGCGACCATGCCCCAATGAGGTCTGCATCTGGTGCAGGCTGTGACGGGTCGGGTCCAGCAGGGCCGCGAGCGGCACCTCGAAGACCTCGGCGACCTCGGCGCCATCGGGCAGGATGCTGAAGCCGGGCATCAATTCGCCCACCACCGGAGTCATCAGGAAGTGCGTGGTCGTCAGCAAGGTGGGCTGCACACCCAGGACACGCACGTAGCGCTGTTCAACCCCGATTTCCTCGCGAGTTTCGCGAATCGCGGCCGCCACCGGGTCACGGTCGAAGACTTCGATGCGCCCTCCGGGAAAGCTGATCTGGCCCGCATGATTCTGCAGGTGTTCGGCACGGCGCGTGAACAGGACGTGCAAGCCGCCATCGCGCTGGACGAGCGGCATGAGCACAGCCGCCTGACGGGCCCTGAGATAGTCAGCCCCGCCAGGAACGAAAGCCTGCGCAAACAAGGGCTCGACCTGCCAATTCACAGGCTGCTGGAAAGCGTGGCAGATATAGTCCAGACCCAGGCATTCCTGCGGAAGTGCCTGCAGCGGCGCACAGGGCAGCACCGGCTGGGTGGCGGGATCGAAGCCTGGCGCGCGCCGGGCATTCAACAAAGATGGTGTCTGGTGCGACATGACATCCTGAAAAACGACAAAGGCACCCTGACGGGTGCCTTTGATGATTTGCCCGACCGTGGTCAGACGGCCTTGCGAACCAGCTTTTCCTTGATGCGAGCGGCTTTACCCGTCCGGCTGCGAAGATAATACAGTTTAGCACGACGCACGTCGCCGCGGCGCTTGACCTCGATGGAGGCGATCTGCGGGGAGTACAGCTGGAACGTGCGTTCCACGGCTTCGCCGGAAGAGATCTTGCGCACGGTGAAAGCGGAATTCAGGCCACGGTTGCGGCGCCCGATGACCACGCCTTCATAGGCCTGGATGCGGCGGCGCGTGCCTTCGACCACGTTGACACCGACGATGACGGTATCACCGGGACCAAAATCAGGGATCGTGCGACCCGCTGACAGGCGCGCGATTTCTTCTTGTTCGAGGGTTTCAAGGATATTCACGATAGGCTCCGAAGCATCTTGGACGTACGGGGCTTCCATTCGGAAGGCCCCCAGGCTTGGTCTGGGAAATATTTGCCACGCCAGAGGATGCAGTAAAGCGAAGGATTGTAGCAGAAATCAGAAACCGCAAATCAGAAGCCGGCCGCGGTCCCCAGCCACATGAACCCTGGAATCATGGCAGCCCAGATCAGCACCATGAAAAGATCGGAGGCGATGGCGGCAATGCGCCGCCAGGCAATGCGCCGCCGGAGCTCGATGTGGCGCACAGGCCGCTGACGCGCCTGCCGGCGCGCCGCGGGCGGTGCGATCCGCGCCCATTGATCCGACCATCTGATTGATACGGCCATGTTGCGTCTCCCAAGGTGCGCCTGGCCGGATGACCGGCCACAGCTGTTGTTTTATCCAGTGTCATGGACACTGTACAAACAAACAGCGGTTTGCGCAAGTCGGACACGCTCGCTCGGACACGCTCGTGGCTGCATTCTGCCAAGCCCGCGCGGCCCTGCCCTGGCAGCCGGCAACGCCAGGCACGGCCAGGATTGCATTCCTGGCCGTGCCTGGCGCAGACTCAGACACCCACCACGGAGACCGCCTTGGTGTTCAGGTAGGCTTCGAGAGCTTCGGGCCCGCCTTCGGTACCGTAGCCAGAATCCTTGATCCCCCCGAAGGGCAGTTCGGCCGAGGGCGTGGCCGGCTGGTTGATCCACAGCATGCCGGCCTCCACGCGGTTGCTCAGCTGCTGCACATTGCGAAACGAACGTGTGAACGCGTAGGCCGCCAGACCATAGGCCAGGCGGTTCGCTTCGGTGATGGCTTCATCCAGCCGGTCGAAGGGCAGAATGCCGGCGACCGGACCGAAAGGCTCGTTGTTGAACAAGTCGGCTTCGATGGTCAGATTGCTGATGATCGTGGGCGCAAAGAAGTTGCCGGCTTCGCCCACGCGCTCGCCGCCCGTCAGGACATCGGCACCCCGCTGGCGTGCGTCCTCGATCACGCTGGCCATGGCGGCCAGGCGGCGCGGGTTGGCCAGGGGCCCCAGTGTGGTGTCCTCGGCCAGACCATCGCCCAGCTTCAGGGATTCGGCCTGCTGGACGAAGGCGCGGGTGAATTCGTCCACGAGACTGCTGTGGACCAGAAAGCGTGTGGGCGAAATGCAGACCTGCCCGGCATTGCGAAATTTCGCCGCACCGGCCACCTTCACCGCCAGCGCGACATCGGCATCCTCGGCCACGATCACCGGGGCATGTCCGCCCAGTTCCATGGTGACACGCTTCATGTGGGCGCCGGCCAGCGCGGCAAGCTGCTTGCCGACCGCGGTCGAACCGGTAAAGGTGACTTTGCGGATGACCGGATGCGGGATCAGGTAGTTGGAAATTTCGGCCGGATTGCCGTACACCAGGCCGACCGTGCCGGGCGGGATGCCCGCATCCACAAAGGTGCGCAACAGGGCGGCCGGCGCAGCGGGGGTTTCCTCGGCCGCCTTGCACAGGAAGGAGCAGCCCGTGGCCAGCGCCGCACTCAGCTTGCGCACGACCTGGTTGATGGGGAAATTCCAGGGGGTGAAGGCCGCCACCGGTCCGACGGGTTCCTTGATGACGAGTTGCTGGGCTGCGGGATTGCGCGAGGGCACGATGCGCCCGTAGACGCGCAGGCCTTCGTCGGCAAACCATTCAATGATGGCGGCACCCGCCAGCGTTTCCGCACGCGCTTCACGCAGCGGCTTGCCCTGTTCGCGCGTCAGCAGACGGGCGATGTCCTCGGCGCGTTCGCGCAACAGCGCGGCGGCGCGGCGCATGATGGCGGCCCGTTCGTGGGCCGAGGTATCGCGCCAGGCTTCGAAGCCGGTTTGTGCAGCGGCCAGCGCCTTGTCCAGGTCGCTGATGCTGGCGCACGCGACCCGGCCGATCACCTGGCCAGTGGCGGGGTTCAACACGTCCAGGGTCTTGCCCTGGGCCGCATCGACCCACTGGTTGGCGATGAGAAGCTGAGTATCGGGGTATTGAAGTTCGGTCATGGTTCGTCTCGTTCCAACGATTCTATGGGCGGGGTATCGAGTATAAGACAGCCCCGCGTCAGCCGTGCAGCGTCAGCCGCCCATAGCGGTCAGCCAGGCCGCCATCGCCGATGGCGGATTGCAGCGCCCCGGCCCGCGGCAACACGTGCGCCGCATACTGTACCGCCGTCGCGATCTTGGCGGCATAAAAGGGGTCATCGGAACCCTCTGCAATGGCTGCTGCGGCCACCAGCGCGGCGCGACCGAGTTGCCAGCCGGCATGCACGGTGCCCGCCAGCATCAGGCAGGGCACGCTGCCGGCAAAGACGCCGCGAACGTCCTGGCGCACATGCCCCAGAACGAAGGCGACCGCGGTCTCGTAGGCTTGCGCGGCCGATTCCAGGCGTTCGGCAATCAGCTGCAGCGCCGGACCATGGTCCCCGGCGGCCGCCCGCAGGGACGCGACCGTGGCGCGCATGCCGGCGATCTGCGCTTGCGCCACCGTGCCGCCATCGCGCACGATTTTGCGGCCGATGAAGTCATTGGCCTGAATGGCGGTGGTGCCTTCGTAGATGGGCAGGATGCGCGCATCGCGGTAGTACTGTGCTGCACCGGTTTCCTCGATATAGCCCATGCCGCCATGCACCTGTATCCCCAGCGAGGCGACCTCGACCGAAGATTCCGTACAAAAGGCCTTCACGATGGGCACGAAGTACTGATAGATGGCCTGGTGCTGCGTGCGCTGCCCATCGTCGGTCGCATGGGTGGCATGGTCGCGGTGGCTGGCCGCCACATACGCCAGGGCACGCGCCCCTTCGGTGAGCCCGCGCATGATGCCCAGCATGCGCGCCACATCCGGGTGCGCCGCGATCGGCACGGGATCGGGCGCGCCCTCCAGGGCGCTGCCCTGAACGCGCTCGGCCGCATAGGCGCTGGCCTGCTGCAGCGCGCGTCCGGACACGGCCACGCCTTGCAGTCCCACCGCGTAGCGGGCGGCATTCATCATGATGAACATGTACTCCAGGCCACGGTTTTCCTCGCCGATCAGATGGCCGATGGCGCCCTCGCCCACCTCCCCCTTGCCGGAACCGTACAGCAGCACCGCCGTCGGGCTGCCGTGTATGCCCAGCTTGTGCTCCAGCGAAGCGCAATGGACATCGTTGCGCCTGCCCGGACTGCCATCCGCGGCGACCACGAATTTGGGCACCAGGAACAGCGAGATGCCCTTCACGCCCCTGGGCGCATCGGGGGTGCGCGCCAGCACCAGATGAATGATGTTTTCCGCCATGTCATGATCCCCATACGTGATGAAGATCTTCTGGCCGCTCAGGCGATAGCTGCCGTCATCCTGACGCACGGCGCGCGTGCGGATGAGTGACAGGTCGGAGCCGGCCTGTGGTTCGGTCAGATTCATGGTCCCGGTCCAGCGGCCTTGCAGCAGGGGCGGAATGTAGCGCGCCTGCTGTTCCGGCGTGCCCACCAGGCTCAGGGCCTCGATGACGCCGTCGGTCAGCAGGGGACACAGGGAAAAGGACAGGTTGCCCGCGTTCAGGGCTTCCGTGGTGGCGGCGGCGACCAGTTTGGGCAAGCCCTGGCCGCCCCATGCGGGATCGTGCGGCAGCCCTTGCCAGCCCGCCTGCGCAAACGCTTCGAAGGCCGCGCGAAATCCCGGGGTGGTGTGTACCTCGCCATCCTGCCAGCGGGCGGGCTGGGTGTCGCCGGCGCGGTTCAGCGGGGCCACTTCCTGCTCGACAAAGCGGGCATTTTCCTCGAGCACCGCGTCCACGAGGTCGACCGAGACCTCCTCGAAGCCGGGCAATGCCAGCACACCCGGCAGGTCGGCCAGTTCGTGCAGGGTGAAGCGGATATCCTGGAGCGGAACCTGGTATGTCATGGGGCAACTCCTGTAGAGCAATTGGCCGCGACCGGAACGCCCCCGCCCGGACTGCGTCGAGAGGAACGCCCCGATCAGCGCGTCCTGATCGGAGCGCCCCGATCAGAGCGTCGCCCTGATCAGAGTGTCCCGATCAAAGCGTCCTGATCAAAGCGTCCTGATCAGAGCATCCTGATCAGAGCATCCTGATCGGGTCGATCCCATCAGATCGATCCGATCAGAGTGCCTTGACCAGTTCGGGCACGGCATCGAACAGGTCGGCCACCAGGCCATAATCGGCCACGCCGAATATGGGGGCCTCGGGATCCTTGTTGATGGCCACGATGACCTTGGAATCCTTCATCCCGGCCAAGTGCTGGATGGCCCCCGAAATGCCGATGGCTACATAGAGCTGGGGTGCCACGATCTTGCCGGTCTGGCCGACTTGCCAGTCGTTGGGCGCATAACCTGCATCCACGGCCGCACGCGAAGCACCCAGGGCGGCACCGAGCTTGTCGGCCAGCGGGTCCAGCAGCTTGAAATTTTCCGCGCTGCCCATGCCGCGGCCACCCGATACCACCACCGCAGCGGCCGCAAGGTCGGGGCGGTCGCTCTTGGCCAGCGCACGGCCGACAAAGGACGCCTTGCCGGAATCGGCCACGGCGTCAAGCTGCTGAACGTCCGCACTGCCCCCGGTGGCCGCCACCGGATCAAAGCCCGTGGTGCGCACCGTGATGACCTTTTTCGCATCAGCCGACTGCACCGTGGCGAGCGCATTGCCGGCGTAAATGGGCCGCACGAAGGTGTCGGGCGATTCCACGGCGATGATGTCCGAAATCTGCGCCACGTCCAGCTTGGCAGCCACGCGCGGGGCCACGTTCTTGCCCGAGGCGGTGGCCGCAAACAGGATGTGGCTGTAGTCGGCTGCCAGCGCCACCACCTGGGCCGCGACGTTTTCCGCCAGGCCATTGGCCAGGGCCGGTCCATCGGCCAGCAGGACCTTGGCCACGGAAGCGACTTGCGCCGCCTGATCTGCGACGGCACGGGCATCGGCCCCCGCCACCAGCACGTGAACGTCCCCCCCCAGCGCCGTGGCCGCTGCCACCACATGGAGGGTTGCCACGCCCAGCCGGGCATTGTCGTGTTCCGCAATCACCAGAATGCTCATTCAGATCACCTTCGCTTCGTTCTTCAGTTTGTTCACCAGGGTTGCCACATCCGGCACAATGACGCCTGCCGAACGCGCGGGCGGTTCGGTGACCTTCAGGGTCTTCAGGCGCGGCGCCACATCCACCCCCAGATCCTCGGGCGAGAAGGTTTCCATGGGCTTTTTCTTGGCCTTCATGATGTTGGGCAGCGTCACGTAGCGCGGCTCGTTCAGGCGCAGGTCGGTCGTGATGACGGCGGGCAGGCTCAGGCTGAGGGTTTCCAGGCCGCCGTCGACCTCGCGCGTGACCTGAACGTGGTCGCCCTGGATTTCCACCTGGCTGGCATAAGTGGCCTGGGGCCAGTCCAGCAGGGCGGCCAGCATCTGACCGGTCTGGTTGGCGTCATCATCGATCGCCTGCTTGCCCAGGATGACGAGCTGCGGCTGTTCCTTGCCGACCACGGCCGCCAGCAACTTGGCCACGGCCAGCGGCTGGAGTTCCACGTCGGTCTGCACCAGCACGGCACGGTCGGCTCCGATGGCCATGGCCGTGCGCAGGGTTTCCTGGCATTGGGTCACGCCGCAGGACACGGCCACGATCTCGGTGGCGGCACCCTTTTCCTTCAGCCGGGTGGCCTCCTCGACGGCAATCTCGTCGAACGGATTCATGGACATCTTGACATTGGCAATGTCCACGCCCGTGTGATCGGACTTGACGCGTACCTTGACGTTGTAGTCAACGACACGCTTGACTGGTACCAGGACCTTCATCGTGCATACTCCGGATTGAAAGGAAAACAGAAAAGGAACAGCCGGGTGTGCGCCCGGCATGGATGCCATCGCGCACGACCTGCGAAACGGCTGGCTGCCGCCGGAAGACTGATGCCGTCACACCCGACTGCGTGCTCATGCCTCGCGTCAAACCGGATGCGGGCCCGGCGGCAAACCCGATGATGCGACGCATCATATCAGTATCCGCCCAGCACGCGCACATGCGCCACCACGCTGCGCCCCAGCGCGGACAGGTCGTAGCCACCTTCCAGGAAACTGATGATGCGCCCCTGGGCGGACTCGGCCGCCACCTCGACCAGGCGCTCGGTGATCCAGGCATAGTCGGCCTCGACCAGCTTCAGGCTGCCCATGTCGTCTTCGCGGTGCGCGTCGAACCCCGCCGAGACCAGAATCAGTTCCGGGCGAAAACGGTGCAGGGCCGGCAGCCAGTGTTCCTGAACGAGGCCGCGCACGACATCGCCCCCCGAATAGGCATCCACCGGGATGTTGATCATGTTGGGTCCCGGGTTTTCATGACGCGTGCCGGGATACAGCGGATGCTGGTAAAAGCTGCACATCATGACCTGGTCGTCGTGCGCGAAGATTTCTTCGGTGCCGTTGCCGTGATGGACGTCGAAATCGACTATGGCCACGCGCGCCAGGCCGTGCTGGCTGAGCGCATAGCGGGCTGTCACCGCAATATTGTTGAAAAAGCAGAATCCCATGGCCTGGCCCGGACGTGCGTGATGCCCGGGTGGGCGCACGGCGCAGAACGCGGTCTTTGCATGGCCCGCCAGGATTTCATCCAGCGCGGTCAGGCCGGCGCCCGCGGCCGCCCAGGCGGCCTGCAGCGTGTCCGGATTCATGGCCGTGTCGGAATCGATCGAAAAATAGCCGTGCGTCGGCGCATGCTGGCGCAGAAAGGACAGATGGTCGGGGGTGTGCACGCGCAGCACGTCGGCGGGTGTGGCCAGGCGCGCCTGACGGTGCAGCAGGAAGTCCATCAGGCCGCTGGCTGCCAGTTGGTCTGCCACGGCGTCCAGGCGCTGCGGGCATTCCGGATGCCAGGGGCCCATTTCATGCAGGCGGCAGGCCGGATGGGTAATATAGAGAGTCTCCATAAGGACGATTATGTTCAGACCAAGCCGGATTTTGCAAGTTGCCGTAGCGTCCTTTTTCTTGTCAGGCTGTGCAGGCAGCCCCCTTGGCCACGAATCGGCGGCACACACACGAACGGGCCAGACAGAACGACCGCCCTTTTCAAACAGCAACCCCAGTCCGGCGGTCGTGACCGGGCCTGCGCTGCCTGCCAGCGGGGATTTCGTCGGTCCGGACGGGCGCCTGCTGCCCGAGATCCAGGCGTTTGCGCAGGAAACGGCACGCGCCCATGCCCTGCCGGAAAACCGGGTCGAAGCCCTGTTGATGACGGCGCAATATGACGCCACTGCTGCGCGCCTGATCGCCCCACCCACACGCGCGGGCCGCATCCGCCGTGCCTGGGCCAGCTATCGCCAGCGCCATGTGGACCCCATCCGCATCCGCAGGGGGGTGGCCTTCTGGCAGGATCACCGCACAGCGCTGGATCGCGCCAGCGCGCGTACCGGGGTGCCCCCCTCGATCATCGTCGCCATCATCGGCATCGAGACGGTGTATGGCCAATACACCGGCAATCACCGGGTGCTCGACACCCTGACCACCCTGGGTTTCCGCTACCCGGATCCGGACCGCCCCGACCGCCAGGACATGTTCCGCGCCCAGCTGGCCGACCTGATCGTGCTCGATCACCAGGGCCTGCTGGATGCCCGCACCGTGCAGGGTTCCTATGCAGGCGCCATCGGCCTGCCCCAGTTCATGCCGGGCAGCCTGATGCGCTACGCGGTGGACGGCGACGGCGACGGGCGTGTGGATCTGGCCCACAATACCGACGATGCCATTGCCTCGGTGGCCGCCTTTCTGCAGGCCCACGGCTGGGTACGCGATGTGCCGGTGTTTGCGCCGGTGGCCTTGCCGGCCAATGCGGGCCGGCTGGTTCAGGACGGGCTGGAACCGCTCAGCAACTGGGCCAGTCTGCAGGCAGCCGGTGCCCGCGCGCTGCCAGGTGGTGGTGCTGCCTGGCAAAGCCAGGCGCTGGGGGTGATCGACCTGCGCGACGAGATTCGCAACACCCACGAATATCGCTGCGCCACCCCGAATTTCTTTGCCATCACGCACTACAACCGCAGTTACTTCTATGCGGCAGCGGTGGCGGACCTGGCCCACGAAATCGCAGACCGAATTGGCTACGGAGACCCGAACCGGATCGACCTGGCGGCACGCCGCAAGCCGCACAATTCCGTCGCCCACGCGAGTTGATTGCGCCGATGCGGGGGGTTCAGCCAAAGACGCCCGTGGACAGATAGCGGTCGCCACGGTCGCAGACGATGAAGACAATCGTGGCCTCTTGCACGGTGGCGGCCACACGCAGGGCCGCGACCGCGGCCCCGGCAGAGGAGATTCCACCAAAAATGCCTTCCTCGGCGGCCAGGCGCCGCGCCATGGTCTCGGCCTGATCCTGGGTGATGAGCTCGAAAGCATCCACGGCTGCCGGATCATAGATGCTGGGCTGGTAGGCCAGCGGCCACTTGCGGATGCCGGCGATGTGGGCGCCTTCCGCCGGTTGTGCACCGATGATGCGCACCGCAGGATTGCATTCACGCAGATGGGCCCCCACCCCCATGATGGTGCCGGTCGTGCCCATGGCACTGACGAAATGGGTGATCCGGCCGTCGGTCTGGGCCCAGATTTCCGGGCCGGTGGTTTCCCGGTGGGCTCGCGGATTGTCTTCGTTCGAGAACTGATCCAGCACGAAGCCGCGGCCTTCGGCCTGCATGCTCTGGGCCAGATCGCGGGCGTATTCCATGCCGCCGCTGGCCGCCGGCGTCAGGATGAGCTCGGCCCCGTAGGCCTTCATGGCGGCACAGCGTTCCTGAGAGGAATTGTCCGGCATGAGCAGGATCATGTGATAACCGCGCACGGCTGCTGCCATGGCCAGGGCGATTCCGGTATTGCCGCTGGTGGCCTCGATGAGGGTATCGCCCGGGTGGATGTCGCCGCGCAATTCGGCCTGCCGGATCATGCTGAGGGCGGCCCGGTCCTTGACAGAACCGGCCGGGTTGTTGCCCTCGAGCTTGGCCAGGATCACGTTGCCGCGCGGCGCGCCCACATCCCCGGGCAGGCGCTGCAGGCGCACCAGGGGCGTGGAACCGATGACGTCTTCAATGGTGGCGTATTCTTTCATGGGGGAAATCATACACCCGCCGGGGGCCCCGTTTGCAGCACACCCCGGCCTGCGTCTGCCGGACGGGTGAACGTGGCCTGGCCTGATCGCACCACCGAGGTCCGCACAGGCGCGCCGATGCGCCTGCGCGTGCGCCAGGACTCCGCCCGGAAGCGCCGAGGCCGCTGATGCGTGTTCAGGGTTTGGGTCGTGGCGTGCCCGCCTTGGGCAGCGCGCCCGCCGGCGCCGACCCGAGCGGCTGAGCCCCCTGACCCGATCCGTTCGCGCCACCTGCGCCGATCGTCAGGCCCGCGGCCTGCAGCGCCTGGACACGGCGCGGACCAATGCCACGCACCCGGTCCGACAGATCGGAAAAGGACAGGTAGCGACCGCCCCGGCCGCGTTCTTCCAGAAGAATCTGCGCGGTCTTCGGGCCGATGCCGCGAATGCTGCGCAATTGCTCGAGCGAGGCCGTGTTCAAGTCCACGGCACCGGCGCTGCCCGCCCAGGTCAGGGTCGCCAGGCCTGCGGCGCGCAAGGCACGCGACAAGCGCGGCGTGCGTGGCAGGCGCAGGCGCCGGCGCCCAAGGTGTGGTGCAGGCGCGTCCGGGCTCAGGGGTTGGGCGACCGTGCAATAAAGAAAGGGATTCATGGCCAGGCTCCTGAAGAGTGAAAGAGTCTGGTCATCATGCCGCCCCGGCACCGTGCGCGGGCGCCTTCATGAACGCAAATGTCACGGCGGAAAGCCCGCATGGGCAGGATTGCCCCGGTGCGGCAGCACGTCCACCGGCGCAATGCGGCCCCCTGCGGGCAGAACTGACGCCACCCGCTCTGCCAGAGATCCGTACTGCGGCGCGCGGCGCAGCGCGTCTGTGGTCAGCGCAGTTCTCCGGCCTCCAGCAGATGCCGTACGTAGGCACTGACACCGGTCTGCACGTCGCTGAAAGGGCTGCCATAGCCGGCTGCACGCAACTGCCCCAGGTCGGCCTGGGTGTGGCTCTGGTAGCGACCCTTCAGGTCCTCTGGAAACGGGATGTAGCGCAGTTGGCCGCCAGCGACCAGCTCTTCCAGGGGCAGTGCCAGCTGGCCCTGATGCAGGCGCAGGCTGTTGACCACGGTCTGCGCCACATCGTTGAAAGGCTGGGCACGCCCGGTGCCGCAATTGAAGATGCCCGAGGTTTCCGGATGATCCAGGAAATGCAGATTGACCTTCACCACATCATCGACATGAATGAAGTCGCGCTGCTGGCCTCCATCCGGATAGCCGTCCCAACCGCCGAACAGGCGCACATGTCCCAGGCGGGCGTATTCGTTCATGTTGTGAAACGCCACCGATGCCATGCGGCCCTTGTGCTGTTCGTGCGGCCCGTAGACATTGAAGTAGCGCAGGCCCACGACCTGCGCGCTCAGGTGGTCCATGCGCCGACGCAGCACCTGATCGAACAGCAGCTTGGAATAGCCATAGACATTCAGCGGCCCCTCGCAGGCCGGGTCCTCGACGTAACGCGGCCCGGCGCCATACACCGCCGCCGACGAGGCATACAGGAATGGCACTTCACGCGCCTGGCAGTATTCAAACAGCTCCAGCGTCACGCGAAAATTGTTGTCCATCATGAACTGGCCGTTGCGCTCCGTGGTGTCGGAGCAGGCGCCCTGATGAAACACGGCATCGGGGCGTGGCAGTTCGCCCGCCAGGACGCAAGCGCGGAATTCGGCCTTGTGCTGATAGTCGGCGATCTGCAGGTCGACCAGATTGCGGAACTTGTCACCGTCGCTCAGGTCGTCGACCGCCAGAATGTCGGTGATGCCGCGCGCGTTCAGGCCGCGCACGAGATTGCTGCCGATGAAGCCGGCTGCGCCGGTGACCACTATCACGATGACAACTCCTCTGCCGTGACGATCGATGTACCCAGTTTTCCCACCACGATGCCCCCTGCCCGGTTGGCCCAGAACATGGCGTCCTGCCAGTCCAGTCCGGCGGCATGGGTGACCGCCAGTGCAGCAAGCACGGTATCGCCAGCCCCGGACACGTCAAAGACTTCGTGGGCCTGGGCATCCACATGCTGGCGCCCGGCTTGTGTGAACAGCGTCATGCCCTGTTCCGAGCGGGTGATGAGCAGCGCCTGCAGATCCAGTTCCTGGCGCAGGGCCTGGGCGCGCCGGGTCAGGTCGTCTTCGGATTCCCAGTGACCGACGGCTTCCTGCATCTCGACCCGGTTCGGCGTGACCAGCGTGGCCCCATGATAGCGTCGGTAGAGATGCCCCTTGGGGTCGACCAGGATGGGCACGCCCTGATCATGCGCGGTGCGGATCAGGCCTTCCACGCGCCCCAGCGCACCCTTGGCATAATCGGACAGGACCAGCAGGTCGTAGTCCGCCACCACGGCAGCCAGGCCGGTGTCCAGCGCATCCAGGGACCGCGGGCCCGGCCCCTGTTCGAAATCCACGCGCAGCAGCTGCTGCTGGCGTCCCAGCACGCGCATTTTCAGAGTGGTGCCCATGCCCTGTGTGTCCTCGACCAGAAAATCGCCAATGCCGGCCTCGCGCACCAGCGCGCGCACGCGCGCGCCGGCCTCGTCGGCACCGATGACCCCCAGCAGGCCAGCCTGCGCGCCCAGTGCCACGATATTGCGTGCCACATTGGCCGCACCCCCCAACCGGTCTTCACGCCGCGCCACGCGCACGATGGGCACGGGCGCCTCGGGCGAGATGCGCTCGACTTCGCCAAACCAGTAGCGATCCAGCATGATGTCGCCCGCCACCAGGATCCTGGCCGCACGCACCGCCGCCGCCGGAAAAGGTTTCATTGGATTTCCTCCAGGCGCCGCGGCCGGTAGGTTTCCCAGGAGTTGCAGCCCGGGCACTGCCAGTAATAATGGCGCGCCTCGAAGCCGCAGTGACTGCAGGCGTAGCGGTCCAGGCGCTGGCTGTGTTTGTGGATCATGCTGCGCAGCAGGCCCAGGTCGGCCCCGGGCACCAGGCTGGCGGCCGTCGGTGCGTCCGCACCCTGCGCCAGCTCGACCTCGAGCAGCCGGTCCAGGCCCAGCAGCGAGGGATGTGCGCGCAGCGCCTGGCGCGCGAACGTCCACGCCGGCGCGGCGCCCTGATGCGCGCGCAGTGCGCGGAAAATGACATTGAAGAGATCCAGCGTGGGCACCCGCTGATACTGGGCGCACAGCAATTCCAGGCCGTCCTGCGGGTGGCCCAGCGCGGTATGGCACTCCAGCAGCGCAGCGGCCACCAGTCCGGCATATTCCGGTGCCGAGCTCAGGACGTCCTGCAAGTGCACGCGCTGACCTTCCAGATCACCTTGTCGCGCTGCCCATTGCGCCCGCAGCATGCGTACGCGCGTACCGGAGGCCGGTGTGGCACCCGCCTGACGCATGGCGTTTTCCGCAGCATCCAGCGCCAAGCCGGCGCCCTGGAAATCCGGCGGTGCGGCTTCCAGCAACGCCAGCGCGCGCTCGCAATGATAGTGTGCCAGCTGCGGCACGGGCTCGTCGACGCGGCCGCGCAGCTGCTGCACGGCCTCGATCGCCCGCAGCCAGTCGTGCTCGGATTCGTAGATGCGGATCAGCGCGCGGATCGCCTCGGTGGCGTGGCGCGTATGCAAAATGGCCTGAAAGCCCTGTTCGGCACGATCCAGCATGCCCGCCTTCAGGAAATCCTGGGCCAGTTCCAGTTGGGCGTTTTCGCGATCCACCAGGCTCAGGTCTTCACGTGCAAGCAGGCTCTGGTGCACGCGGATGGCGCGCTCGATTTCGCCGCGACGACGAAACAGGCTGCCCAGGGCAAAATGCAGTTCCGTCGTTTCCGGGTCGAGCTTGGCGACCTCGATGAAGGCATCGATCGCCCGGTCCGGTTCCTCGTTCAGCAGGAAATTCAGACCCTTGAAATAGGAATCCGGCAGGTTGCGGGTCTCGGAGAGCATCTGCCGGAAATCGAAACGCGCCGCCATCCAGCCCAGCCCGAACAGCACCGGTACGATGATCAGCCACCAGGGCTCGAAATCCACTGCGATCCCCGATGATTCAGAGCGGTGCCATCGGCACGACGGTTTCCGGAATGGCGGGCGCGGTCACCGACTGCGGATGCGCCAGGGCTTCCTGGGCGCGACCCAGTTCGCGTCGCAGACGGTTCAGTTCGCGACGGCGCCGCACCAGCGCGGTGGCGGCCACCAGCAGCCCGAAGACCACCCCCAGAACAAACGCGGCCAGCATCACCACGATGAGGGGAATCTGATGCAGCGCATAGCCGCCAAAGAAGCCGACATCCACCAGCGCCGTGTTTTTCAAAGCAAACAGCAGCACGATGATGAAGATCACCAGCCGCAGTATCCAGACCAGATAGCGCATGCGTCAAGCTCCCAGGTAGGCAATCCCGCCATTGTAAAGGGAAAAGAATGGCTCAGGCCCCCGAAAGGGGGCCTGAGCGACAGCGGCCGGAGGGTTCATCCGGTGACGCGACGCATCGGACCGGACCGCCCCCGCGCGGGGGCAGTCGGATCGGCCGCTGGTGCTGCGCGCCTGATGCAAGTACGGATCGGCCGCTGGTGGTACGAGCCTGATGCAGGTACGAATCAGCCGCTGATGGTACGCGCCCGATGCCAGTACGAATCAGCCGCTGATGGTACGCGCCTGATACAAGTCGGCGACGGTGGCGGGTTCGTCGGCATCGCCGCCATCGGGCCCCTGGTCCACGCGTTCGCGCAATTCCTTGCCGGGCTTGAAGTGCGGCACCAGCTTGGCCGGCACGTGCACCCTTTCGCCCGATTTCGGATTGCGCCCCACGCGCGGTTGGCGGCGCGACAGCGAAAAGCTGCCGAATCCGCGGATTTCGATGCGCTGGCCCTGAGCCAGGGCTTCGGCCATCGCATCGAGCACCGTCTTGACGGACAGGTCCATGTCGCGGATCGCCAGCTGCGGGTGGCGCCCCGCCAGCATGGCAATGAGTTCGGACTTGGTCAGACCCGGCATCAGTCGTCGCGCTGCTGGTCGAGCTTGGCCTTCAGCAAGGCGCCCAGGTTGGTGGTGCCCGAGGAGGCGCTGGCTTCGGTCATGCGCTGGATGGTCTCGGCGGTCTCGGCGTTGTCACGCGCCTTGATCGACAGCTGGATCGAACGCGCCTTGCGGTCAAGATTGATGATCATGGCTTCAACCCGATCGCCCACATTCAGGACCGTGGTGGCGTCCTCGACCCGGCCCGCCGAGATTTCCGAGGCCCGCAGATACCCTTCGACATCCACGGACAGCGTCACGACGGCGCCCCTGGGTTCGACGGATTTCACGGTACCGGTCAGCACGGAGCCCTTGTCGTAGGTGGCCACAAAATTGTTGAACGGATCGCCCTCGAGCTGCTTGACACCCAGGGAGATGCGTTCCTTGTCCGTATCGATGCCCAGCACGATCGCATCGATCTCGTCGCCCTTCTTGAAGTTGCGCACGGCGTCCTCGCCCGTATCCGACCAGGAGATGTCGGACAGGTGCACCAGGCCGTCGATGCCACCGGGCAGGCCGACGAACACGCCGAAATCGGTGATGGACTTGATCGCGCCATGGACCTTGTCGCCGCGCTTGAAGTTGGCGGCAAAGTCTTCCCAGGGGTTCGGGCGACACTGCTTCATGCCCAGCGAGATGCGGCGACGGTCTTCGTCGATTTCCAGCACCATGACTTCGACCTCTTCGCCCAGGGTCACGACCTTGCGCGGATCGACGTTCTTGTTGGTCCAGTCCATTTCGGAGACGTGCACCAGGCCCTCGATACCGGCCTCGACCTCGACGAAGGCGCCGTAGTCGGTCAGGTTGGTGACCTTGCCGAACAGGCGGGTGCCCTGCGGGTAGCGCCGGCCCAGACCGATCCACGGGTCTTCGCCCAGCTGTTTGACGCCCAGCGAGACGCGTGATTTTTCCTGGTCGAACTTCAGCACCTTGGCCTCGATTTCCTGGCCGACGGACAGGACCTCGGAGGGATGGCGCACACGACGCCAGGCCATGTCGGTGATGTGCAGCAGGCCGTCGATGCCGCCCAGATCCACGAACGCACCATAATCGGTGATGTTCTTGACGATGCCCTTGACGATGGCACCCTCGCGCAGCGTTTCGAGCAGCTTTTCGCGCTCTTCGCCCATGCTGGCCTCGAGCACGGCACGACGCGACAGCACCACGTTGTTGCGCTTGCGATCCAGCTTGATGACCTTGAATTCCAGGGTCTTGCCCTCGTACGGGGTGGTGTCCTTCACGGGGCGCAGGTCGACCAGCGAACCCGGCAGGAAGGCGCGGATCGCGTTGGTCATGACGGTCAGGCCGCCCTTGACCTTGCCGGTGATGGTGCCGTTGACCAGTTCGCCGGATTCCAGCGCCTGTTCGAGCTGCAGCCAGGCCGACAGGCGCTTGGCGCGGTCGCGCGACAGGATGGTGTCACCATAGCCGTTTTCCAGTGAATCGATGGCAACGGACACGAAATCGCCGCTCTGCACTTCGAGCTCGCCCTGGTCATTCAGGAATTCTTCCAGGGGAATGTAGGCTTCGGATTTCAGCCCGGCATTGACCACGACAAAATTATGGTCGACGCGCACGACCTCGGCAGAGATGACCTCGCCGGTGCGCATGTTCTGATCCTTGATGCTGGCAGCAAACAGATCGGCAAAACTTTCGCCGCCCAGCGCGGCTTCGGTGGAAAGGGTGGACATGAACAATAACCCATAGGCCCCGAAGGGCCATCATGACACGCCAGGCACATGCCCGGCGGAGTGAACAAAATCCCGCCTGCCAGGACCGCAGGATGCGGTCAGCCCTGGCGGGCGAGCCCGCGTGCCGACCAGAGGTCGAGCACCTGACGGACGGTGTCATCGATCCCGGCATGGGACGAATCCACCGTCACGGCGTCTGCCGCCGCCACAAGCGGGGCAAGCGCCCGATCCCGATCCCGTGCATCACGGGCGCGAAGATCTTCCAAAAGGTCGCTTAGATTAGCAGAAATTCCTTTGTCCTTCAACTGCTTATGACGGCGCTGCGCGCGCACTGCGACATTCGCATCGAGGAAGATCTTCAGGGTGGCATCCGGAAAGACGACTGTGCCCATGTCGCGGCCATCGGCCACCAGGCCGGGAGCACGCCGGAAATCGCGCTGGCGCGCCAGCAAGGCGCTGCGCACGGCCGGCCAGGCGGCCACGCGCGATGCCAGGTTGCCGATGCATTCCTGCCGGATCAGGCGGGTCACATCCTCGCCATCCATGCGGATGGAGCCCCCCTTGAAACACACATCCAGTGCGCGCGCCAGCGCGGCCGCCTGATCTTCGCTCGAGCCATCGCCGCCGGCCCGCTGCACGGCGAGCGCGGTCAGACGATAGAGCGCACCGCTGTCGAGCACGTGCCAGCCGAGGGCGCTTGCCACACGCTGGGCGATCGTGCCCTTGCCGGAAGCGGTGGGCCCGTCGATGGTGATCACGGGCACACCGGCATCCGCGCCAGACCCGGGACACGGCTTTGCCTCGCGTGCCTGTGCGGCTGGGGTCGGTCTGGAAAATTGCGTGGGCAGCCCCGACGCGGCGGCCGGCGCCGACTCGTCCGGGCGCGTCGCTGCCGGATGCGCCGGATGATTCGGGTGTTGCTCGTCCGTGCCGTGAATGGCGCTTGCACGTTGCGCTGCAGTCATGCTCGGTCGCTCCTTTGATTGCCGTGTGACAGGCCGGCTCAGGCCCGCAGCAGCCTCTGGAAATCCTGAAAATAGCCTGGATAGGTCTTGCTGACACAGCCGGGATCCAGAATGGTCACCGGCACCGGTCCGAAGGCAGCCAGGGAAAAGCACATGGCCATGCGATGATCATCATAGGTGCGGACTTCCGCGGTGCGCCAGTCGGCGGGCCGCAACGGGTGCACGGTCAGGCTGTCCGCATCCGACTGCACCCGGGCTCCCAGACGACCCAGTTCGGCGTGCATGGCGGCAATCCGGTCGGTTTCCTTGACCCGCCAGCTGGCAATGTTGCGCAGCCGGCAGGGGCCATCGGCATACAGCGCGAGCACGGCAGCGGTCATGGCGGCATCCGGAATCAGGTTGAAATCGCGGTCGAAGGCGCGCAGGCGCTCACCGTGAGCCACCGACACCCCCTGGACGACCAGCGCCCGGGGCTCGCGGCGCACCTGCGCACCCAGGGCCTGGACCACATCGGCAAAGGCCAGATCCCCCTGGATGCTGTGCTCGCCCACGCCCTCGATGCGGATCGGGCCGCTGGCAATGGCACCCAGACCCAGGAAATAGGACGCGGACGAAGCATCGCCTTCGACCGGGAAGCGGCCCGGGCTGCGGTAGCGGGCATCGGCGGCGATCGTGAAACGCTCCCAGCCCTGGCGCAGCACCTGCACGCCAAAGCGCTCCATCAGCTTGAGCGTGATCACGATATAGGGCCGGGAAATCAACGGCCCGTCGAGTTCAATGACGATGTCCCGGCCCGTGCGCGCGGCTGCGATGGGCGCGGCCATCAGCAAAGCCGTCAGGAACTGGCTGGATACGGAACCGCGTACGCGTACCGGCCGTGCCCCGTCCAGCCGGGCGTGCCCGATGCGCAGCGGCGGATAGCCCGCCTGCCCTTCCCAGCCGATCTGGCAGCCCAGGCCCTGCAGGGCATCGACCAGATCGCCGATGGGGCGCTCGTGCATGCGCGGCACGCCCGCGAGCCGATAATCCCCGCCCATCACCGCCAGCACGGCGGTCAGGGGACGGAAGGCGGAACCCGCATTGCCCAGAAAAAGGTCGGCCCGAGCCTGCGGCCAGACGGCAGCCCCGGTCAGGCGCACCTGGCCGGGCTCGTCCTGATCCAGCACCAGCCCCAAGGCACGCAGCGCGGCGATCATGACGCGGGTATCGTCGGAATCCAGCACGCCGTGCAGCTCCGTCGTGCCCTCGGCCAGGGCAGCCAGCAGCAAGGCCCGGTTGGAAATGCTTTTCGAGCCCGGCAGGACCACGGTGCCGCGCGCCAGCGAAGCAGGCGCCAGACGCAGAGAGGAAGGAAGATCAATCATGTCGGTCAGCGATTCTCATGCGGTGATGCGGCCCGCACCGGGGCGCGGGCTCATGGCACCTGGCTGCGGCCACTCCAGAAGCGGCGCGCCATGGCAGCCTGCTCGAGCAGCACTTCCAGCGCGGCAGGATCCGGATCGCCCTCCAGAGTGGTGCGCAGCGTCTGCAGCATCTGGCCGAATGCGTCCAGTTCCTGCAGTACGGCGGCGCGGTTGGACAGGAAGATATCACGCCAGACTTCCGGGGAACCGGCCGCGATGCGGGTGAAGTCGCGAAATCCGGTACCGGCCAGATTCAGGCGCACGTCGGCATCGTCTGCATGGATGATGCCGGCCATGTACGCCGCCGCCAGAAAATGGGGTACATGGCTGACAGCGGCCAGCGCGCGGTCATGCGCGGCCGGGTCCATCAGCAGGACGCGTGCGCCACAGGCCTCCCAGATCCGGATCAGGCGATGCTGCACGGCGCCCGGTGTGTCTTCAAAGGGTGTGAGCACGACCTTGCGACCGTGATAAAGCAAGGGATCGGCGGCTTCGGGCCCGGTCATTTCCGATCCGGCAATGGGATGCCCGGGAATGAATTGCCCGCACCGCTCCCCCAGAATGTCCTGCGCCATGCGCGCCACGTCGGATTTGGTACTGCCGGCATCCGTGAGGAGCGTGCCGGAGCGCAGCAGCGGCGCCAGCGTCTGCAGCGCCTGTGCCATGGCGCCCACGGGCGTGGCCAGAAAGATCAGGTCGGCCCGGGCGGCGGCCTGGACCAGATCCACGCTCTCGTCGATCAGGCCCAGATCACGGGCGCGCTGCAACGAGGCCGGGTTGCGACCCACGCCCAGCACCCGCCCGACCTGCCCCACGCGGCGCAGGGCCGCTGCAAACGAGCCGCCGATGAGCCCCGTGCCGACCACGGCCAGCACCGGTACCAGGGGGTCGGGTACGGCGCTCATGGGGCCGGTTCCGGGCTGCGGACGAATGCCAGGTTCAGGGTCATGGAGTGCGCTCATTGGCGGGGATAGGACCCCAGCACCTTGAAGAAAGCCACCTGCTGGCGCAATTCGGCCAGGGCCAGGCTGACGGCCACGTCATCCCGATGGCCCAGCAGGTCGACATAAAAATAGTATTCCCACTGCCCCGTGCGCGCCGGGCGCGATTCCAGGCGCGTCATGGACACACCGTGCTGCGACAGGGGTGCCAGCATGTCGTAGACGGCGCCCGCACGATTCGGGACCGCCAGCACCAGGCTGGTCTTGTCGCGGCCCGTGGGGCCGGCATCGTGATGGCCAATGGCCACGAAGCGGGTCTGATTCTGAGGATCGTCCTGGATGCCGCTGGCCACGGAGCTGAGCCCCCAGGCCGCCGCGGCGGCGTCGCCCGCAATCGCCGCGCAGGTGCTGTCCTCGGAGGCCACGCGGGCCGCCTGTGCGTTGCTGGCCACCGGCAGCCGTTCCAGCCCCGGGTGGTTGCGGCTGAGCCACGCCTGACACTGGGCCAGTGCCTGCGGATGCGCCAGGACCTTGGTGACCCCTTCCAGGCCGCCGGTGAGCGTCAGCAGATTGTGATGAATGCGGATCGTGCGCTCGCCCAACACCTTCAGGGGCGAGCTGAGCAGGAGATCCAGGCTGCGGTTGACCGCACCCTCGGACGAATTTTCCACTGGCACCATGCCCACATCGGCCTGGCCAACCTCGACGGCACGGAAGACCTCGTCGAAGGACTCACAGCGCAGACAGGTGATGGCGTGGCCGAAATGTTCAAACGCCGCCTGCTCGGAAAACGACCCCTGCGGCCCCAGAAACGCCACCGTCAGGACGCTCTCGAGCCCACGGCAGGTGGAGATGATCTGGCTCCAGATGGCGGCAACGGCCGATTCCGGCACCGGCCCGGGGTTGATTTCCTGCAGGCGGCGAATGACGAGTGCCTCGCGCTCGGGTTTGAGCACGGGCCCGCCGGCGTCGAAGGCTTTCTTGATGTCGCCCACTTCCAGCGCCGCACGTGCACGCTGATTGAGCAAGTCCAGAATCTGCTCGTCGAGCGCATCGATGCGGGTGCGCAAGGGTTCCAGGCGGGCGCTCAGATTTTCAGCCATGGCGCGCCTCGAAATCCCGCAGGAAGGCAATCAGGGCCTGCACGCCTTCGAAGGGCATGGCATTGTAGAGCGACGCGCGCATGCCGCCCACCGACTTGTGACCCTTCAGCGCCAGCAGCCCGGCCGCCTCGGATTCCGCCAGGAAGGCAGCATTCAGGGATTCGTCGCGCAGCACGAAGGGCACATTCATGCGCGAGCGGCACGCGGGCCGGATGCGATTCTCGTAGAAAGCCGAGCCGTCCAGATAATCGTACAGGGCGCGGGATTTGCGGGTGCTGGCAGCATCCATGGCCGCCACGCCGCCCTGGCGCAGCAGCCACTTGAACACCAGCCCCGCCATATAGAGGGCGTAGGTGGGCGGCGTGTTGAACATCGACTGGGCCCCCGCCACATTGGCATAGTCGAATACCGAAGGGCAATCGGGTCGGGCATGGCCCACCAGGTCCCGGTGCACGAACACCAGCGTGACCCCCGCAGGCCCGGCGTTCTTCTGGGCGCCCGCATAGGCCAGCCCCAGCCGGGAAAAATCGATGGGCCGCGAGAGGATATTGGACGACATGTCGGCCACCACCGGTACATCCGGCGCTCCCAGCGCCGCCAGGTCCGGCAGCACGGCCTGCTCCACCCCGCCAATGGTTTCATTCATGCACAGGTGCAGGTAGGCCGAGTCGGGGCGCACCTGCCATTGCGTGACATCGGGCAGCCAGCACCACGGCCCGTAAGAACGACCCGTCTGCGCGGGGGTGGAGGTCTCGTCGAGCACGGAATCCGCCGTGGCAGCGACACGGACGTCACCGAAGCGTTGCGCCTCGGTCCAGGATTTGCGCGCCCAGTGGCCGCTGAGCACATAGTCGGCCCGCCCGCGGCCGTCACGCCCGATGAGGTTCAGGGGCACGATGGCATTCTGGGCCGACGCTCCACCCTGCATGAACAGGACATGGAAGTCATCGGGCACGGACAGCAGCGTGCGCAGATCGGCTTCGGCTTCGTCGCGAATGCGGGTGAAGTGCTTGCCGCGGTGGCTCATTTCCATGACCGAGGTGCCGCTGCCCTGCCAGTCGGCCATTTCGGCCGCCGCCTGCTGCAGCACTTCGAGCGGCAGGGTCGAAGGCCCCGCGGCAAAATTCCAGGGACGATTCATCAGTTTCCTTCGCGTTTTCGAGTCAATTCCTTCACGCTCGCGCATCAATTCCTGCACGCTTGCGCGTCAATTCCCGCACGCTTGCACGTCAATTCCCGCACGCTTGCACGTCAGTTCCTGCACATTTCCGCGTCAGTTCCTGCACATTTCCGCGTCAGTTCCTGCGCACTTCCAGGTGAAAAACCCGGCCGCTCAACCCGGTTCGTCTGCGGCATCGTCCTGTGTGGGTCCGAATCCGGGGGGTGCTGCTTCATCGCCCTGGCTGCCAGTTTCGTCCCGGCCGCCCGCTGCGTGAGCGCCCTGGCCATCATCACCGGGGTTGCCGTCGCTACCGCCATTGCCGTTGTCGTTGCCATTGTCGTCACCGTCGCCACCACCGTCACCGTCGCCACCACCGTCACCGTCGCCACCACCGTTGCCGTTGCCGTTGTCGTCGCCGTTGTCACCTCCGTCGCCCGCGACGTCTTCGGCCTCGTCGGCGTCGCTCTCGACCACGCGGCGCACCCCGGACAGATGGCTGTCCTCGTCCACATTGATCAGGGTGACGCCCTGGGTGGCGCGGCCCATCTCGCGGATTTCGGACACGCGCGTGCGTACCAGCACGCCGCTGGTGGTGATCAGCATGATCTCGTCCTCGGGCTGCACCAGCACGGCGCCCACGACCTTGCCGTTGCGCGCCGTGGTCTGGATGGCGATCATGCCCTTGGTGCCCCGCCCATGGCGCGTATATTCGACGATGGAGGTGCGCTTGCCATAGCCATTTTCCGTGGCCGTCAGCACGCTCTGGGATTCGTCCTCGGCCACCAGCAGGGCGATCACCGACTGGCCTTCTTCCAGGAACATGCCGCGCACGCCACGCGCCGTGCGGCCCATCGGGCGCACATCGTTTTCATCGAAGCGCACCGCCTTGCCGGCATCTGAAAACAGCATGACATCGTGCTTGCCATCCGTCAGTTCAGCCCCGATCAGATAATCGCCCTCGTCCAGGCCCACCGCAATAATGCCGGCCTTGCGCGGGTTGGAAAAATCGGACAGCGGGGTTTTCTTCACCGTGCCACGCGATGTGGCCATGAACACGTACTGGTCCTCGCTGAAGGCCTTGATGGCCAGCACCACCGTGATGGTTTCGTCATCGACCAGCGGGAACATGTTGACGATCGGCCGGCCGCGCGAATTGCGCGAACCCTGCGGGACTTCCCAGACCTTCAGCCAGTACACCCGGCCCCGATCGGAAAAGCACAGCAGGTAATCATGCGTATTGGCAATGAAGAGCTGGTCGATCCAGTCGTCTTCCTTCATGGTGGTGGCCTGCTTGCCGCGCCCGCCGCGCTTCTGTGCGCGGTATTCGGACAGGGGCTGGCTCTTGATGTAACCGCCGCGCGACAGGGTCACCACCATGTCCATGGGAGTGATCAGATCCTCGGTTTCCAGCTCGGTGGCGTTGTATTCGATCTGGGCGCGGCGCTGGTCATTCGTGGCAATGGAAAAGTCTGCCCGGATGGCCTGCAGTTCGTCGGCAATGATCGTCGTGATGCGTTCGGGGCGCGCCAGGATGTCGAGCAGGTCGGCGATGGTGTCCATGACGCTGCGGTATTCGCCGACGATCTTGTCCTGCTCCAGCCCGGTCAGGCGCTGCAGGCGCATGTTGAGGATTTCCTGGGCCTGGGTCTCGGACAGGCGGTACAGGCCGTCGGCCTGCAGACCGAACTGCGGCTCGAGCCCGTCGGGGCGATAGGCCGTGCGCCCGCCCGAAGCCACGTTCTGGTCGGCACGCACCAGCATGTCGCGCACCAGCGAAGAATCCCAGCTGCGATCCATCAGGCCCTGGCGCGCCACCGGTGGTGTGGGAGCCGCCTTGATGATGGCGATGAAATCATCGATATTGGCCAGAGCCACCGCCAGGCCTTCCAGCACGTGGCCGCGTTCGCGCGCCTTGCGCAGCTGGAAGATCGTGCGCCGCGTGACGACCTCGCGCCGGTGGCGCAGGAAGTGGTTCACCATCTGCTTCAGGTTCAGCAGGCGCGGCTGGCCATCGACCAGCGCCACCATGTTCATGCCGAAGGTTTCCTGCAACTGGGTGTTCTTGTACAGATTGTTCAGCACGACCTCGGGGACCTCGCCGCGCTTGAGTTCGATGACCAGGCGCATGCCGTCCTTGTCGGACTCGTCGCGGATGTCGGAGATGCCTTCGATCTTCTTTTCGTTGACCAGATCGGCAATGCGCTCCTGCAGGGATTTCTTGTTCACCTGATAGGGAATGGCGTCCACGATGATGGCCTGACGGTGACCACGCTCCATGTCCTCGAAGTGGACCTTGGCGCGCATGATCACGCGCCCGCGCCCGGTGCGGTAGCCTTCGCGCACGCCGACCATCCCGTAGATGATGCCGCCGGTGGGGAAATCCGGCGCCGGAATGCGCTCCATCAGATCATCGACCGTGCAATCCGGGTTGCGCAGGCAATACAGGCAGCCTTCGACCACCTCGGACAGATTGTGCGGCGGGATGTTGGTGGCCATGCCCACCGCAATGCCGGCGCTGCCGTTGACCAGCAGATTCGGCAAGCGCGAGGGCAGCAGGAGCGGTTCCTGCTCGCTGCCATCGTAGTTGGGACCGAAATCGACGGTTTCCTGGTCGATGTCGGCCAGCAATTCATGGGCGATGCGCGACAGCCGGATTTCGGTATAGCGCATGGCCGCCGCATTGTCACCATCGACCGAGCCAAAGTTGCCCTGGCCATCGACCAGCATGTAGCGCAGGGAAAAATCCTGGGCCATGCGCACAATGGTGTCATAGACGGCCGAGTCGCCATGCGGGTGATATTTACCAATCACATCACCGACGATACGGGCAGACTTCTTGTAGGGGCGGTTCCAGTCGTTGTTCAATTCGTGCATGGCAAACAGCACGCGCCGGTGCACGGGCTTGAGCCCGTCGCGCACATCCGGCAGTGCGCGCCCCACGATCACGCTCATGGCGTAATCCAGATAACTGCGCCGCATTTCGTCTTCCAGCGAAATGGGCAACGTCTCTTTGGCAAAGGAGTCCATGGTGTATCCGAAACCTTCTGGCGTGAATCAAGACCGGCAATGGGGCCAATCGATCATTCTAACATTTGCGCCACGCCGGCATGGTCAGCCACGACACTCGTATGAGCAGGTGTCGCACCGTGTCATTGTTGTAAAAATCCAACAGCCAGCCGGTCCGATCGGGGGAAAATCGCCCAAGTGCGGCCGCAGCGGGGTTCGAGCTTAACCCGGCAGGGGAAAATGCCTTAAGATTTCGGCTAACACGCATGAAACCCAGCGCAATCCTGAGTTTTCAGACAGGACATTGTTATACTGGTTACGTTCTTTCGATATGCGGCGGGGGTTCGCTGCGGTCACTTTCAAGCATCATGCTCAAACGAGGAGAAACATGAACAAACCCTCCAAAATCGCTATTGGACTCGCCATTGCTGCCATGGCCGCCGTCGGTACCGCGTCGGCTCACGATAACTGGATCAATGTCGATGGTCACGTCTGGATGAACGGAACCGGCGAACTTTGCTGGCGTGATGCTTTCTGGACACCTGCCACGGCAGCCGTTGGCTGCGGCAAGCCAGTCGCCGAAGCACCGGTCGTGGCACCCACTGCCAGCAAGGTCGTCCTGAACGCCGATACCTTCTTCGACTTCGACAAGTCCACCCTGAAGCCCGAAGGCCGCCAGGTCCTGGATCAGGTCGCCCAGCAGGCCGACTCGATCAATCTGGAAACAGTCATCGCCACCGGCCACACCGACTCCATCGGTACGGAAGCCTACAACCAGAAGCTCTCCGAGCGTCGCGCCAATTCGGTCAAGCAGTACCTGATCAGCAAGGGCGTGCCGGCGGACCGCATCTACGCCGAAGGCAAGGGCGAACTGCAACCCATCGCCACGAACAAGACCCGCGAAGGCCGGGCTCAGAACCGTCGCGTGGAAATCGAGATCGTCGGTACCCGCAAGTAATCCTCGCTGGCCGCACGAAACCGCCGTGCCGCATGCACGGCGATACAATAGGGCTCCGCTCACGCGGAGCCCTGTTTGTTCTGGAGTCCATCTTTCATGCATGCCGCGAATGCCGATCAGGCCGAACTCGACAAATTTGGCGCACTGGCGTCTGGCTGGTGGGATCCCCAAGGCGACCTGAAAACCCTGCACGACATCAACCCGTTGCGCCTGGATTGGATCCGCCATCAGGCGGGAACCCTGGCCGGGCTGCGCGTGCTGGATGTGGGCTGCGGCGGCGGCATCCTGGTCGAAGCCATGGCCACCGAAGGCGCTCAGGTCACCGGCATCGACCTGTCTGCGCAGTCTTTGCAGATTGCGCGCCTGCACGGCCACGAATCGGGTGTCCAGGCAAGCTACGAATGCACCAGCGCGGAAGACTACGCCAGCCGGCACCCTGGCCAGTTCGACCTGGTCACGTGCATGGAAATGCTGGAACATGTGCCGGATCCCGCATCGGTGGTGCAGGCCTGTGCACGGCTGGTGCGCCCGGGCGGCCTGGTGTGTTTTTCCACCCTGAACCGCAACCCCAAGGCGTTTCTGCTGGCCATCGTGGCGGCTGAATACCTGCTGCGCATGCTGCCCCGCGGCACCCACAGCTACGAACAATTCATCACCCCCAGCGAACTGGCCGCGGCTGCGCGTGGCGCCGGCCTGACCGTCAGCGCTCTGTCGGGCATCCGCTACCAGCCCCTGACCCACCGCTACAGCCTGTCGCCCGATCCCGGCGTGAATTATCTGCTGGCTGCGCACCGCCCGGAATGACCACCATGGCCCATCTCATCCTGTTCGACTTCGACGGCACACTGGCCGATACCGCACCCGACCTGGCAGTCGCTGCCAATCTGCAGCGCGAATATCGAGGCCTGGCACCCTTGCCCTACGAATCGCTGCGCCCGTACGCCTCGCAGGGCGCGCGCGGCCTGCTGAAAGCCGCCCTGGGTCTGGATGCCCGGGCAGACGACTACGAGGCCGTGCGCCAGCAGTTCCTGCATGACTACGCCCGGATCATGCTGGTGCAGGCACGTCTGTTTCCCGGCATTGCCCAACTGCTCGATCTGCTGGCAAGCCAGGCCTTTGCCTGGGGAATCGTCACCAACAAAGCCGAAGCCCTGACCCTGCCGATGGTGCGCCACCTGAATCTGGCGGAGCGCTGCACGGTCACGGTGGGCGGCGATACCACCCCGCACATCAAGCCGCACCCGGCCCCGCTGCTGCACGCGGCCCACCAGGCCGGGGTTGCTCCCGCGCAGTGCATTTACATCGGTGACGACGAGCGCGACATCGAAGCGGGCAAATCGGCCGGGATGGCCACGGTCGCTGCCGCCTACGGCTATGGGTCGCCGGAGGACCCATCACGCTGGCAGGCAGACGCCGTCGCCCACACACCGGCCGACCTGTGGCCCATCATCGAACAATGGGCCGGCGCGAAAACAGGACGGCAATCCTGAACGAACATTGGCCAGTATTCCCCGAGCCGTGTCAGGCATCCGGCAATGCGGGGCACCGCACAACACCCATCAGCAGAAGGAATCCGATGAACTCCCCCACCCTGCGCATCGGCATCGCCGGTTACGGCAACCTGGGGCGTGGCGCCCTGGCGGCCATCGCCCGCCAACCCGACATGCACCTGGCGGCCGTCTTCACCCGTCGTGACCCGGTTTCGCTGCAATTGCCCGATCCGGCCATACCCACATGGCCCCTGGCCGATGCCGCCAATCACCGCGCCGACATCGATGTCATGATCCTGTGCGGCGGGTCCAAGGATGATCTGCCCGCGCAGGGCCCGGAACTGGCGCAATGGTTCACCACGGTCGACAGCTACGACACCCACGCCCGCATCCCGCACTACTTCCAGAGCGTGGATGCGGCAGCGCGTACCCATGGCAACCTGTCCATCATCGCCGTGGGCTGGGACCCGGGCCTGTTTTCCATCAACCGCCTGATGGGCGAGGCGATCCTGCCCGAAGGCGCCACCTACACCTTCTGGGGCAAGGGACTGAGCCAGGGGCATTCCGACGCCATCCGCCGGGTGCCGGGCGTGCAGGCAGGGGTGCAATACACCCTGCCGGTGCCCCGGGCGATGGAACGCGTGCGCGCCGGCGAGCGCCCGGAACTGACGACTCGTGAAAAGCACACGCGCGAATGCTACGTGGTGCTGGAACCAGGGGCGGACGCAGCCCAGGTTGAACAGGCCATCGTCACCATGCCCGATTATTTTGCAGACTACGATACGCAGGTACATTTCATTTCCCGCGATACCCTGGCGCGCGAACACGCCGGCATGCCGCATGGCGGCTTCGTGATTCGCAGTGGCCAGACGGGCCACAGCGAGAACCAGGTCATGGAATTTTCCCTGAGGCTCGACAGCAACCCGGCCTTCACATCCAGCGTGCTGGTTGCGTACGCACGGGCCGCCTGGCGGATGAAGCAGGCCGGCCAGACGGGTGTGCACACGGTGTTCGACGTGCCCCCGGGTCTGCTGTCGCCAAAATCACCCGAGGCCCTGCGTCAGGCGCTGCTCTGAAGCAGGCAGCCGGCAATGCATGGCAATGCCCCCGCGCAACCCTGCACCGCCCGGCACCGTGTCGGGTGGCAACCCGGCAGCGCAGGTCCGCGTCGGATCATGGGCAGCCAGGCAGCCGGCGGCGCGGGTCCGGATCAGATCATGGGCAGCCAGTCGGGGCGCGGGCCACGGGGAAACGCCTTGTCCAGGCGAGCCAGATCCGTGGCACTGAGCGCCAGGGCTGCCGCACCCGCATTGGCGCGGGCGTGATCGGGCCAGGACGCCTTGGGGATCGCGAACAGGCCGTCTTCACGCGTCAGGAAGGCCAACGCCACCTGACGCGCTGTGGCGTCGTGCACCCGGGCAATCTCACCCAGCACCCGGCCGCCAGCCGAATCGGGGTCGGGAAAATCACCGTGACCAAACGGACTATAGGCCACCACCGCCACCTGATGTGCCTGGCACCAGGGAATGACTGCATGCTCGATGGCACGTTCACCCAGGTGATACAGCACTTGGTTGCAGGCCAGCTTGCCCGGCCCCAGAATCGACCAGGCCTCCTTCAGATCGTCGACATCGAAATTGCTGACGCCATAGGCACGGATCTTTCCGGCCGCCAGCAGATCCTCGAAGGCGCGGAAGGTTTCCTCGAGCGGCACGGAGCCGCGCCAGTGCAGCAGGTAGGCATCCAGATGATCCGTGCCCAGGGCGCGCAAGGAGCGTTCACAGGCCTGGATCGTGGCGTGGTGCGAAGCGTTCGACGGCAGCACCTTGGACACCAGAAACACCTCTTCACGGCGCCCGTGAATGGCTTCGCCGACGACTGATTCAGCGGCGCCCGAACCGTACATCTCGGCCGTGTCGATATGACGCATGCCCAGGTCAAGGCCACACTGCAGGGTCGCAATCGCCTGGGGGCGACTGACTTCGTCCATATGCCAACTGCCCTGCCCCAGAACGGCAACCTGGCGCCCTGTGGCACCAAACGTGCGTGTCTTCATGTGCAATCATGTCCTCCAGAAACTCGATGCTTCAGTGTGCCACTTCATGTCCTGCGTGCCGATGCAGCGGACCCGAGCCATCCTGTCAAGTGACAGATCCTGCTTGCCACTTGCCCCCTGCGCACACTACCATGCCAGCAGGAACTCCACAGGCGAGGTCTTCTTGACACAGGCGTTCAAGCGCAGGGATTTTCTGAAACTGGCCGCCGCTGCAGTCGCGCCTGGCACGCTGCCCGCCGGATGGGCAGCCGATCCCATGGCCCGGATCGAAGGCAAAGCCGTGTTTTACACCACGCTGCCCTCCGCGCAGTCCATTCTGAAGGCTTTCCACAAAGCCAGTGGCATCCAGGGGGTGTCCCGACGAATTCCCGATCCGGGCTTTCTGACGACCCTGCTGGCCCAGGCCACGGCAGGCGAACTCACCGCCGATGTATTGCAAGCGCCGCTACCCATGCTGAATCAATTGAAGGACGAGGGCATCCTGGCACCCTACCAGTCACCTTCGACCCGGGGCTATCCGAACTGGGCAATGCGCGATGACACGATTACGCTGTTCGCAGTCGACTGCGTCTCGTACCTGTACAACCCCCACCACCTGCAGGCAGCCCAGGCCCCGAACACCTGGCAGGATCTCGTCGACCCGCAATGGAAGGGCCGAATCGTCATGGCCAACCCGGCCAGCCATGCGGCGACCATCACGTGGTTGGTCGCACTGAAGGACCAGATCTTTCACTCCGGCGATGCGTGGCATCGATTCCTGAAGGCACTGGCAGCCAACCAACCCCAGCTCGTGGATACGTTCGAAGCGACACTGGCTCCCATCGAAAGCGGGGAAAAACGCATTGCGATCGCCTCAACCAGCCTGATCGTCACGCATGCCCCTGCAGCTTTGGCCTGGGCGCCACGAGCAGGACCGCTGCTGGGCACCGCACTGGCCATCGCCGTGGCCGCGATGGCGCCACACCCGGCAGCTGCCCGGGCGTTCATGGATTACTGGCTGAGCGACCGCGCCATGGGCCTGTTTGCTCATGACACCGGCAACTATGTACTCGCACCGGGTGTCAGCCCTGCGATCGACGGCTTCGGCCAGGTGCAAGCCAGGGTAGTACGCGATCTTTCGGACGACGAGCGCCAGCACTGGGGGCAGGAATTCAGCCAGATTTTCGGCACGCATTGAGCCGCTGCGCCGCCGCTGGCCCATTGCAGCCTGCCCCGGACATCGGATTTGACGTGCAGCGGGCCAGCCAGACCCGGATCGGTGTACCGTAACGAAATAGCCACGCTCCGGAGTCACTCATGCGCCATTCCGCCACCGCTTCAGACAATCCTGCCATCCCCCTTGCCACTGCCCGGAACGATCCTGCCATACCCCACACCGCGCAAAACCTGGTGCAGTTCTGGCGTGATGCCGGCCCGGAGCGCTGGTTCAAGAAAAACGCATCCTTCGATGCCGCCTTCCGCGGCCGATTCTACGACGCCCACTATGCGGCTGCCCGCCGCGAGCTGGAACACTGGCTGCAGCAGCCGACCTCGGCGCTGGCGCTGATCCTGCTGCTGGATCAGTTTCCACGCAACGCATTCCGTGATACCGGCCACATGTTTGCCACCGATGGCCTGGCTCTGGCCTACGCACGCCGTAGTCTGGGCTTTCTGGAACAGATCGAGCCGGCTTTGCGCAACTTCATCTGCCTGCCCTTCATGCATGCCGAGGACCTGGCCGTGCAGGAAGAAGCCGTACGACTCTATGAACAGCATGTGCCCAAGTCACTGCACTGGGCGGTGGTGCACCGCGACATCATCGCGCGCTTCGGGCGCTTTCCGCACCGCAACGCGGCGCTCGGGCGCACGACCACGCCCGCCGAGCAGCAGTTCCTGGACGAAGGCGGATTCTCCGGGTAAGGACGTCGCTCGCTGAATTCCAGGGCCAACCCCGGGGCGTCAAGGGCCAACCCCGGGCGAAGCGCCAACCCGCGCCTGCGGACAGACATTTCGACGCGTACGCCCCCGCACAGCCTTGCCCAGCCAGGCCCCTCGACCAGGCCCCCTCGGATTCGGCGGCAGCCCTGGCCTTGGCAAGGCTTTCACTGGCTGGTGCACCCCGGCAAGGCTATCATGAAGGCCGTTTCAACTTTCATGCCAGGAGGCAGCCCCATGGATTCCCCGATGTACCCCAATCCCACACCGCAACTTGCCAAACGGCGCGGCGAACTGGCTCCGGATGCGCTGGCGGCGTTCAAGGCCTTCAGCAAGGCGGTCTTTGCGGCCGGAGCCCTGGATGAAAAGACCAAGCAGCTGATTGCGGTGGCCGTGGCACATGTCACTCAGTGCCCCTATTGCATCAAGGGCCACACGGCGGGCGCCTCGCGTGCCGGCGCAAGCGACGCCGAAATCATGGAAGCCATCTGGGTGGCAGCCGAGATGCGGGCGGGCGGCGCCTACGCCCATTCCGCACTGGCCCTGCAGACCCTGGAAGACCTGGAAGCCCGCAAGCACAAGTCTCCCCCCGCCAATCCGTAATGCCGTGCGCGCAAGGTCGCGCGCAAAAAATCCGCCTGCCTTGACGCGACAGGCGGATTTTTCCCTTTTCACTCCTGCAGCGCGACCATTGCCCTGACACGCTCGAGTCGCAGCAACGCACGAATCGCAGCAACGCACGAATCGCAACAACGCACGAGCCGCAGCAACGCACGAGTCGCAGCAGGAACGCTGCAAGCCACAAAGCTCACTCTATGGGGCTGCCCTTCAGAATCCGGGCCACGTCGGGGAAGCCGGCCAGCGCGGCAGCCGGCAGTTGTGCATCCGTGTCGGCGTAGGGGCGCACACTCGCGTCGGCCTCGCCCACCACGATGCGCCCCACCATGCCGGCCTGTTCGTGCGGGCGGCAGAAGTAATCGTAGACGCCCGGCACATCCAGGGTGATCGCAAAAGACTCCTTGGGCATCAGGAAACCTGAATCCCATGGTGCTGCCGCCGTCGGGATGCGCAGCGGCTTGCCGTTGGCCGGATGATACGCCGTCGTCGTATGGACATTGCCCGCCTCCCGGTTGATCCAGCGTACAGTCTGCCCCGGCCGGATCAGCAGGCCTCGTGGGCGAAACCAGACCCTGGACCCGCTCGGCGTACCGGACATGGCAATCTCGATCTCATCGGCCGCCCCGGCCCTGTGAATCAGCACTGCGGACAGCAGCAGGCCACCGCCTGCCGACAGCAAAAGCCGCCGACGGGGATCATGCACAAATGTTTTCATCAGTTGCTCCGTGGAAAGGCCTCGTGGCAAGACGCCGGACTGCCCGCGTCACCGAGCCGGAACGGCGGTTGAGAGTCGCCGCACCGCCAAGTCGACAGGCAGGAGCGGCCGTTGAGAGTCCGCCGGCCCGCCCGGGTCGACAGGCAGAAACGGCCGTTGAGAGTCGCCGCACCGCCCGGGTCGACAGGCAGGAGCGGCCGTTTCCGGCCGTCCACCGGATCGCCGTGCCACCGGGCCAGGACATCACTTGGCCACGCGGCTTTCCTGAGCTTTCGGCACATTCCACAGAACGATGTGGATGTGCGGTTCCTCTACTCCAGGGTGCCCCGCGTTGTACTGGATGTCCACGTGATCCACGTGGCTGTCGGGCACCTTGAGCGACGCCAGATTCATGTCGGGTTTCATCAGTGAGAGCGGAATCATGTAGGTGGTGGTGACGAGCTTGCCTTTATGGTCATATCCCAGGAAGGGCCCCTCGGGCAAGGTGGACGGATCCACGAACAGCTGACCCAGGCCAGGAATGAAATCCGGCAGCTTCACCAGGGAACTGACCGCCTTGTAAGGTGCGGCGGGCGGCGCTTGAAGCACCGAATGGCTGGCAGCCAGTGCCGTACCGGCTGACCCCAAGGACAGTGCCAGGGCGGCAGCTGCCGCCGTAAGAAAGGAACGTGTCATGACAATCTCCAGATGCAAGCAGCGGGTATCGCTGCTGTCGGGCATTGGATGCAGGACGGACGCACTCCGTTTCACGGCATCCCGGCACGCAGTGGAGCCACACGATGACGCGACGCGACAAGGGGCGAGCCTGACGCCACAGCCTGAAGGGACAGCACGGCGGGACAATACGACGGGCCAGGCTGATGCGACAGCCGACCGGACAGCAGGCGGGACAGGCTGACAGGACGGCCGACGGGACAGCACGGCGGCACGGCGTCAGAACCCTGCCGCCGCCGGCAGGCCTCGTGCTACGATCCCGGAAATCATTTCTGCAAAGGCCAGACCCATGAGTGACTCATCCGCGCCCGTTTCGACATCCCGGAATGAGGTGTTGCGCCCGGCCCGCAATCTGGCCACCGCCGTCTATGCGCTGCAGGTGGCGGGCTTTTTTCTGGGCGGCATCCCGACCCTGATCGCCATCATCATCAATTATCTGAAGCTGCCCGAGGTACGCGGCACCTGGGTGGAATCCCATTTCCGCTGGCAGATCCGGACCTTCTGGTATGGCCTGCTGTGGGGCATCGTCGGCACGATAACGCTGTTCGTCTATGTGGGCACCGTCATCCTGTTTGCCAACCTGGTCTGGGTCGTCTACCGGATCGTGCGCGGGTGGCTGCGCCTGAACGAAAACCGGCCCATGTACCAGGACTGAGCACACCGGGCCGGCAGCGCAGGCCTGGGTCGGCCGGAGCCCGTCTTCAGGCCTGTGCCGATTCGGATCAGTCTTCCGGACCGCGGGAAACCCACGAGGGTGGATCGCTGGCAGGAAACGAATCCTTGCCGGCCTGATCCAGCATTTCCTCGATGCGCCTGGCTTCTTCGGCCGTCTGCTCAACGGCTTGAGTTTCGCCCTTGGTGTCTTGTGCAGACTGACCGTTTTCAGGGTCCTGCCGTACCGGATCGGCCTGCTTGGTCACCGGGGTGGGCGCCTTGCCGGGTTCACGCGCGGATTGTGTCATGACTGGACCTCCTGTGAGTTCAAAAGCCCCTTTGAAAGACAATGGCTTTACCCATCCTTTATACCCTTGATCGACGCCCGCACCAAATGTGAGCTCAGCGGACGGACTGCGCGAGCATGGAGCAGGATCTCGCGGATCCACTGAGACCCGGAGGGACTCAGAGGCCCAAACAAAAGGCCGAACCCCATGTTTCAGAGGGTTCGGCCTGGTCTTCCAGATTTCCGTCGCTACCTGTCAGACAGGTAGCGCGGCATCATAGAACCTGGATCATGGTGGCTTGGGGGCCTTTTTGCCCCTGCTTCGCCACAAACGAGACACGCTGGTTTTCTTCGAGCGACTTGTGACCGTCACCCTGGATGTCGCTGTAATGTGCGAAAAGGTCCTTGCCGCCGGACTCGGGCATGATGAAGCCGAAGCCTTTTTCGTTGTTGAACCATTTCACAACGCCAATTTCTGTTTTCAATGTAGATCCTGATATTTATTCACGAGGGGAAAATTGCCCTCAGACGCACTATGGGCCAGCGCGCACCACAATACAAGTAATGTTTCCAAATGTTGCATCTTCGTTGCGATGCATCAAGGCACCCGGGCCCGCCAGTCATCCGTGGCGAATTTCTCACGGATCAGCCGTTCGGCGGCCGCCAGTTCCGCTGGCGCCAGCACATCGGCATGCAGGCCGTTGCGCCGGCGGAAGGTCTCGATCATGCAATCGATGATGGTTTCGCGCGGCAGCCCGGTCTGGCTGCGCAGCGGGTCCACCCGCTTGGCAGCTGATCGGGTGCCTTTGTCGGACAGTTTTTCGCGACCGATGCGCAGCACCTGCAGCATTTTGACCGCATCCATGTCGTAGGCCATGGTCACGTGGTGCAGCACGGCGCCGCGGCGATGCGCCTGGGCCGCACCGCCGATCTTCCCCCCTTCCGAGGTAAGATCATTCAGGGGCTGATACCAGGCCTTGATGCCCAGGCGGCCCAGGGCTTCCAGCGCAAAGGCGTCCATGTACGCGTAGGCCTCCTGAAAACTCATGCCGGCAATCAGCGACTTGGGCGCATAAATGGAATACGTGATGCTGTTGCCCGGTTCGATGAACATGGCGCCCCCGCCACTGATGCGGCGCACGACCTGGATGCCATGCGCGGCCGCGCCGGCGGCATCGACCTCGTTCCTCAGAGACTGGAATATCCCGATCACGACCGCCGGTGCGCCCCATTCCCAGACACGCAAGGTCGGGGGGCGCCGTCCTGCGGCGACTTCTTCGAGCAGCACCTGATCCAGCGCCATGTGCTCCAGGGGCATTTGCGGCTCTGCATGAATCAGTTGCCAGGCATGATCGGTCCAGTGACTGCGCTCGGCGGCCGGGTTCATGACAGGGCCCTGCGGATGACGACAGCGATGCCTTCGACCGTAATGCCATACATCATGACATCTGCATCGAGCACGGAACGCACCGCCGCCTCGATCTGGCTGTCGCTGGCATCGCGCGGCAGGCCGGTCAGTGCCGCGTTGATCTCCGTCAGCACTTCCGGTGGCTCAAGAAAGAAATCGCCCGACAGCTGCACCTGGCCCAGTCGGCCCTGCTCGACCTGCAAGTCCGCCACGAGCAGCTTGCCGCCTGGAATCTTGTATTCCGCATGGTACACAGAGGCCCTGTCCGACAAGGCTCGTTCCATCATGACACTGGCTCCTTTTTTTGCGTTCCGCATGCCATTATGAACGCATCCGGTGTGATGCAACCGGATCCCCCTGATGAGGGTCGGGATGTCGACCTCGCCAGCCTTTTGCCTCCGGAGCTTCCGTGTCATTCCGCCCGCTTCGGGACCAGACGGCCCGGCAGAGTTCCCGCACATCGGGAGAATGGCCTAAGCTGTACCGAACACCCGCCAGAAAACAGCTTTCAGTGGGAGCAAAATCATGCCAAAAAACATTCTGATCGTGGGGGCCAGCGGGCTGCTTGGCCAAGGGGTGCTGAAGGCCACCCTGCAGGACGCGTCCGTCGACCGCATTGTATTGCTGGTGCGCCGTCCCGTGGAAATCCGGGATCCGCGGGTGCAGATCCTGCAGGTCGAATCCTTCTCCGGCAATCGGCTGCGGGCACTGGACCTGAGCGGGCTCCATGCCTGTTTCCATTGCGCCGGGTCCCTGCCCGTGGGCATGGGCGCGCAGGCCTACCGCGAGGTCACGGTCGAACTCACGCTGCGGGTGGCGCGCGCCTACGCCGCCGTCAACCCCGAGGGCCGGCTGCTGTACATCTCGGGCAAGGGGGCCAACGCGCAAAGCCGCCTGATGCCACTCAAGGTGAAGGGCGAAGCCGAAGCCGCTCTGCAGGCGCTTGATATCGCCACCTGCTGCCTGCGCCCCGGCATCGTGCGTCCGGTGCAAGGCGAAATATCGCCACATCGCGTGCGCCGCGGGGTCTATCGCCTGGCGGACCCCCTGCTTGCACTGGGCTGCCTGCTCGCACCAAACCATTTCACGACCACCCGGGCCGTCGGTATGACACTGTTGCGGCTTGCGCGCACGACGCCGATGCCGGCGATCGTGGAAAACGCCCTGATCTCCGAGGCGCCTTCCGGTTCCCCGCCGGACGTCGGCTGATCAGGCCTCGACCTGCTTCAGCCGGGCCCTGATACCCTGCGGCAGCATGGATAATGGAACCTGCTTTTCACGCAGGCTTCGCCAAACCCCCTGTTGACCCTGTCCGGATACCCTGCACTGCTTCTTCTTGATGACTGACGCCAGCCGCACTGCAAGCCTCATTGAAGTCTCTGAGGACTCTCCGACGGAGCCCGCACCGATCGCCCACCGTGGCTGGATTCTGGTGGCGCTGATGCTGACCATGGCACTGGCGGCCATGGACATCGCCATCGTCGCCACCTCCGTCCCGCAGATCGTGGGCGATCTGGGCGGCTTCGCCCGGTTCAGCTGGCTGTTCTCCATCTACCTGCTGGCGCAGACCGTCATCATTCCCATCTATGGCAAGCTGGCCGATCTGTATGGCCGCAAACCGGTGCTGATCGGTGGCACCGCCCTGTTCCTGCTGGGTTCGGGCGCCTGCGCGCTGGCGTGGAGCATGACGGCACTGATCGTGTTTCGCGGGCTGCAGGGCCTGGGGGCCGGTTCCATCATGGCCACCGTGAACACCCTGGCCGGGGATCTGTATTCGGTACGCGAGCGTGCCAGAGTCCAGGGCTGGCTCACCAGCGTCTGGGGGGTGGCCGCCATCGCCGGACCGACACTGGGCGGTGCCCTGGTCGAATATGCCACCTGGCACTGGGTGTTCCTGATCAACCTGCCGATCGGCCTGGCGGCCATGGCCCTGATCGCACGCTACCTGCACGAGCAGGTCACGGTACGTCAGCATCAGGTCGACTACCTGGGTGCGTTGCTGATGATGCTGGCCGGTGCGGCCGCTGTGTTCGGCCTGCTGCAAGGCGGCAACGCCTGGGCCTGGGGCTCGCCAGCCAGCCTGCTGACCTTCGCCCTGGCGCTGATCCTGGGCGCCGCCACCATCGTGCGCGAACACTACGCCGCCGAGCCGATCATGCCGGGCTGGGTCTGGCGCCATCGCGTCTTGCTGGGATCGAACCTGGGGACTGTCGGCATGGGCCTGGTCATGATGGCCCCCAACACCTACCTGCCCGTGTTTGCCCAGTCCGTGCTGGGGCTGGGGCCGATTGCCGCGGGGCTGGTGCTGGCCAGCATGAGTCTGGGCTGGGTCACGGCGTCGACCGGGTCGGGGCACCTGTACCTGCGCATCGGCTTTCGCGACACGGCGCTGCTGGGGGGCGGCCTGATTCTGTGCGGTGTGCTGGGTTTCCTGGCAATGCCGCCGTCGCCGCCGGTCTGGCAGGTCGTGGCCGACCAGATCGTGCTGGGGGCGGGCTTCGGCCTTTTGTCCACCCCCCTGCTGGTGGGCGTGCAATCCATCGTGCCCTGGGAGCGACGCGGCGTGGCCACCGGCGCCAACATGTGGTCCCGCTATCTGGGACAAAGCCTGGGGGCCGCGATGGTGGGCGCACTGTTCAATGCGGCCATGCGCGAGCAGCTCGCGCAGGCACCCGCCGCGCTGGCCGGCACCCTGCCCGGTGTCGATGCAGTCATGGGGGCGCTGCTGGGGCCTCACCTGGACGCGGCCAGCCGCGACTATCTGCAATCGGCCTTCGACCTTGCCTCGCACCAGGTCTACCTGGGCATGGTCTGGGTGGCGCTATGGATCCTGCTGCTGGTGTGGCTGGTGCCACGCCATCCAGAGGGGCCGGCCTTCTGAGCCGGTCTTCCGCAAAGGGCTCAGAACGCCGCGCGCCCGTTCAACGGGTCGCCCAGTAGATCCCCAGCGCCACCACCACGGCCACGGCGGCCCACACCCAGATGCGGGTGCGGCCAGCCTTCATGCCGCTTGCGGGCGTGGTGGCACCCGCGGGGGCCGCGCCGGGTGGCGCCGGGTGGCGGCGCTCCAGTTCTTCGTCGAAGCATTTGAAGAAATTTTCCGCCATCGACTTGGCCACGCCGTCGATCAATCGCTGGCCGACCTGCGCGATCTTGCCGCCCACCGCGACGTTGACCCGGTAACCCAGTTCGCAGCCGCTGTCCAGCGGCGTCAGGGTGACCTGCGCAGTGCCCTTGCCAAAGCCGGCTGCGCCGCCATTGCCACTGAAATTCAGGGTGTAGCTTGCCGGCGCGACGATGTCGGTCAGTTCGATCGTGCTCTTGAAGCGCGCCGCCACCGGACCGACCTTGATCTGGCTGGACACGGCGTACGCATTTTCGCCGGTGGCCTCGAGGCTCTCGCAGCCCGGGATGCAGACCTTCAGCACGTCCGGATCGTTCAGTGCGTCCCAGGCCTGCTGCTGGGTGGTGGCCAGTTGACGCGAACCTTGCATGTCCATTGTTTGTCTCCCTTGGGGATCATTGCGGACTTGTGCGCAGCAGCGCAGCGATGGCGCCGGCCAGCTGCTGCAACCGTGTCACATTGTGCACGGCCAGCAACCCATCGGCGTATTGATGCAACACGGCCGCACCGCACGCACTGGGCTCGTAGCCCTCGAAGCGCAGCAGCGGATTGAGCCACAGCAGGCTGCGCACGCGACGCTTGAGCCAGGCCAGTTCGCGCGCCAGGGCCGCAGGCTCGCCCGTGTCCAGGCCATCGCTGACGATCAGGACCAGGGTGCGCCGCCCGACCAGGCGACGGGCATGATCGCGGCGCAGGCTGATCAGGCAATCTCCCAGACGCGTGCCGCCGGCGAAATCCCGGATCAGGGTGCCCGCCTGCTGCAGCATGGCGTCGGTGTCCCCCAGGCGAAAGGCGCCACTCAGGTCGGTGAGCGCCGTGCCAAAGGCGAACACATCACGGTGGATCGGTACACGCCGCCCGCCGATTTGCACCCGGGCGGTGGCACTATGCAGAAACGCCAGCAGGGTGCGGGCGTAGCGCTCCATCGAGCCCGACACGTCCACCAGCAGCAGCAAGGGCAGAGGCTGCAGGCGGTGCTGCCAATGATGCAGCACCTGCACATCGCCACCGCTGCGGGCTGCTGCATGCAGGGTGCGCCCCCAGTGCAGGCGCGCGCCACGCAGCCCCGCAGCCGGGCGGCGACCCGGCAATGCCGGCAGCGGCAGAGGAATGTCGCGCACCAGGCGCTCCACCAAGGCATATTCGCTGGCGGTCAGCTGATTGAAATCGGCCGTTTTCAAGCGCACCAACTCGCTGGCCGTCATGGCGGCATCCTGGTCCACCGGCGAGACGCGCGCCCCGCCGCCAGGGGTGGACGCATGCGGTGCCAGCGCCTGGCGCACCCGCGGGCGCTCACGCGGGGGCACCACCCCGGCCTCGGTGGCGGGCACCATGCGCGCCAGCAACTGATGGGCCAGATCCGGATCCCGGAAAAAGGCGCCGAACAGTTCACGGAATACGGCACGATCCTGTTCCCGGCTGATGAATACGGCCTCGAGGGCTGCGCCGACGTCGGCCTTGTGGGCGACACCCACGCAATGCAGTGCGGACTGGGCAAGCGCAATGCGCGCGGCATCCACGGGCACGCCGGCGCGGCGCAGTGCGCGCCCGAAGGCTGCCAGGTTGTCGCCCAGCTTGCCGCTACGGGCATCCCCCAGCAGGGGGATCGCCGCCTCTGACCCGGCCTTCATGCGGCCGCCTGCTGCGCCCATGCCAGCGTCAGGCACCGGATCGCAGGGTGAGCCCGGGACACTGGCTTCATGCGGCCACCTGTTTTGCCCGTTCCAGCGCCTCGGCGGCCAGGGCATGATCCAGCGCGACCACGTCATCGCGCTGCTTGAACAGAATGCCGGCCGTATCGACGACGACTTCCGGATCCAGGTTCAGGGTGTCGAGCGCCACCAGGGCACGCGCCCATTCCACCGTTTCCGCCACGCCCGGCACCCGCTGGAAGTGACCGTCGTACGGGGCACTGCGCAATTGCTGTACGAAGGCCGCCACCAGCGCGGTCAGCGCCTGCGGGGCCTGCGGCACCAGCGCCCGCACGATGGTCAGTTCGCGTTCGCGTTCGGGGTGGTCCAGCCAGTGATACAGGCAGCGACGCTTGACGGCATCGTTGAGTTCCCGCGTACGATTGCTGGTGAGCAAGGTGACGGGCGGCACCGTGGCCCGCAGCGTGCCCAGCTCCGGGATACTGACCTGATATTCCCCCAGATACTCCAGCAGAAAGGCCTCGAAGGGTTCGTCGGCGCGATCGACCTCGTCGATCAGCAGCACCGCGCCCGGGGCCGGGGCCTCGAGCGCCTGCAGCAGGGGACGGCGCACCAGATAGCGGGGCTGGTAGAGCTGCTGTTCCAGTTCGCTGGCCGGGGCCCGGCCTTCGGCCGCGTGCAGATGCAGCAATTGCGCCGGGTAGTTCCATTCGTACAGGGCTTCGCGCTGTTCCATGCCGTCGAAACACTGCAGGCGCAGCAGTTCGCGCCCCAGCACGCGCGCCAGCGCCCCGGCCAGCGAGGACTTGCCCACGCCCGGCTCGCCCTCGAGCAGCAGGGGCCGCTGCAGCTTCAGGGCCAGGAACACGGCCGTGGCCAGGCGCCGGTCGGGAAAATAGGCCTGCGCCTGCAGTGCGGCCACCAGCCCGTCGATCGAATCCCCGGCGCAAGCGCCGCCAGACGCCGTCGCAGCAGGCGCCTGCAAGGCACCGGCCTGCCTGACCGAAGCTTCGGCGTCACCCGTCGGGGATGCGTTCGGGGCGCAAGAAGCCTGATCCGACGCGACCCCGCCCGTCGAGGCAGGGTCCGGGTGTCGAAGCCGGGTCATGGATCGCGTCAGCCCAGCGCCGCGGCGACGGCACGCTGGCACATCACGCCGACCAGGTGGGCCCGGTAAGGGCTGCTGCCATGCAGATCGGCCGACATATCGGCCGGATCCGTGGGCACGCCCACCACCGCATCCGGCGTGAAGCTGCCCGTCAGCGCGGCTTCCATGGCCTGATGGCGAAACACGCCGTTGCCGCCGCCCGTGACGGCCACCCGCACGCCGGCATCGAACTGCGCCACGAACACGCCAATCAGGGCAAAGCGCGACGCTGGCTGGGGGAACTTCATGTAGGCCGCACGCTTGGGCACAGGAAAACGCACGGCCGTGATCAGCTCGCCATCCTGCAGCGCCGTGGCAAACAGGCCCTGAAAGAAGTCGTCGGCCGCGATGCTGCGACTGCTGGTCTGCACCGTGGCACCCAGCGCCAGCAGGGCCGCGGGGTAGTCTGCAGCCGGATCGTTGTTGGCGACCGAGCCGCCCAGGGTGCCCATGGCGCGCACCTGCCGGTCGCCAATGCCACCGGCCAGCTGCGCCAGCGCCGGAATGGCCGCCAGGACACCCGGATCATGGGCCACCGCCGCATGGCAGGTCATGGCGCCGATCGTGATGACGCCGGGTTCCGTGCGAATGCCGGCCAGTTCCCGGACGGCTCGCAGGTCGACCAGCCGTTCGGGTGCCGCCAGGCGCAGTTTCATGGACCCCAGCAGGGTCTGGCCACCCGCCAGCGCCTGGCCGCCGGCCTGAATCAGTTGCAGGGCTTCGGCCTGGTTCGTGGGCCGCTCATAGGTAAATGCATACATGGGTTGGTCTCCTGATGGCGTCATTGAGCGGCCTGGATCGCCTGCCACACCCGGTGGGGCGTTGCCGGCATGTCGAGTTCCGTCACGCCCAGCGGCTGCAGGGCATCGAGCACGGCGTTGATCACGGCGGGCGGCGAGCCGATCGTGCCGGCCTCGCCGCAGCCCTTGCTGCCGAGCGGATTGTGCGTGCAAGGCGTGCACACCGTGCCCAGCCGGAATTCCGGGAAGTCCGCCGCACGCGGCATGGCGTAATCCATGAAGCTGCCCGTCAGCAACTGGCCACTGTCGACATCGTAGACACAGTTTTCCAGCAGGGCCTGGCCGATGCCCTGCATGACGCCCCCCTGGACCTGACCCTCGACGATCATGGGGTTGACGATCACGCCGAAGTCATCGACCGCCGTGAAACGATCCACTCGCACGACCCCGGTGGCCGGGTCGACCTCGACCTCGCAGATGTGCGTGCCTGCGGGGTAGGTGAAGTTGCTGGGATCGTAATACGCGGTTTCCTCGAGCCCCGGTTCCAGCTTGTCGAGCGGGTAGTTGTGCGGCACATAGGCCGCCAGTGCCACCTCGCCAAAGGAGACCTTCTTGTCGGTGCCGCGCACGCTGAAGGTGCCGTCTGAAAATTCGATGTCTGCGTCGCCGGCCTCCATCAGGTGGGCCGCGATCCGTCTGGATTTTTCCTCGATCTTGTCGAGCGCCTTCATGACCGCGGCGCCGCCCACTGCCAACGAGCGCGAGCCGTACGTCCCCATGCCGAACGGAATCCGGCCGGTGTCACCGTGGACGACCTCCACGGCGTCGATTGCCACGCCCAGACGTGCCGCCACCAGTTGGGCGAAAGCAGTTTCATGCCCCTGGCCGTGGCTGTGCGTGCCGGTGAACACGGTGACCGAGCCGGTGGGGTTCACGCGTACCTGGCCGCATTCGTACAGGCCGGCGCGCCCACCCAGCTGCCCGACCACATGCGAGGGTGCCAGACCGCAGGCCTCGATGTAGCTGGAATAGCCGATGCCACGGCGCAGGCCCTTGGCCTCGGATGCCTGGCGGCGCGCCTGAAAGCCCGCGACGTCCGCCAGCTTGTTGGCTTCTTCCATGCATTTGGGGAAGTCACCCGTGTCGTACTGCAGCGCCACCGGCGTCTGGTAGGGGAACTGGGTGATGAAGTTGCGTTGGCGAATTTCGACCTGTGACAGGCCCATTTCCCAGCCGCAGCGGGTCACCAGGCGCTCGAGCAGATAGGCGGCCTCCGGCCGGCCGGCACCACGATAGGCATCCACGGGTGCCGTGTTGGTGAACCAGCCATCGACCTCGACGTAGATCTGCGGCGTCGTGTACTGGCCCGCCAGCAGGGTGCCATACAGGATGGTCGGCACGCATGGCCCGAAGGTCGCCAGATACGCCCCCAGGTTGACGTCGGAATGTACTTTGAGCGCAAGGAACTTGCCGTCCTTGTCCATGGCCATTTCGGCGTGCGTGATGTGATCGCGCCCGTGCGTGTCGGCCACGAAGCTCTCGCTGCGATCGGCCGTCCATTTGATCGTCTGGTTCAGCTCGCGCGAGGCCCAGATGACGGCGGCGTCTTCGGGGTACAGATTGATCTTCGAGCCAAAGCCGCCACCCACGTCGGGCGCCACCACACGGATCTTGTGTTCCGGCTGCTGCAGCACATAGGCCGACAGCAGCAGGCGCGCCAGGTGCGGATTCTGGCTGGTCGTGTACAGCAGCGATTCGCCCGAGGCGCGGTCGAAGCTGGCGTTGTCCGCGCGCGGCTCCATGGCGTTCGGGATCAGGCGATTGTTGACCAGGTCGATTTTCGTGACATGTGCCGCGCCGGCAAAGGTGGCGTCGATGGCGGCCTTGTCACCGAGCACCCATTTGTAACAATGGTTGTCGGCGGCTTCTTCGTGCAGCGCAGGGCCCTGTCGGGCCTTGCGCATGTCGATCACCGCATCCAGGCTGTCGTAATCGACCTCGACAGCCTCGGCCGCGTTGCGCGCCTGTTCCAGCGTATCGGCCACCACCATGGCCACCGGTTCGCCCACATAGCGCACCTTGTGAATCGCCAGGAACGGGCGCGGGGGCTCCTTCATGGGACTGCCGTCGGGGTTGCTGATCAGCCAACCGGTGGGCAGCCCCCCCACCTTGCCCTCGATGTCGCGGCCGGTGATGACGCGCAGGACGCCGGGCAGGGTGCCGGCTGCCTGGATGTCCATTCCCCGGATGTGCGCGTGGGCGTACGGCGAGCGCACGAAACAGGCGTATTTCTGACCCTGCTGCTGAACGTCGTCCACGTAATTGCCCAAGCCGGTCAGGAAGCGCACGTCTTCGACGCGCCGCACGGATTCACCCACATGGGGCCTGGTGGCAAATTGGTTTGCATCCATTGGTCTGGTCTCCTTTGCGGCTGCCGTCAGGCGGTCATGGTTTTTTGCGCAGTCTGCACGGCGCGCACGATATTGTGATAGCCGGTGCAACGGCACAGATTGCCGTCCAGCTGTTCGCGGATCACGGCTTCGCTGGCATCGGGGTGGTGGGTGAGCAGGTCGACCGCGCTCATGACCATGCCCGGTGTGCAGTAGCCGCACTGCAGGCCATGGCATTCCTTGAACGCCGCCTGCATCGGGTGCAGGGTGCCGTCGGCCGCAGCCAGCCCCTCGATGGTGGTGATGTCGGCCCCCTGCATCTGCGCCACCAGCACGTTGCAGGCCTTGATGGCGTGGCCGTCGGCAATCACCGTACAGGCGCCGCACTGGGCCGTATCGCAGCCCACGTGCGTGCCCGTCAGGCGCAAGTGTTCGCGCACGAACTGCACGAGCAGGGTATTGGGCGCCACATCGGCGCTGACGTCCTGTCCGTTGACTCTGAGTTCCACTTTCATCGTGAGGGCCTCCCTGGCCTGGGTTGGATGGCTGAATTTGCAATTTCGAAACATCTCATTGTTATGGCAGGACGCGATGGGTCGTCAGCTAGGGAAAACCCTATTCATGCCCTGTTCCCCCTGCGGGACCGCAGCGCTGGCTGTACGAAATTCCCGGCCCACATGCTTGTAGACGGTCGTGCGCGACAGCCCCAGAAGCCGCGCTGTCCTGGCCACATTGCGCCCGCTCGAGAGAAAGGCCGCCCGGATCTCGAGGCAGCGATGACGATCCAGCGGATTGCGGCTGCATCCGGGACAGGCCTGCGGCACAGGCCTGCCCGACACCTGCGCCTGTTCGACGGCATCGGCATCGATCACATCTGCGCCTGCGTGACGCAACAACAGCAATTGCAGATGACTGCGCAGTTCGCGCACATTGCCTGGCCAGTTGCGGCGCTGCAGGCGTTCGATGGCGGCGTCCGTGATGACCACATGTGGGCCGAGCTCCAACAGCAGGTGGCGCACGATGGCTGCAAAATCCAGGCGCTCGCGCAGGGGAGGCAGGGTCAGCGTGCAGGCGTTCAGGCGATACAGCAGATCGGCACGAAAGCGCTGCTGTGTCACAGCGGCCACCAGATCCTGGTTGGTGGCCGAAACGATCTGCACGTCCACCTGGCAGCTTGCCACGCCCCCCAGCGGGCGCACCCTCATATCATCGAGAAAGCGCAGCAGCGCAGCCTGGGCCGACAGGGGTATGTCGGCGACCTCGTCCAGAAACAGCGTGCCGCGATCGGCCAGCCGGATGAGGCCCGGCGCGCCGCGCGTGCTGGCACTGGTATAAGCGCCCTTTTCATGGCCGAAGAGCTCCCCCACGAACAGGGTCTCCGGAATGGCCCCGCAATTCACCGCCACGAATTCCCCGCTTCGTCCGCTGGCGCGATGTACCATGCGGGCGACCAACTCCTTGCCCGTCCCTGTTTCGCCAGAAATGTGCACCGGCATGCCGATCGTGGCCGCCCGATCCAGCTCTTTCAGGGCCTCGCGCAGGCCGGGATCCTGGCAGACGAACACGGCCGCGGCAGGCTGGCGGGCATGATTCATGGGTCTTTCAGATACAGATGCCGCCCTGGCAATCGGCGTGCGCGCCACTCCGCGGGCGATCTGCCGGCAGGCAATGAAAACGCCGCTGCCCGCCTTGTCGCGGATCTGGACCTGCTCACCCGCGAGCAGCTTGTTCATCGTGACACCGAACAGACAGTCGAACACATCCTCGAAGTGCAGGCCGGTCGTGCCGGCAATCGGCAAGCCGCTGAGCAAGGTTTCCCCGTTGCGGTTGACGGCCATGATTTCACCATCGTTTGACAAGGCGATCAGCCCGGTCGACAGCGTGCCCAGGAATTCGGCGCGCGGATGGAAGGCGAAAATGTAGAATCCCGGCTGCTCCTGGAAAAACAGGGCATTGCCTATCTGCGTGGCTGCCATCTTCAGCAACGCCTGAGTATGGTGCTGCCGTGCGGCGTTCACGTAGGATGCATCAATGGCACCCACCAGGCTGCCGGCCGCATTGAAGATCGGTGCTGCGATGCAATTCAGGTAGCCATCGCCGCTGAAGTAGTGCTCGCGCCCGTAGACAGCCGCTGACTCACCGCTTGCGAGCGACAGGCCAAGCGCATTGGTGCCACGCTCGTGCTCGCTCCAGATGCTGCCCGGAATGATCGACTTGCCGGCTCGGCTTTGTGCGAATTGCGCGTCACTGACGGTGTCGATGACCAGCCCATGGCGGTCCGCAAACGCAATCATGCAGCTGGAGCCGGAAATTTGCGCATGCAGGGCCTGCATCTCTGCCAGTGCCAGGCGCCGGCAAATGCGCAGTTCTTCACGCCGACGCTGCACCTCGGCAAACGACAGGACCATGCCCCGCGGTCCGATCTCGGGATCGAGGCCGCGCTCGCGGCAGCGCTGCCAGCTCTCGACGACCTTGGTGGACAAGGCCCCGACCGGCAGGTCGTGCCCGCCCGCCAGCGCCAGGCGCGCTTGTTCCAGCACAGACGATTGTTGCATGTGCTCCCCCACGAACAGAAAATCCGGAAAGCCCGACAACCTCATTCAAGACGACACCCGGGTCATACAGGGCGACACCCGGGTCATTCAAGCGACATCCGGAGCATTCAAGGCGACTTCCCGGGCATTCAATCCGACATCCCGGGCACTCAATCCGACATCCCGGGCATTCAATCCGACATCCCGGGTCTTCGAGCAGAGTCCTGCCCTGATCCGACTTGGCCTGATCCGCCCCGATATGGCCCAAGGGCCGGATCGACGCACGACAAGGGCAGTATATGCTCGCATCGCATCATTCAGGTGCTTTGCTCGGCGCCGATCAAGCGGCCTTCGGCGTAGAACCGCACCCGCTCCGCGGGAAACCTGACCCACGCCCGGCCAGGAGCAGGGTCCGCGCCGCGCGGGACCTTTGCCTTGATGGCGCAACCGCCGATTTCAATATCCACGACCATCACCCGACCTTGATCATGCCTGTCAACGATGCGGGCGTCAAAGGCCGTCTCGTGGGCGGCTTCCAGAATCTGCACGTGTTCCGGGCGGATGCCCAGGCGAACGGCCTGCCCCGCCCGCGCGCGCGCCAGAGCTTCGGCCGGGCTGCCCGGTAGCGGCTGGTGGCCGATGGCCAGCCTGCCCGCGTCCAGGCCCAGGGGAATGAAGTTCATGCCGGGCGAGCCGATGAAGTGGCCGACAAAGGTATTGATCGGTGATTCGAACAGGCGATCGGGCGTATCCCGCTGGATGACCCGGCCCGCTTCCATGACCAGGACCTCGTCGGCAATGCTCATGGCTTCGTTCTGGTCATGCGTGACGTAAATCATGGTCTGATGCGTTCGTGCATTGGCCTGGCGGATCTTGCGGCGCAACTCGAACTTCATCTGGGGGTCGATGACGGTGAGGGGCTCGTCCATCAGGATGGCGGCCACGTCGTCGCGCACCAGCCCCCTGCCGAGCGAGATGAGCTGCTTCTCATCGGCCGTGAGAGTGCGTGCCGAGCGCTGCAGACGCGACGCGAGGCCAAGGATTTCGGCCACCTCCTGCACGCGCGCGCGAATCCTGTGCGCGTTCCAGCGGCGGCAGCGCAATGGAAACGCCAGATTGTCGTGGACCGTCTTCGACTGATAGATGACCGGGAACTGGAAGACCTGCGCGATGTTGCGTCGCGCGGTCGGCATCCCGGTGACGTCGATATCGCCGAAATGCACGGAACCTTCCGAGGGACGTATCAGGCCCGAGATGATGTTGAGCATGGTCGTCTTGCCACACCCGGAAGGCCCAAGCAGTGCATAGGTCTTGCCATTCTCAAAGCGGATGTCCCCGGGCATCAGGGCATACTGGTCCGGTACATAAGCATGCGCAACGGCCTTGAGATGGATGCTGGCCATCAGGATCTCCCCGCAGGCGGCGCAACCAGCAAGCCACCCGTCTGAACGTCGAACGCAAACAGGCACGCCCCCGGCAGATCCAGCATCACGCGAGCACCAAGCGGCTGGACATGCACGCCATCGAGCTGCGCCGTCAGCGCACCACAGGCGGTCTCGAGGTACAGCGTGGTCTCCGAGCCCGACACTTCCATGAATGTCACCCGGCCGGGCAAGGCGCCGCTGCCGGCCGTGACGTCACTGGCGCGCAGCCCGAAGCGATAGCGCCCACCGGACAAGCCCGCCATGTGGGGTCCCGCGGCAAGCGTGACGCCGCCGTCCAGGGTGATTCGCATGCCATCCAGCGAGCCTGGCAGCAGGTTGATCGGGGGGTCGTTGATGATGCCCGCGACAGCATCCGAAGCGGGCCGCTCGTAGACTTCGGCGGGTGTTCCTGTCTGCAGGATGCGGCCTTCGTGCATGACGACGACTTGATCGCCAAGCTGCAGAGCCTCGGCGGGTTCGGTCGTGGTGTAAATCATGATGGCATCGGCGCGCGCCACCAGCAGTTCACGGAATTCCTCGCGCAGCTGCTCGCGCAGCTTGTAATCCAGATTGACCAGCGGTTCGTCCAGCAGCAGGATGCCTGCTTCGCGACACAGGGCGCGTGCCAGTGCCACCCGCTGCTGCTGGCCCCCGGAAAGCTGTGCCGGCTTGCGATGCTCGAATCCGCTCAGGCCGACCCGTTCCAGGACACGCTCGACCTGCTGGCGGACCTCGGTCTCGGGGCGGCGCCGGCGGCGCAGCGGAAAGGCGATATTGTCAAAGACATCCAGATGCGGATAGTTGATGAACTGCTGATAAACCATGGCCACATTGCGCTTCCAGGGTGGCAATGCGGAGAAATCCCGCCCATCGAGCACATACCGGCCGTGGACGCCGCCCTCGACCAGCCCGGCTATGCTGCGCAACAGACTCGTCTTGCCTGCGAGGGTGCGGCCGATGACCGTGGTGAGCCGGCCACGCTCGAACACGGTGCTGATGTCCTGCAGGTGCACGACCGCGTCACGCACCAGGTTGACTTGAATCGCTTCGAGGCTCATGACTTGGCGCTCAACGTATTGCGCCCGCCAGCGTTCCGCGGGACAGGAAGCGCTCGACCAGCAGCGCCACGAGCACCAGCGGTGCGACGGATATCAGGGCCGCAGCCGAAAGGCTCCACCAGGGCGTGACCGACGAATTGAGTGAAACGATCGCGGTCGGCAGCAGTTGAACGTTCGTGAACGTCAGCGTGAAAGCAAAGAAAAAGTCGTTCCAGCCGAAAACCAGGCAAAACACCGTTGCCACGATGATTCCGGGCAAGGAATTCGGCAGGATTACCCGGACGAACGCCCCCAGGGGCGTACAGCCGTCCAGCATCGCCATTTCATTGATCTGTCTGGGTATGTTGTCGAAAAAGTCCACCATGATCCACACCGCAATGGGCAGCAGCAACACGATATAGACCAGGATCAGCCCCAGGCGCGTATCGAGCAGCTGCAGCCATTGCAGCATCAGGAAGAAAGGAATGGCCAGCACGACAGGCGGCATGATGCGCTGGGAAATGAAGAAAAACACCAGATCCTGATTCTTGACGAAGCCGCGGCTGTAATCGAAGCGCGACAGACCGTACGCGGCCAGGGTTCCCAGCACGATACTGATGACGCTTGCGCTGAGGGTGACGATCAGGCTGTTGATGTAGGGGTTGACGATGTCAATGCCGCTGCTGCCCCCAAACAGGTTGCGCCAGCCTTCGGTGGAGGGTTCGTATTGCAGCCACGGAATGTAAGTGGCACCACCGGTCACGCCATTGATGGTCTTGAAGCTGGTCGTCAGGGCCCAGATGAAAGGCAGGACGACGAAGACGCTCCAGGCGATGACGGCGGTGTATTTCAGGACCGTACAGAGGCCGGATTTCATCGGGCTTTCCCTCCCACGAGCAGGCGCACAAGGACTTTCACGATGATCGTCAGCAGCACGATCATGATGAGCAGATAGGTGATCGACAGGGCCGAGGCGTAGCCGATGTCGAAATCGCGCAGGCCGCGGATGTAAATGTAGTAGGCGGACGTTTCGGTCGCGGTGCCCGGCCCCCCCGATGTCAGGGCATACACGGTTTCCATGATCTTGGACGCCTCGATGAGCCGGATGATGATCGCGCCGATCGAGACGGGAGCGAGCAGCGGAAAAGTCACATTGAAAAAAGTGCGTACGGGCCCCGCTCCGTCGATGGCCGCGGCCAGGAAGGGCTCATCGGGCAAGCTGACGAGCCCGGCCAGCATGAACAGGAACATGAACGGGGTCCATTCCCAGACCTCGACCAGCATGACGCTGATCATCGCCCAGCCACTCGAGGTGAGCCACTGGTAAGGACCCAGGCCGACCCAGCCGAGCAGGTCGTTGGCTGGTCCAAGGGACTCGTGCAGGATCGTGCGCCAGACGACGGACATGATGACCGGGGTGGTCATCATGGGGATCAGGAACAGGACCCGGAAAAAACGCCGGAAGCGAATTTCCCGCCACACCAGCAAAGCCAGTCCGAAACCCAGCACGTACTGGATCAGCACCGTGACGCAGGCCATGAAACCGAGCCGGGCCAGGGCCTGCCAGAAACGCTGGTCGCCCAGCAGACTCTGGTAATTTTGGGCCCCGACCCAGTTCAGTCCGGGCGAGATCGCATCCCACCCCGACAGGCTGACGCGCACGGTGAACAACAGCGGAAACAGCACGATGGCCAGCAACACCAGCAGCCCTGGCAGCAGGAACAGCTGCTTGTAGGCGTTGATTCCGCGCAGTCCTTTCATGCAACCCTCCGCTCGAAGCAGGTGCGATCAGCGACCCCGGTCTTCCAGGGCCACCACATTCGCATAGGCGTCGCGCACCTTGTCCACGCCAATCTTGTTGACCAGCTCAGTCCATTTTTCAGCGACCTCATCGAGCGCCGCCTGTGGCGTTTTCTGGCCGGCCATGGCCTGCGCAACACCGTTGGCGAGCGTGGACATGAACTGATTCACGCCCGGCACGCGCAAGTCGAAGACACGATTGTTGCTCTTGTCCATGCCGCCCAGCGTCTTGACATAGCTGTCGGCGATCTCGCTGGGCCAGCCCAGTTCGTCTTCCCAGAGCTTGGGCTGGAAGTGGGCGTTGCGGTACGGATTGATGCCAAAACGTCCGATGCGCAAATCCAGGGTAACGTTGGCTTCGTTGGAGAAGAAGCACAGGAAATCGAACGCGATGTCCTGGTTCTTGGACGATTTGGTCACCGCCGAGGTCCAACCCCACGTGATGTAGGGTGGCGCATTGGGCTCGTCGAAATGATCCCATTGTTGCGTCACCCGGTTCCAGACTTCATGCGAGCCCGGCAGGGGCGCCGGCCTGGCCTTGCCGCGGATCGGACTGTCCTTTTCCATGGACTGAATGAACGCATCGTCCCAGGAATAGCTCATCAGCGTCTGGCCGCCACCGAAGGAAAAGATTTCGTCACCCAGGCCGAAGTTCGAGCCGCCGGGTGGAAAGGAATCCTTGGCATCGATGAACATCTCCAGGCCCTTGACCCAGCCGGGGTTGTTGATTTGCGGCTTCATGGTTTCCAGGTCGAAGAAGAAGCCGCCCTTGACGTGGGGATTCTTCGCGTAGGCAGCCGCTCGATCGATGAATGCGGAGAACATCAGGTCGTCACGCTTGGTGACCTCGGCCGAACCGTAGTGCTTCTGGCCATCGCCCGCCCAGTCCCAGCCGCTGAAGAACTTGGCGATCTGGTTGTATTCCTCCCAGGTGGCCGGCACCTTCAGGTCCTTGCCGGTCTCCGCCTTGTATTTCTGCTGCATCTCGGGGTTGTCGAAGACATCCGCACGATACTTCAGGTAATTGCGGTCGCCGTCGACCGGATACTGGACCATCTGGTCACCCCAGGTGGCCACGTCACGGTAGTTGACCGTGACGTCCTGCATGCCGCTGGTCGCCAGATAGTTCTCGGGCACGGGAGCCAGGAAGCTGTGCATGTCGCCGATCCACAGCGAGGCATAGAACATGACGTCATAGGCTGCCTGCCCCGTCTGCAACGGAATCATGATGCGCTGATACAAGTCCCCGAAGGGAACGTTGACGACCTCCACGGATGCCCCGGTCAGGTCCTGGAACTGGCGCGCATGCAGCACGGTCGGCTCGCCGATCACCGGCACGGCATGCGTGATCACCTTCAGTTTGCGCCCCTTGTAGTCCTTGCGCGCCATCGCCTCGTAGGAGCAGGCACCCGGCACATCGGGTGCCGTACCGTAGCTGTCGTAGTCGCCGTACTTCGAGTAGCTGATCTCGGCCGCACCGGCGGCGGGAACCAGCGACAATCCCAGACACGATACGGCCAGCGCCACCAGCGTGCGGGGGAAATGGAATGTTGTCGATTTCGTCATGATGAGTCTCCGGATTGTTTTCATTTTGCAGTCGTGCCGCGCACTTCGGGCCTGCCGGGCGATCGGCACCGCACGGTCGTGCGCTTCGAGTCAGCTAGGGGATCAGCACCGCACGGCCGTGCACTTTGCCGTCGTGCAGATCCTTCAGGGCCTGATTGGCATCCGCCAGCTTGTATTCCACGGTTGCCAGCTTGATCAGCCCCCGCTCTGCAAGGGCCATCAATTCGACCAGTTCGGCCCAGGTGCCCACCAGATTGCCGATGATGTTCTTCTCCGTGATGACGAGGTCTATGGTGGGCACCTGGATTTCCTCGCCGTAGCCCACCACGTAGTAGCTGCCCATGGGCCGGGTCATCGCCAGGCCCTTGAAGGTGGTGCCACGCTCTCCGACGAAATCGATGACGGCTTCGGCCCCTTCGCCCTTGGTCAGCGCCAGCACGGCGTCGACCTCATGGCCATCGGCGCGCACAAGATGGTGGGCACCCGCCTGGCGCGCCAGTTCGAGCGAAGCGTCGGACTTGTCGACCACGATGATTTCGGCCGCGCACATGACCTTGAGGCACTGGATGCCGATATGGCCGAGGCCCCCGGCCCCGATGGCGACGCAGTATTCGCCCGGAAGCAGGTGCCGCGTGGCCTTCTTGACCGCACGGTAAGCGGTCAGGCCGGCATCGGCATAGGGGGCAACCTGCCTGGGTTCGAGCGCTTGCGGCAGCGCGACCAGATTGCGCTCGGAGGTCAGCAGATACTCGGCGTAGCCCCCATCACTGTCCAGGCCCGGAAACGTTCCAGGCCCATGCATGTCGAACCCGCGCCGGCAAGCCAGGCAAGTACCGCCGGATACCTTCGGGTGGACGATGACCGGATCACCCGGCTTGAATTCCGTGACCTCCTTGCCCACGGCTTCGACCCAACCCGCATTTTCGTGACCCATGATCATCGGCAGCAAGGACTTGCCGGAAGGGTCCATGTGCGGGCGCCAGATGCCTTCGACGATATGCAGGTCGGTGCGGCACACGCCGGCACCCCCGATGCGCACGATGACATCCGTGGACTTGGTGATGGTCGGCTCCGGGACGTCCTCCAGCGACACCCACTGGTCGGCGGTCAGCGACTCGTCATACTGCCTGAGAACCTGAGCTTTCATACTGATGATCTCCCCGATGGATACAATTACGCACGGTGGCCACGCGAACGGTCCGCGTCGCTGATCCACGTACTCCACCTTTCTATCAAGCAAGAACCATGCCAGCTTATGGCTTTGCAAGCGACGACGATCGTAGCGCGGCATGCGGTCCGCGCAGTGCACGCCTGGGGAGCGCGAAATGTGTCCACAAGCCATGCATGAACTGAACAGCAAGTGTTCAGATTCTGGTCAGATTCAGGGGCGCGATGTCCTGTGTATCAAATCCACTGGCCGGCCGAAGGCCAGCGCCATAAGCAAGTGCCATAATTGAGACATTGAAAGAACATTCCAAGGAGCCTGCAATGTCTACCCGTTATGACGTCAAATTGCTGCAAAAAAAGGAAGTGGCCGAAGGCACGATGGAATTCACCCTGGAAAAGCCCCAGGGCTTTGAATACCGGGCCGGCCAGTACGGCGATCTGGTCCTGCCCCCTTCCACCGGCCTGGACGCCAGCAACAACAAGCACGGCTTTTCCTTCGTCAGTGCGCCGTACGAACCCACCTTGCGCATGGCCACACGCATGCGGGCCACCAGCCAGTTCAAGCAGGCTGCAGCCAAGGTGCCGGAAGGCACCATGGTGCAGTTGCTGGCGCTCTGGGGGGATTTCACGCTGCAAAAGAATGACAAGATTCCCGCAGTGTTCCTGATCGGCGGCATTGGCATCACGCCGGTACGCAGCATCATCGCGCAAGCCACACACGACAAGACCCAACACAAGATCACGCTGATCTATTCCAACCGCACGCCGGCGCAGGCCGCCTACACGGATGAGCTGCAGCATTTTGCTGAAATCAACAAGAACCTCACGTTCGTGCCCGTGTACAGCGACACCGACGGCTTCGTGACGGCCGACACGGTGCGCAAGCACGTGCCCGACATTGGCGCAGCCCGCTGCTATCTGTCGGGCCCGGAAGGCATGGTCAAGGCCATGCGCACCCTGCTGATCGAAGTGGGCGTGGACGAGGACAACATCAAGACCGAGGAATTCGAGGGGTACTGAAAGCAGGAACTCGTCGAAGCGACGCCGGTGCGGCTCAGTGCCGCACCTTCATTTATGTCTCTCGGTGCCGCACCTTCATTTATGTCTTTTACGCAACGGGCTTGCGTGCCAGCAGGGTGGCAAACTGCAGCTGCGCCCCATTGTGCATGGTGCCGGGGTCTTCGTTATATTTGACGAGATCCCATCCCTCGTAAATCGTGCTCAGCTGATCCGGCTTCAGGGTGAATGGGAAATTCATGGGGCAGGGATAGACATCCGTATCCATGGCGCAGACGATCAGGTTGTATCCCCCCGCCACCGTGTGATCCTGCATGTCGGACAGCACCGCGTCGACACGGGACGAATCGATGAACATCAGGGTGACGGTACACGCAATAAAGCCATAATCCGCATCGAGGCTCGCCTGATTGATGTCGTAGAGCTGCGGCTGGATATTGCGGATGTTTTCCTGGGCAACAATGGACCGCAGCATATTGATGGCATTGGGATTGGCATCAACCGCCGTGACATTGAAGCCCAGCTGGCTCAGGTACAGTGCATTGCGTCCGTTCGAGCACCCCATGTCCAATGCGTCACATGGCTCGATGATGCGGCAGGCTTCCACGACTTCGCTATGTGCAGGGTTCAGGCCATAACGGGTGTTCAGGTCGTTCACGATTCGAAATCCTTAAAACAATCAGGACCGATGATAGCCATCCTGGGGCGACCCTGCAATTCCGGCGGTGTCGGACGCACACGGCATCCCGGTTCGATCACCAGCGCTTGCCGGGACCAATGGCCTTGAAAAACGTTCTTCGCGATCAAGGGCTTTCCAACCGTCGTTGATGGACAGGACAGGATTCGAACCCACGGTACGGGAGAACCGCACGCCTGATTTCGTGTCAGGTACAGTCGACCCCTATGCCACCGCTTCGGCTCGGCCCGGATCAAAGCACTTCTGTCAGGGCTTTGTGCCAAGGCAATTGTGTCAAGGCAATTGTTGACAGACGCCCCGGGTTTGCCGGACACTGCGCAGACAATCCGCCCCTGGACCCAAAGCCCCGTCATGCCTTTGATCAGCGTCAGCAGCAAGGATCTGCCCCTGAAAGGCTTCTACCTGCTTTCCATCCTGTGCAACATCTGGCGCGAACAGGGCATCGAGACCCACGTCGCACGCGAATTCCATCCGCAGGCCGACCTGTGCATCCTGCATCACGACCGGACCTTTGTCACGCCGGCCGACGTGCCAGCCGGGCCGGTGGGGGTGCGAGTGCTCAATGGCCAGGTGCACGACATTTCCAAGCGGCGCTACTCGGTGCTGGCCCTCACCCCGGAAAGCGACTGGAGCGGCCCGGTCATCATCAAGACCAACCTCAACCATTCCGGCGTCCCGGAACGCCCCGATGGCGGCAGGACTCTGACCGCAGAGCTGCGTCACCTGCTGGCGCGCGGCTCCTGGCGATTGGCCCGTACCCTGCCCGCAGGAAATTACCCGATCCTCGATGTCATCGGCGCCGTGCCCGACTGGGTCTGGCGCCACCCCGGGCTGATCGTCGAAAAGTTTCTTCCGGAACGCCAGGACGGGCACTATTGCCTGCGCGGCTGGCTGTTCTTTGGCGAGGAAAGCTACGGCTACCGCCTGTTTGCCTCCAACCCGCTGGTCAAGCTCAAGTCGATCTCCCGCTACGAATATATCGAGACGCAGCCGCCTGAATCCATCCGCCGGCTGCGCGACCAGATGGCGTTCGACTTCGGTAAATTCGATTACGTTCTCCATGACGGGGAAGCGATCCTGCTGGATGCCAACAAGACGCCGACCCTCGCGCGCGACTCAAGGAGCGAGCGCGTCATGCGTCTGGCCCGCGCCGTTCAGTCCTGTCTGCCCTGAGGCCTCTGCCATGCCCGATTTGCTCGTTCCACTCGACGCGGACTTGCCCGAGGACGCCGCCTTCATGGCGCGCACCGAGCTCTCGCGGCTGTACCGCCTGGGCTACCAGCAGAGAAGTCTCGACACGATTACCGGCCACATGCTCGGTGTTCTTGGGCAACGTCCGGCCGTTCGGCACTTGAGTTGCGTGACCGACGAGATTCTTGCCTTTCTGACCGAGGCCGGTCTGCAGATCGAGGAGGACATCCACACCTATCTCGAGGCGGGTGAGGCCGAGCGCCATGCCGACGAACTGATTGCTGCAGGCTTTCGGCTGTTCGCACCCTATCCGCTGCGTGAGGGGCGTTTTGCGCCCGAGACGCAGCTCGTTGCCGATGACCTGTGGCAGATGCTGAACAGCAAGCGCAACCTGGGTGCGCTGGTGCCTGCCGAGCATCTGGCACCACGCCAGATGTTGTCCGAGGCTGAACGGCCGCAGCTGCCAGCGGGCGGTGCCTACCTCAAGTTTGCCGGCCTGGAGCCAACCGGCGCAGGCTACTGCGTGCGCCATTGCCCCGATGCCGCCAGCCTCGAGCAGGCAATGGCCTGGTTCCGTGCCGAAGGCTGCGCCGATGAACTGCTGCTGGAACACGCGATCGAGACCGAGACCACGTGGTGCGCCAACATTTCCGTGACACCGCAGCGGTGCCGGTTCCTGGGAGCGGCACAACAGGTTCTTGCCGCGCCAGGGGTGCAGTCGGGCAGCGTGATCGATCCTGCTGCACCCTTGCCCGAGGCAGGAATCAGGCTGGCCATCCGGATCGGCGAGGCGGCACGCGAACGCGGTTTCGTCGGCATTGCCGGCTTCGATGTGGGGCTTGCGCGCGACGGCAAGCTGATCGTGTTTGACCCGAACTTCAGGTTCAATGCCTGCACGAGCCAGATCCTGCTGCATCACGCAGCCGTGCAGCGAACAGGGGGTACGATGCCGGTGAGCGAGTCCTTCAATCTGACCAGCTCCCTGCCGATCGACCAGGTCATCACCCGGCTGGCGGGGCCGATGCGCGATGGCTGGCTCATCCCGACCCGCCTGGTCGATGGCCGCCTGCTGGCGGGCGAAGCGCCGCCCGCGACCTGCACCGGTTTCGTACTGGGAGCCAGCCGCCAGGCAACTGCAGCTGATCTGGATCGCCTGAAAAGCGCACTGTTGCCTTAGAGGTGTTCCTTCGATCGTCGAATGAGCGAATTCGGGCGGGAAGCCAAGCGGGTGGCCCCAAGTGCCGAAGGAATGGGCCCGTTCATCGGGTGGAATCGGAAATCCTGCCGAAACCCCACTGCGAAATGGGTACATGGCGGAGAGGGTGGGATTCGAACCCACGGTACGGGGAAACCGTACGCCTGATTTCGAGTCAGGTACATTCGACCACTCTGCCACCTCTCCGGCTCGACGTCGGTCAAGGCGGGGATTCTAGCATAGAATGGTCTGCACCCCTCTCAGGAAGCAGACATGCGCCGACCGGCTCAGGCCATCCTCACGGACACGCAAACCCAACCCGGGAATTCGCCGCCGGCACCCGGCAGGGCGCGCGCCGTGACGACTGTAGCGCCAGCACAAGCGGGTGCGCGGCCCCCCCGGGTCATCCCTGTGTATCAGCGCATCAAGGACTACGTTCTAGGCCAGATTCGCCAGGGCATCTGGGCCGAGGGCGACCTGATCCCCACCGAGCTGGCGTTGTGCAAGCTGTTTGATGTGTCGCGCATGACGGTGCATCGGGCCCTGCGTGAACTGACCGCAGACCACGTGCTGGTGCGCTACCAGGGTTCGGGCACCTACGTGGCACCGGCCAAGATCCCGTCCACCCTGATCGAGATCCGCAGCATCGCCCAGGACATTCGCGATCGCGGCCATGAACATTCCTGCCAGGTGCTGTTGCTGCAGCGCACGGCCGTGACGACCCCCCAGGCGCAGCGCTTTCAGCTGCCCGTGGGCGCGCCGCTGCTGCGCTCGATCATTCTGCACTTTGAAAGCGCGGCCCCGATCCAGCTCGAAGATCGCGTCGTGGATGCGCAGCGCCTGCCGGACTATCTGGACCAGGACTGGTCACGCACCACGCCCAATGAATACCTGATGCGCGCGGCGCCCGATCCCACCGGCCACTACACGATCGAGGTCAAGCTGCCACCGCCCGATGTGGCCGAATCGCTTGACATTCCCCAGACTCAGCCCTGTCTGGTGCTGGACCGCACGACGTTTTCAGGCAACGCTTTTGCCTCGCAGGCCACCATGTGGTACCCGGGCAATCGCTACAAGCTGGCAGGCCAGGCCTGAAGCAACAGAGCCGACCCCCCAGGACCTGGACGTCAAAAACCAGACCCCGGGGCGGCGAACGGCACGAGAGGCGTGGGCGAATCTGAAAGAATCAGGCGGACGCGCCGCCACGGCTACGTCATAATGCCGCTTGCACAAAAAATCAGGAGGCCCACATGCAAGCATCACCCACATCGCACGACGGGCCGCTCACCGGGCTGCGAATCCTGGATTTCACCCGGGTGCTGTCCGGGCCGTTCTGCACTGCGCTGCTGGCCGATCTGGGGGCAGAAGTCATCAAGGTCGAGCCCCCGCACGGCGACGACTACCGTGCCATCGGCCCCCTGCGCAACGGCCAGAGCGCGCTGTTCCATGTGGTGAACCGCAACAAGAAGAGCCTGGTGCTGGATCTGAAGTGCCCCGAAGCAGTGGCCCTGGTGCATCGCATGGTTCCCGGCATCGACATCGTGGTGGAAAATTTTCGCCCCGGCGTGGCCGACAAACTGGGTATTGGCCACGAGACGCTGGCAGCGCTGAACCCGCGCCTGATCTACACCAGCATTTCGGGCTTTGGCCAGGATGGGCCGGACGCGCGCCGCCCGGCCTATGACATCGTCATCCAGGCCCTGAGCGGCATCATGGAATCCACTGGCGCTGCCGACGGGCCACCCACGATGGTGGGTGAGGCGATCACCGATGTGCTCAGCGGCCTGTTCGCATCCTGGGGGACGCTGGCGGCGCTGCACGGACGTGAGCGTAGCGGCCGCGGCACGCGAGTGGATACCGCCATGCTGGACTCGACCCTGGCATTCACGGTGACGGCCGTCGCCCGTTTCTTGTTCACGGGTCGCGACGCGGTGCGAGTCGGCAACCGCCACCCGCTGTCAGCCCCGTTTGGCGCCTATCAGGCCTGCGACGGGCATTTCGTGCTGGCCGTGCTGAACAACAAACTGTTCGCGCAGCTAGCCCATGTCATGGGCCAGGACGATCTGGCCGACGACCCGCGCTTTGTCACCGACGAACTGCGATCAGATCATGAGCCTGTCCTGCGGGCACGCATCGAAGCCTGGGCAGCCGACCTGAGCGTGGCAGAAGTCGTTGCGCGGCTGGAAGCCGGGGCGGTGCCCGCGGCACCCATCCGGAACGTGCGCCAGGCGCTGGCCAGCCCGCAGTTGCAACATCGCGGGCTGCTGCAGGCGGTCAACCACCCGGACCTGCCCGGACTGCAGCTGCCGCGGCAACCCATTCAGTTTTCGGCCTGGCCTCCGGGAGCGGTGCGTGCCGCACCGGGCCTCGGGGCGGACACGGACAGCGTCCTGCACGAGCTGCTGGGGCTGGCCACAGAACAGATTCAGGCGCTGCGCGACCTGGGCGCCTTCGGCGACTGAGCCAGGCATCGGCCAGCCCGCTGCTGCGTTCATGCAAAGGGGCATGCAGCAGCGGGTTCAGGCACTTACGGCAGCGGACCGACGGGACCACATGACGAGGGAAAATCATGCAGACACGATTGGGCATCACGGAAGACGATCTGGAAATTGCCACGGCGATCGGGCGGTATGCCGCCAGTGAATTGGGGCCGAAGGCCGCAGAGCTGGACGAGCACGCCCTGTCGGCCAGCTGCCACCTGCCGGGGTTGGCCACGCTGGGCATCATGGGCATGAATCTGCCCGAACGCTGGGATGGGCCGGGCATCAGTCCCACGGCCCTGGTGCTGTCCCTGGTGGAAATCGCGCGTCACTGCGCGGCAACGGCTTCCATGATCGGCGCCCATTATCTGGCGACCGACTCCATCCTGATCGGCGGCGACGATAGCCAGCGCGCGCGTTATCTGCCTCGGGCTGCCACAGGCCAGGCGCTGGGCGCCTTTGCGCTGACCGAACCACGCGCCGGCTCGAACCCCGCGGACATGGCCACGCGCGCAACGCGCGCGGGGGATCACTACCTGCTGTCAGGTGTCAAACACTTCATTTCAAACGCCGGGGAGGCCGATTTCATTGTGGTCTACGCCAAGACCGACCCCGGCGCAGGCCATCGTGGCATCAGTGCCTTCATCGTCGAGCGCAATACGCCCGGCCTGGATATCGCCGCGCCGGAAAAACTTATGGGAATCCGTGGCGGGCACGCCTTCGAGGTGGTGCTGGATTGCCGCGTCGCGGCCACGCAGCGCCTGGGCGAGGAAGGCAGCGGCTTTCGCACCGCCATGAAGGTGCTGGACAACAGCCGCCTGGACGTGGCCGCCACCAGTCTGGGGATTTCCGAAGCCGCCCTGGATGCGGCTGTCTCATGGTCCAGACAGCGCCAGATCGGTGGCGAACCGTTGGCCGACAAGCAAGGCATCCAGTGGATGCTCGCGGACATGAAGCTGCGCCTGGAAGGCGCCTGGGCACTGACGCTGCAAGCCACCGACAAGCGCACCCGGGGTGAACGCTTTTCGATGGAATCGGCCATGGCCAAACTGGCTGCATCCGAAGCTGTGGCCTTCATCACGGACCGAGCACTGCAGATCCACGGCGGCTACGGCTATACGCGTGACCTGCCGCTGGAGCGTTACGTGCGCGACGCCCGCATCCTGCGCATTTACGAGGGTTCCTCGGAAATCCAGCGCACCATCATCGCCCGCGGCCTTCTGGCGTGATGTCCGGCGCACCTTCAGGGTGCATCGACCCCCTGCGCAACACACGCGGCATGCAGCGCCGGCATGCGTCATGGCCTGCCACCTGCCGGCATGATCCCTTTGCGCCCCCGGTATTTACCCTGGATTCGCGCGCTTTGGGGAAATATCCGCAACGATCGCAATTGACACCTCATTATCAATGTCTATACTTTTCACTGGCCCTGAAAAGCCCGCTGTTCGCCACTGACCACCCCACAACATGGCAAGCGTATGCACGGGCTCACCCGTCGCTGCACGCCCCTGCCTCAGGAGTTCACACCATGCGCATGACCCGGACGTTCAAATGGCTGCTGGCCAGTACCTGCCTGGCAGCCGCTTCATTCACCCTGCCGGCGCACGCCGACCAGCTCGCCGACATCCAGAAGGCCGGCGAACTGGTCATCGGCACGGAAATGCAGTTTGCCCCGTTTGACTTTCTGAAGGATGGCAAGCAGGAAGGCTTCAACAAGGAATTCTTCGCCGAGGTCGGCAAGGCCCTGGGGGTGAAGGTGCGCTTCATCGATCTGCCCTGGGCCAGCGTGCTGCCCGGGCTGGATGCCAGGAAATTCGACCTGGTGGGCGGCCCGTTGAACGTGACCAAGGCGCGCAAGGAGCGCTATCACTTCACGCTGCCCATTGCCGATGGCACGGTGGCGTTCCTGAAGAACGCCAAGAACAAGGACTTCACCAGGCCCGAGCAGGTGGCCGGCAAGATCATCGGCAGCCAGCGCGGCTCCTCGCAACTGGCCCAGATGAAGACCTACGCTGAAACGCTGAAGCCGGTGCCCGAGATCCGCGAATACGTGGACTTCAACCAGGCCTATGCCGACCTGGCCAACGGGCGCATCATGGCCGTGGGGCACTCCATCACCAATATTGCGGTCGCAGCCAAGGAACGCCCGGACACCTTCGCGGTCGTGCAGCCCAGCATCGGCAAGAAAGTCTACTTTGCATTCATGGGCCACAAGGGTGAGAACAGCGACTCCCTGATCCAGGCCATCGACAAGGTCATTCTGGCCATGCACAAGGACGGCCGCCTGGCCGAGCTGCAAAAGAAGTGGTTCGGCATGGAAATGCCGGTCCCGACCGAAGACTTCGTCCCGAACGTCTGACGGGCCAGCGGGCTTGCCGGCCATGACCACATGCGGCAAGCCCCGGGCGCGGGCCCGCCCGGCCCGCCCGGCACGGCCCATGTGCCAGCGCGGCTGCGCCAGTCGGGGCCTCTGACGATGAATGCGATCGGCTTCTTCCTGCACAATCTGCCTTTGCTGCTGAAAGCCGCCCAGATGACGATCTTCGTCTCGGCGCTCGGCCTGCTGGTGGGCTTTGCGATTGCCATCCTGGTGGTCAGCGCCTGCCTGTCGCCCCTGCCGGCACTGCGGCG
>JACDJC010000234.1_pt1 | contig 71285 bp, 65 predicted proteins | sample 7454191 | NCBI WGS metagenome assembly JACDJC01 (sample SAMN14253291, study PRJNA609438) | sludge metagenome | isolation source: sludge after 25d culture with pyrite and EDTA | collected 2018-12-20 | reverse complement strand
GCGACCTCCGGCGTGACAGGCCGGCACTCTAACCAACTGAGCTACACCCGCGCATTTCTCGGCAACCTTGCGGCTGCGTCGCACCGGCGTTTCCGTCCGGTGTGAGCGGTCGTTTAAGGGGTTCTCGAACAAGTGTCAAGCAAGGGTCACGAAGAAAGAATAAGAATTTTCGATTTTGCTGTCGAACGCCCGATTTCCGGGCTTTTTCAATGACATCAAACTTATCCACAAACCCGGCCAGCCCCCCGGAATCGAAGCAATTTTCAGAATCATCCACATCGCGCGTTCCGAAAGCCGCGCCTTACGGCAACTAGCAAACTCCAATTAGTTGCTTGATTTCATACCAACCGGTTGGTATTGTTTTAATCAGGAGCAAGATCATGGCACGCAAACAGAACCCGCAGACCCGTTCCAACCTGCTTGATGCAGCGTTGAGCGTTATTCGCACCAAGGGTTACACCGCAACGACGGTCGATGACATCTGCACGAAGGCATCCCTGTCAAAGGGCGCTTTCTTTCATCATTTTTCCAGCAAGGAAGACCTCGCGGTTGCCGCCGCGAACTACTGGTCGGAAACGACAGGCGCGCTCTTTGCCGATGCCGCCTATCATGCTCCTGAAGACCCGCTTGAGCGCGTGCTGGCCTATGTCGAGTTGCGGAAGCAGCTCGTTCAAGGCGAACTGCCTGACTTCACCTGTCTCGTCGGCACCATGACGCAGGAAGTCTATGAAACCAATTCCGTGATCCGGAATGCCTGCTGGGACAGCATTTCAAGCCATGCGGACACGCTTGTCCCGGATATCGCGGCCGCGATGGAGCGCTATGCGGTTGCAGGTGATTTCACCGCTGAAAGCCTTGCTCTTCATACGCAGGCGGTCATTCAGGGCGCTTTTATCATCGCCAAGGCAAGCGGCGACCCGCTGCATGCGGTCGAAAGCGTCGACCATCTCAAGCGATATATAAGCCTGCTTTTCAAAAAGCCTGCCAACACCCACTGAACTGAAAACCGACAAAGGGAGGAAACCATGCCCAGCACTATTCGCCTGCACCGTGTCTTCGCCACCAAGCCGGAGAAGGTTTATCGCGCATTTATCGAGCCGGATGCCGTAGCCAGCTGGCTACCGCCATATGGCTTCACCTGCACCGTCCACGAGCTGGACGCAAAGGTCGGCGGCAAACACAAAATGTCGTTCCGTAATTTCACGACCGGCCACAGCCATTCTTTCGGCGGCACATATGTCGAACTCGTTCCGGGGGAACGGCTGGTCTATACGGACAGTTTCGACGACCCGAACCTGCCCGGCGAAATGAAAGTCACGATAACCCTGAAAGCCGTTTCGGTCGGAACGGAAATCAACATCGAACAGCAAGGTGTGCCTGATATCATTCCCGCTGAAGCCTGCTATCTCGGCTGGCAGGAATCCCTGGAGAAATTGAAGAAGCTCGTTGAGCCCGAAATCAACCAGTAATGTTGTTTCGACAATGAAGCGCGGGGCTGGTCAGCAGAAGATGCCGCCCCCGCTTCGTCGATTGAATGAATATCTGCCAGAAATTTCCGATCTTCTTTGAGATACAACAAATCCGGTTTGCGCCTGTCACTCTAGAATGGCTCGAATGATGATGCGGCTGTCATCATCATGCTTCGAAGCCTGACAGCCACGGAACAATATGATGTCGGCAGAACCTGTCTCACTATCCCCCGTAATCGATGTCCGCACCATACCGCCGATTTCGCGGCATGCGACGATCTTCTCGATGATCGATTCGCTTGAACCCGGCGAAGCGCTGGAAATCGTCAACGATCACGATCCCTTACCGCTGCGCCACCAGCTTGAAACCCGTAATCCGGGCGCATTCTCGTGGGTCTACAAGGAAACTGGTCCGTTATGGCGGGTCGAGATCGGTCGCCGGAAAGGCCATCATGGCGCTGACCATGAGTGTACCTGCGGCAATCACTGAAGTCTTATAGGCACAACGTCCGGGACGAACTGAGATGATCGGCGCGACGCTTTCCCGTTGGACCCTCTCCTACTTTGCCGCTTCGCTGGCTTTCCTCGTCTTTGGACTTGCCTTGATGGCGGGCGGTTTCGGCTATCCCGGTCACGGCATTCGCGCGGCTGAAACACTTATAATCGTGCACGCCATCTGTATAGGATGGCTTGCACTACTCATGAGTGGCGCACTTCTGCAATTCGTGCCGGTTCTGGTCAACAGATCCCTGTGGGGAAGCCGGGCAAGCCTCCCCGCCTTGCTTCTGCTGGTAGCAGGACTTTCCGGTCTGCTCGTTGGCTTTGCAGGCATGGCCGGGATGACGGAAAATCCGGCATGGCTGCTCCCGGTCTCCGGCATCCTGTTGACCTGCGGATTTTCCATCATTTTCGCAATATTGGGCATGACGCTCTGGCTTGCTCGCCCGATCACCCTGCCCGCACGGTTTGTTGCGGCAGGCATCTGTTGTCTTCTGATAACAGCACTGCTTGGCAGTATTTTCACCTTCGTGCTGTCCGGCTTCACGGAGCAAGCCGTTCTGCTCGATATTGCCGGTGCGGCATTGCCGGTTCACGCCGCACTTGGCCTTGGCGGCTGGATGACTTTCACGGCTATGGGCGTGAGCTACAGATTGCTGACAATGTTCATGCTGTCCCCCGATGCTGCGCGGCAGACAACCAGAATTATCTGGTGGGAAGGCGCTGCTGCCCTGACCATCCTCGCAATCGGAATCGTCGTTGTCGCCTTGGAAATGGGGTCAATCGAGATAGCCGTGACAGCGGCCCTCATTCCCGGCATCGCCTGCATCGCGCTCTATATCGTCGATATCCAGACGATCTACCGGCAGCGTAAACGCAAGACGATAGAATTGAACAGCGCCGCCAGCATTCCAGCCTTCATCGCGCTTGGGCTTTCAATTCTTCTGGCAATTGCCCTCTTCTGGACGGGCGCCACCGATGCGATGATTGCAGCCCTTGTCTATCTGTTTACCTTCGGTTGGCTGACCGGCCTCAGCCTTGCCCAGCTCTACAAGATCGTACCGTTTCTGACCTGGCTCGAATGTTATGGCCCCGTCATGGGGCGTGCACCGACACCACGTGTGCAGGATATGGTCAGCGAACGCCGCGCACGACAGTGGTTCGCTCTTTATTATACTGGCGTTGCAGTCACGACGCTGGCTTTGATTGCCGAATATCCAACCGTATTTCGTTTGGCCATTATGCTGAATCTCATGGCGATCCTTGCATTGATCGTGCACTTCTTTCGCGCCCGGCGGCTTCTTGATGTACCGAACGGCCTACGCCTGCCAAAAGGGGCAACCCTGCCGCATCTCATCTATGCCGGTGAACCAATTCTCAGGAGATCGAAATGACACTCTCAGTTCAGGACATCACGCACCATGTGCTGGACGTACGCCCGCTGATCAAGGGCGGCGTGGAACCCTTCAATGCCATCATGGAAGCAGTCGATGGTCTTTCGCCGGGACAAAGCCTCCTGCTGATCGCCCCATTCAAACCGGCGCCGCTTTTCAGTGTCATGGAGCGAAAAGGCTTTTCTGCAAAGGCAGAGCCTCTGGATAATGGTGACTGGCAAGTCCTGTTCAGTCCGGTGATGGATGCCACGCCGGAACTGCGGTTCTCGGACAATGTCGTATCGCCGGATGTCTGGCCTGAACCATCGCGCTATCTTGATTGTTCGGACATGCAGCCACCGGAACCGATGGTGCGCATTCTTGCCGAAGTGGAAGATATGCCTGCGGGTACGGTCCTGTTCGCATTGCTGCACCGCGAGCCGTTGTTCCTCTTTCCCGAATTGGAAAACCGCGGTCATGAATGGGTCGGCAACTTCGATGAGACCGGTGCTGCCTATCGTATCATGATCCGCGTCGGAGACGCGAGGTAGTCGTCATGCAACACGAAACACATGCCCGGATGGAGACGCAGATCATCCAAAGTCTGCGTCTGGTGCTCGACCCCGAACTTGGGTTCAATCTCGTTGACCTTGGCATGATCTACAGTATCGACATTCGTGAAGGTGGAAATGTCGATATCTGCATGACGACGACAACACCCGGTTGCCCGGCTGCCGGTTATCTGACCGATGCCGTTCGTGCGAGCGCCGAATCTGTTGAAGGTGTTCATGCTGTGAATGTCGAACTGACCTATGAACCGGAGTGGATTCCGGAGATGGCGATGCCTGAGGTGCAGGCTCGGTTTGGAGATTGATCTCCCGTACATATCCGCATCAGGGAAACCAGCGAACAGTGCCAATCTGTTCGCTGGTTTCTCTTTTGGCCAAACCCCTTTGCTCCAGCGCAAACAAAGAGAAACATACATCAATTAAATACATTAAGTGATTGATATCAAATAATAATTATTACTCAACTTTCTGCGCCACCTTGATCGCAGTCAAGGACCACCAAAGCGTCTCTTTCTATAGTCGGCATGACAGAGCAGGAAATGCTCGGTCCTATCGTAAAGGAGAGTATCGATGGTCGACCAGATGCAAATCAGCCGCCGCAGCATATTGGCAGGAGCCGCCCTCGCCGGGGCGCTTGCGCCGGTTCTGGCAACCACATCCGCCTGGGGACAAGGCGCAGTGAGGAAGGCAAGTGCGGCAGAAATAGCGGCACTTCCGCGCCAGAAAGTGGAGTTGGTGGACCCTCCCTTCGTGCATGCCCACAGTCAGGTTGCAGAAGGCGGACCAAAAGTGGTCGAATTCACCATGGTGATCGAGGAAAAGAAGATCGTCATTGATGATGCGGGAACCGAAGTTCACGCCATGGCATTCAACGGCACCGTTCCGGGACCGCTCATGGTCGTGCATCAAGACGATTATGTCGAACTGACCCTCATCAACCCTGAAACCAACACGCTGATGCACAATATCGATTTCCACGCGGCAACAGGTGCATTGGGCGGCGGCGGGCTGACCGAAATCAATCCGGGTGAGAAGACCATCCTGCGCTTCAAGGCGACCAAGCCCGGCGTCTTCGTCTACCACTGCGCACCTCCCGGAATGGTTCCATGGCACGTGGTATCGGGCATGAATGGTGCCATTATGGTGCTGCCGCGCGAGGGATTGCATGACGGCAAGGGAAAAGCCCTGACCTATGACAAAATTTATTATGTCGGCGAACAGGATTTCTATGTGCCGCGTGACGAGGACGGGAAGTTCAAGAAATATGATGCGCCCGGTGACGCTTATGAAGACACGGTCAAGGTCATGCGCACCCTCACCCCAACCCATGTCGTGTTCAACGGCGCTGTTGGAGCACTGACCGGCGACAAGGCCATGACGGCAGCGGTCGGCGAGAAAGTCCTGATCGTCCATTCGCAGGCCAACCGCGATACGAGACCGCATCTGATCGGAGGGCACGGGGATTATGTCTGGTCAACCGGCAAGTTCAACACGCCGCCGGATGTTGATCAGGAAACCTGGTTCATTCCGGGCGGTGCGGCCGGAGCAGCTTTCTATACGTTCCAGCAGCCCGGCATCTATGCCTATGTGAATCATAATCTGATCGAGGCCTTTGAACTCGGCGCTGCGGCTCATTTCAAGGTCACGGGTGAATGGAACGACGATCTGATGACATCGGTTCTCGCGCCATCCGGCACGTAAAGCAAATGTTTGAAGGCGCCTCAACTCCCAGGGTGCCTTCGGCAAACCTTCCCTGAATCGTGCTTTACGAAGAAAGGCTCGGGGCTGCATCCATTTGCCTCCCATATGGCTGCGGTCCCTTGATATCCGATGAACGAAGGCAGAGGAAAAAAGCGCCTGCGTGAGCTTGCCGTAGCCGTTCCGGCGGTCGTGCTGGCAGTCGTCGCGGGGTTGTTTGTCGTTGACGCCGTCGGGCGTTCGGACCACGCAATATCGGGCGCATCACCTGTCGGTCCCGAGATGATTGTTATCGCGCCGCGCACTATGACTTATCGGGCGGATGGCGACTTTCAGAAGAACAATTATCCCGTCGATGCCCCGTTGATGACCCGCAAGCTGCAACGGGCATTCGAGATCATGAAGTATCAGGTCAGTACGACCGAATACGCGCACTGCGTCGCCGATGGCGACTGTCAGCCTGCCGAGACCTTGCCGCACAATCATGATGCATCCGCAGCCGATGGCCCCATCGTCGGCGTCAGCTATGATGATGCGCAGGCCTATGCCGACTGGCTTTCACGCAAAACCGGCGAAATCTGGCATCTGCCAACAGACGAACAGTGGGCATTCGCCGCAGGCTCACGCTTTCCTGACGACGCCCTTGGCGTCGATGACGATTCTGCTGCCAATCCCGCGCTGCGTTGGCTGAGAGATTATGAAAAACAAAGCGCCCGCAAGCAGGACAGAAACCCTGCCAGACGTCCGGCAGGTGCGTTCGGGGTCAACGAATTGGGCGTGGCCGATATCGCTGGCAACGTGTGGGAATGGACCCAGACCTGCCATCGTCGCGTCAATATCGATGCCTATGGCAAACAGATTGCAGAAACACCTTCGTGCGGCGTTTACGTCGTCAATGGCAAGCACCGTGCGGCCATGAGTTCGTTCATTCGCAACCCGAAAACCGGAGGATGCAGCGTCGGCGTTCCGCCCGACAATCTCGGTTTCCGGCTGGTTCGCGACAACCGCTGGTATGTTGTGGCGTGGAAGCGCATCCAGAACATCGGCGCATGAGGGATTAACTGTGAATGCCCGATCCCCGGCCCCGAAAACAATTCCAAGCCTGCTTTGCTGTGCTAAAGTAGATGCAGGATTTTGGAGTGTGAGAAACGCAATGTCCATGATAGATCGCGGACTTGTCAGGAAACTGTCCTTGTTCGCCAAAATGAGTGATGGCGAACTCGACAAACTCGTTTCGTATGCAACTACAAAGCGTGTTCCTCCGGGAGAGGCGATTTTCGAACAGGGCGATGAAGCCGTTCTATTCTACCTTCTCCTGCATGGGCGATTGAAGGTCAATCAGGTGACGCCGGACGGGCAGCAGATCATTGTCCGCATGGTGCATCCAGGTGATCTTTTCGGATTTGCCAAAGCCCTGCAAAGAAGCGACTACCCCGGAACAGCGATCGCCGTCGCAGAAAGCATCGTGTTGGCCTGGCCGACTGAGCTTTGGGACTATTTTGTCGAGCAGAATCCCGGTCTGGCAATGAATGCCATCCAGACAATCGGCAAAAGGCTGGAAGAAGCCCATACGCGTATCCGTGAAATGTCGACGGAAGAAGTGGAACGGCGTGTCGCGCACACGGTGCTGCGCCTTGCGCGTCAGGCCGGACGGAAAGAAGATGACGGCATCCGGATCGATTTTCCGATCACGAAACAGGATATTGCCGAAATGACCGGAACGACGCTGCATACAGTGTCACGCATTCTCACCGGCTGGGAAGCGCAGGGGTTTGTTCGCGGCGGTCGCCAGAAACTGACCGTTCTCAATATGTCGGGTGTGAGGCGACTTGCCGACGGCGAGCAATAAACTCAGTAAAAAGCCGGAATTTCCAGGCGGAAAACGCTCTGCACAAGACAATCAAAATACAATAAAAACAACTGGATAATCCGGTTTTCTTCCAAAGAGATTCGGATAGCGTCTTTGCGCTATCCGAAAACTTCCCGTTCTTCGGATTTCGCTGCCAGCAATGCCTCTATCATCAGCTTTTCCGACAGAATATGACGACGCACGCTCTCCATAAAGCCGCGCACCATGTATGAGATCGTGTCACGAGCGAGGCTGCAACGACCTTCTGCAATAGCCATCAATGTCTGCGACAACTCCTCGGCGGCCAGCCGGTCACAACGATGTTCGGCCTTCAATCGTTCGATGATGGCGGTGGCAAAATGGGAATGAGCCTGTCGGCTGAAATCGGGGAAAAGAACCTCTTCTTCCAGCGCATGGGTTTCACCCACAAGGCGGGGAATGAGCATGGCGATTCGCCGATACTCCTGCATTGAAGCGCCGGTTTCGAGGTCATCGGCGATTTCTTCCAACTGCAGGCATAGTTCCAGCAGGTCGTGATGGTGGGCCTCAAGGCGGCTGATATCAGTGGCATGCAAGACTGGCGGCGTGTCCATCGCTCTTTTCCCAACCTACTGACCCAAGAAAAGAACGGCTGCAATCACGATGGATGCAGCAACTGCGGATAGCGTGCCCGCGCCCTGCAACGCTCCCATACGGTAGAGAACCAGCGAAAAGCCGATGATCGCCGGTGTCGCGACCATGAGTCCGATCTGTGCATCCGTCATTGAAATTTCCTTTGCTTTGGCGGGGATACAATGTCGCGCCCGACGCATTTCTTCTTTGCCAAAACGCAAAGAAGGCCCGAACTGCGGGCGCTAGGCATGTGCCATGTCTGGAACCGAAGATTTGTCCATAGCTGCAATGAATTCAGGGGATCGCGCGGAAGACGATCTTCTGCTCTGGATTCTCGTTTGGAGCGAACTCGTTGCCTTCGCGATCCTGCTGATCGCGTTCATGGTGATGTCGATCGTCAATGTAGAAGGCGTCGCGCAATTGCGTGCGCATCTGAGCCCCGGTCTCGCTGCAACCAACACCGTCGTGCTGCTGATGAGCGGCTGGCAGGCAGCAATAGCCGTGCGCAGGCGCAACGATATAAATCAGGCTCGCCGACCGCTTTTATATGCTGCCTTTTTCGGCCTCGTGTTTGTTGTGATCAAGCTCATCGAATATTCGCATGAAATCCAGTTTGCGAGCGATGAAAGCGCAGGCTCGTTCTTCGAGCTTTATTTTCTCCTGACAGGTTTTCACCTGATGCATGTGGCGTTCGGCTCTGTCGTGCTTGCTCTCGTCGCATGGCGACCGACACGCTCGAATATTCTGCTGATTACGACACTCTGGCACGCCATCGACCTTGTATGGCTGGTGATGTTCCCTGTTCTTTATCTCGCTTGAGGCCCGCAGTGTCCGATCGCAATCACTCTTCCCTGATCCACACATTCATCATTCTGATTCTCCTCGCTCTAAGCGGTGCATTCATCGCAAGCACCAGCGCCGGAATGTTCGCAGCCATAATCATCGTGTTGATTCTCGCTTTTGCAAAAGGCTGGTTCGTCATCCTCGATTTTATGGAAATGCGCGGAACCAGCGGCACATTGAAGCCGGCTTTGCTGGCCTGGCCTGCCCTTCTGCTGGCGCTTGCCCTGACACGTTCCATCGTTGTTCGCGTTCTCCTTTGAACAACCGTGTTGGTGTTTGCCAAATCGCAAAGAAGGCTTTCCCCCGACCGATAGAACAGTCCTGTCCCGTGATGCTGGCGAGGGGATCGACCAGCCGCATTATCGACGGGGGGATTTGTTGCCGGGGCCTTGTCCCCCGGCAGATGAAAGGACGAAGGGATGGCAGAACGCCTAACCAAGACCGGCGCACGAAACGTCTTCTATGGCGGGTCTATTTTCTTTTTCGCGATCTTCGTGGGGCTGACGGCGCACAGTCACTACTACATGAAAACAACTTCCACGGATGAATCCACGCTGACGGCCTCGGTCGCCCGCGGCAAGCACATCTGGGAGAAAAACTCCTGCATCAACTGCCACACGCTGCTTGGCGAGGGTGCCTATTTTGCGCCCGAGCTTGGCAATGTCTGGAAGCGCTGGGGCGGCGAAGAAGACCCCGAAGGCGCACGCGAGACGATGAAAGCATGGATGCAGGCACAACCTACCGGGATCGAAGGGCGTCGCCAGATGCCCCAGTTCAACCTGAGCGAACAGGAACTCAACGATCTGGCTGATTTCCTTGAATGGACCAGCCGCATCAAGACGCAGGACTGGCCGCCCAACGAGGCAGGCTGAGCGCGGGATGAACGGAGTTACACAATATGAAATATGAAAGCCAAAAGGTCGCGATGCTCTATTTTTATGGAGCGCTCGTGCTGTTCATCGCGCAGGTCGCATTCGGCGTTCTCGCCGGTACGATCTATGTTCTGCCCAATACGCTCTCTGAGCTGTTGCCCTTCAACATCGTTCGCATGATCCACACCAATGCGCTGGTCGTCTGGCTGCTGATGGGCTTCATGGGTTCGACTTATTATCTGCTGCCGGAAGAGACCGAAACCGAGCTTTACAGCACCAAACTCGCCGTCATCCAGTTCTGGCTGTTCTTCGTGGCGGCCGGTGTCGCCGTTGTCGGCTATCTGTTCCATATTCACGAGGGGCGTGAATTTCTCGAACAGCCATTCATCATCAAGGTCGGCATCGTTGTCGTCTGCCTGATCTTCCTGTTCAACATCACGCTGACGGCGCTCAAGGGCCGCAAGACCACGGTGACCAACATTCTTCTGTTCGGCCTGTGGGGCCTTGCCCTGTTCTTCCTGTTCGCCTTCTATAATCCGATCAATCTCGCGCTCGACAAGCTTTACTGGTGGTACGTCATCCATCTGTGGGTTGAAGGTGTGTGGGAACTCATCATGGCGTCGATCCTCGCCTTCCTGATGATAAAGCTGAACGGCATCGACCGCGAAGTCGTCGAAAAGTGGCTCTATGTCATCGTCGGTCTGGCGCTGTTTTCCGGCATTCTCGGAACAGGTCACCATTATTACTGGATCGGCGCACCGGGCTACTGGCAGTGGATCGGTTCGCTGTTCTCGACACTGGAAGTCGCTCCGTTCTTCACCATGGTGATCTTTACCTTCGTGATGACATGGAAAGCCGGTCGCAAACATCCAAACCGTGCGGCTCTTCTCTGGTCCATCGGTTGTTCGGTCATGGCCTTTTTCGGGGCGGGCGTATGGGGCTTCCTGCACACGCTGTCGTCGGTCAACTACTACACCCACGGCACGCAGCTTACCGCCGCCCACGGGCACCTCGCCTTCTTCGGCGCCTATGTCATGCTCAATCTCGCAGTCATGGCCTATGCGATCCCCGAACTGCGTGGACGGGCGCCGTATAACCAGATGCTCTCCATGGTGAGCTTCTGGGCCATGTGCACGGCCATGTCCGTGATGACCTTTGCGCTCACATTCGCAGGTGTTGTCCAGACCCATCTGCAACGTGTTCTGGGTGAGAGCTTCATGGTCGTGCAGGACCAGTTGGCGCTGTTCTACTGGATACGCCTCGGCTCCGGCGTCGTGGTGGTGATTTCGGCCTTCATGTTCATCTGGGCCGTCCTGGTTCCAGGCAAGGAACGCCGCGAAAACACCTCCGGATTCGTTCAACCCGCTGAATGATCGACACCAGGCCCCGCCTCATGGCGGGGCTTCATTGCCCGATACAAAGGAAAACGGCCATGAACCCCATTCTCAGAAATGTAGAAAATGCCGATGTCTCGATCCCACCATACAGCCCGTCCGGCAATGAATGCGCGCTCTTCGAAATGGCCTGGACGCGTAAGCTGCCATTGCTTCTCAAAGGACCGACCGGTTGCGGCAAGACGCGGTTTGTAAGCCATATGGCCGCAAAACTCGGCCTGCCGCTCTCGACAGTTTCCTGCCATGACGATCTGGCGGCTGCTGATCTGACCGGGCGCTACCTGCTGAAAGGCGGTGATACCATATGGGTCGATGGCCCCCTGACCCGCGCCGTACGCGAAGGCGGCATTTGCTATCTCGACGAGATCGTCGAGGCGCGCAAGGACGTGGCCGTAGTTCTGCATCCGCTGACCGACGACCGCCGCCTTCTGCCATTGGAACGCACCGGCGAACTGCTCGAAGCGCCTGACGGCTTCATGCTCGTCGTATCTTATAATCCGGGTTACCAGAACCTGTTGAAATCCCTGAAGCCAAGCACGCGCCAGCGCTTCGTCGCTATCGAGTTCGACTTTCTGCCCAAGGAACAGGAAATCGCGGTGGTCAGCGATGAAAGCGGCCTTGCGGCTCCAAAGGTTGCGCCACTGGTGGCGCTGGCTCACCGGCTGCGCGGGCTGAAAGGCCACGATCTGGAGGAAGGCGTTTCAACCCGTCTGCTGGTCTACTGCGCCACGCTGATCGACGCAGGCATGTCGCAACGCGAAGCCGCACGCGCCGCGATGATCGAACCGCTGACCGATGAGCCGGATGTCAAAGCCGCTTTGATTGAAGTTGCCGATGCAATGCTGAAATAGGCGGACGCACAATGCTGGACTTTCTGGAACTGGAGGAAACCGTTGGCCGGGCCTGGCATCGCCTGATCGGCAAGACCGGATCGTGGCCGCATTATCCCCAGCACGCCGTGCAGCTTGGCGATATTCGCCAGAAACTCGCCATCTGCTTTCGTGGCTTTGGTGGCGATGTTGCCGTACAGATTGCCCCGGCCCGTGCCCGAACTTCCGGGCACAGGCTGGGATTGCGGCAGCGCATGGCTTTGGGCGAAGAGAAGCTTAGCCAGCCGTTGCGGGATGAAGCGACATTGATGCTGCCGCCGGAGATCGCGCTTTTCCCCGATCGCACGCTCAATTACGATCTCTATGTCTGGCTTGCGGGTTATATGGCAGTCATGCCGACCGAAGTGAATGAGCTTCCCCGTGACCCTTTGCGCCGCAACCTTGCAGCCCTTGCACTGGCATCGGATACGGTTGCGAAGACTTGCCGGGTATTTCCCGGCCTTCAGAAACGTTATGCGCGCCTGTGCGAAGCGATGCTGGCTGTACGTCCCAAACGCTCGCTCTATGGTCTTGAACAGCAAGTGGAAGAGCGCATTCTGGCGCTTCTGAAACAGGGCGCAGGACTGCCGGATGACAGTCTCGCTACAATCTTCCCGCATTGCGCCCCCGCAGGCTATCTGCCCGCCCTGCCCGTCCCGCTTTGGCCGGAATTGATAAGGCGCGAGGAAACTGCACCACGTGACAGCGACGACCAGCCGGTGCTCAACAGCAAGGCGGAAGGTGTCGAAACCGGGCGGCAGATTGCCAACCGCGAGAAGCAGGACCCGAAACTGGCCGACAGAAGCCCGTTCATTCTCAATCGCTTCGAGAAAATCCTTGCCATGGCAGAAATGGTGAGCGTCGACAGGCCAACGGACGATAGCAACGAGCAGAACGCAAAATCCGCCGATGAGCTTGATGATTTGACATTGGGCGAGCGCAAGGGCAGACCCGCCGCCCGTTTCCGTTTCGATCTCGACCTGCCGCCCGAAGCCGTCGACCGAACGGCTCTTACCGCCAAACTAACCTATCCGGAATGGGATTACCGGAAAGGTGTTTATCTTCCCGACCATTGCAGTGTTCTGGCAGGACCAGCACAGGGCCGTGAAGAAGCTATGGAATTGGATGACGAAGCGCAAAGCCTTGTGCGTCGGGTGCGCCGCCAGTTCGAGATACTGCGGCCGGGCCGCGAATTGATGCGGGCGCAGCTTGATGGCAACGATCTCGATCTTGATGCCGTGGTGCGTTCACGATGCGACTTTGCCGCCGGAGGACAGGGCAGCGACCATGTGCACCTGATGAGCCGGCCCAAGGCAAACGACCTTGCGGTCACCATTCTGGTCGATGTCTCCCTATCCACCGATGCATGGATCGACAATCGGCGCGTGCTGGATGTGGAAAAGGAAGCGCTTCTGGTTCTGGCCAACGGCATCGCCGCCTGTGGCGACCGCTGCTCCATCCAGACATTCACCTCACGCCGCCGCTCATGGGTGCGGGTTGAAACCGTGAAGGACTTCGACGAAACCTTCGGTTCTGCCGTAGAACACCGGATTGCGGCGCTGAAGCCGGGCTTCTACACACGCATGGGAGCCGCCATTCGCCACTCAACGGCAAAGCTTGCCGAACAGCCGAACCGAAAGAAGCTTCTGCTGGTTCTGACAGACGGCAAGCCGAACGATGTCGATCACTATGAAGGCCGGTTCGCGCTTGAGGACAGCCGCAGGGCAGTCAGCGAAGCGCGCGCCACAGGCGTCAACGTCTTTGCCGTGACGGTCGACCGGGAGGCAAGCGCCTATCTTCCAGCACTTTTCGGCCGGAGAAACTATGCACTCGTCGCCAAGCTGTCGAAACTGCCCGTCGCTCTACCGGCAATCTATCGAATGATGACCGGGTGAATCGGGCGGGCTACCAAGCCTGTCCGACAAGAGTGCGAAGTGCATGGCAGCCGCTATTGTTTCTCGCGCATCCCGGAAACCGTTTCACACGTTTCGGGATGCGCTTCAGGCAGGTTGAGGTTGTCGCACCGACGAAAGATGGCGAACCACAACCGGCACCAGCAACACCAGTCCCAGAAGCGACGAATAAATCTCCGGGGCAACCAGCAAAACCGCGGCGACGATCATCAGGATATTTTCCCAGGCTTTCGTACGCACCAGTAAAAAGCCCGACAGTGCAGCACCCAGTGCTGTGATGCCGATGGCACAACCGAGGAATGCCACGAAGAAATCCGGCCAATTGAAGTCAGATGTGACCAACAGAAGCGACGGAGAGAATACGAAGACAAATGGCACAAGTACCTTGCCGAGACCGAGCCGGAAGGCCGTATTGCCGGTCTTGAACGGATCGGCGCCCGCCATACCCGCCGCCGCATAGGCCGCGAGCGCGACAGGCGGTGTGATATCCGCCAGCACCCCGTAATAGAAGACGAAGAAGTGAGCTACGATCGGCTCAACCCCCAACAGCCCCAGCGCGGGCGCGGCAATCGTAGCCATGATGATGTAGTTGGCGGTCGTTGGAATGCCACAGCCCATCAGAATACAGACTATCCCCGTCATTATGAGCGTGAAAAGCAGCGTCAGTGTTTGCGGGCCAAACCATGCAGCGGGCAGAATGGTACCGAAATATGTCGCGAGCTGCCCTGCTGTCGAGGTCACGATATAGGAAATCTTGAAGCCGACGCCTGTGAGCGTCACCACGCCGACGATAATGCCGACAGTCGCCGCAGCAGCGCCCACGGCGAGCGCATATTTGGCGCCATCGCGCAGTCCGTCAAAAATCTCGCCTATCGACATGCGCTTGCGCGGATTGAGCAATCCCACTGCGATACAGAGCGTAATGCCCCAGAATGCAGCCAGATAAGGCGTATAGCCCGACAGCAGAACGCCGATCAGCACAATCAATGGAATGACAGTCGGCCAGTCACGCTTGAAAGCTTCCTTCAGGTCAGGCAGCTCTTCCTTCGTCATGCCGCGCAAACCATTGCGCTTGGCTTCGAAATGGACCTGCATCAGAACGCCGAAGAAATGCATGAAGGCTGGCACGATAGCCGCCAGAATAATGGTTGTGTAAGGCAGGTTCAGGAATTCGATCATCAGGAACGCGGCTGCCCCCATGATCGGCGGCGTGATCTGCCCGCCTGTTGATGATGCTGACTCCACGGCGGCGGCAAAGTGGCGCTTGTAACCAAGCCGGATCATCGCCGGAATGGTCAGCGAACCGACGGTCACCGTATTGGCGACCGACGAGCCTGAAATCATGCCGAACAATGCGGAGCCGAAAATGGAGACTTTTGCCGGACCGCCAGCAAAACGGCCCGCTACCCAAGCCGCGCAATCCAGAAATAGCTGACCGAGACCGATGCGGGTTGCAAAAACGCCAAACAGCACGAAATGGAAAACATACGTTGCCACCACACCAAGAGCGATACCGTAGATGCCCTGTGTCGTCAGATAAAGATGATCGACAAGCTGGCTGACGGTCGCGCCGGGATGGACGAGAATGCCCGGCATATGCTGCCCGAAAATGGCGTAGAGCATGAACAGGATTGATATGATCGGCAGTGGCCAGCCGACCGACCGTCGCGTCGCTTCCAGCAGAACCAGAATGAGAAGACCGCCGAGGACAACATCTGTCGTCGTCGGATTACCAACGCGAAAGGCAAGATCATCGAGCGGTATCATTGGAACGTGGGCGACGGACACGACCGCTATGATCGCCAGCGCCCAGTCGATGACGGAAATGCCAAGCGGCCTCAACCATGACGATGTGGTGGGCCGATCGTAACCCTTGCGGGAGAACGGGAAAACAAGAAAGACCAGACCGAGCACGAAGGAAAGGTGAATGCCGCGATGCACCATTTCCGAGAGAAGGCCAAAGCCCGCCGTGTAATAGTGGAAGATGGAAAGTATGATCAGCAGCGCGCCGACAATGCGTGCCGCGAGCGGTCCTAGTGGGCGAAAGCGAATCTCGGAGTCGAACTTTTCCTCAAGCTCGCGCGCTTTGGCTTCGTCCAGTTCCATGGGCGATGTTTTCGCCTCTTGCTCGCTCACCATAGGGCCCTCTCCACTCAGAGCGCAAGCTGATCCATTTGAATCAAATAATCGCTCTAACCATTTGTTTTAATAAAATTATATACCTGAAAGATGCTTTATTCGGACTGGAAGCAAATGCACGGAGTTCTGCTGAAGCCCCGTGCATTTTTCATCAGAACCGGAATGGACAACCTATTTCAGAACGCCAGCTTCCTTGTAGAAGCGTTCTGCACCGGGATGCAGCGGAATGCCGAGACTGGTCGTCGCCGTATCAAGCTTGATGAGCTTGCCTTTTGCGTGCCCGGCATCAAGTGCCTTTCTGCTGTCCTCGTTAAACAGGGTCTTGGTGATGTTGTAGACGAGTTCATCCGGCTGCTTGGCGTTCGTAACCCACTGTGCTGCAACCGCCAGCGTTTCGGTTTCGCCTACGTCCTTATAGGTGTCGGCTGGCACGGCATCCTTCGAGAAGAACGAATATTTTTCGAGAATCTTCTGCGCTTCAGGACCGGAAATCGGAACCAGCGAAATGCCGTTCGATGTGGCCAGCTCCGAGATCGCGCCGGTCGGATATCCGCCAACGAAGAAATAGGCGTCGAGTGCGCCATCCTTCAGACGTTCTCCCGCAGGACCCGGCTTCAGATGTTCGGCCTTGATGTCACTTTCGCTCAATCCGTATGCTTCCAGCACGATGCGGGCATCAACGATCGTACCCGATCCCGGCTCATCGATGGAAACGCGCTTTCCCTTGAGGTCGGCAACGGATTTGATATCAGCCCCTTTACGAGCGACCAGATGAATGGTTTCAGGATAAAGGGTGGCAATCAGGCGCAGATCCTCGAACTTGCCCTTGCCGTCATAAAGACCGGTGCCGGTATGCGCCCAGTAAGCCACGTCCGACTGGGTGAAGCCAGATTCGAGCGATCCTGACTGGATAGCGTTGATATTAGCCACCGAACCGTTCGACGAAACCGCCGTAGCCACCAGACCGGGAACGCCCTTATCCCCTGCTCCGGAAATCGCGTTGGCGATCAACCCGCCAATCGGGTAATAGGTGCCCGCTGTCCCTCCGGTGCCGATGCGAAAGAAGGCCGGAGCCTGCGCAAAGGCAATACTGGCCCCTACGGCAACGATGCCTGCAAATGCAGCAACCACACCACGCCGGGTGAACTTTCCCATTGTCATATCTGCTCTCCGTTCCCTGATTGATTTTGTTCAAATTGTGTTGCCGAGCATGGAAAGCCGGGCGCGGCTTGTCAAGCATTCCTTCCAACTCTGTGTATACCCTCTGAAACGATCTATAATGTAGATAAAAAATGCAGATTACTTTAGGCTCAATTCCGAGTATCTATTGTAATATTTAATTCAGATAAGATGTTACAGGACAATTATTTCATATTAAAACCAACGAAATAGAAATGATAATTGACACGATTAAATAAATTGCAATCCTATTCAACAATCGAATGATAACTTCACAAAGCGACTTGAAACTGCGGAATTTGTCGCTATCTTGGCCTTATGGCGTGTGCTGCGTGCGCCCAGGGACTACCCTGAATACGGAGACTGTTTTTAACTGTTTCTGTCAGGGAGCTGCCATGGCTGGTCGCATTCACAATACTATTCGCAATTTTCTTGATAGCGAGTCTTCAGGCGGCTTGCTGCTTATAGCTTCAGCTATAGCAGCATTGCTCGTAGCCAACTCGCAGCTTTCCGAAGCCTATTTCGGCGCTCTTCATGCCTATCTTGGACCACTTTCTGTCCAGCATTGGGTCAATGATGCGCTGATGGCGATATTCTTCCTGATGGTCGGACTGGAGATCAAGCGCGAGATGGTTGATGGCCATCTCTCGTCCTGGCCCCGCCGCATCCTGCCGGGCGTAGCCGCTGCGGCGGGTATGGCAGTACCGGCTCTGGTCTATCTTTCCTTCAACCTCAATAGCGGCGCTTCCCACGGCTGGGCTATCCCGGCTGCAACCGATATCGCATTTGCGCTTGGCGTCATTTCGTTGCTGGGGCCAAGAGTTCCCACCTCTCTGAAAGTGTTTCTCGCTGCCCTTGCCATCATTGACGACCTCGGCGCGGTGATCGTTATCGGCCTGTTTTATACAACCGGTGTTTCCCTGATGGATCTGGGGTTGGCTGCGGCAGTCGTCGCTGCCCTGATCGCCTTGAATCTTGGCGCCGTGAAGCGCCTGACGCCTTATCTGCTGCTCGGTCTTGTACTGTGGTTCTTCACCTATCGCTCCGGCGTTCACGCGACCATTGCAGGCGTTTTGCTTGCGCTGACCATTCCGATCAAGCGCACCCCTGCAAAGCCTGAAGCGACCGTCTCCGAAAGCCCGCTGCATCTGCTCGAACACAGCCTTATCAAGCCGGTTTCGTTCATCATCGTACCCATATTCGGCTTCGCCAATGCGGGTGTCAGCTTTTCCGGCCTTGGCATGGAAGCACTCTTCGCGCCGGTGACCTTAGGCGTAGCTGCCGGTCTGGCTATCGGCAAGCTCGTCGGTATTTTCGGCGCGGTGCTGCTTTTGGTGAAAAGCGGAATCGTTGATCTGCCTGCCGGAGCAAGCTGGCCCCAAATGCTCGGAACGACGCTTCTATGCGGCATCGGCTTCACTATGAGCCTGTTCATCTCGCTTCTGGCTTTCGATGACGTGCTGCTGCAGAACGAAGCGAAGATCGGGATATTGATTGGCTCGCTCATTGCCGGACTGGCCGGCTTCACCGTTCTGCGTTTCGCAAAACGCGCCGATGGGCGAAACTTCAGCCAGTAAACTGGATAGAAATAATGCCCGGATTCTCTGCATCCAGGCATTATATCGTCAATCAAAGTAACTTTGCGGCGCGGGCTATCCGCGTTGCGCGTTGTGCGTTTCGTTGGACGGCTTCCAGATCCTGTAGCGGATTTCGAGGCCATCTTTCGCATAGATGACGATTGGAAGCCGGCTGTTGTAGCGCAGCATGAAATTTTCGCCGCGAACCGGAACGAAATCAGTCCGCTTGCTGTCCTCCGGACAAGCCATCAGCGTGCCTGACATGCGATCGCTTGCTGTCAAAGTGAAATAGTCAAATCCCCACCCCTCGACGGTGCCAGGGGTCAAACTTCCGCCGAACCAGCTGATATTGCAGTCCACCGTTGCGTTGCGTCCTGCGATAATCTCGACTTTGGCATCCTGTTCCTTCTCAAGCGGGGGAAGATGGATGACATAACGGTAGGAACCGGATGGGGCTGCCGGAAAAGCTTCGAGATTCCTTTCAGATTCGGTCTTATCCTGAGCGCTCGCGCCGTGTGGGACGCCGAAACTGGCGGCGACCAGCGCTATCTGTAAGAAATGTCTGACTTTCATATTCATGCTCTCATCTGTTGCAGGTTTATTGCGCCTATTCGGCCAAACCACCGGTTCCGGTGGCGGTTGCGCTATCAAACAAGAGGAAGACGATCGGCGTGCCCGGCTCGCATGAGGCGTCGGTACGCCTGGCGCCGACCTTGCCCGCCACGGGCGCGGAATATTCAGCCACGACTTCCCCGAATGAATTTCTCTGAGTAACCACTTTTTGTCCCGCTTGCACCTGTTCATTGAGTTCAACGTGATGTTCGATAAACCCGCCATGTGTCGTCAGAACCGGCGCCATTCCATCCGCAGCGAAGAGACCGGAATCCTTGCTGGTTTTGCCTATATTGCCTTCAATTACCTTATGGTGTTTGAGAACATTCATGGTGCCTTCGACAAAAAGGGCAATCATCGCATGATCAAAGATACGCGGTCGGCCTATTTCCGGCGTGAAGGCTGGAATACCCGCATCGATCAGCGCATTTGCGAGAAGGCCGTGGGCGCCGAAATTATCGAAAATCTGCTCTATTGGATAAAGCTCCGCCATCGCCCGAACTTCCGGCAAGTCCATTCGCGCCAGATGAAATGAGGCCATATCCATACCTGTGGCTGCGGTATGAAAATCGATTCCGTAGTCGAGATTGGGTTGCAGCAGGCGATTGAACACCAGCCAGGCGTGACGTGCCGCCGCTTCCGGTGCGTTCTCGTTACCCGGAAACAGCCGGTTGATATCGACAAGATCAATCCCCCGCCCCGAACTCGGCCATCGTCTTGCCATCGCTTCAAGCGCCGGGCGAGACACGTCGAAAACGGCCACCACGGAGCCGGACATCTTTTGCGGGTCGAGCTGGTTCACAATGGTATGCAATGTGTGCACAGGGCTCATTTCGTCACCGTGGATGCCGCTGATCAATCCAATCCGCTTTCCCGGTGACTTACCCTTCATCACGGTGACTGAAACATGCCAATGCTGGCCCGTCGGCATGTGCACACCTTGAAAATAGAAATCGTGCCGCTTGCCTGCCTCCAGATCGGAAATATCAAGGAAGGAGATTACCTGCTTGCCGTCTATGACATCGCCAGTATAGGCCGTACCCGACCCGTTGCTGCCGGTATCCGGCTTTGCATCACCCGTCTGTGCCTGTGCCTGCCCCGATGCAAGCGCCACAGACCCGGCTGCGGCGATGGATGCGAGCATGAAATCGCGCCGGTCTATGCTCTGTGATTTTGTCTCGACCATCGGGTTCCCCAGTATCGAATAATGGACGAAGGCCCTCCAGCCTTCACTCCTGCACAGTTTCAGACGCTGTGTCTTTTTTCTCCTCTGCCTGCCTGCCCAAACGCTCGGTCAGACGCTGGATGACGAAGTAGAGGCCGGGCGTGAGAAGCAGTCCGAGCGTGGTTGCAGCAACCATCCCGCCGAAGATTGTCACGCCGACGGCCTGGCGTGCACCGGCGCCCGCGCCCGAAGACAAGATAAGAGGAAGGATACCAAGGATAAACGATACCGCCGTCATCATGACGGCGCGGAAACGCTGTTCGGCTCCGGTACGGGCCGCTTCTGCAGCCGTCAGTCCGGTCTCGCGTTTTTCCTTGGCAAACTCCACGATCAGGATTGCATTCTTTGCCGCCAGGCCGATCAGCAGTACCATCGCAATCTGGACATAGAGACTGTTCTGCAGCCCGAAGAATGTGAGAGCGGCAACGGCCCCCAGCAAAGCAGCACCGAGCGACAGGATAACCACCGCTGGCAATGCCCAGCTTTCATATTGGGCAACAAGAAAGAGATAGGCGAAGAGGAAGGCAAGCGCGAAAACGATTACCTCCTGACCGCTGCTTCGGCTTTCCTGGAAAGACAGGCCCGACCACTCATAGCCATAACCATCCGGGAGGGCTTCCGAAGCAACCTGCTCCATCGCCGCCATGGCCTGACCACTACTGGAGCCGGGGGCTGGAACGGCATTCACCTGCGCCGAGACCGAGAGGTTGTAGCGGGTGATGACGAAAGGCGCCAATACCGTGGTCAGTGACACGACGCTTCGCAACGGCACCATGGTTCCGTTGCGACTTCTGACATGGAGTTTCAGGATATCCTCGCTATGCGCACGGAAATCGGCGTCGGCCTGAAGATTGACCTGAAATACACGACCATTCAGCGTGAAATCATTGACGTAGCGCGAGCCGAAATTTGCACCGATAGCGGCATAAATATCCGACACACTAAGGCCGAGAGCTTCCGCGCGGGCGCGATCCACGTCAACATAGATCTGTGGCACATTCGCGTTGAACGTGGTTGCCGCACCGCCGATTTCCGGTCGCTGGTTGAAGTAGCCGAGCAAGGCGCTGGTCACCTGCGCTATTTCCTGCGGGGGCTGGCCCTGCAATGCCTGCAGACGGAAATCGAGACCGCCAACAGCACCTATGCCCGCAATTGCAGGCGGTGCAAATACCGAGATATTTGCGCCCGGCACCTGCGAGAACTGCGCGCGCAGGGTGTTGATGATATTGTTGAGCTGCAGCGCCTCTGTCTCGCGGTCTTCCCATGGCGTAAGAGCAGCGACCGCCATGGCACCGTTTGGTGTGCTGGTTGATTGCAGGATGCTGAACCCGGCTACCGTTATGACATCCTGAACGCCTTCGGTCTCGCTCAGAACCTTGCGCACATTCTCGACAATCAGGTTGGTGCGGTCGAGCGAGGCGGCACTTGGCAGTTGTATATCGACAAAAAGCGCGCCCTGATCCTCATCAGGCAGGAACGTCGCCGGAAGATTGACGAAGACGAAATAGGCCAACGCAAAACAGGCGATGATGCCCGCAACCGGTACAATCCAGTATTTCACCATAAAGCCGACGATCTTGCCGTAGCCTTCGCGGGTTTTCTCCATGAAGCTTGAAAACCACGCCAGAGGACCCCGCTTGTAGCCTCCCTGTCCGCGCTTGAGCAGAAGTGCTGCAAGCGCCGGACTAAGTGTCAGGGCTACGAATGACGAAAGGACCAGCGCCGACGAGATCGTGACCGCGAATTGCCGGTAGAGCTGCCCGCCAATGCCCTCCAGAAAAGCCGTGGGTGTGACCACCGCCAGCAGAACCAGCGTTGTGGAAATGATCGGCCCGGTAATCTGATGCATCGCCTTGCGAGTGGCTTCGATGACCGAGATGTCGGGCGTATCGTCAAGCACATGCTTGACGTTTTCCACGACCAGAATTGCGTCGTCCACCACAAGCCCGATGGCGAGGACAAGCGCCAGCAGGGAAATCATGTTCAGCGAATAACCGACGGCCAGCAGCACTGCGACCGCACCCAGCATCGAAGCCGGAATGGCGAGCGCAGAAATAAGCGTTGCCCGCCAGTCCTGCAGAAAGATGAATGTCACCACGAGCACGATCACGAAGGCTTCGAACAATGTTCGCGCGGTCAATTGCAGGCTGGCCTCGACGAACCGTGTCGCATCGTAGACGACATGATATTGCAGCCCCGGCGGAAATCTGGACGACAGACGCTCAAGCTCCGCCTGCACGGCAGTCGCCGTCTGGATCGCATTTGCATCGGGCGACTGGTTGATCTGCAGCATGGCCGATTCATGACCGGCAAAACTTGCGCGCGATGCATAATTGCGCGCGCCAAGCTCAAGACGTGCGATATCCCGCAGGAACACTTTTGCTCCGTCTGCGCCGGTGCGGATGACGATACCTCCAAATTCATCCGTATCGCGAAGGCGCCCCTGCGCGACCAGCGTATATTGAAGCTCGGTGCCCACCCGCATGGGTGGCGCGCCTGCCTGACCGAGCGTTGCCTGAATATTCTGACGCTGGATCGCCGCCGAAACCTCATCGACTGTTATGCCCAGAGCATCCATTCTTTGCGGGTTGAGCCAGACGCGCATCGAATATTCGGATGCGCCAACAACGCTTGCCTCGCCGACGCCGGGCACACGCGAGATCGCATCGACAATCGTAGTCGTCGTGAAATTGGTGATCTCAAGCGCGTTCAGGCTATCGTCCGGCGAATAGAACGCTATCCCCAACACGAAATCGGGGGAACGCGAGCGGACAGACACACCTTGCTGCGCTACAGCGGCGGGCAAACGCGAGATCGCCAGTTGCGCCCGGTTTTGAACATTGATCTGCGCCAGTTCGGGATCGGTCCCGACTTCAAAGGTTACCGACAGCGAATATTGCCCGGCATTGGAACTGGTCGAGGACATATACATCATGCCGTCGACGCCGTTGATTGCGGTTTCCAGCGGACCGCCGACAACATCTGCAATCACCTCCGCACTCGCACCGGGATAAACAGCCGATACGTTCACTGTCGGAGGCGTGATCTGCGGATATTGCTGGATAGGCAATGAAAAGATCGCAATCGCACCGGCGATGGAAATGATGATCGAGATGACGATTGCGAGGCGGGTTCGTCGTATGAAGATTTCAGAAATCATTGCCCCACCCCAGCAGTACCAGGGATCGGGTCACGAGGAGATACGGCCTGCCCGTCGGCAATACGCTGCAACCCTTCGACGACAATTGTTTCACCAGCCTTGAGGCCATCAGTGACCGACCAGCCATTGTCGATGCGCGTGCCTGTGGTGATCGGACGCCGGGAAACCGTATTGCCCTCGTTGAGAACGTAGACATATTTCCCCTGACGATCCTGCAACACGGATGACATGGGAACTATCGGCAATTCACCAACCGTCTCATCCAGCAGATTGACGGCAACCACCTGCCCCGGAACCAGAATATGACTTGGATTGGCGAAAACGGCGCGCACTGCCACGGTGCCGGTCTGCGCGCTCACCTCATTGTCAATGAACTGGATGGTCCCGCGTTCGCCATATTGCGTGCCATTGGCAAGCGTCAGGCTCACCTTGAAGCTTTTGGGACTGACCGTCCCCCCTTCCGCTTCCTTCTGACGAATAGCGATCAGAGCGCGGTCCGTGATCGAAAACACAACACGCACAGGATCAAGCTGCACGATGCGCGCAAGCGGTCCCATGCTTGGGCCAACGAGATTGCCAACGGTAAAGAGCGAGCGTCCTATCGTCCCGTTGATGGGTGATCTGACCTGCGTATAGGAGAGATTGAGCCTGGCATTGTTCAGCGCGGCTTCCGCATTGCGGACATCCGCCGTAGCAATATCAAACGCAGCCTGAGCGTCATCGAGAGAGGCTTGCGAAGCGGTGTTACGGTTGGCGAGCGTTCTTGTGCGTGACAATGATTGCCGGGCGGCATTCTGGGCAGCTTCGGCACGTGCAACCTGTGCCTCCGCAGACATAACCGCTGCCTGCATCTGATCCGGTTCTATTTCGAAAAGAAGATCGCCAGCCTTGACCGCTGCTCCCTGCTCAAAGGCCTTTTCCTTCAGGAAGCCGGTTATGCGTGCCTGAATATCAACCGCTTCAATCGCCTCGACCTGTCCGTTGAAACGGAGCGGTGCGGTCGCCAGCGCCATTTCCACTTTGCGCACGATTACAGGAGGTGCGGCACCGGTTGGAGCCTGTTGAGCCAGACTTGGCTGCAGAAACATTGGCGCAAACAAAGCTACAAAAGCAGCGTTCACAGAACGACGAACGAGAGTCTTCTTCAATTGCGCGTCCTCCCTCCGACCGGACATCGGCCGATCACTCACGCATTTCGGGTACTCAAGGCTATTCCGATATAGGCAACACCTGCGATCAGCAGTGCAATCCCTGCGATTGACCCCGACGGCAAATCACGTGTCCAGGGCCATTTCATCACCAGCATGGCGCTGGCAGTCCAGGCGATCAGGCCTGAAAGCGTAAACCACCACCAGCCGCTTGCCGGTTTGATCTTCCACGACAATGCCAGTTGAAGGAAACCATGCACAAACACCACGATGGCAATCAGCAGCGTGATGGCGAGCGCACCTTTAAGCGGGTTCAGATAAATCATGACCCCGCCAACGAGCTCCACAGCTCCGGACAGTTCCTGCCAGACAAAGCCCGCCCAGCTTTTGACCCAGAGTGACTGGATTATCTTGACGACGCCAATAGCCACAAGGACGAGGCCAAACATCGTGCTGGCTGCAAATTCAGAGAATACGGGCAAGAACAGGCAGAGTATTCCACCTGCCATCAGAAGAACGCCGAGACCGAGAAAACCTTTCCATTTTCTCTGTTCGACTGTCTTACGTTCCAATAGCTGCAGTTGCTGAACGTCCATTATGGACCCCTCTATGTTCAAAGGGCTGCGTTACTGCGAATGAGAAAGTATGAGCATGTTTCGATGTAATAGTACAGCCCGAAGACAGTAAAATTAGTGGGTTGCCGACCAATCGCCATCTTCCAGTTTCAGCCAGCTTGTGGAGGTGATGCTGGAGCGCAGGCTGAGTTGTGCTACCAGCGCCTCGACCATCCGGTCATCTTCCTTGCCGGCAAACAGCGTGGCCTCCACTTCAACCTCATTACTTCCCTCGATGTGATGGCTCCGTATAGCGTGGAAGCGCAATTTCTTCAGATCGAGCGTCTGGATCAGCAGTGCCCTGACCGAAATTTCGCTTTCCGCAGGACATCGGAACTTGACCAAGTAGAACTGCTCTATTTCCGGCTCCACAAAGGAATAGCGGTTCACGAGCACCGCAATCCTCGGCAGGGAAACGTTGAGGCAAACGATGAAAAACGCCGTCTCCACGGCGAGAAGCCACAGCCCATAGCCTGTCAGAACGCCAACTGCGCCAGTGCTCCAGACAGTAGCAGCCGTGCTCAACCCCTTGATGCTTGCGCCGTCCTTGATAATCAGGCCCGCACCGAGAAAGCCGATCCCAGTCACAACCTGCGAACCCATTCTGAGATCGCCTTCAAGTCCAAGCGCGTAAGGCAGCGAAGCATAGGCTGCCGCGCCAAGCGCCACGAGACCATGCGTGGCAAGGCCGGAATGACGTTGTTTGATCTGACGTTCCAAGCCGATTGCAGAGCCAAGCAAAAGCGCCAGACCGAGATTGATCATGATGGATGGGATTGCAACGACTTCCGGCATGCAGGTCCTTTTATGCCTCGGACAACTAGTGTGGCGAATCCGAAATTCGTATCACTCTGGAGCGGGGTTGCGAACGAATTTCGGATTCAAAGCCACACCAGGAACCCAATGAATCTAGTGTGGTTTACGGATTTGAAGTTCCTGAACGTTGATGCCATGCAAATGACAGGAATTTCAAATCCACCACACTAGGCAAGCAATTACTTGAATGACGACCACCAAAGCCGTTGAAACGAGCAAATTGCACTATAGACATTATTTGAAGGAGTTAGGAAGTCTTCCTGTATCACCCACATCATATTTAATTATAGTACTTGAATTATGCCAACTAAAGTAGTTTCATCGATACGTTCCGTACGCATTCTTTCCTACATCGACTAAGGGGTCAGATAGCATGGGTTTGCTTGGAATACTGCTCGGACTAGCTCTACTCATGTGGTTTGCCTATCGCGGCTGGAGTGTGCTTCTGCTTTCTCCTGTCGCAGCACTGCTCGCCGCGCTTATTTCCGGTGAACCTCTTCTGGCGAACTGGACATCGACCTTCATGGGCGGGACAGCCAGTTTCGTAGGCCGATGGTTTCCACTTTTTCTGCTTGGCGGTATTTTTGGCAAGCTGATGGACGATAGTGGCTCCATCACGTCCATCGCACGATATCTGACGGAGAAACTGGGCGTAAAGCGCACCATGCTTTCCGTCGTGCTCGCATCTGCCGTCGTCACTTATGGCGGCGTGAGCGTCTTCGTTGCCTTCTTCGTTCTGGTGCCGATGGCGCGTGAGATGTTCAAGGTTGCCAACATACCGGCGCGGCTGATGCCAGCCGCCATAGGGCTTGGCGCTTTCACCTTCACCATGTCGGCAATGCCGGGCACACCCTCGACAAACAACGCCATTCCGATGCCCTATTTCGAAACCACGACTTTCGCGGCACCGGGGCTTGGGATTATCGCCTCCATCATCACGCTTGCCTTCGGCATGTGGTGGCTGCAGCGCGCCGAAGCCAAGGCACGAACTGCGGGCGAAAACTATGTCGATGACACTGGCGATCTCGAAATTACGGAAAAAGTCAGAGAACAATCGACACTCTCCGGTGACTTCGACCCGGCTGAATTCGAACACGGTGCGCGCACCGACAACCAGCCTCCGTTTTTCTTTGCGGTTCTTCCCCTGCTTGTCGTCATCGTGGTCAATTTCCTGATGGCGCTCATCATCCTGCCCCGCATCGACTTCTCGTTTCTGGAACAGGAGCCATGGGGAATCGACGTCGGTTCATCGATTGGCCTATGGGCGGTTCTCATCGCACTGGCAGCGGCTATCCTGACCCTGATAGCGGTCAATTTCGGGAGGCTGCGGGCAATCCGGGAAAGCCTCGACGCAGGCGCCAATTCCTCAGTTCTCCCGATCCTCACCATAGCAAGCCTCGTCGGCTTCGGCGCGGTCGTGGCGGCGATGCCTGCTTTTGCCGTGGTTCGTGACGCAGTGCTTGAAGTACCGGGTGGCCCGCTTGTGTCGCTGGTCGTCGCCATGAACGCGCTCGCAGCCCTTACCGGAACGGCATCCGGCGGCATGGCCATCGCGCTCAATGCGCTGGGCGAGGAATATATGCGGCTTGCCATTCAATACGGGATCAATCCCGAACTCATGCACCGTTTGACTGTCATCAGCGCCGGTACGCTGGACGCGCTGCCGCATAATGGAACGGTGCTGCTACTTCTACAGATCAGCAAGCAGACCCACGCATCGAGCTATTTCGACATGGTCATGACCGTAATTGTCGGTGTGATCATATCGCTCGTCGCGGTTTTCGTGCTGGGATCAATGTTTGGTTCCTTCTGAGCATGGCCATTGTTGTTGAAAGGAAGTTGAAATGAAAAGGACTTCTCTCCTGATTGCCGTCCTGCTCTCTTTGATGGCAAGCCCTGCATTCGCTCATCTCAACCCCGCAGAACATGGTTCGTTCGCCGCCGGGTTTACGCATCCCCTCTCGGGCGCTGACCATATACTTGCAATGGTCGCCGTCGGTCTCTGGGCGTCAATGCTTGGCGGACGTGCGCTCGTCATCGTGCCGCTAAGCTTTGTGGGTGTCATGCTCCTGGGCTTCGTGGCAGCGCTTGGCGGCGTATCCCTCCCCTTTGTCGAACCGGTCATCCTTGCATCGGTGATTGTGCTTGGCCTCCTCGTCGCCATGGCATTCCGCGCATCAACCCTGACCGCAGCACTTATCGTTGGGTTCTTTGCATTCTTCCATGGCTATGCTCATGGCGGAGAAATCGGCAGCGCTGCGTTTCTTTCCTATGGTGCCGGTTTTGCTCTTGCGACAGCATTGCTCCACGCGGCAGGCATCGGTGTCGGTCTTGCAGCGGGCCGTATGCTGCAGGGACGCACGGGACAGATAGTGATGCGGATAGCTGGCGGATTTGCCGCCCTTAGCGGACTCTACCTGATGGCCGGGTGATGTGAGCATCATCTTGCTGGATCATTCGAAGAGACACGCTGAAGCTGATATTGAAAATGACGGGTCGGGGCCGGAAATGCCTATGCATTCTCCGGCACTTCCCCTGCTGCATCTCATGCGGCTTGTCAGCCCCAGCCAGCCAGTCGGCGCATTTTCCTATTCGCGCGGCCTCGAATGGGCCGTCCATGCGGAAACGGTGACGAACGAGGAAAGTTGTGCCGGATGGGTGTTCGGCCTTCTGGAACACAGCTACGCCGCGCTAGATGGCGCGATTTTCTGGCGCATGATCGCGGCATTGAGGCGAAATGACGATGCAGAATTTTGCCGCCTGAATGACTGGCTTGGAGCAAGCCGTGAAAGCAGCGAGCTTGAGCTTGAAGATCGCCGCATGGGTGAATCCTTGCTCACGTTACTGTCGGAACTTGGTGTCGAGCAGGCACGCAGCTTCGCGTTGGAACAGCGAGCCACCTATCCTGCAGCCTTCGCCATTGCAGCATGTCATTGGAATATCGAGCCTGTCGATGCGCTGCGCGGTCTCATGTGGAGTGTGGTTGAAAGCCAGATCATGGCTGCAATCCGTCTCATCCCCCTCGGCCACACAGCAGGCCAGAGGATACTTATCGCCGGAGCGGCGAAGATCGAGCGGGCCGCCGAAAAGGCCCGGACGCTGGATGACGAAGAAATCGGCAACACAGCTCCCGCACTGGCCATGGCCAGTGCCTGGCACGAAACACAATATAGCCGCCTATTCCGGTCGTGAGCGAAGCGATTCACGGTATCGCTTGAGATTGTTCTCCGCCGAAGTCGCATCGGCCGGAGCGACTGGCACCAGCGCCTTGAAAGCATACTGACCGATCAGCATGACCCAGGTGACGAGCACGAATGTCGAGGTCAGCACCGGCATTCCAATCGGTTTCAGGAATATGGCGACCGAAGCCCACAACCATGTCGCCACGATAGCGCCGAAGATAGCGTAAAGAAAACTGCTCCAGCTAAAAACAAGGAAGAAGCCGCCAAGCGCAATCGCCGTCAAGGCCGCGTTATAGCCGAAAAGCCCATCGCGAATGGCGCCTTCCGGACCACCGAATGCGGCGGCAACCACTGCGCCGGTTACCGCTCCCAGAAGGCCCATAAGAGCGCTTATTCGCGAATGGATCGCGATACCGGCAAGGATGATGTAACCCGTGATCCAGTTATCCTGAAAGAATATCTGCCCGATGGCAGTACCGATCCCCATATACCAGGTCGGAAGCACATAAGGGACAGCATAGGAAAACTGTTCCGGCGAAACCGGCTTTGCCATCGGACCGGCATCTATAGCGTCGAACTTGAGTATCGCGAACAGAAAGAGCCAGCCGACCAGAACGAATGGCATTGTCAGCGGCGCGACCTTGTGCGGCCCCAGCAACGTGGCGATGCTGGCGAAAGCCATGGTGGAGAAACCAGCGCCACAGATGAGATAGATCGTCATGGCAGGCGACGGCAGGGCGCCGCTGCGGAAATCCGCACTGGTGAAGGCAATCAGCGCAAGGGCAACCAGAGCGCCGTTGAATCCGAACAGGCCATCCCGGATCAGCCCCTTGTCAGCCTTGAGGACGATTGCCGTCAGCGTGCTGGCAACAACGCCAAGCACGCAGATAAAGGCATAGATCCAGGAATTGACCAGAATGGCGAACAAAATGACCAGCCCCGACAGAGGGTTGTTCTGGAACACCACCTGCCCGATACCGCGCAGCGTCCAGTCGACAAACCCCAGAGAAGGATGATCCTGCAAGGCATTGAGCTGCATGAACGTTACCCCTTCTTCGCCGTTTAAGCGGTTCTCACTTTCGGGAGACATGCTCTAGAACAGAAAATAGCGCTGCGCCATCGGCAGGACATCAGCCGGTTCGCACGTGATCAGTTCGCCATCCACCCGCACCTGATAGCTCTGCGGATCGACCTCCAGCTTGGGCGTCAGACCGTTATGGATCATGTCCTTCTTGCGAATCGTCCGGATGCCCTTCACCGCAACCAGTTGCTTACTGAGTTTCAGCTTCTCGCCGATGCCATCATCCAGCGCCGCTTTCGAGACGAAGGTGACGCCGGTGGAACCAAGCGCTCGTCCCAATACCCCATACATTGGCCGATAATGAACCGGCTGGGGCGTTGAAATTGATGCGTTCGGGTCGCCCATTGGTGCAATCGCAATCATGCCGCCGATCATGACGAGGCTTGGCTTCACGCCGAAAAATTCCGGCTTCCACAACACCAGATCGGCCCGTTTTCCGACTTCCACTGAGCCGATCTCATGGGCAAACCCATGCGTAATTGCGGGATTGATCGTATATTTGGCAACATAACGTTTAGCGCGGAAATTGTCATTCCGGCTGCTGTCCTGACTCAGCGGACCACGCTGCACCTTCATCTTGTGAGCGGTTTGCCAGCACCGCAGCGTCGTTTCACCGATGCGGCCCATCGCCTGAGAATCCGAGGACATCATCGAAAACACGCCGAGATCGTGGAGAATATCTTCGGCGGCGATGGTTTCACGCCGGATGCGGGATTCCGCGAATGCCACATCCTCGGGAATTTTCGGGCTGAGATGGTGGCAGACCATCAGCATATCGAGATGTTCATCGACTGTGTTGATGGTGTAGGGACGGGTCGGATTGGTCGAGGACGGCAGGATATTTTCTTCGCCCGCCGCCGTAATGATATCCGGCGCATGCCCGCCACCGGCGCCTTCCGTGTGGAAACTGTGGATGGTCCGCCCCTTCATGGCAGCAAAGGTGTCCTTGACGAACCCACTCTCGTTCAGCGTATCCGTATGGATAGCCACCTGAATGTCTTCCTCATCGGCGACGTTCAGGCAATTATCGATGGCGGCGGGTGTGGTTCCCCAGTCTTCATGCAGTTTCAGGCCGACAGCACCGGCCCTGATCTGCTCACGGAGCGGTTCGGGCTTGCTTGCATTACCCTTGCCGAGCAGTCCCACATTGATTGGAAGAGCTTCGACAGCCTCAAGCATACGATGGATAGCCCAGGGCCCCGGTGTAACTGTGGTTGCGAGCGTGCCAACCGTCGGCCCTGTTCCGCCGCCAACCAAAGTCGTTGTACCGCTGGCCAAGGCTTCTTCGGCCTGTTGTGGCGCGATGAAATGAATATGCGTGTCGATACCGCCAGCGGTGAGAATCTTGCCTTCGCCTGCAATGACGTCGGTAGCAGGTCCGACCACGATGTTGACGCCGGGCTGAATATCGGGATTACCGGCCTTGCCGATCCCCGAAATACGACCATCCTTGATACCGACATCGGCTTTGATGATGCCCCAATAGTCCAGAATGATGACATTGGTGATAACCAGATCGACAGTTTCGGACGAGGGCCGCTGTCCCTGCCCCATACCGTCGCGGATGACCTTGCCGCCGCCGAAGGTTACTTCTTCGCCGTAGATACAGCGATCTTCCTCGACCTCGATGATGAGCTCGGTATCCGCCAGACGCAGACGGTCACCCTTTGTCGGGCCATACAGTTCGGCATAGGCCTGTCTTGAGATCCTTCCCATCTGTCCCTCCTAGAGTTTTCCGTCGATTTTTGCGTTGAAGCCGTAGACTTCCCGGTCACCATCCAGTGCAACCAGTTCGACTTCACGGTCCTGCCCCGGCTCGAACCGCACCGCAGTCCCGGCCGGAATATTGAGCCGGAAACCTCTCGACCGTTCGCGGTCGAAGGCAAGCGCCTCGTTCGTTTCATAGAAATGATAATGCGATCCAACCTGTATCGGCCTGTCGCCCGTGTTCTCCACGGCGATGGTGCGCGTTTCGCGACCGTTATTGAGGTCGATCGACCCGTCTTCGATGAAATATTCACCCGGTATCATGATCGTCTCCTGAGGCGCATCCCGAAAACTGTGAAATGGTTTTCGGACAAGATGCGCGTAAAAACCAAAGCCATAGCGTTTCCAATGTTTCAGGAAATGCCTTACGGAATGGGGTTGTGAACGGTCACAAGCTTGGTGCCGTCCGGAAAGGTGGCTTCAACCTGAATGTCGTGGATCATTTCAGGCACGCCCTCCATCACCTCGTCACGGGTGAGAAGCGTAGCTCCATAGGACATGAGTTCTGCAACCGTCTTGCCGTCGCGTGCTCCCTCCAGAATTTCGGCGGAGATATAAGCCACGACTTCCGGGTAGTTCAGTTTCAGCCCTCGGGCCTTGCGTCGCTCCGCAACCAGTGCTGCGGTGAAAATCAGAAGCTTGTCCTTTTCACGTGGCAATAGTTCCATTTTTAGGCCCTCTCCAAAGTGAGTTATGTTGACCAGATGCGTGGCGCAGCAGCCGGTTTCCCCAGTCCGGTTTCGCGCAGAACTTCCCAGGCTTTTCGAAACAATGTCTTGGCTTCCGACATGCGCCCGCCGAGGTAGCGGCAGACGATTACCCGCTCGAGCCGCGACACCGAGAACAGATTTCTGGCTGCATCGCCGACCGCTTCGCGAATAGCATGAAGCGCGCTTTCATCTGCCGGACCGGCATAAACCATCGTCGCGACAATCGGTTTTGCGCAGAAGGCAAAAGCGGCATTCATCGCCGGATCGGCGCCATAAAGGCGGAACTGCTCGAACCAGATCGGCTTTCCGTCCCTGAGTATTTCGACCCTTTGACGAACTTCTCCCTTGTCGAAACTTTCCTGGCAGGCCGGCCGTCCAAGACTGATAATGTCCCAGCCCAGATAGACCGCATCTCCACTCAGGAATACTTTCGTGCTTATGGAAGCCTTTGCGCCATCAAATACGATTGTTTCCTGCGGGAGATATTCGCATATGCCGCCCTCGCCCACCTCGATCCTGGTCGTTTGGCTGCTACGGCCCCGCTCGCTGCGATAGAATTTGGTGGCACCCGGCGTCGTCAGGACTGCCTTGGCGCCGCGCCCCAAAAAGCAAGAAATATCAAGAACATCTTCACCAGCAACACCGCCCGGTGGATGAAGAAGATAGACATGCGCGCTGCCGTCTTTTTCAGGATAAAAGGGTTGTTGCACTGCAAGCGGCCCTACGTGGCGTCGCCGCATGAGCCGCGTCACTTCACGATTATGCTCGAACTGCAGTTCAAGCTCGGCATGCCAACCCGCACTCATTAGCGATTGCCACCTTTGCGTTCTCTGAGAACTACGATGCGTTATCGATACCGAACAATAAAACCAAGGCAGGATGAAATATTCAGACAGACTAACTCGGCAAATCAACATAGACAAGTTCAAATAGAGACTTGGCTAATGTTCCCTTCACCTTGTTTCGATGCCAAGCCGGGAAAGAAGCTTATGCCGGTTATCCCCGACGGTTCATTGCGAAAGACTAGCGGATTGAATTTGACGTTTGATACCCGCCCGATATCAATCCCGTTTCAAACGTCAAATTCGAAAAATCCACTAGATTCATAAAGTTGCTAGTGGTCTTTTTGCTTCCGACATTTGCTCGGCGCTCATATCCGGGGGATGCAAATGTCGGAATCAGACCACTAGTTAGCGCGAACTCAACCGGTCGATTACACGGGCTGGAAGATGAAGAGCCAGTGACGCCTGCTCGAACGTACCCTGCCCAGCAGCCAGGAAAGTATCGTCCATGCCTGCATATTCGTCTGTAATAAGCCTACGAAGCAAATGACCTGAGCCCAGAAACTTGATCAGCGTATTTGAGCTCGCAAACAGACTGTGACCGCCGCTGTCGACCTGAGAAATATCAAGAACCTGAATATTCTTGTTCTGCAGGAAGGCGATATCAAATCCGCTGCCTACCCGCGGCGCTCCTCCGGCCAGCCTGCGCGAAATATCCAGAGCCCGATCGCGCCGGGATACAACAATCGTGAATGGCTGCGGCAGGTAGTCGATATCATCGACCTGCCCGCGGAAAAGATCGGGATCGAGATCAGGCGCCGCGAGCAATACCCCCTTGATACGTTTCAAAACGTCGGTGCGTTTATCGCCCGAAAGCGTTCGCAAGGCTTCCATGACGACGACGGCGCCCATTGAATGGCCGACAATAACGATGCCGTTGGCATTCGTCTGTGCTGCCAGTTCAAGTGTTTCCGCCAGTCCCCTGCGTGCGATGATCGCGCTGTCACGGTCGTAGAGATATCGTGTAAATGCAGCGGCAGACGCCCAGGAAAAATGAACCGGCACCGAAGAGACGTCATAATCGTGGACGATCTGGGCATTACGGAAAAGTCCTTCGGCAAAATTATTGTTATAGCCGTGGACGAAAATGAATATTTCGTGCTTCGCTGCCGGGCGGCTCGCCAAACGTCGGTTCAGCTCTGCGATCATTGCCTGCCGGTCCCGTAGCGGGACATAGTTTGAGGCCATGAAATTCCTTCGAGGGTCAGGCTTCACCGATGCAGTCTCGACATTTCCGGGACGGTGCATTTCGGGAATATGCACGTCAATTGTCGAGAAATTCAGCACATGAGACCTGTCGCGCGAATAGGCGATACTTGGATCGTCCACTCTCTCCCGCACTGTCGCAACCGTAAACGGAACCACCGCATCGGAATGGGCGCGATCAGCCACGTCCATTCCCAGGCCGGTGACAGCCCTGTTGCCGGCGCATCCTGCTGCAACAAGCAACACAAATGCGATGGTGAAAATCTGCTTCAAATCATGCCCTCGTTCGAGAATCGAGACGTAGCGGCCACGTTGTGGCGATGGTCTCGCATTGTCGCTTCTCAGGCAACGCCATACTATGAGGTTTTTGGCAATGTTCCTTCGAGCGCCTTCTTGAGACGCTGTTCTTGTTCGAGAGACAAGGATGTCTTCAAGACCCGTCCCCGCAGATCAGGGAAATCAGCCATAACCCTATCCCATTGGATCTTGCGCAGGAGGACGAACAAGGCCGACGAATTTTCAGGAATCGTTTCGCCAAGCGACACGATGAATTTGTCATCAATCCCATAATCGGCGAGCGAACCTGACAGCGCCCCGGCGCCTGCCCCGACCGCGCCGCCAAGCGCCATACCGGCGAGCGGATTGAGGAAAATAAGCCCTACCAATCCGCCCCAGATCGCACCGGAAAGCAGCCCCGATCCGGCGCCCATGGCGGGCAGATTGTATTTCTGCTTGAGATGAACCTTGCCCTGTTCATCCCGGACCACAATCACCGCATCCTCCAGATCGACGAGATATTCCTTCTGAAGCTGGTTGAGCTTCAGAAGAACAGCATCCGCCTCTCCCACCGTATCAAATCCAATAACAACCAGCTCCGACACAGCGGTGCTCCTTTCCTCGAAAAATCCGAAATAAAAACGGCTTGTGGATCAGCGCCGCCATCTCACCGTGCGAACGTTGGTAATTCTGCCGTCTCGGGCCCGAACGGTAATATCGTAGGTTCTGCGAGACCGATCTCCCCGGTAATGAAAGTGACTGCCGCGGCAATCCAGGGCACGAACATTGCGAAAGCCGCGCGATCTCAGCAGCCTGGCGCCATCGGAACAGCGTATCCTGTGGCCGTTGTTGATACGCACACCGACGGTAACCGAATGACTTTGGCTGAAAGCGGGGACCGTCTCTGCAACGGTTCCAATCGTAAAGATGGCAGTGAATGCAAGAATAGCGGCGACCGAATGCAGTTTCATGTTCCCCTCCAAGTCACAATGAACCACAACCCACAAGCCGAACCGGTTCACCAATCGCTCGAGCGGCGACCCAGGCAGACACCACGGCGCAAAAGCGAAACAGTTCGGGAAATGCCATTAAAAAGCGTTTTAAGAGCGCCTCACTTGACACAATCAGGTCAAAAGGCGCACCAGATAACCAATGTATCGATGCCGCGCCCAGAACTGGCGCAGCATCACTATCTCATCATTACGAAGCAGCAAATTGGCCTGCTGGCCAAACTGGCTTCGCAAGTGTTTTAGCCTCTCACAATGCGTTCCTGTGGTCTTTTTGATTCCGCCATTTGCTTAGTGCTCATATCAGGGGATGCAAATGTCGGAATCAAACCACTAGCGGCAACGCGCTTCAAAAACGCGACCATGCTGATCGCGATAGCGGCAATACTGAACGCCATTGCGGGTCTGGGCAACGCCAACGAGCGTGCCCGCGGCTGCACCGATGGCTGCACCGGTGAGTGCGCCTCGCGTGTCGCCACCAATGGCAGCCCCGGCAAGCCCGCCAATCGCAGCACCGCCCACACCATAACCGGCTGTTCTTCGCTCATCCGTCGTGCACCCGCTGGCGGCGGCGCCGACCACAGCCATCGTCAAGACACTGTACAGGATCATTCTCATAGAAATATCCTTCCCATTTTGTTTATGCCCTTTGTCCGACATTACATAGGCTGCATATTGAAAGGTCAAGATACTCCCGCGTGCGGCAGAATCTTTTTAAAACCGTTTTCTTCCAAGCTCTCAGATGTCAAGAAACAGGCATTTCGCCCCTCACCAAACACTCGGAACTACAATTACAAATAGAATTTTCTGTACTTGATATATGTTAACTTCGTCATCATCAACAGTCGATGGAAATAAATTTTATTGTAAGCCGACAGCAGCTACGATCAGATTGAAAGATAACGGCATTGTTTTTCAAACGTATGCTTCCAGAATTCTGGAAAGGGAACTGCATGGAATTGCTTAATCCCCTTGTCGACCCTGATACAACATTCATCTCAACAGGCAGATTACCGCCCACTGATCGCGTCATAAAACTCGTAACTGAAGCGCATGAGCGGTTCGGCAGTGTTGCGCTTGGCAAGAATTCACAAGTATACCCGGCTCTGGCAAACGTGTCCGAAAGCCTGTTCGGCATATGTGTCGTCAGCGTAGACGGTCATATATTTGCCGTAGGCGATGCCGATCATGAATTCACCATTATGAGCGTTTCCAAGCCATTCATTTTTGCGCTCATCTGCGATCTGATCGGCGCAACGGGTGCCCGTGAGCGGTTGGGCGTGAATGCGACGGGCTATGCCTTCAATTCGCTTGCGGGCATCGAACGCGACAAGGATGGGCGCACCAATCCAATGGTCAATGCCGGGGCCATTGCAACTACAGGTCTGGTACCGGGCAAGACCGAAGACGAGAAATGGCGGTTCATTCAGGAAGGCTTGTCTCGTTTTGCCGGGCGCGATCTTTCCGTCAATGAAGAGGTCTATGTTTCAGCTTCGGAAACGAATTTCCGCAACCGCAGCATTGCATGGATGCTGGAGAGCACGGGACGCATCTACAGCGATCCCGTCGAGGCCGTAGAGCTCTACACGCGGCAATGTTCGCTGAACGTGAGCGCCAGAGATCTCGCAGTTATGGGCGCGACATTGGCGCATGGCGGTGTCAATCCGCTGACAAAAGAACAGGTCGTCAAGCCTGATGTCTGCCACTACGCCCTCGCAGTGATGCTCACTGCCGGACTTTATGAAACGTCCGGAGACTGGCTCTACGAGATCGGGCTGCCCGGTAAAAGCGGCATCGGCGGCGGCATTGTCACTGTGTCGCCCGGCAAAGGCGCTCTTGGTACATTCGCCCCGCCGCTCGATGAAGCCGGAAACAGCGTCAGGGGACAACTGACCGCGCAATTTCTGTCACAACGGCTTGGGCTCGATCTGCTCATGTCGTCACCTGCAAACTAGAACCGGACTGAACACATTGATCTGACTCATTGCGAGAAGGGATATCGGCAATGGCAGTTTCTACACCCGCTTCACATTCCGAAGAACGCAGTTCGTGGATTCCGATGGTAGCCATCGCTTTCGGTCAGGCCATCATGTCTTTCAATGTCGCTTCCCTGCCGGTCGCACTAGGCGGCATGGTCGAAAGTTTCGGCGTTGCGCCAACGGTCGTGGCTACGGGCATCGTGGCCTATTCGATGATCGTCGCAGGCTTCGTGATGCTTGGCGCCAAACTTGTGCAACGTTTCGGTGCCTTGCAAGTCTTCCGACTGGCCGTCATCGTGTTCGGCCTTGCACAGATTCTGATGACATTCAGCCCCAATGCAACCGCCATGATTACAGCGCAAGCCCTGTGCGGCGCCGCAGGTGCCGTCATCGTTCCTGCACTCGTCGCCCTGATTGCGGAAAATTACCATGGCAATCAACAGGCAACTGCGCTCGGCGCATTGGGCTCCGCGCGGGCTGGTGCCGGTGTTTTGGCGTTCCTTATCGGTGGCGTGCTTGGAACCTATATTGGCTGGCGGCCCGTTTTCGGTATCCTCATTGCGGTATGCGCGCTGGTCCTCGTTCTCAGCTTTCGGCTGAAGCCGGATCGGGGACGACCGGACGTAAAAATCGATATGGTCGGAGTTGCGCTTGCTGCGGCAGCCATCATCTCCATCAGCTTCGGGTTCAACAATCTGAACGGCTGGGGGCTCATGCTTGCGCGCTCGACAGCTCCCTTCAATGTTCTGGGCCTCTCCCCTGCACCGATCCTCATCGTCCTCGGCATTGTATTGGGACAGGCTTTTTTTCTTTGGACGCGCCGCCGCGAAGCCAACAACAAGACGCCTTTGCTGCCGCTGCAGGTTCTGGATTCACCGCAGGAACGCGCTGCGGTGTTTGCCATGTTTGCGGTCGTGGCACTGGAAGCTGCATTGAATTTCTCGGTTCCGCTTTATATCCAGATCGTCCAGGGACGCTCGCCGCTTGCAACTGCGGTCGCCATGCTTCCATTCAACCTGACGGTCTTTTTCGCCGCCATGCTGATCGTACGGACCTATGGGAAACTCACACCACGGCAGATCGGCCGTTTCGGGTTCGGGCTATGCGCCGTGGCTCTTATCTGGCTAGCCTTCGTCGTCCGCAATGACTGGAGTTCAGTTCCGGTTCTTTTCGGCCTGATCCTGTTCGGTATCGGACAAGGTTCACTGGTTACGCTTTTGTTCAACGTGCTGGTTACGGCATCGCCGAAGGAACTTGCCGGAGACGTCGGCTCCTTGCGCGGAACCACCAACAATCTTGCCGCCGCTGTGGGTACTGCCGTTGCTGGAGCCTTGCTCGTCGGCCTGCTCAGCAGCGCGGTCATGCGACAACTGGCTCAGAACCCAACCTTGCCGATAGAGATACAATCGAAAGTCAATCTCGACAGCATTACGTTTGTCAGCAACGATCAATTGGAAAGCGTCATCAACGCCACGTCTGCAACGCCGGAGCAAAAAGCCGAAGCATTGCGGATCAATACGGAGTCTCGCCTGCTCGCCCTTAAAATCGGCTTTCTCATCATGGCGGGTCTCGCTCTCGTATCGATCCTTCCGGCCAGCCGATTGCCAAATTATCGGCCCGGGGAAATCCCGGAGCCATAGAAGCAGGCGGAGCTGCTCTATCCGGGGCTTTTAACCCACGCAATTCAACTAGAGCATTTCCTGTTTTGATTGAACCATTGCAAATGCTCTATCTGTTTGTTTTTACGCATGTCTTTATCCCGAAACCGGTTTCCACTTTCGGGAGACATGCCCTAGAGCTGTTCCAATTAAAGCGCAGTCGCTGGAACAGCTCTATTGTTCGCGGGAAAAGCCGAATATCTCAGCGAACCAGCTTGTTGCGGAATATTGCGCGCAGAAAGTCAGGGCAACGATCGTGATCGGAACGCCGATAAAGGCTCCGAAGACACCCCAGAGCGAGCCCCAGGCGAACACGGAAAAGAGCGTCGCAAACGGCGACAGGGAAATTGTCTTTCCTGTCAATCGAGGCTCTATCACGCTTCCGATGACGGACTGTATGATGTTCAGACCCACAAAGACTGCGAGTACCCATTGCCAGCTGGCAAAGTGCGTGAAGGCGAACGCGGTAATGAAAAGCGTAGCGATCAGCGGCCCGAGGAAAGGAATGAAGTTCAGGATGAACGCGACAAATCCCCAGGTTTCGGCAAATGGCAAGCCGATCAAACGGGTCAGAAGCCAAACAAGTGAGCCGGTCGCAAGGCTCATCAGGGCCCTGAGCAGCATGTAGAACCGGATTTTTGCGGCGGCTGACTGGCTGGCGCGCAGGAATGAATTCGCAGCCTCCTGATTTTTCAACTGCTTGATCCGCGCGCGAAACTCGTCCGTTTCGGCAAGCCCCAACAGAACATAGACCAGCGCCACGAGCCAGAAACTGAATGTATTGTTGAGGCGGCTTCCTATCGATTGGAGCGTCCGCAAAGTCCAGCTTACGCTGAAATTCTCCGACCACAGAACTGATGCCGCGATGCCATGCCCGTCAAGCCACGTTGTGAGCTGCTCATAGAGGAGCTGATACCGAACTGCGTCGATCAATATGCGGCGGCCAACCTGTCCGACTGTCCATGCGATCAGCCATCCAAAACCGAGCAGAAGGAAAACCACCAGAAGAAAAGTGACCACCAATGCCAGGTAGCGCGACATGAACGACGAAAGCCCGTGCTGAACCGGCCAGACGAGCATAATGATAAACAATGCAAAAACGACTGGTGCAAATACCGCGCCACCGTAATGGAGCAATGCAATCAGGACGCATCCCGCGATCAAGATCAGTGTTGCATTGCCAGCCTTCAGCATGAAAAATCCCCGTCCCCACGCATGAAATCAACTCATGATTTCAGGGTATTCTTGTGAATTTGACCGTCTTTCATGACGACCGCCAGCGTCTGTTCCGGCTTTTCAAGCACGTGAATATCGTCGAGCGGATTTTCATTCAGAACCAGAAGATCGGCCAAGGCACCCGGCTCTATGAGACCGAGCTTGCCGGGATAGGGATTGCGCAGATTGGAAAGTGCAAGCAATTCGGCATTGACTGATGTGGCGGCGCGAAGCACTCCCGCATTCGAATACCACTGGCTCAAATGGGTCAGCATGAAGTTCTGGCGCGGGGTCAATGCCGGTGAAAATAGAACATCAGAACCCCAGGCAGTCTTGATCCCATATTTGCGGGCGAACTCGTAAATCCTTGGCGTACCGGCAAAAAGTTGCTGAATTCGCTCGGCACCGGGGCCTGTCTGCGATGCCGCATCCTCCATCGTGAGGAAAGGCTGGGTGCTCAACCAGACCTCCTTTTCTGCGAGCATGCGTGCGGTTTCCTCATCCATCAGATGCGCATGTTCGACACATGCAACACCCGCCCTGATGGATCGCTGGACTGTATTCGAGGCATAGGCATGAACTGTGACATAGGTGTTCCAGTCCTTTGCCACATCGACCGCCGCGCGGATTTCTTCCTCGCTGAATGTAGACATATCCAGCGGACTGCGCGGCGAGGACACACCACCGCCTGCGACGATCTTGATCTGCGATGCGCCCTGCAACAATTGTTCGCGCACGCGAAGCTTCAAACTGCCTGCATCATCGACGATGGCCGAAGCCCCCATCAATTCGCCGGTGCTGAGCTTTCCCCCGTCGCGCGGTATTTCGGTCGGCAGCCTGAGATCGCCATGACCGCCGGTTGTTGTTATCATCGCGCCTGCGGGAAAGATGCGCGGGCCGCTTATGATGCCCGTATCGATGGCGCGCTTGAATGAGAAAGTCGGTCCACCCAGATCGCGAACCGTCGTAAAGCCGCGCAAAAGCGTGCGTTCTGCCTCTGCCGTGGACGCCGCAAATATTATACCCAAATCTCCTTCCAGAAGGACCGGCAGCGGCACAGCCGCATAGACCGCATGCCAGTGAGCATCGATCAGTCCCGGCATCAATACGCGGTCGCCACAGTCGATGACCGTCGCGCCTTCAGGCGGCGCACTGTTTGTCGTGTCGACGGCAGTGATGCGATTGCCTTCGATGAGAACCTGAACGCCGGATTTCAGCGCGTCAGCCTTGCCATCGAAAAGCCGCGTCCGTGTCAGAAGAATTTTGGCAGACTGCGCGAAAGAGCGATCCGCAATCATCGTCGCTGCAGCCGTCGCTGCGGCACCTGCGAGGAAGTGTCGTCGTGACAGACGATCCAGACGGCGGGAGACCTGTTGCAATATCGGATTGGAGCAGCCGCAGCCATCGCCATGAATGAAATGCTGATATTTTCCACCCAGTCTAAACATGGCAACTCCCAATTTGCGCGATTGCTAAAGACAGCTAGCGGATTGAATTTGACGTTTGCTACCCGCCCGATATCAATCCGGCTTCAAACGTCAAATTCGAAAAATCCACTGGTTTCATAAAGTTACTAGCGGTCTTTTTGATTCCGGCATTTGCTCAGCGCTAATATCCGGGGATACAAATGTCGGAATCAGGCCACTAGTTGAATATCTTGAAGTAGTTTACGTCGATAAATCTTCCCCGAACGTCGTTCTCGACGCGCCCCCGGATTTCAATCTTGTTCTTTGTATTTATTTCTCTGCCGCGCCAGACTTCTCTTTCGATCCGAACTCTCGTTCTGCCGGTATGATCCTGAAAGACATACTGGGCTCTTCTGACATTGCTTTTGATCGAACCGGTCAGCACCACACGGGTTCCGACTGGCGTTCGGGTTATGGCATCTGCCGTTATGGTATTGCGGGCTTTGAATGAATCCAGAAACTGGGCATGGGAAACATCAACGAAACCCAGAGAAAAAAGGCCCAGTATCAATGCAAATTGAATCATATGCTGCTTTACCGAGGCCATGGATTTTCACCCTCATAGCAATGATCGAATTTCTTCTTCGGTATCTAGTGGATTTTTCGAATTTGACATTTGAAACAGCATCTCATTCAGTCGGGATTCAAACGTCAAATTCAATCTACTAGTCGACTTCTGATGAAGATTAACTTTATCACGGGAAGACACAAGACATATTCCCCACAGAATTTCGAAACCACAAGTACCCGATAATAATTCACCTTTTGCGAGCTCCGGTCTCGTCATCTCCAGAGCAATTCCAGCCCCTGTGCGGAAGGGCCACGCCCGATGCCGATACACCCACAGCTTCGCGCCTGAGTGTTTGCGCCCTCAAAAATCGCCAGGCGACCCATAGCCGACAATATGACGGCTGATTTCGGCAGGGTGCCTGCCAAGTCGGCATTTTACCGGATGAAGTGCGGCGGGAGATATGACAGCTTCGACGGTCAGTCGTGAGCAGAGCGGAAAAAAGCGGCCGGATCATCGGAAGGTGATGGAGACGACAAACAATGTGGGGGCGGAACTGAAAACGTTGGAATTGGCTCAGAATGAGCAAAACTATATGCGCGAATTGCGCAGGGAATTTCATAAACACCCTGAGCTTTCCCTGAATGAACGACGCACTTCTGCACGTATCAGGGAAGAACTTGATGCAATCGGCGTCCCGTATGTCTTAGTCGGCGAATTTGGAATTATTGCAACCGTAACCGGATCGCAAAGCGAGCGGGTTATCGCCTTGCGCGCTGATATGGATGCTCTGCCGATAGAGGAGAACAACCCACACCTGGAATATAGGTCTGGCACAGCTCACGTTATGCATGCCTGCGGCCACGACGGGCATATCGCCATGCTGCTGGGAGCGGCGCGCGTTCTTATGAAAGCTCGCGATCGGCTCCACGGAACAGTCAAGCTATGCTTTCAACAAGCCGAAGAGGTTGGCGAGGGAACAGAAGACATTCTGAAAGAACTCGCAAGGCACCCCGTTGAAAGCATATTGGGCATTCATCTCTGGTCGGAGTTGGAGACCGGCAAGATCTCCATTGAATCAGGCCCCCGAATGGCTGCCGGGCAGTCCATCGATCTGACGATCCATGGCGTGGGTACGCACGGCGCCTACCCTAACAGAGGCATCGACCCAATCATCGCGACTGCGGCGATCATCATGAATTGCGCTGCACTCGTCAGTCGTGAATTTGATCCTACGGAACCTGTCGCGCTGACTTTTGGAAGTATCTGTGGTGGCAATGCAGATAACGTCATTCCGGATAGGGTCAGCGTCTCAGGCACGATGCGTGCAACGCGTTCCGAGACAATGAGCTATCTTGAAGAGGCGCTGAAGCGGACGATAACAAGCACAGCCGATGCCTATCGCACCCGAGCAGAAATCAGGTTCAGCGGCGGCGTTTCAGCAGTCACCAATGACCCGGCATGCAGCAATATTGCTCGTCGCGCCATTCAGTCTCTCGGCCTGGAAAACGACTGCACCAGTTTCAATACGGTAATGGCGTCGGAAAACTTCGCCGATTTCCTGAAACTATATCCAGGCGTCTTTGCTTTCATCGGCGTGCGGAACGAAGCGATAGGCGCAGCCTATCCCCACCACCATCCGAAATTCAACATTGATGAAGATGTTCTTTTCAGAGGTGCAGCCCTGTATGCGCAATATGCAATCGAATACTTTCAATCGGATAAATAAATAAAACACACCGAATAGTGTTCGTTCGAACGCTTAATTAAGTTTCAAACAAAATGGGAGGAAACCATGAAATACTTGAAAACAGCAACACTCACATCATCAATAATAGCGATGGCGCTTTCTATAGGAGCAGGCATTGCCCATAGCGAAGAGCCTTTGAAGCTCATCATTGGCACCGAAGGCGCCAATCCACCGATGAATTATCAATTGGCAGACGGCACGCTTGCCGGCTTCGAGGTCGACATCGCCAAGGCGCTTTGCGACCAGATGAAAGCGCAATGTGAAATTGTTGCTCAGGATTGGGATGGCGCCATCCCTGCTATTCAATCCGGAAAGTTTGATGCGTTTATCGCTTCCATGTCGATCACCGAGGAACGCAAGAAGCAGGTTGATTTCTCCGACAAGTACTTCAACCCACCTCCGGGAATGGTGGCATTGAAGGATTCAGACATCAAGGGCGTCACCAAAGACAACCTCGCTGGCAAGACTATCGGTGTGCAGGGCTCAACGACCCATGCAAATTATGCAGAGGCTTACTTTACCGACAGCACGGTAAAGGCTTATCCGACCTCTCAGGAATTCAAGCTGGATCTTGCGAACGGACGGCTTGATGCCGTTAATGACGACAGCGTATCTCTGGCAGAATGGCTCAAGACCCCGGAAGGCGCTTGCTGCAAGATGATCGGCACCTATCCGCCGGTTGCACAATATCATGGCGCTGGCGTAGGCGCTGCCATCAAGAAGGGTCGCCCGGAACTGGTTTCGAAATTCAACGAAGCGATCAAGGCGATCCGGCTCAACGGAAAGTATAAGGAAGTCAACGACAAGTACTTTGATTTCGATGCTTTCGGAAATGATGGCTAAATACCCCTGATGGCAAGGAAAGTGCCATCGGGCCTGACTTGAAAAGGGGATACGCGCCCCTTGAAAACGCAGCCATGCGCTATGGGCCATTGATGGTTCATAGCGCATGGATTTACTGGATTCCGATACTCCAGCAGGACACGCTCATTTAGCGACTATTAACAGGATCAAAAGCTTTTTGCCGTAACCAGGCAGCCATGATCTGGAGTAGACTTAGAAAAAAACTTCCTGCCGCCTTTCTGCTCCTGATGATGCTGGCGCAATTCAGCACCGCATCGGCTGGTGCGGCGGCATCTTCCGACATTCGCAGTTCCTGTTGGGCATCCGCCAGTCTGTCGGAGGATGTGGTCACGATTGCACGCGAGGAAGAGCGATGGTCTTGCGGTGAGCGCAAATTCTCTATCGATGCCGAACGCGTACTGCTTCGCTTTGACATTGCCTCTGACAAACTCCCTCCCCGTTATTTGCTCTCACGCCGAAGTGCGCTTGAAGCAATACATCTGCTTGCAACAGACCGCGACGGTGCTGTCCGGCAGACAGTCGTTCCCGCCGCCGATTTGTCCAGTTCAGTCGCTGGCGGTTACTTCAAGGCTTCCCTGACGGATGTGACCCACGAGACTGCATCGGTCATCGTCGCATTTGATATGCCGAGCCATCGGATGACCCTGGAGAGGGCCTATCTAGCGCCGACAGATGCAGTCGACGGCATGGGGAACCCCCGGTTCCTTCTCATTCTGGCCGGACTTGCGGGCATGCTCGTCATGCCGCTGATTTTCAATGCAGCATTCTACAGGGCTTTGCGTGAACCATTCGTTCTCTGGCATTCGGCGCTTACATTCTCGCTATTGATGACCATTCTGGTTTCATCTGGCGTGTCGGTTGTACTTTTCGATCCTCCGGCAATGACGTTGAGCTGGATGACGACTTTGATATTCGGGATAACAGTCGCATCGGGAGCGATGTTCACCTATAGCTTCATCGAGCCAGGAATGATGCATCCGCTTCTGCGGCGCCTGCTCCCTTATTGTGCCATATGGGCGATATTCCTCAGTGTCTTTCATGCGGCATTCCCCTATGTCGCCCGCCCTATACAAGCGAGCGCATATACTGCTGCCTTTGCACCGATCCTAGCTATTTTCATGCTGTCCATGATTGATGCACTGCGCCGCGGAAGCCGCGCTGCGCGATTCCAGGCAGTTGGTTACACGCCGATCATTCTGGTTGGGCTGATCCGTCTTGTGACGGGGGTGCTTCCCGGTTTGCATAGCACCGATGCTATGCTTCTATTTTTTATCGGCTGTGTGTGTGAAGTCCTGTTCACAACGCTTGGCGTGGCAGATCGCTTCGTGACTATGAAGCGCGAGCGAGACCGGGCACGCGACGAAGCCGAACTGCTCGAACGCTTATCCGAAACGGACCCATTGACGGGATTACTCAATCGGCGAGCAATCGAACGGCAGTTCGAGCAGCTTCAAAGCGAAGGCTTCGCCGCAATGGCTGTCATTGATATTGATTATTTCAAGACGATCAATGATCTGAACGGACACGGTGTCGGAGATGAAGTGCTGAAGGCCGTTGCCAGTGCGCTTCAAGCTGGTCCGACAGTGCGCGCCTACCGACTTGGCGGAGAAGAATTCGTGCTTCTCCTGCGCGGTGCCGATGCCAATATCCAGGCTGAACTGCGACGTCAGGCTATTCCTGCGATTGTTGCTCATACTATTTTGGGCATCGAACGACCCGTAACCGCCAGCATGGGCATAACAGAAATTGGTGACGGTGAAGATTTCGCAACACTTTACGACCGAGCTGACAAGCTGCTTTATGAAGCGAAGAGCGCGGGGCGAAACCAAACCCGCAGCGAAATCAAGCCAAAGCCGTCGTTGAAAGCACTTGCGGGCGACAGTGCAATAATCGCCTAAGGGGCATTTGAAACCGTCATATAGGTCTACCGCTTTCGCCGCAGTCCTTTTTGTTCGGCATCTGCGGCGGCGGGTATTCCATAAACGCAGCCATGACCGAACCGCCCATCGAGGCGGGCGGTATGCTACGAGCCGAAAACTAGTCTTTCGCCTGAGCGTTTCTGCGCAATGACGGACATCTCCGTTTGGCCGAGGATGGTCGCCTTGATCTGATTCTCATCCATCAAACTGAATGCGGTTGCCCAGGCGTCCGCTCTCGCTGCATCGCGTGCCACAACAGTCAACCAACGATAAAGTGCTACTGAAAATCCGGTCTTTGGGTTGAGCAAATGGTTGAAGCGTCCGGATTCTTCGAATTGAAACCCGCTGAAGCTGGACGTCGCGAGCGCCTGATCGCGGATATCGACATGTTCTTCGGTTCTCGCTCCGGCTTCGAGATCGGCGATGCCAATGCGCCATGCCGTGCCGTCCGGCCTGGAGCCAAGCGCGCGATACTCCCCCATATCGACCAGCGCATGTTTGACCCCTTCCCTTTGCAACAAAGCTGTCACACGGTCGGTGACGTAGCCCTGAACAATACCGTTCAGGGTCAGAGCCATTGACGGCTTGGAGAAGGCAATCCGGTTCTCATCAAAGAGAACGTGACCGAACCCGACCTTTGCCAGCGCTTCATCCCAAAGCTGTCGCGATGGTCCGTCAGCAGACGGATGTTCTTGTGAAAAATGCTTCTTCAGACAGTTCCAAAGGGGCTGTACCGTCGGATCGAAAAGGCCATCGCTGGCCTGCCAGCATTCATGACAGATACGCAAGACCTCAATCAGATCGGGCGAAGGCGATGCCAGCGCCCCATTGCGATTAAGTTTGGTGAGTTCTGAATCTGCACGATATAAGCTGAAGATGTTCTCCAGCCTTTCCGCCTCTTGAGCAGTTGCACGTAGCAGGCGTTCGGCGGTCGAACGATCAGGATGATAGAGTATGATCTTGGCAGGCGCTCCCATCGCCTGGCCGCGCCAGACGATGGGCTCGGGAAGCTCAAGTGAAGCTGCACTTTTTGGAATAACGTAGAGCATTACTCCAGCCGCACCGCCCGCAAGTACCAGGCGACGACTGACACGCCGTCCACTTTCAATGCGCATGGCTTTCGGCTCCAAGATCGGTGGTCTGTACAGACTGTCCACCGAGAACATAACTCTCCGGCATTTCGGTGAAAGTGCTGATACGCCCACCCTTTTCCGCGATGAACTTCTCGGCTGCTTCCCGTGTTGAAAACGGCACGGACTCCTGTGCCCCCATTCCACCCACAGCAGCGCTTTCAATCACAAAAAATGCCTTATGTGCATCGACCCAGTTTTCCGCTCCCGGCTCCTCCCAGCTTGGCGCTTTCGCCATGTCCGAAACGTAGATTGCTGCAATCCCCTTCGGCTCTTCGGGCAGCATTGTAAAGGCGAGTGTGTCGCGGGCGGAGGAGAACCATATCGCCTCATTTGCCGGTTCGAGAATGATCTGGCCCTTGGGGCCAGGATGTTCCAGAACATTCATCCCGCAATAGCGGCCCATTGCGCTTTCTGTCAGGGCGAAAGGAGCAATGACGGCATCTTTCTTTTCATCTGGAGAACATCCGGCAAGCAAAGCAAGAAACAGAGGGGCCAGAAACAAAGCGCGGTTCATAATTCTTTCCTCGAGAAAACCAACATGGAAAGGGACAACGGCAGCATGACCCAAAGGCCGAGCGCCAGTGTCAGTGCCGGAGCCGAGAGCGTAGCGTTACCGGCTATACCACCCATGCCGGTCAGAGATCCGGCCTGTCCGAGACCGAAATTGAGAAGCCGGTAGGAATCGGCTGGATTGAGAAGAAGCAGACTGTTGAGTATGCCACCGCCAACAATACGGCCCTGATCGAAAACCAGCAGAGCAAGAAGTGCTGCGTCATAGATCAGCACGAAAAACAGCCAGACGCCGATGGCGATACCTGCTGCCGTGCTCCGCTCCCGCACCAGCGTACTTGCGAGAAAGCCGATGGCGATGAACACCGCTCCCAGCAGGACCGACGAGACGATGAGTTTCAATAACGAGAGCCAACTCCCCGCATCCACGCCAGATCCGGTCACGATCAGCGCTACAGCCGCCACGCCGTAACCAAACAATGTCGCGAAAGCGAGAATGGCAAGCTGGCCGATGAACTTGCCCAGAACCAGCTGAATCCGGCTTATCGGATAGCTTAGAAGCAGCAACATCGTGCCGCGTTCCATCTCACCGACGATTGCATCATGCGAAATGAGAAGAGCAATGAGAGGAATGAGGAAGATGGTCAGGCTGGAGAGGCTGACGATCACCACGTCCAACCTACTTGCTGCAACAGAACTGCCAGTGGGTGCGCTGCCGAGAAAAGTCATGCTCAGAGCCAATGCTGCAAGCAGTAACGTGGTCGCCAGAACCCAGCGATTGCGCAGGCCTTCCTGTATTTCTTTGGAAGCAATAATGAGAATATTTTTCATTCCGCTGCCTCCGCGCCAGCCGCTTCTCCGGCATTGAGAAAATGGGCGTAAAGCTCGTCCAGCGTCGGCGGAACAAGATCGAGTTCCGTCAGATTGTCATTCATGGCCACGATTTCGCGGACAAGCGCCATCTTGCCTTCCGTCGGAGCTTCTGTTTCGAAGATATCCGGGCCGAGACGATGCCAGCGCAATGCTGCATTGGCGGTGGTCGAAGGCAACCGGGAGACGTCCGGCGTCTGCACGCGTATGCGAAGCGGCAGTTGTGAAATCCGGCGCAACGTATCGATGGAGCCATCGGCAATGATCTTGCCCTTGTTCGCGATGATGACGCGCCCGACCTTGGTTTCCAGTTCGGTCAATGCATGGGACGACATGAGGATTGTCGTGCCTTTGCTCCGCAGTTCTTCGAGAACTTCATAGAAGCTCTGGCGCAAGGCGGGATCGAGACCAGTTGTCGGTTCGTCTAGCAGCAGAACGTATGGTTGCCCGAGCAATGCCTGAGCAAGCCCCAGTCGCTGGCGCATCCCTTTCGAATAGGTGCCAACCCGCCTGTTCGCAGCATGGGCGAGGCCAACGCGCTCGAGCAGCTCAATATTTTGAGCAACCGGCATTCTCTTGAGCCGCGCATAGAAGCCAAGCGTTTCCGCGCCCGTCAGCGCCAAATTGAAAGAGACGTGCTCAGGCAGATAACCAAGGCGCAATCTGGCGGCAAAAGCACCCGTCGCCGGGTCCTCACCCAGCACACGAACCGCACCCTTGGTTGGACGGATCAGCCCAAGCATGAGCTTTATCATCGTGGTCTTACCTGCTCCATTATGGCCAACTAGCGCGATGCTTTTTCCAGCGTGAAGGCTGAAACTCGCATCGCTTATAGCGTTGAACCCGCCATAGGACTTCGTGACCTGATCAAGAATGACAGTCTCAGTCATTTGGTTTTCCTTTCGCCGGATCGGCCGGATTCGGCGGCTTCATTAGGGGATGGCTATCGACAACACCGCCCGGCAGAAGCGCCGGGAACTGGGTCTGCGCCCAGCGGATAGTCTCGATTGCCGGACTATTGATGAGAATTTTTGCCTGTGGCGCAGTCCACAAAACCTTGTCGATAAGATCATTGGGTCGGTAAGGGCTGTCAGCGATACCATCGCCATTGAGATCGAAGGCCGGATTGTCGCTCCAGTAATTGCCACGTCCATTGACCGACCAGTCAAGGTTGCGCGTGCCAACATATTTCACCTGATTGCGGTTATTGATGAAGGCATTGCCGCTCATGGCATTGCCCTCTGAACCGGCGGTAAAGTGAATGCCTATGCTGCAGTTCTCGAAACTGTTCTCGGTGAACTTGTTCTTGTTGGCATTGTAAATGAACACGCATTTTTCCGGGCCGAGCCGCGAGGCCTCGCCCACCAGCGTCTCCGTCTTGTCTTCCGCCGGAAGGCCATGTTCAGCTTTTTGAACACCGGCATCAAGCCAGCGGTCTATCGATTGCATTCGCCCGATCACGCGATTGCCGGAAATGACCGAGCTGTTTGCATAATTGAGCAACAAGCCGTGATCCCGATCGCCGTCGGACAGGTTATCCATCACCTTGAGGCGATTGGTGTACATGATCGCGAAACCGACAGAATTGTTGCGCGAAACATTGCCGATGACCTGGCTGTCGTCCGTGTACATGTAATGGACGGCGAACCTGACATCCTCCATAACATTGTCGCGGAAGACGTTTTTGCGGCTGGCATTAGTATAGATGCCGTCGCGCCCGTAGCGAATGACGTTGCCGATAACCTGTGCACCGGGGGCATTCCATATGGAAACGCCACTGCCGGTTTGCGCCATGCGCACGCCTCGACGGCCAATGATCTCATTGCCACTTGCGATGGAATTTGCAGCGCCGTGCAAATAAATCCCGTAGAGATTATCGATAAGGCGATTGTTCTCGACGCGTGCGCCCTTGGCGGTTTTTGCCACGAAAATCCCGGAATTGAGGTCGGGCATATTATCGCCCGAGCCGCGCACTTCCAGCCCGCGCACGATAGCGTCTGGTGCGCTGACCGTTATGGCATTGCCCGAGCCAAGTCCGTCTACAACGGCGCCCGGTTCGCCAGTCAGTTCAATGGCGCGGTCGATCGTAAGCGCGCCATTGTGCTTGCCTTTCAGAAGCCGGACGACATCGCCCGGCTCCGCTTTGTCGATAGCCGCCTGTACGCCTTCGCCTGCCACGACATCGATCTGCCGTGCCTGCAAACCGTCGCACAGAACGACGGTCAGCAGCATTGCGGCGCTCAAGGACTGAAACCGGCGGGGGAACTTCATGGCAGTCAGGCCTTCTTCGGTTCCACGAGCATCCGGCCCTTCATTTCCATGTGCATGGCATGGCAGAACCACGAGCAATAATACCACCACACACCTGGCTTGTTGGCTGTGAAGGTAACTGACGCGGTTGCCTGCGGACCCACCTCCATGTTGACACCATAGTTGATGATGGCGAAGCCGTGGGTGAGGTCTTCGATTTCATCGATGTTAGTGACATAAACCGTCACCTCATCGCCCTGCTGGACGGTGAACTCGGTGAGACCGAAGGCTGGCGCGGCAGACGTCATATAAACGCGCACCTTGTTGCCGTCCCGGATCACCTCATTCGCGTCCATCAGATCGAGACCATCGGCTTTTGCCTGAGTGACGGCATCGGCGAAGAATGGGTCCTCACGGCTCCAGAAGTTGACGGGATTGATCTTCGAGCGATGAACAATGGTCGCATCATGCGGCTCGGCAAAGCTCGGCCCGTCATGGACAATCACCATCTTCTCACCGGAAATGTCGATGAGCTGATCATTTTCGGGCTTGAGCGGCCCAACATTGAGATAGCGATCCTTGGAGAATTTGTTGAGCGAGATCAGCCACTGACCATCAGCTTCCTTGGTTTGCCCCATGGAAGTGTGGTTGTGACCCGGCTGATAATGCACATCAAGCTTCTGCCGGATCGGATCAACCTTCTCGCCCTTGAAGGCTCGCTTGGCGTCCTCAATGTTCCATTTGCAGATCTGGCTGTCGATGAAGAGCGTCGTATAGGCGTTGCCCTTGCCATCATAAGCGGTATGCAATGGCCCAAGTCCGAGTTCCGGTTCCGCAACTACTGCATCGCGGGGCTTGATCTTGTCGTCGAAAAGCTCGTCGAACTTGCGAACGTCGAACACGGTAACGGTCGGCGACAGCTTACCGTTGGCGACCACGTGGATACCGTCTGGCGCGGTGTTGATACCATGCGGGCTGTTCGGCACGGGAATGTAACGGGTATATTTGGAACCGTGACGTCCATCGATGACCGGTACACCGTTGATTTCCTTGAAATCGCCCTTGGCAACCGCCTCTTCGATACGCTTCAGGTTGAAGATTACGATCCAGTCCTGCTCGCTCGACATCATTTCGGCAAGCGTCGTACCTTCCTCCGAATTGTAGCAGGTGGCAAAAGCGTACTTGCCCTGATAATCGCAGTCGACATTGTCGAGATTGCCGTCAACCATGATCTGCCAGGCAACCTTCATGGTCTCGCCGTCAACGGCCGTGAAGATTGCATGATATTGCTTGGTGTCGGTCAGATTGCTGCCATCGTTCGGGATCGGTGCGCGATCCTCGCCATTACAGAAGACATAGCCGGTTTTCGGATATTTCTGCACGCGCAAGCCATGCACGGTATGCTGGTTCGGAAGCTGAATGATCTTGTCGCATTTCATCACATCAAGACGGATGCGGCAGACACGCGTATTGGCCTTGTCATTGGCATAGAGATAACGCCCGTCATAAGTTCCTTCGGTGAAGGACGGATGCGGGTGGTGCAAGTCACCATTCAGGAATATGCCGCCACGATCTTTGAGGAACTCTTGATCTTGCGGCAGAAGGCCCTCGGTCAGCACCTTCAGGCTCTCATTTGTCTGGCCCCAGCCGGTCGCGCTATCACGATTGAACACTGGAATGCGCATCAATTCGCGCATTGATGGCAGGCCGACGATACGGACCTCACCGCTCTGGCCGCTGGAAAAGAAGACGTAATATTCGTCCAGTTCTCCGGGCTTCACTTCCGCACTGTGACCAGCGCCGCCAGCAGCAGCCGATGCCGGCTCGGTTGAGCCTGCAAACAGCGCCCCACCTAGACCGCTTGCACCGGCGGCAGCCACAAAGGCCGACGTACCGAGCAACTGTCTTCGACTGAGCTGCGTTTTCTTGGTTTCTTCAGACATACTTCTCTCCTTTAGAAAAGTCAGGCAGCAGGACCGGTGTCGGCAACGCCTTCAACCGGTTTTCCTTTGACTGAGATGACGGGTCTGGCCGGTCCACCGCCACGTTCGGCAGCCGCTGCGAGGGGGGCATTGCGGGCTGCGAATTTTTCACGCTTCACACGCACCTGGATCATGTGCGGGCAGCGCTGGTCGTCGTGATAGAGTTCCTGACAATGCATGCAGTAGATGCATTCATTGACGTTGATCTGGCCCTCAGGGTGGATCGCCTCAACCGGACATTCCTTAGCGCAACGGTGGCAGGGCGAACCGCATTCCGGCCAGCGTTTCAGCCATTCGAACATGCGGATGCGTCCGGGAATGGCGAGTGCCGCACCGAGCGGGCACATATAGCGGCAGTAGAAGCGCTCTATAAACAGGCCAGCCGTCAGAAGTGTCAGTGCATAAATGACAAACGGCCACTCACGCGCGAATTTTAGAATTATCGAGGTCTTGAACGGCTCGACTTCCGCAAACACTTCAGCCAGCGCGACCGAATAGAGCGACAGTCCAAACAGGCCGAGGAAGATCATATATTTGAGGGGCCAGAGGCGCTCGTGCAGTCCCCATGGCAGCTTGACTTGCGGCACTTTCAGCCATTGGGCGAGATTGTTGGTGAGTTCCTGAAGGGCGCCAAACGGGCACAGCCAGCCGCAGAACGGTCCGCGACCCCAGAATAACAGCCCCGCCGCCACCGACGCCCACAAAATGAAGATCAGCGGCGATGTCAGGAAGAATTCCCAGTTGAAGCCGGTAATCAGGGAGTTGGTGAAGGTCAGGACATTGACCACCGACAATTGCGCATTGTTGTAGAAGCCAAGCCAGACAAGGATGAACAGGAGATAGCTACGCCGCAGCCAGGTGAAGAAGCGCGGATGCCTGACCAGACTATTCTGGAAGAAGAAGATACCGACAAGAACTGTAATGGCGAAAGCGGTGATGACCACATTGATGCGATTCATCTCCCACATGCGGACCCAGAGCGGATTGCCCTCGCCCAAAATGTCGGCTGCATTTGCTTCGCCGACCGGCTGCGGCTGACGCGGCGCATCAGCGATTGATACAGCAGGCTGGACAGGAGCCGGTTCCGGTTGCTTCGCCAGATATTTATCCGGCAAACTATAGCCGAGATCATAGCTGACATTGGCCTTGTCCCGCGCACCGAAGCCGCGCTGCACCAAGAGCTGCAAATCCCACGGTTCTGTTACGTCGAAGTCGAAGCCGTCCGGGACCTGAAACAGTGCTATCTCGCGCAGACGTGGCGCGCCGTCGGCCATGATGTCGCCGATACGGGTATGGTTCTTGTCACGAAAGCGTACGCCCTGCCCGTCCTGCATCAACTCAATGCGGTCAAAGATACCGCCGCGCACATATCCGGAGCCTTTGAAGGAATAGGCTCCGTCGCCAGCGACCAGGATCGCCTGACGCCCCGGCTTCAGCTGCTTTTGTAACCGTTCGTAGCCATCTTTCCCGAGTAGGCTGATGCCAATCGACGGTACTGAGACCGGCGCGACGTAAAGCTCAATGAATTCGTCGTCGGGATTGGTTGTTTCAGGGTTTTCGGCGGCGCGATCATGTTTGGCGTCACGAAACGCCTGTGTCACGTCACCAACCGACAGTTTCAGGCTGCGAACCGAGCCGTCGCCGATCAATGTTTGCCAGTCGTGTTCTTCACGAATCTGCAAATCAACCGCGCGTTGCACATTGGCTGCGACAGCCTGCACGGGAGTATTTCCGAGCCTCCCACTGCGGATAAGGCCGACTGCCGAGCGAACGACGCTGTCCCCCATGACGAGCACGGTAACTGTCGCACCGCTAACGATTTCCACCTGTGGCGGCTTGCTCTGGCCAGCGGCAACAGCACTCATATCACTATCGACCAACGAGTTCAGCGCAGCCACAACCTTGGCTTCGGGAATGCCGATCAGCACGATCGGCTCTTTGTGGTCTACCAGTTTTATGCCGCGTATGACGCCTTTGGTATCGATGCCGACGACAATGTGGATCGGTTTGCCGGAATAGCCGATGGAACTGGTGAAATCTGAATTCAGATAGGCATAGCCGATCACCTCGCCCCGCTTCATCAGTGGCGCGATTGGTGGCTCGCCTTGTGGCTTGCCTATAGCGTCAGCCTCTTTGAAGAGCGTGCTTGCTTCAACCTTGGGAATGTATTTTTCCAGATCAGCGGCAGATGCCGTGGTCTGCCAGCAGAGCGCCAGCACAATCGCAGCCAATACGATGGATCTGACAGCTTCCAGTAAAAATGAGAATGGCTGACTGACGTTTGGAAAACCCTGCTCCGGAAATCGGAAACCCGCAGCGACCATACGGCCCGATAATACTATTTTCACGTCCAACCTGCGTTTGCTCTGCTATTAGTTGCGAGCATGTCTTTCGGTTGGAAATTATCGGATCAGGCAAAGAGTTCATTGATTTAGAACAAATACAAGAAGAAATCGCCCCACGTTATCAACACTGGTAATCCAGAACCACAACAATCCTGCCGACCAACCCGACAAACCGAACCACTGAACGCTTCGGTTACCGGAACAAATGACCGTGCTGGCTTTGCCACCATCTCATGATATTACGGATGGACCGATATCCTACAAAGCCACATACCAGCAGCCAGCCAATCTTGTGCGTGTCAACCGTCGTTATGTGATGATGATCGATAAAGGCTACTGCACCCCGCAGGAAATCGAGAAAATAACGTCCATCGGCAGTGTAGTGCAGAGAGATCTAAGCGCCAGACTGATGCTGGCACCCAAGTCATAGAGGGCGATGATACACCTGACAGAATGGCTGCTGCTTGGCCGTGGCAAACCTTGACATCATTTTATCGCAGGTCGCAACGCAGATAATATCGATAGAAGTCGAGACCGATGCGGTCCTCTGTTCCGTTTGGTCCATTTTCCATGGATTCATAATTCAATTCGTCGAGATGCCTGCGCGATTGTCGATGGGCGGTGTGCAACCAGTATTCTACTGATGTCGAGCGATGATACGGCTGCATTGATACGGCGTTCGTTAGCTTCGTCCAAAGCGCTCGTCGCCTCATCCAGAAACAGGATCGATGGTCGCCTGTAAAGGGCCCGCGCCAGAAACAAGCGCTGCTTTTGCCCGCCAGACAGAGAACTGCCCATGTCGCCAATGAGGGAGTCGTACCGCATCGGCATGGCTATGATTTCATCTCGTATGGCAACCAACTGGGCACATTCCTCAATCCAAGCCTGATCTGCGTGCGGGTCAAAGCAGGATATATTTTCGGCAATCGTACCCGCGAATAGCTGATCGTCCTGCAACACTGTAGCGATATGCCGGCGATAGTGCACCAGTCCCACTTGACCAATATCCGCGTCGCCGAACAAAACCTTGCCGTCGGTCGGCTCTATCAATCCGGCCATGATTTTCAATAATGTAGTTTTCCCACAGCCAGATGGACCCGTTATTGCCACGCATTCGCCAGGCTCAATCGACAGGCTGATACCATTGAGAACTTTTGGCAGTCCTTCGCCGTAATTAAAATACACATTATCAACTCGGACCGGTAGCGACTGCTCTGTTTGCATTTGCGCTTGCGACGTTGCAGCAAGAGAGGGCATCGCTTCAGGCGAGGTCAGCGCAATATCGGCGATGCGCTCGGTATGAAGAGTGAGCATCTTTAGACTGATTGCCAGATCAATCAAAGCGCCGACACGGCCGACGAGCTGGTCCTTGTAGGCAAGGAAGGCGATCAGCATTCCGACTGTCATCGCACCGTCCATTACCGAGCGGGTGCCAAGAATGAGCATGATGATGCCGTCCGTGGCCGCGAGAAACGTACCCATGACACCAAACAGCATATCGAGCTTCTTGATCCGCAGATCTGCATTGATCGCGTTGACCAAAAGAGTGAGCCATGCACTGCGGCGGCGGTCGTGCAAATCCATGGTTTTGATGCTTGCGATACCCCGAATAGTTTCGATGAAATGGGAATCCTCTTTCGCACCCTGGATGATTGCAGCCTCATTCGCAGCGCGATAAGGGTGATAGGCGGCAACTGCCTTCCAATCCGAGAACATTGCGGGCGCGGTCTGTCCTGATTGATCAACGGCTAGCGCGGCACAATCAGGCAAAATCGCCCCTTCCCGCTGAGCAGACTGAACAGTCCAGTTCAAATCTTCCAGAAGTTTAAGGCGAGGCGACGAACTGGAAATTTTCGCTAAGGTTTTGTTGTGCGTTTCTCGCACGAAACCATCCGTTGTTTCGAGCCATGAACTGAATAGATCACGCAAAAGCGGAAGCGTATCGGCCGCGAGCGTTGCGAAGTTCTCCTTTGCTGCAACGAATGCGATTCGCTCAATTAGGTTCACCGGTAGCCCGAGACTCTCAATTCCTTCGATCTCGCTGAGCTTCTCGGCAAGGTTGTTTCGGAAGGCCGCATTGGGTTCGTCCTCGTTCAGTCCCATCAATGACTGAATGCGATCATCGTCACCGAGAATAGTCTCCATACCATGCGCCATCATGCGCAAACCGCGTTCCATGTTCACGCGAACATGGGCGGTGCGCGGCACGAGATGGTTCACGATCTCGGCAGCGTCGGTCGAGTTGACGACGGCACCGACAGGCTGGGCGCGGATACCGGCTAATATTCTGGAAATAGGTGTCTCTATTGGTTAAGGCTCGCGCCGTTTCACCCGTGGGAAACCTGAGTCATTTTCGACGTTTTACTCTTCCAGAGCTTGTAAATCCACGACGCAAGTTCAACGTCGATCTGCATCTTGACCCACGACAGAGCGGAGCAACTCGGACAATTCCACCCTATTTAGATTTGCAGATGCGGTTTTGAGCAGAAAATCGAATTTCAATTTGAGCCAGCAGTTACGGCGGGGGTTAAGGAGAATAAGCTCAGACCAGACAGTTTCGTTCGTTTCAACAGATACGGCGTACTTTAGTAGCCAGTACATAAGGACCTGCCGAAAATCGCCTGATACGAAATTACGATTAGTATGCTTTACCTCAATCAGATGAACGCCAAGCGCGAAGTCGCCGTTGCCCGGCGCGATCCAACCTAAACCTGGAATCCGAGGCGCAATTTCGATGCTCGAATTCCGATCATGTTTCTCAAGTTCATGAAGCATGCTGACGAGATTGGCAGATGCTCGTTCTGCCACTGCCATATCGAGTGTAGAGAGGCTTACGGGGATTTTGGCATCAAAATGCCGCCGTTGCCTGGCAACAGCCAGCGCGAGGCATTCCTCCCAAGAAGGGGCAGCATCTTCTCGCAGGATCAACTCCGCGCGTACCGAAGCCAATTCAAAAAGCATCGATTTTTGAAGCTGACTCTGCTCGATCATGGCTTCAGGCACGGGGGAAATTCCCTCGATCCTACGTAAACCTTTATTGAGCGACTGAAATCTATCGCATCAGAGTCTGCGAGCGTCGGAGCAAAAGACTGCCGCCTCACTGGCCACAAGACGGCTTCACAATTACCCGACGAAGTCATCGCCTCTTAGCGTAACCGGTCTTGGTCGGAGCTGTACGACATAAAGTGGTGGTCTCTATAAATCACGGGGAGCTTTTGTCCAGATCGATAAGGACATACTCCGCGCCACTGGCGAAGATTGAGTTTTGCCATAAGATTAATAATGTTGCTTAAAATAACGGCAAAAAGAAATAGCTTGACGGAATTACGCTAAATTCAGTAATTTCCGGTCAAATTCGTATTTTGGCATTTGGGCCCTTCTCGGAATCTGAAAATTCCGGAGGGGTTTTTGTGTTTGGCTTTCCGCATGTCTCAAAGCAACAAAAAAGACATTCCTGTCGGCGTCCTGTTTTCGCACTCCGGTCCCTATCAAAAACTGGGCTACGAGGGCTATTGCGGAGCTATGGCTGCGATCAAGGCCGTCAATGATCGGGACCTTCCGTTCAATCTCGTTCCGCTCATTGCTGACCCGAGCGGCAACCCCGACCGTTATGCGCCGCTGAGTGAAGAGCTGATTTCGCAACAGGGCGTTAAACACATCGTCGGCTGCACCACATCCTGGAGCCGCAAGGAAGTCATTCCCGTTGTCGAAAAGCGCGATGCACTGCTCTGGTATCCCTGCGTTTATGAAGGCTTTGAAGCAAGCGACCGCGTCGTTTATGCGGCGGCCTGCGCAAACCAGCATCTTGTACCGCTGATCGACTTCATTGTGCCCCGCTTCGGCAATCGCGCCATATTGCTCGGTTCGAACTATATCTGGGGCTGGGAAACCAATCGCCTCGCCCGCGAAATGCTGAATGCGGCTGGCGGCGAAGTTCTCGGCGAGCGCGCCATCGCCATCGGCGACACGGATATTGACCATCTCATCCGGGAAATCGAAAACAAGAAGCCCGACTTCATCCTCAACAATCTGATCGGTGAATCGTCCTATACGTTCCTGCGCGCCTATGCGGAACTGGGCCGCAGAAACAGCGATTTCCGTACCGATGTCAGGCCCGTTCTGAGCTGCAATCTCTATGAAAGCGAACTGGAGCATGTCGGCAATACCGCCGAAGGCAATTACAGCGTGAGCTGCTATTTCCGTACGCTGCCGGGCGAAACCAATCGCGCCTTTCTGGAGGCCGTCAGAAATAATGGCTTCGACGGCAGCCTTTCGGCCATATTCGCCCAAGCCTATTCCAGTGTTCTGATGATCGCCGCCGGTATCGAACGGGCAGGCACCGACGATGTCGAAAAAGTGCTTTCCGCAGTCCAGACGCACGCCACAAGCACACCGCTTGGCGATGTGCTGGTCGAACCGCGGACAAACCATATCGCCCTCCCCGCCCATATCGGACGGGCCAGACGAGATTGCAGCTTTGAAATCGTGCATGAGGCCGAGGTTGCCATTGAGCCGGACCCGTTCATGGCGCGAACGCATCTTCAAACATCCGCCAATCCGGGCCAGCAGCCCGGCTTTCTGAGGCTCGTCAAATGACCATGACAGACCCGGCCTTCACCGTTGCCAGTTGGGGCGCATTCGAAAACTGGACCGCGCTGATCGTTCATCGCCGCCACACCAATGTCGATGCGATTGTGCAGCAGTTGCGCCGCATCGGCGTGGACGCCGTGGAATGCTGGCCGGACCTGCCTGAGCACGCCGACATCTCCCGGTTCAACGTCGTCTTCTTCGATGTCGATATGGGATATGACGAGCAGTTTCCGTGGCCGCCGCAGCAGGCTCCTGTGCCCACAGTCGCCCTGATCGGCTCGGAAGCACCGGGCCGGATCGGCTGGGCGCTCAATCAGGGCGCGGATGCGCAGCTTTTGAAGCCAATCGGCAATGCGGGCGTTTATAGCGCTCTGGTCATCGCCATGCACAATTTCCAGCGTCGCCATGCGCTGGCAACCGAAATCGGCGAACTGCGCGAAAGCCTTGCCGGGCGCGAAGCCATTGCACAGGCAACCGCGATCCTGATGTTCGCAGACAATATTTCCGCCAGACAGGCCTATCAGAAACTGCGCCTAGCCGCGATGGCGGAGCGCATCAGTGTCGAGGCCTTTGCCCGACGCTTTCTGAACGAAAAGCAGACAGGGAACGATCGTGAGCGCGCTTGACACTCTTCCGGTCGGCCAGAAAAAAGCCGAACGCGGCGTTCTTGGCCGCATCATCCGCCGACCGCTGGCCGCATTCGGCCTTGTGGTCATCATCGTCACTGTCGCAGCCGCGCTCTTCGCGCCGTGGATCGTTCCCTTCGATCCGAACGAACAGTTCTTCGACGGCCTGACGCTGGAAGGCGCGCCGCTCGCGCCCAACCTGAAATTCTGGTTCGGCACCGATCTCGTCGGGCGCGATCTATTCTCCCGCCTGATCTATGGCGCGCAGACCTCGCTGATCATCGGCGTCGTAGCCAACGGTATTGCGGTGCTCATCGGTTCGACTGTCGGTATTTGCGCCGGATATTTCCGTGGCTGGGTGGAAACCGTGCTGATGCGGTTTACCGATCTCATGATGGCCTTCCCCGCTTTGCTGCTTGCCATTGTGCTCGCCGCAATCTTTAAGCCGAGCCTCTGGATCGTCGCGATGGTGATCGCCATGGTCAACTGGGTGCAGATTGCGCGCGTGCTCTATACGGAAACCCGGTCTCTTTCGGAACGCGATTTCATCGAGGCCGAGCGCGCCATGGGTGCGGGTGCACCCCGCATCATCCTCAAGCATATCCTGCCGCATCTCTTTTCCACGATGATTGTCTGGGCCACGCTCGGTATCGCCACCACCGTTCTTCTGGAGGCGACGCTGTCCTTCCTCGGCATTGGCGTGCAGCCGCCGACGGCCTCCTGGGGCAATATCATCTTCGAAAACCAGACCTATTTCACGAGTGCACCCTGGCTCGTCTTCATTCCGGGCGCGGCAATTCTGTTGCTGGCGCTGGCCTTCAACCTCGTCGGTGATGCCTTGCGCGATGTGCTCGACCCAACCCAGCAGGGACACCACTGATGCTCGCCTATATCGCCCGCCGCCTCATCCAGACTGTGATGATCCTGATCGGCATCAGCTTCGTGACCTTCATCCTGCTTTATCTGGTGCCCGCCGATCCGGCGCGCCAGATTGCCGGTCGCAGCGCGACAGCACAGACGGTCGAGAATATTCGCGAACAGCTTGGCCTCAACCTGCCTTTCTATGAGCAGTATCTGCGCTATCTGAAGGGGCTTGTTCAGGGCGATCTCGGACGCTCCTATCTTCAGAAAACCGAAGTGGCGTCGCTGATCTGGTCGCGCCTGCCCGCAAGCCTGCTGCTGATGGCCGGAGCCATCTTCTCGGAACTCGCCATCGGTCTCACCATGGGCGTCATCGCGGCCATCCGGCGCGGCAGCCGCACCGACAATGCCTTGATGATCTTTTCATTCGTCGGCGTTTCGGCCCCGCAATTCGTCATCGGCATTCTGATGCTCTACGTGTTTGCGGTTAAGCTCGGCTGGTTCCCGATTGGCGGCTACGGGACGTTCATGCATCTCGTTCTGCCCTCCCTGACGCTCGGTCTTCTAGGCGCAGGCTGGTATTCGCGCATGATGCGTTCCTCACTGCTCGACGTTCTTCGTCAGGATTATATCCGCACCGCCCGCGCCAAGGGGCTGGCACGCTGGAAAATCCTGCTGCGTCACGCCATGCCGAACGCCATCCTACCAATCATCGCGATGATCGGCATCGACATCGGCCTGTTCATGTCGGGCATTGTCGTCGTTGAAAGCGTGTTTGGCTGGCCCGGCATCGGTCAGCTTGCCTGGCAAGCAATTCAGCGCGTCGACATTCCCATCATCATGGGCGTCACGATTGTCTCCGCGTTCGCCATCGTTCTCGGCAATCTCATCGCCGACCTCATCACTCCACTGATCGATCCGCGCATCAAGCTGCGGTGAAACCAAAAGACTCCAGAGAAAGGGACACCAATGAAAAAGACTTTTCTATCCGGCATATCGGCGCTGGCGCTCGGCCTCGCCATCTCGTTCGGCGCGCAGGCCGCCGATATCAAGCAGGGCGGCTCTATGATCGTCACCTATAAGGACGACGTCTCGACGCTCGATCCTGCCATCGGCTACGACTGGCAGAACTGGTCGATGATCAAGTCGCTGTTTGACGGCCTGATGGACTACGAGCCGGGCACCACCAATCTGCGCAAAGAAATTGCGGAAGATTACACGATCTCCGACGACGGCAAGACCTTCACCTTCAAACTGCGGAAGGGCGTGAAGTTCCACAACGGTCGCGAACTAAACGCCGATGACGTCAAATATTCCATCGAACGCGTCGTCAATCCGAAGACCCAGAGCCCCGGCGCTGGCTTCTTCGGCTCCATCGTCGGCTTTGAAGATGCGTCGACGGGCAAGGCCGAGGCGCTGTCGGGCATCACCGTGGTTGATCCCTATACCATCAAGTTCGAGCTGAGCCGTCCGGACGCGACCTTCCTGCATGTGCTGGCGCTGAACTTCGCCCATATCGTGCCCAAGGAAGAAGTCGAAAAATACGGCGCAGATTTCGGCAAGCATCCGGTCGGTTCCGGCGCTTTCAAGATGACCGAATGGACGCTCGGCCAGCGCATCGTATTCGAGCGTTTCAAGGATTATTACAATCCGTCGCTGCCGAAGCTCGACCAGATCACCTTTGAGGTCGGTCAGGAGCCGGTCGTTGCCCTTCTGCGTTTGCAGAACGGCGAAGTCGACATTCCGGGCGACGGCATTCCGCCTGCGAAGTTCATCGAAGTCACCAAGGATCCGAAGTTCAAGGACCTGATCATTCAGGGTGGCCAGCTGCACACCGGCTATGTGACCATGAACGTCAAGATCAAGCCTTTCGACAATGTGAAGGTGCGTCAGGCCGTCAACATGGCCATCAACAAGGACCGTATCGTCCGCATCATCAACGGTCGCGCTGTTCCGGCCAATCAGCCGCTGCCGCCGTCGATGCCGGGTTATGCCAAGGACTATAAGGGCTATCCTTACGATCCTGAAAAGGCAAAGGCGCTGCTCGCCGAGGCCGGTGTGGCCGATGGTTTCGAAACCGAGCTGTTCGTCGCCAATACCGATCCGCAGCCGCGCATTGCGCAGGCCATCCAGCAGGATCTGGCTGCCATTGGCATCAAGGCCTCGATCAAATCGCTGGCTCAGGCCAATGTCATCGCAGCAGGCGGCGAGCCTGACGGCGCGCCGATGGTCTGGTCCGGCGGCATGGGCTGGATCGCCGACTTCCCCGATCCGTCCAATTTCTACGGTCCGATCCTGGGTTGCAGCGGCGCGGTACAGGGTGGCTGGAACTGGTCTTGGTACTGCAATGCAGAGCTGGACAAGAAGGCGCAGGAAGCTGACGCCATCGTTGACCCGGCTCGCAGGCAAGAGCGCGAAGCCATGTGGCGCGATATCTATCTGAAGATCATGGACGACGCGCCTTGGGCGCCGATCTTCAACGAGGAGCGCTTCTCGGTTCGCTCTGAACGTCTGGGCGGTCCCGACGCGATCTTCGTCGATCCTGTCCACATCCCGGTCAATTACGACGAGGTTTATGCAAAAGATGTGCAATAATTGCCATTACACCATTCACGGTCGGCATCATCATTTCGGCTGGGACAACTCGTTCCAGCCGGCTGAAACGGTCGCGCCCGGCTCGACCCTGAAATTCGAATGTCTGGACAGCGGCGCAGGCCACTATCATCGCGGCAGCACAGTCGCCGATGTGTCGACGATGGATTTTTCCAAGGTCAATCCGGTTACCGGCCCCATCTTCGTCGATGGAGCCAAACCGGGCGATGTCCTGAAAATCACCATCCACCAGTTCGAGCCATCAGGCTTCGGCTGGACGGCAAATATTCCGGGCTTCGGTCTTCTCGCCGACGACTTCAAGGAACCGGCGCTAGCATTGTGGAACTACAATCCCACAACGCTGGAGCCAGCACTCTTCGGAGAGCGTGCGCGCGTGCCGCTGAAGCCGTTCGCCGGAACCATCGGCGTCGCACCGGCGGAAAAGGGCCTGCATTCGGTCGTACCACCGCGTCGTGTCGGCGGCAATCTCGACATCCGCGATCTTGCAGCCGGAACCACGCTTTATCTGCCGATCGAAGTCGAAGGCGCTTTGTTCTCCATTGGTGATACCCATGCGGCACAGGGCGACGGCGAAGTGTGCGGCACCGCCATCGAAAGCGCGATGAATGTCGCTCTGACGCTGGATCTCATCAAGGATACGCCACTGAAGATGCCCCGGTTCACCACGCCGGGGCCAGTGACGCGGCACCTCGATACCAAGGGTTACGAAGTCACCACCGGTATCGGGTCCGATCTGTGGGAAGGCGCGAAAGCCGCCCTCTCCAACATGATCGACCTTCTTTGCCAGACGCAGAACCTCAACCCGGTGGATGCCTATATGCTCTGCTCGGCCTGCGGTGATCTGCGTATCAGCGAAATCGTCGATCAGCCGAACTGGGTCGTATCGTTCTACTTCCCGCGTTCCGTTTTCGAATAAGGCATAAGGGGGCGGCTCCGTCCGCCCTCTTCCATCACTCAGCGAGCACAAATATGAACACGCCTTCTCCGCTTCTGCAGGTAAGAGATCTGGTGACGCAGGTTGCGACACCCGATGGTGCACGCACTGTCGTCGACCGACTTTCCTTCGATCTGCAATCCGGGGAAACCTTGTGTATTGCCGGCGAAAGCGGTTCAGGCAAATCCATGACCGTGCTCTCGCTGATGCAGCTTTTGCCCAAATCCTTGGCGCGCGTCACCGGTGGCACCGCCATGATGAACGGGCGCGATATTCTTAAGCTCAACGAAAACCAGATGCGCAGTGTGCGCGGGCGTCATATCGGGATGATCTTTCAGGAACCCATGACCTCGCTGAACCCGGTTCTGACCGTTGGGCGACAACTGGCGGAAGCTGTCGCCAATGAAGCTGGCCCGAATGGCGGCCTGTCCGGCGCAGCGCTGAAGCAGCGCTGCAAGGACTTGCTCGATCAGGTTCAGATTTCCGATTCCAGCCGTCGCCTATTGCAATATCCCTACGAACTCTCCGGCGGCATGCGCCAGCGCGTCATGATCGCGATGGCGCTTGCCCAGAAGCCAGAAATCCTCATCGCCGACGAGCCGACGACCGCGCTCGACGTGACAGTCCAGTCGCAGATACTTGCGCTCATTCGCAAGCTCCAGGCAGAGAACGGCATCTCGGTCATTCTCATCACCCATGATATGGGCGTTGTCGCCGAAATGGCAGACCATGTTCTCGTCATGAACAAGGGTAGGCAAGTCGAGCAAGGCCCACTGCGCGATGTCTTCCACCACCCTCGTGACGAATATACGCAGCGACTGCTTGCCGCTGTGCCGCGGCTCGGTGAAATGACTGGCACCGATAAGCCGAAGCGCGCGCCAGCGGAACCGAAGGCTGAGCCAGCGCCTGCACCATCCAGCCCCATTCTCGAAGTCGAGAATCTGGTTGTTCGCTTCGACATAAAGGGCGGCATCTTACAGCGCCCTGTCCGGCGCGTTCATGCTGTGGAGGGCGTATCCTTTACTGTCAATCGCGGTGAGACACTGTCACTGGTCGGCGAATCCGGCTGCGGCAAGTCCACCACCGGCAAAGCTCTGCTCAATCTGGTTCCATGGAGCGGCGATATCCGCATCGATGGCAAGAGCACGAAGGGTCTGAGCCGCACAGCGATGCGACCGGTGCTGCGTGACATTCAGATGATCTTTCAGGATCCCTATGCTTCGCTCGATCCGCGCATGCGGGTTGGCGACCTTGTGGGCGAACCACTGACGATCCATGGTCTAGCATCAGGCAGTGAACTGAAAGACCGTGTCGAATATCTCTTCCGCCGGGTCGGTATGTCTGCGGATCAGATGAAGCGCTATCCGCACGAATTCTCCGGCGGCCAGCGGCAGCGCATCTGCATTGCGCGTGCTTTGTCATTGTCACCGAAGCTGATTGTAGCGGACGAAAGCGTTGCGGCTTTGGACGTTTCGATACAGGCGCAGGTTCTGGATCTTTTACAGGACATCCAGAACGAGACGGGCGTTTCGTATCTCTTCATCAGCCACGATATGGCGGTGGTCGAGCAGATCAGTCACCGTGTTGCGGTGATGTATGCGGGCCGTTTTGTTGAGACTGGAACGCGTGCGCAGGTGTTTGAGAACCCGCAGCATGCCTACACGCGTCGTTTGATGTCAGCGGTTCCTGTTGCAGATCCGGATCGTGAGCGTCGTTTGTTTGTGGCCAATGAGGGCGAGCTTCCAAGCCCGGTGAAATCGCTTGACTATGTGGCACCGCATCTCAAACATGTGGCGTTTGGCGACGGACATTCTGTCTGGCATGAGGCTGGTGTCTAGGCTCAGGACTTAGCTAACAGAGCAGTTTCCCCATGACGTATACCAATTTTCCCAACGTCTGGCCCAATATGCGACGGTGACGAATAATCTGTCGCTCCTTGATCAAAAGAGGGCAGCAACTCCTCGCTGGAGGCCGCGGCGGTCAGATCTCTTATTGCGTTGTCGAGATCTATGATGAGGATTACTTGTTAGTCGACGCCAATCCCAGTATGCCGACCAACGAAACGCGCCGCCACGTGCGAGATTGGCTGACTGCCTATGGCACTATCGATTGATTCGTAGCGACTAAGGGCGAACCGGGATTTTCCAGGACATCATGTCCCAAAATTCGAGCACATATCCGATATCATTCCAAATTTAATTGAATGATGCCGCAGGAACTTTAGGGAGTTTTGAGGAAGAAAGCTCGCGCCGTCGCGCAATAGGTTTGCCCCAGCTACTGCAACACAGTTGCTAGGCTGTTGCTAGGCAAAAAATGCAAACAACCGCACAATCTATTCGGTCAAAATTTACAAGCAATTTCAAGGAGATAAGTGGTGGGCGATGAGAGACTCGAACTCCCGACATCTTCGGTGTAAACGAAGCGCTCTACCAACTGAGCTAATCGCCCGACTGCTTCGCCAAGTGTCTGGCCAGTCGCTGTGAGAGCCGTTTAGGCAATTCGCGCGACAAGCGCAAGTGCAAAAATCAGCATTCGGCTTCTTTCTTGTATTTTTCTACAGCCCCTTCCGTGTCTTCACCAACAGATAAGCCAACAAGAGAATAGCCAACCGAAAAACACCGTGAAAAGGTGCAGCGAGATCGGCAATCTGGCGTCAACAATGTCACGAAAAGCGAGGAAGCTGGATTGTCGGGGCGGCGAGTATCACGCCGCCGCCTGAATAATTATCCGGCCAAGCGGTCGGGGGCACGGAGGATGGATGCGCCACCTGCGGCCTGTACGGCAAGGCTTCCATATTCGATACCGGCTGCAAGCGCCCGATAGGCATCGTGACCTTCTAGCCATGCATCGATGAAGCCGGCATTGAAAGCATCGCCTGCCCCGGTCGTATCAATCACCGGCACGTCCTTTGCCGCCATATGAAGATCCGCTTCAGCCGTGCGCAGCCACGCCCCTTCTCCACCGCCTTTGAGAGCAACAACTGGAAAATGCTTCGCAAGCGCATCAAGCGCCTTCGCCGGATCATCATGGCCTGTGATAGCCTGCGCTTCCTCGCGATTGGGCAAGAATATATCAATGCCTTCGCAGGCAGCGAGTAGGCCGGGGTCGTAGATCAGCGTTTCATCCCAGCTCGGGTCGAGCGAGACGAAAAGACCTGCCGCCTTTGCCTGCTGGACGAGACCGGGGATCTCATGCAGCGTTGCGAATTCAGCGATGTGCAGATGCCCCGCATCCTTCCATTGCAACGCGGCTTCGAGCGTCGAGGGAAGTGCTGAACCGGAGCGGCGCGACAAGAATGCGCGATCACTGCCAATCACACTTGCCACCGTCACCTGTGGCCCAGCATCGTCGGCCCGCTCCAGAAAGCGTAGATCGACACCGTCGATCTTCAAGTCCGGTTCAAGCCCGCGCGACAATCCATCGAAGCCGAGACGTGCGACCAGCGCCACCGCCCTGCCCGCATGGGCAAGATGGGCGGCAGAGATGAAGGCCCCGCCACCTGCCGCCATCTTCATGTTCTCGGCAAAAACCTCGCGTCCGGGCTGTGGCAGCGATTGCAGCCCGGTAAAGATGAGGTCACAGTAAATCCGCCCGATACTGAGGACGGCCGGAGACTTGAATTGCCGTTTGAATTGTTGCGGCATCATAGGCGGCCCAGACTTTTCTCGGTCCTGGCATCGAAGAGATAAAGGCTTCCGGCTGGTGCAGACACGGAAAGCGTCCCGCCCGTTGCGGGAATGATCTTCCCCGGAGCTGTTGCAATCACCGATACGCCGTTGACATCCAGATGGACCAGCGTTTCCGCACCGAGCGGCTCTACCGCGGTCACAGTCCCGGTGAGCGAAAGGCCACCGGGTGTACCTTCTTCGACTTTCAGGTCGTGCGGACGAACGCCGACCAGAATATCCCCGTCGGGCGCAAGTTCCACACCAGATTCATTGCGGCGCCCTGCAATCAGGTTCATCGACGGACTGCCAATGAAGCGTGCCGTGAACACGTCCGTCGGGTTCTCATAAAGCTCGGTCGGCGTGCCGGTCTGGAGAATGCGGCCATCACGCATGACGACGATACGGTCGGCCATCGTCATGGCTTCAACCTGGTCATGTGTCACATAAACGGTCGTCGTCTTGAGACGCTGATGCAAGCGCTTGATTTCGATACGCATCTGCGCGCGAAGCTGAGCATCGAGGTTCGACAGCGGCTCATCGAAAAGGAAGGCCGACGGATTGCGCACCATGGCGCGGCCGATGGCGACGCGCTGGCGCTGTCCACCGGACAATGCTGCCGGTCGACGGTCGAGATAAGGTTCCAGCCCGAGCGCCTTGCCGGCTTCTTCGATGCGCTTGTCCTTCTCGGCTTTCGACAGTTTCGACGTGTAAAGCCCAAAGCCGATATTCTGACGCACTGTCATATGCGGATAAATCGCATAGTTCTGGAACACCATGGCGATGTTGCGCTGCTTCGGATCACGTTCGTTGACGACCTCGCCACCGATCTTCAGGTGACCGCCAGAAATATCCTCAAGCCCGGCGATCATGCGCAAGGTCGTGGACTTGCCACAGCCGGAGGGACCGACAAAAACGACGAACTCGCCGTCCTTGATCTGGAGATCGATTGCCCGGACCGCCTCGACCTTGCCATAACGCTTGACCAGCTTTTCAAGTTCGATGGTTGCCATCAGCGTGCCTCCACAAGTGCACTGAATTTTTCAT
>JACDJC010000233.1_pt1 | contig 71452 bp, 62 predicted proteins | sample 7454191 | NCBI WGS metagenome assembly JACDJC01 (sample SAMN14253291, study PRJNA609438) | sludge metagenome | isolation source: sludge after 25d culture with pyrite and EDTA | collected 2018-12-20 | reverse complement strand
GGGCATCAATTCGTACTTGAAGGCTTGAAGACGCTGCATGTTTAGCTGGATATATTTACAGCTGACAGTATAGGACGGCTACGCCGTCCGCGCTATCCATCCCTGACGTGAACGACAGAGCTTTCTGCGCAATCTGGTAAAGTGAGCTTTGAAAAAATGTCAGTTGGGGAGGCCGAAGTGAGACCTGCGAAAGGCATGACCCGCCGCGACTTGCTGCAACTGATTGGCAAGGTGGCGGGTGCGGCTCCGATGTACTCCGTCATGACAACACTGGGCCATGCCCAGCCGTCACCATTCGAAGGGGAACTGACCTTGAGCCAGGCGCCGGCGGGTGCCAGCGTCATCGTGCTGGGTGCGGGGCTGGCCGGCATGACGGCCGCTCACGAACTGCGCAAGGCCGGCTACCAAGTGCACATCCTCGAATACACTGGCCGCCCCGGTGGCAGGACCTACACGATCCACAGCGGTGATCAGGTCACGGACCTGGCGGGTGAAACCCAGCACTGCACATTTTCCCCAGGAAACTATTTCAACCCGGGGCCCTGGCGCATCCCATACCATCATCACGCAATCCTGCACTATTGCAAACAGTTCGGCGTCAGGTTGGAACCCTTCATCCAGACGAACTTCAACGCCTACCTGCATTCCCCGACTGCATTCGATGGCAAGCCAAGAAGAATGCGTGAAATCCTGACGGACGTCCAGGGCCATACCTCGGAGCTGTTGGCAAAGGCAAGCACTCGGGGAGCGCTGGACGACGTCCTGACGCCGGACGACATTGAATTGCTCATCGAGCAGTTGCGCGCCTGGGGACACCTGTCCGAGGGCAACCAATATACGCGCAACCTGCGCGCCAGCTACTACCGCGGATTCGAAGATTGGCCCGCCGGCGGCCTGATGCCCAGACCATCGCCCAGCACTCCACTGGACTTCAAGGCCCTGCTGCATTCAGGACTGTGGGCAAAGCTGCTCAGGTTCTTCCACGTGGAGTTCCAGCAAACCCTTTTCCAGCCAGTCGGGGGAATGGACCAGATTGCACAGGGTTTTGCAAAGTCCCTGGGCGGGTTGATCGAATACAGAAGCAAAGTCATCGGCATCCGGCAATCCGACAGACAGGTGACCGTGAGTTACGTGAGCACGGACCAGCCCCAGGCAGTCCGGAGCCGCACGGCAGACTGGTGCGTCTGCACGATTCCGCTGTCCATCCTGAGCCAGATCGAGCTCGATGCGTCGAAGGCCATGCTGCAAGCCATACAGTCCATACCCTATGCCGACTCCGTCAAGGTCGGGCTTGAATTCAAACGTCGATTCTGGGAACAGGACGAAAACATCTACGGGGGCGTCACCTATACCAACCTGCCCATTACAACCATTGGCTACCCGTCGACCGGATATTTCGACGCCGGGCCGGCCGTGCTGCTCGGGGCATACACGAGCCGCGGCGCATCGACTTACGCGATGGCGGCACTCTCCGCCAGAGACCGGATCGCAGCGGCCATGGCCGATGGCAAACAGATACATCCGCAGTATGAAGAGGAATTCCTCTCCGGCATTTCCTGGTCCTGGTACCGTTGTCCATGGACGCTGGGTTGCTGGGCAGAATGGACCGACATGCTGAGGGCCAAGTACTATGACACACTATGCAGGATCGACCACCGCCTCATTCTGGCGGGGGAACACTGTTCCTACATGCCAGCCTGGCAGGAAGGGGCGGTGCTTTCGGGAATGGATGCGGTCCGGCGGCTGCACACGAAAGCCGTCTCGCTGGCATGACCTTGGGCGCGCGACATGATGAATCGACTGACCAGTAAGGCGGTGCCCGGGTGGTGTGCCATCGCGGCCATGGCCACTGCGTGTGCCGCAACGGCTGGCCCCGATCCCACCCACGTATCAGGCACGAGCGGGGTCGAAATCTATGCCCATTCCTGCCAGGCATGCCATATGGCGCACGGAACGGGGGCGCAAGGGGCTGGACGATACCCCGCCCTGGCAGGCAACCCCAGGCTGGCGACGCCACAGTACGCCATGACGGTCGTATTGAATGGCTTGCACGGAATGCCACCCTTTCGTGGCGTGCTGTCCGACCAACAGGTAGCCGACGTGGTCAATTATCTCGTCCGGGATCTCAACGGCCATGACGCGACGCTCACGACAGAGGACGTCGCTGCGGCACGGCTGCCGCTCAACACGACGGATTCCTACAACCCCTTGTAGAGAGCCACCGCACGCGCACCTGGCAGGGCCGCACCAGCGCGATGGTATCGCTGCGACGCACGTCCCGATCGATGATGCTGACCCCACGCGTATTCTTGGCTATTGCTCGCTGTCCGCTACCCTGCTCTATCTGCACGGGCTGCGTGAGCAAGATCGCAGGCGGCTGCCGGCATGCCTGGCAATGTGGCTGACAACGAGGTCGAGCGACTAAAATACAGTGCCAGCCGCAGTGTGGACCATCGGAACACATTGGATAATGTTGATCGGACGGTTGAGTGCGGATGTAGTGACGGCAGCGCAGGTTCAGGCGTTGCCGGTGTTGGAGGGGTATGTGGCCTTGGCGGGAGATTTGCCGGTGGCGAGAGTGAAGCTGCCGTATCAGGCGTTTGATGAAAAGGCGTCAGCATTTGTGGATTCAGAGTGACCGGAATCGGCCATCAGCCGACATTCATAACTGGCGATTCTGTATAGGTGACGAAATTCAGGGCCAGCCGTGTCAGTCCACTCCAAAAGCACTTGTGGCAGACTCCGCACCGACGGCGAGCGGAGGCGTGAAAGCACGAGCATATGCATTCATGACAAACGCAAGATTCGACGCTTTGGCGGCTTCCATTTTAAAAAGCATCACTGTTGGAGAGGCAGAATGGGCGTTGGAGATTGGTTTCAGAGCTTCTGTGGAAACATCCGAATAGGCCCGGAGAAGCGTCGCTCACTCGCCTACCGGACCGGTCGAATCGTCGGGCAGTTGAATGCCGACTTGCGTACCCTGGAGTCAAAGACAAGCTATCGCTTCTACGTAGGTTCGTATGGTCGTTCAACGGCAATTCCGAGTGTCAGTGACGTTGACTTGCTCTATGAGCTTCCAGCGGCGCTGTATGGACGGTTCAACAAGCACCAGGGTAACGGGCAGTCGGCACTGCTCGCACACGTTCGCACCTCCATCCAGCGCACCTATCCAACTAGCAAGATCGGCGGAGACGGGCAAGTAGTCGTGATCGTGTTTAATGACGGGGTGACGTTCGAGGTGCTCCCAGCATTCTTCAACAGAGCAGGTGGGTACACATTCGCGGATTCCAATGGCGGCGGCTCTTGGCGTACGTGTCAACCGAAGCAGGAGATGGCTGCATTTAGCACTCGAAACAACGCATGCAATGGCAATCTCATTAAACTCGCCCGCATGGTCCGCGCTTGGCGCGACCAGAATAGTGTTCCTATGAGTGGCATGCTCATCGACACGCTTGCCTATCAATTCATCGAGACCTGGCAATAGCCATCGAAGAAGTCATCGTGCCTCTTGTGAAGTTTGAAAGAAGGACGCGGTGATGGGCAAAAGACACGATGCCATTGGCATCAAGCAGGCGATTCGTTTCGAGTGGATGCAGAAAGCAACGAATCTGCTGCTGGCGGGGCTTGACGCCAAGACTATCCGCCAGGAGCTGCATGAGTTTCTGGCGGACAGAAAAGGCAACGGCTCAGAGGGTAAGCGCAGCGATCAGACCCGGACATTTCTCGTCAACAACCTGATGAAGATCTGGGTTGCTCCCGACCCCGAGTTGATTGCATTCCGAGATGCCTCGCTGGCATTTCTGCGGGAAAACCCATCCATGGCACTGGCGGTCCACTGGGGAATGATCTCGGCTGTTTACCCGTTCTGGTTCAATGTGGCCCGGCAGACCGGCCGTCTGCTGGCCTTGCAAGATCAGGTGACCCAGACACAGATCATCAATCGCCTGAAAGAACAGTATGGCGACCGACAAACGATTTTCCGTTATGGCAGGTACGTTTTGAGGTCATTTGTTGCCTGGGGAACCCTGAGGGATTCCCAGACCAACGGCTGCTATGAGAAGGTCGCTCCAGTACGGGTTTCTGCGCCTAACTTGGCCATCCTGATGTTCGAGTCTACCCTCCTGGCCAACCCCGAATCCAAGGGCGCATTAGGGCTGCTTCTAAACAACCCGGCATTCTTCCCATTCCAGCTGCCCGTGGTGTCTGGTGACTTTATATCGCAACGCAGCGACCGGATCGATGTGGTTCGCTATGGACCGGACGATGAGCTGTTGAAGTTGAACGTCAAGAGAACATAAAACCTTCAATCTTCCCCCCGCAACTCCGGCCAAGTCTGCCACCAGTCATCGGGTCGCAGTTGCTTCCTGGTGACAGCACCGCCCGTCAATTCCTCGATCTCCACACACCGGATGATCGGCACCGGGCGGCTACCTGTCGCCCAGCCACTCACCACCTGTACAGATAACCCCCCTCCTTCACGCCTCATGGCAGCCACTGCCCTGTTCCATAGGATCAATCGACCAAGATCGGCAGGCGATCCAGCGGCACGACGGCCGCCAGCATCCATGCCATGATCGAACGCAATAAGGCGCCCGGCTGATACCATAGTGGCTTCTGCGCAACACGAATCCGTCATGAAACTCGCCACCTGGAACGTCAATTCCCTGAATGTCCGTCTGGGACACGTCATCGACTGGTTGCAGGCCAACCCGGTCGATGCCTTGTGCCTGCAGGAACTGAAACTGCCGGACGACAAATTTCCCCACGAAGCGCTGTCGGCCGTCGGCTACCACGCCTGCTGGGCAGGCCAGAAAACCTACAATGGCGTGGCCATCCTCAGCCGGGAACCGGCGCTGGATGTGCAGCGCAACATCCCCGATCACGACGACCCGCAGCAGCGCGTCATCGCGGCCACCCTGCCCGGCCCCGACGGGCAGCCGGTGCGCGTCATCAGCGCCTACTGCCCGAACGGACAATCGCTGGACAGCGACAAATACGCCTACAAGCTCGACTGGTTCGACAGGCTGCGCGACTGGTTGCAGGACGAGATCCGCCGCCATCCGCACCTGGCCATTCTGGGCGACTACAATGTCGCGCCGGCAGACGAGGACGTGCACGATCCGGAAGCCTGGGCCGGCGGCATCCTGGTATCCGCGCCGGAACGGCAGGCCTTCTTCGCGCTGCTGGAGCTGGGCCTGCAGGACACCTTTCGCCTGTTCGACCAGGCCCCCCGGACCTTCAGCTGGTGGGACTACCGCCAGATGGCCTTTCGCCGCAACGCCGGTTTGCGCATCGACCATATCCTGGCCACGCCGGCGCTGGCTGCGCTCTGTGTGTGCTGCACCGTGGACAAGGCGCCGCGCGGCTGGGAAAAGCCGTCGGACCATGCACCCGTCGTGGCAGGCTTCCAGGCGGACGGCCGCGTCGAACGCTTATAATCAAGCTTTCATGCCCTTCACGCCTGCCTCATGCCGTTTGACAGCCAACTGGTCGCCCACCTGGATCGCGGCCTGATCCTCGACATCACGCTGGAAGACTTGCCTTTTCGCGTCTACATCGCGCAACGCGAGGCGGACGTCGAACAGGTGGCCGAACTCGTGCCCGAGGAACGCCTCCAGGGCTCGGGCGACGTGCACGTGGCTGCCATCCATGACCAGGATGACGCGCCGGAACAGATCCAGGATGTGCTGTTCAACCTGAATCCGGGCGACAGCATCGTCTTTCTGTGCACGGGGCCGCACGCTTACGCCCAGGCGCTGGCCGAACTGGGCCAGCCGCTGCCGGACGGCACGGAATCCGGGGGCCACGCATGACGACACAGTGCCCTGGCAACATCTTCATGGTGGTGGCACCCAGCGGGGCCGGCAAATCCAGCCTGGTCAATGCCGTGCGCGAACTGGATCCCACCCTGGCCCTTTCCATTTCCTGCACCACGCGCCCGCCGCGCCCGGGCGAACGGGATAAAAAGCACTACCGATTCGTGACGGAAAAGACCTTCACGGCCATGCGCGAACGCGGCGACATGCTGGAATGGGCCGAAGTGCACGGCCATTTCTATGGCACCCCGCGCGATCGGGTCGCCCAGTCCATGGAAGCCGGCACGGACATCATCCTGGAAATCGACTGGCAGGGTGCGCGTCAGGTTCGCCAGCATTATTCCCAGGCCATCGGCATCTTCATCCTGCCGCCTTCGATCGAAGCACTGGAAGCCCGGCTGAACAACCGGGGGCAGGACGCACCGCAGGTCATCGCCCGCCGCCTGCTGGCCGCCGGCGGCGAGATGGCACACGCTTCCGATTGCGAATATGTTATTATTAATCAAGAATTTAGCTTAGCGGTGCAGCACTTGCAGCACATCATTTGTGCGGCCCGCCTGCGTTATGCAACGCAGTCCATCCGGCATGCCGATCTGTTCATGCAGCTTGGCATCCGCAAACAGCCAGTCTCCACCCCCTGATCAGGATATTTATGGCACGCATCACCGTAGAAGACTGCCTCGAGCAGGTTCCCAACCGTTTCGACCTGACCCTGGTCGCCACCTATCGCGCACGCGAACTGGCCCAGGGGCACGAAGCCCGCATCCAGAGCCACAACAAGCCCACCGTCACCGCACTGCGCGAAATTGCCCAGGGCCTGGTCGGCATCGAGATGCTGCGCAAGGTTCCCACTTGAGCCGGAGTTCGGCGCATGGCGTTTTCAGGTCTTCGCGGCGCCTCTTCCGGACTGCTGGCAGTTCTGCGCAAGAGGCCCCGGCTACGGCGCAGCAAGTCGCACTCCGCCGCCGCGCTGCCTGACGCCCCCCCCAGCCCGATTGCCTCGCTGGCCGGGCTGACCCAGATCATTTCCGGCTACCTCTCCGCACGCGACATCGAACGCGTGCGCGAAGCCTATCGCTTTGCCGACAACGCCCATCTGGGGCAGTTTCGCGCCAGCGGTGAACCGTATATTTCACATCCCATCGCCGTCACCGAAATCTGCGCGGGCTGGAAACTCGACGCCGATTCCCTGATGGCCGCGCTGCTGCACGACGTGATCGAGGACCAGGGGGTCTCCAAGCAGGAACTGGCGGAAAAATTCGGCATGGAAGTCGCCGAAATCGTCGACGGGCTGTCCAAGCTGGAACGGCTGGAATTTGCCACCAAGGCCGAACAGCAGGCGGAATCGTTTCGCAAGATGCTGCTGGCCATGGCGCGCGACGTGCGCGTCATCCTGATCAAGCTCGCCGACCGGCTGCACAACATGCGCACGCTGGATGCCGTCAATCCGGAAAAGCGCCGCCGCGTGGCCCGCGAAACGCTCGACATCTACACCCCGATCGCCCATCGGCTGGGCCTCAATGCCCTGTTTCGGGAATTGCAGGACCGCTGCTTCAAGGCCATCCATCCGAATCGCTACGCGGTCCTGTACAAGGCCATGATGGCGGCGCGCGGCAACCGCCGCGAGGTCATCTCGCGCATCGCCGAGGCCGTGCGCACCGCCCTGCCGGCCGCCGGCCTGGATGCCGAGGTCCACGGGCGGGAAAAGTCGCTCTACAGCATCTACAAGAAAATGGTCGAGCAGAAAAAGTCATTTTCCGACGTGCTCGACATTTACGGCTTCCGGGTCATCGTCCACACGCTGCCGGAATGCTATCTGGCCATGGGCACCCTGCACCAGCTCTACCGCCCGGTACCGGGCAAATTCAAGGACTACATCGCGATCCCGAAGATCAACGGCTACCAGTCGCTGCACACCACCCTGATCGGCCCCTATGGCACGCCGGTGGAATTCCAGTTCCGCACCCGCGACATGGACCACGTGGCCGAGGAAGGCGTGGCGTCCCACTGGCTCTACAAGGAAGAAGGCACCTCCTTGAATGACCTGCAGAAGCGCACCCACCAGTGGCTGCAGTCCCTGCTCGACATTCAGAGCCAGACCGGGGATTCGGGCGAATTCCTGGAGCACGTGAAGGTCGACCTGTTTCCCGATGCCGTCTATGTGTTCACGCCCCAGGGCAAGATCCTGTCGCTGCCGCGCGGTGCGACGCCGGTGGATTTTGCCTACGCGATCCACACCGATGTCGGCAACCACGCGGTGGCCTGCAAGATCAACGCCGACTTCGCGCCGCTGCGCACCGAACTGCACAGCGGCGATGCCGTGGAAATCATCACCTCGAGTGCGGCACGCCCCAGCGCCCAGTGGCTGAACTATGTGCGCACCGGGCGGGCACGCTCCGAGATCCGCCACTACCTGCGCACGGAACGCTACGAGGAATCGGTCGCATTCGGCCGCCGCCTGCTGCTCCAGGCTTTTGACCAGCTCGGTTTCAGCTACCCCAAGGATGACGATCCGCAATGGGACAGGCTGGCCAAGGGCTCCGGCGGCGCCACGCGCACGGAAATCCTGGCGGACATCGGCCTGGGCAAGCGGCTGGCCGCCGTCGTGGCGCGGCGCTTTGCGCCCGAAAATGCCATGCTGGAAACCACGGCGATGGCGGTGGATGAATTCAATTCGGTCACCAGCGCGCCCATCGTGATCCACGGCAACGAGGGTCAGGCCGTGCAGTTGGCGCCCTGCTGCGGACCACTGCCGGGGGATGCCATCATCGGCGGCATCCGCCTGGGGCATGGCCTGGTCGTTCACATGGCCGACTGTCCGGTGGCCGTGCGGCAGCAGGCGCGCGAGCCGGAACGCTGGATTCCGGTGATCTGGGACACGACCACCGCGCGTCACCTGACCACGCGCCTGGACCTGACCGTACTGAACGAGCGCGGCGTGCTGGGCCGGCTGGCCGCGGAAATCACCGAGGCCGACTCCAACATCATCCAGCTCACCATGCCCGACGAAGCCGCCGCCACCGCCCTGCTGCACCTGACCGTCCAGGTGGACAGCCGCAAACACCTGGCCCAGGTCATCCGCGCCATCCGCCACGTCCCCCAAGTCCAGAAAATCGTCAGAGCAAAGGGATGATTCCGGACACAAAACAGTCCCCTACGGACTGTTTTGTGCCGGAATCATCCGAGCGGCTTGCAAGCCGCGAGGTGGGGCTTCCGAGCGGCCTGCAGGCCGCCATCAAGTCCCGCTGTCGCCCTGTTCGATCAGCTTTTTGCCTTCGGCCGTGATCTTCACGCCGGTGCTTTCACGCAGCACCGCCAGCACCGCCTGCTGCTCGACCCCGCCCCAGACGCGCGCCAGCTGCGCGTCCAGACCGGCCAGCGCGGGTTTGTCGGCGGTGCCCGGCTGCACCTGATCGAGCCGGATCAGGACGTAGGCCTGGGGCAGGCTCACCCCGGTGTAATCCGGCAGGGTTGTGGCCGGCATGGAAAACGCGGCGTCCATGACCTCCTTGCTCAGGCCGGCCGGATCCAGGCGGCTGATCGTGAGCGGGTCATCGAAGCCTTCGGACGATGCCGTCTGGCGCAGCTCCGCCAGCACCTTTTCGCCCTCGGCCACCGCTGCGGCCCGAGCACGCTCGGCCTGCAGCAGAGTGCGAATGTGATCCTGGACCTGGTCCAGGGCCGGCACGTGAGCCGGTGTCACGGTGTCCACGCGCACCACCACCATGGTGTCGGGCGAGATTTCAATGACGCCGGAATTCTGCTTGTCGGTCAGCACCTGCGTGCTGAACAGGGCCTGGCGCACGCGCACATCACCCAGGGTGGCGGCATCGTCGGACGCCGCGGCAGCGCCGGGCCCGGCCTCGTCGGCAGTCAGCAGGCGATCACGCGCAATGCCGCCCGCGTGTCGCACCTGCAGACCCAGCTCCCTGGCTGCGGGCTCGAGGCTGGAGGGATTGTCATAGACCAGACTGGTGAGCTTGGTGGCCATGTCGGCGAAGCGGTCGGCGGCCAGCTGGCGGTGGACTTCGGTCTCGACCTTGGGACGTGCTTCCTCGAAGGTTTCACCCTTTTCAGGTTGAACCTCGTTGGCCATGAAGACATGGTAGCCATCGGGCCCCTTCACCGGGTCGGAGATCTCGCCCTGCTTCAGGGCGAAGACAGCCTGCTCCATGTCCAGAGGCAGCGTGCCGCGCTGAATCCAGCCAAGCGCACCCCCATCGCGCGCGGTGCCGGCGTCCTGGGATTCCTTGCGGGCAAGCTCTGCGAACTGGCCCGGATCGGCACGTGCGCGTCGCGCCAGATCCTGGGCCTTCGCAAGGGCCGCCTTGGCGACCTCGTCTGACGCGCCTGCGGGCAGTTTCACCAGAATGTGGCTGACGTTGACGCGTGCCGGCACCACGTAGCGGGATTTGTTCTGCTCGTAATATTCCTTCAGCTGCGCCTCGCTGATCGTGGGCACGCTGTCCATGGCGGCGGCCTCGTCGAGCACCAGATAATCGGCCGAGACCTGTTCGGGCAGGCGCAGATCGTCCTGGTGGCCGTCATACCAGGCCTCGACGTCGGTCGGGGGAATTTCGATGCCCTTCAGGTGATCCGCCGCCTTGAAGACCCGCAGACGAATGGTGCGCTCCTCGGTCAGCGCGCGCTTGATGCCGGCAAGCACCGGTGAGGGCAGGCTGGCGGTATCGCGCACCGGGCCCAGCACGCGATCGAGCGCCAGCTCGGAGCGCTGTCCGGCCTCGAAATCATGGGGGGTCAGCCCGTAGGATGCCAGGACTTCGTGGTAGCGTTCGGGCGAGAACTGACCGTCGACCTGCAGTTGCGGCATGGTGGCGATCGCCCGGCGCAGCGTGCTGTCCGACACGCTGAAATGGTCGCGCGTGGCCACGGCAATCTGCAGCTTGTGGTCGATCAGCTGATCCAGCAGCGCCTTGCGTGCCTGGGGATTGTCCAGCAGCGCCGGGTCGAAACGGCCCTGGCTGCTTTCCTGCATCTGCTGCAGTTGATTGCGCTGGGCCTGGACGAATTCATCCTTGGTCACCGACGCGCGGCCCACTTCCGCCAGCGGCGGATCGGCCGTCACGACGGAATAGCCGCTGATCCCGAGAAACACGAAGGACGGCACCACCAGGATCAAAAGGATCAACTGCATCAGGCGCTGATGCGTACGAATGAAATCGAACATGAACGGTTCACCTGCTGGAGACCGCCGGCGCCGGCGCCATGCGATCGAAATGTTCCGCAGTTTAACACCGTCGATCCCGCCAGACGAGAACCACGGCCGTGCGCGAACCCGTGCCGGGTGGCTTGCGGCACGGCTGGTGGCTGGTGACGCGGCTCGCGGCTCGCGGCTCGCAGCTCTGGGCTCTGGGCTCTGGGCTCTGGGCTCTGGGCTCTGGGCTCTGGGCTCGGGGCTCTGGGCTCGGGCTTGTGGCTGATCGATGGTGGTCAGGCGCTAGAATGCAGGCTGTGCGCCCGACAGGTGATTTTCGCCGCCGGAATCGCCGCCGCGCGCGATGCGCGGATTTTGCGGAGCCTCTCATGCCAACCACCCACCGTGCCTGGCCCTGGCCGACCTTGATTGCCCACCGCGGCGGTGGCCGCCTGGCGCCCGAAAACACGCTGGCGGCCATGCGCACAGGTGCCGCACGCGGTTTCCTGATGGTGGAATATGACGTCAAGCTCAGCCGCGACGGGGTCTCCTTTCTGCTGCACGACGACACCGTGGACCGGACGTCCGACGGGCAGGGTCGAGCTGCCGACATGGATTGGAAGTCGCTGGGCCAACTGGATTTCGGCAGCTGGCATGGCCCGGCCTTCGCCGGCGAACCTGCCGCCACGCTGCGCGCCGTGGCCCGCTACACCCGGGCGCAGGGAATGCACAGCAATATTGAAATCAAGCCGTCCACGGGCCACGAGGCCGAAACCGGGGCGGCCGTGGCGCGCGCAGCCGCCCGGCTGTGGGCGGGTGCCGCACTGCCGCCCCTGCTGTCGTCCTTTTCCGAAACGGCGCTGGAAGCCGCCCGCACGGCCGAGCCGGCCTTGCCGCGTGCGCTGCTGATCGACGGCCCGGTTCCGGCCGACTGGCACGCACGGCAGCAGGGGCTCGGATGCATCGGCCTGAACGTCGACACCGCCCACGTCGATGCGGCACTGGTGCAGGACGTCGTGGGCCGCGGCGCCACCCTGGCCGTCTGGACGGTCAACGAGGCCGGGCGGGTACAGGAACTGCTGGGCTGGGGCTGCCATGCGGTTTTCACCGACGCCATCGACCGGATCCCGGCGCAAGCTGCCAGGCCGCACCCATAAGGCACAGACGCCCATGTTCAGCTACCGACACGCCTTTCATGCCGGCAACCATGCCGACGTGCTCAAGCACGCCATCCTGGTCCAGATCCTGGATCACTACAACCAGAAGGACACACCCTACTGGGTGATCGACACCCACGCCGGTGCCGGCCTGTATGCGCTGGACGGCGAATGGGCCGGCCAGAGCGGCGAGGTCGTCGACGGGCTGGACCGCCTGTTGGGTCAGCCGCAACCGCCCGCGCTGCTTGCCCGCTATCTGCGTGCCGTGCAGGACTTCAACCCGGATGGCCAGGCCAATCTGTATCCCGGATCGCCCTGCCTGGCGCTGCACGCCATGCGTCCGCAGGACCGGCTGCGCCTGTTTGAACTGCATCCCACCGAGGCCCAGGTGCTGGCGGACACGCTGGCGCGCCAGAGGCGGCTGGCGCGCCGGCAGGTGACCATGGCACAGGAAGACGGCTTTGCCGCACTGCAGCGCCTGCTGCCGCCTCCGCCGCGACGCGGCATCATCCTGATCGACCCTTCCTACGAGGACAAGCAGGACTATCGCCGGGTGCTGCAGGCCGTGAAGGGCGGCCTGCAGCGCTTTGCCCAGGGCTGCTTCGCCGTCTGGTACCCGCTGGTGCAGCGCACCCAGGCCCATGACCTGGCCCGTGCGCTGGAACGCCTGCCCGTGGACTGGCTGCACGCCACCCTGACCGTGCGCAAGCCACCCGCCGACGGCCTGGGCCTGCACGGCAGCGGCATGTTCATTGTCAACCCGCCCTGGACCCTGGCCGATGAGCTGGACGCCGCCCTGCCCTGGCTGAAGGCGGTGCTGGCGCAGGACGAGCACGCGCGCTTCACGCTGGCACGCAGCGACGCAGGTGCGGTTTCCAGATCCGGGCATGCCAGTGTGGCGGCTACGGGCGGGCAGACGGCGCGCGGCCATGACGCCGCGCGGCGGCGCGCCGAGCCGACCGGCGCCGCGCGGCGAGCGGCTCAGAAGCGCTCGCCCTCGCGCAGGTAACGCCACTGGCCCAGCGGCAGATCGCCCAGGACGACCTGCCCCATGCGGACCCGCTTCAGGCCAACGACCTTCAGGCCGACCTGATCACACATGCGGCGAATCTGCCGCTTGCGACCCTCGCGCAGAATGAAGTGCAGTTGGTGCTGATTCTGCCAGCGCACCTGGGCGGGCCGCAGCGGCTGGCCATCGAGCGTCAGCCCATGATTGAGCAGTGCCAGGCCGCTGGCGGACAGGTGGCCTTCGACGCGCACCAGGTATTCCTTTTCAATGTCGGAATCGTCACCAATGAGTTGGCGCGCAATGCGCCCGTCCTGAGTCAGGATCAACAGGCCCTGGGAATCGATGTCCAGCCGCCCGGCCGGTGCCAGCCCGCGCAGCTGGGAGGGCTCGAACACGCGCGCCGCCCGCGCGGCGTGGTACTGGGTCTGTGCGCGAATCAGTGAGGCGGCAACCCGATAGCCCTGATCGGACTGGTGGGAGACATAGCCGACGGGCTTGTTCAGGACGAGCGTGACCTTGTCGGTCTGGCGTCGGGCGGCCTGGCGCTCCAGCGTGATGCGCGCCCCGGGCAGCGCCTTCGAGCCCAGTTCGCTGACGATGCGCCCGTCGACGCGCACCCAGCCACGTTCGATATAGGCGTCGGCCTCGCGCCGCGAGCACAGGCCGCGCTGGGCCATGAGTTTGGAAATTCGGACGGGTTCCATGATGGAGCGCATTGTAGCGTGTGCCCGGGCGCCGGCGTGGTGCCCGGCCTTACAGCGCCTCGACGCCCGTTTCGCCCGTGCGAATGCGCACGGCCTGCTCGACCGGGGTGACAAAAATTTTGCCATCGCCGATCTTGCCGGTGCGTGCGGCCCGGATGATGGCCTCGATCACCAGCTCGGTCTGGTCGGCGGCCACCACGACGTCGATGCGGATTTTCGGCAGGAAATCCACGACATACTCGGCGCCACGGTACAGTTCCGTGTGGCCTTTCTGGCGACCGAAGCCCTTGACCTCGGTCACGGTCAGGCCCGTGACGCTCAGCTCCGACAGCGCCTCGCGCACCTCGTCGAGCTTGAAGGGTTTGACGATCGCGGTGATCTGCTTGATGTCCTGTTGCGCCATGGTATCGGGGTTCCGCTGAAAGGTTTTCAATATAACGCAGGTCTGCCCTGGGCGGCCGATCACTCCCTTATAATCCTCCCACTATGCCCAAACCACCGTCCACACACAATCAATTCGACAACAAGTCACAGGCCTGGTCGGCGCGCTTCAGCGAACCGGTCTCGGAACTGGTCAAGCGCTACACTGCGTCGGTCGGCTTCGACCAGCGCATGGCGACCTTCGACATCCAGGGATCCCTGGCGCATGCCGACATGCTCGCCGCGGTGGGCGTGATCAGCGCGACCGATCTGGCGGACATCCAGCGCGGCATGGCGCAAATCCTGCGCGAAATCCGGGAAGCCCGCTTCGAGTGGTCGCTGGATCTGGAAGACGTGCACCTGAACATCGAAAAGCGCCTGGTCGAACTGATCGGCGATGCCGGCAAGCGCCTGCACACCGGCCGTTCGCGCAACGACCAGGTGGCCACCGACATCCGCCTGTGGCTGCGCCACGAAATCGACCTGGCACTGGACTTGCTGCAGCACTTGCGCACACGCCTGGCCACGCTCGCGCTGGAGCATGCCGACACCATCCTGCCCGGTTTCACCCACCTGCAGGTGGCCCAGCCGGTCACCTTCGGCCACCATTTGCTGGCGTACGCGGAAATGTTCGGCCGCGACGCGGAACGCCTGGCCGACTGCCGCCGGCGCACCAATCGCTTGCCCTTGGGGGCCGCAGCGCTGGCAGGCACCTCTTACCCCATCGATCGTGAACGGGTCGCCCGCAGCCTGGGCTTCGACGAAGTCTGCCGCAATTCCCTGGACGCGGTCTCCGACCGTGATTTCGCCATCGAATTCTGCGCGGCCGCCGCGCTGATCATGATGCACATCTCGCGCCTGTCCGAAGAACTCGTCCTGTGGATGAGCCCGCGCGTGGGCTTCATCGACCTGGCCGACCGCTTCTGCACGGGCAGCTCGATCATGCCGCAGAAGAAAAACCCCGATGTGCCCGAACTGGCCCGCGGCAAGACCGGCCGCGTGTATGGTCACCTGATCGCCCTGCTGACCCTGATGAAGGGCCAGCCGCTGGCCTACAACAAGGACAACCAGGAAGACAAGGAAGGCCTGTTCGATACGGCCGACACGATCCGCGACACCCTGGCGATCTTCGTGGACATGATGGGGGGCGTGCGCGTGAAGGCCGACGCCATGCGCGCAGCGGCCCTGCAGGGCTTCGCCACGGCCACCGATCTGGCCGATTATCTGGTCAGGCGCGGCCTGCCGTTTCGCGATGCCCACGAAACCGTGGCGCTGGCGGTACGCGCGTGCGAACAGCGCGGCTGCGATCTGGCCGACCTGTCGCTGGATGAGCTGCGCGCCTTTCATGCCTCGATCGACGCCGACGTCTTCCAGGTCCTGACCCCGGAAGGCTCCGTGGCGGCTCGCCGCCACGTCGGGGGCACCGCGCCGGAACGGGTGCGCATCGAAGCGCAGCGCATTCTGGACGAAGCACCCCAAGGCTGAGGCCATTCCAGGGGGCAATACCCGATCCGCCACTACACGGGGCGGGCGGGCTCGAACAGCGCGATCGATTCCACGTGTGCCGTGTGCGGGAACATGTTCACGACACCCGCCGCCGCCAGGGTCCAGCCGCCCGTATGGTGCAGTACGCCCGCATCCCGGGCCAGCGTGGCCGGGTTGCAGGACACCATCACCACGCGTCGCGGGCGTTCCGGGGGCGCCAGCGCCGAGAGCGCCTGGGCCACGGCCAGCGCCCCCTCGCGCGGGGGATCGATCAGCATGCAGTCGAAATGGCCCAGGTCGCGCAGCCAGGCGGCATCGACCTCGAACAGATTCCGTTCGACAAAGACGGTACGCTCGGCCAGGCCCTGACGGGCAGCGCCTTCGCGCGCACGCGCCACCAGGGCGGCGCTGCCTTCGACGCCCACTACTTGGCGGGCGCGCGTGGCCAGTGGCAGGCTGAAGTTGCCCAGCCCGCAAAACAGGTCGGCGACACGATCCCGGGGCTGAACATCCAGCAGACCAAGGGCGCGCGCCACCAGCACACGGTTGATGTGGGGGTTGACCTGGGTGAAGTCGGTGGGACGGTAATGCATGCGCAGACCGTACTGCGGCAGCGCATACGCCAGCGCATCGATCTGGCCCGGATCCAGCGGGTGTGCACTGTCCGGGCCCTTGGGCTGCAGCCACCAGACGATCCGGTGTCGGGCGGCAAAGGCACGCAAGCGTTCGATGTCCGCCCCGTTCAGGGGCTCCAGATGCCGCAGGCAGAGCACCGTGGCCTCATCACCCACGGCAAGCTCGATCTGCGGAATGCGCTCGGGCCGCGACAGGCCACCCACCAGTTCCCGCAAGGGCAGCAGCAGCGCGGACACATGCGGCGGCAAGATCAGGCATGTGCGCATGTCCGTCACATAGCTGCTGGCGCGTTCGCGAAAGCCCACCAGCACGCCCCCTTTTTTGGGCACCAGGCGCACGGACAGGCGCGCCCGATGGCGGTACCCCCAGGCCGGACCCTGCAGGGCCGGCAGGATCTGGCGTGGCCGGACCTTGGCGATGTGCGCCAGTACGTCTTCCAGGGCGCGCTGCTTGATGGCCACCTGAGCGGCGGGTTCCAGGTGCTGCATGGCGCAGCCTCCGCAGACGCCGAAATGCGGGCACGGCGGTGTCGTGCGCTGGGCCGATGCACGCACGACGCGATCGACGCGCGCCTTGTCATAGGATGGCTTGCTGCGCGTCACGCGGGCCAGCACCCGTTCCCCCGGCAAGGCACCGTCGACGAAGACGACCTTGCCTTCATGGTGGGCGATGCCCTGCCCCTCCAGATCCAGTGATTCGATTTCAAGCAGGTACGAAAAGGGGTCAGGCATGATTCCAGGCAGCCAGGAATTCCGGCCAGTGCGGCCCATCCAGGGCTGCCAGCGTGTCGCGCACCAGCGCCAGTTCGGCTGCGTAGGCACTGGCGTCCAGTTCGCCCTTCAGCAGGCGATAGCGGCAATACACCAGCCAGGTGTTGACGACGTCCGTTTCGCAATAATTGCGCACGTGATCGCGATCGCCCGCGTGCCACGCCTGCCAGACCTGGCCGCCATCCATGTCGAGCTTGCCGGGGAAGCCGCACAACCTGGCCAGCTGATCCAGCGGCGCGCTGGCACGGCCATTGAATTTGGCCAGCACGTCCATCAGATCCACGTGTCGCGTGTGATAGCGATTCAGGTAATTGTTGAAGCGGAAGTCGCGATCGTCCTCGCCCGTTTCCCAGTAGCGCGGTGCGGCCACGCCATGAATCAGGCTGCGGTAGTGCAGGACGGGCAGATCGAAGCCGGATCCGTTCCAGCTGACCAGAACCGGCGTGTAGTGGCTGATGATCTTGAAAAAATCGGCCACCAGCGATGCTTCCGGATCGTCGGCCTGCCCCAGGGTGCGCACGCGAAAGCCCTGATCATCACGAAACGCGCAGCCGATGACCGCGATTTTCTGCAGGTGCAACGGCATGAAGTCATTGCCATGCGTTTCCACCCGCCGCGCCTGTGCCGCTTCGATGACATCGGCATCCGGCAGTTGCGCCCATTGGGGGTTCAGGCGCCGCAGCCCATCTGCATCCGGGATCGTTTCCAGGTCGAAGACCAGGGTGGGAATCATCGCGGCGGCAGGTAGGACAGCGGGTTGACCGGCGTGCCGCGACGGCGGATCTCGAAGTGCAGCCGTGGCGAGACGGTGTCGCTCTGTCCGATCGTGGCGATTTTCTCGCCCTTCTTGACCGTTTCGCCGGTTTTGACCTCGAGCGTCTGGTTATGGGCATAGGCCGTGATGAAACCGTCGGTGTGGCCCAGCAGGATCAGGTTGCCCAGGCCGCGCACGCCGTTGCCGGCGTACATGACCTTGCCGTCGGCAGCGGCCTCGACGGGCGCCCCGATCGAGCCTTCGATGTCGATGCCCTTGGTGCTGCTGTTGAAGCCCTGGATGATCTTGCCCGAAGCCGGCCAGCCCCAGGACACCAGATCGGCATCGCCGGCACGCGGTGCCGTCGTGACCACCGGGGCGCTGCCAGCCTGCGCCTCGGGGGTGGTGACCGGCAAAGGCGTGGCACCCGCGGTCGCGGATGGCAACGGCGTACCACTGTCAAGACGCAAGCGCTGGCCAATGGCGAGCTGGGTGGGATCCGTGATGTTGTTCAGCTGGGCCAGGCGCGAGACATCCATGCCGTGATCCTGGGCGATCTTGTAGAGGGTGTCACCGGGACGCACGACATACGTGCCGCGTGCAGGCTGCGTGCCGGCCGTTGCCGAGACGCTGGAATGATCCGTGACGGGCGCGCGCGCCAAGCGCGACGCGCAACCGGCAGACAGGGCCGCAGCCGCAAACAGGACGGCCAGCAGCACAATGCGCCCAGTATGTGGCCTTTGGGTGAATGGAGCATCTGACACCAGCGTCCCATCGAGCATGTGGTTCTCCTACTTAGTTTTGCGTGCCAGGACGCAGCGGTACGAAATGGACATCCTCGAGCTCGGCCCGCCGCCAGGCCGCCTGGCCGGTGCGCTCGATCAGGATGAGCCTTTGCCGGGTTGCGCCTTCGGGGGCAATCAGTCGTGCTCCCACAGCCAGTTGTTGCAGCAAGGCTTCAGGGATTTTAACGCCCGCGGCGGCCACGACAATGCCATCGAAGGGCGCCTGGCTTTCCAGGCCCTGCATGCCATCGCCAAAAATCAGCCGCACCCGCCCACGCGACCGACCGTGAGAGAGATTCAGGCGCGCCTGTTCGTAGAGCCCGCGCACGCGTTCGATGGCGTGGACCTCGGGGACGAATTCAGCCAGCACCGCCGCCTGATAACCGCAACCGGCCCCGATTTCCAGGACGCGCCGGGGTTCGCGCCCTTCGCACATGGCGGCCACCATGTGAGCCACCACCCAGGGCTGCGAGATGGTCTGGCCGTATCCGATCGGCAGGGCGGCGTCCTCGTAGGCCCGGCTGGCGAGCCCCTGGTCGACGAAAATGTGGCGCGCAACGGCCTGCATGGCCGCCAGCACGCGTTCGTCGGTGATGCCCTGTTCCTGCAGGCGCCGCACCATCCGGGCGCGCAGGCGTTCCGAATTCAGGCCCAGATTCATCTGCGCAGCCGGTGCCGCGGCCTGCACCTGGGGTCGCGGCAGACTGAAGGGCCGCGGCCCATGAATGCGCGTATTGCTATTGGCCGCGGAATACCCGGAGCCCGGGGACGAGGAACCGTCCGTCGGGTTGCGCTGGCTGCGCAGCAGCCCATCGAGCGGGTGGCGCGGCTTGCTCATCATGCCTCCAACCAGCGCGAGACGGCCTCGGTCTGGGCGTGATCGGTCAGGTCCAGCCGCAGCGGCGTCATGGAGACCGCATGCGATTCGATGGCGCCGAAGTCCGTGTCGGGACCACCGTCCAGGGCGCGCCCGACCGGCCCGATCCAGTAGACCGTATCCCCATAGGGGGTGGTGCTGCGGATGACGGGTTCGGCAGGGTGGCGGCGCCCCAGCCGGGTGGTGCGAAAGCCCGTCAGTGCCCGATAGGGTACCGGCGGAATGTTGACGTTGAGCAACAGCGGCTCGTGCCAGGGCCGATCGCGAAAGCGGGTGACCAGTTCCTGGGCCACCCGGGCGGCGCAGTCCAGGTGCTGCCATTCGCGTTGCACCAGGGAAAATGCCATCGAGGGCACGCCGAACAGATAGCCTTCGGATGCGGCCGCCACCGTCCCCGAATACAGGGTGTCTTCGCCCATGTTGGCACCGTTGTTGATGCCGGAGACCAGCAAGTCGGGACGAAAACCCAACAGGCCGGTCAGAGCGATGTGCACGCAGTCCGAGGGTGTGCCATTGACGAAATGAAAGCCGTTGGCCGCCTGGCGCACGGTGAGCGGCCCACGCAGAGTGAGTGAATTCGATGCTGCGCTGCAATTGGTTTCGGGTGCCACCACGGTCACTTCGCCCAGCGGGCGCAGTGCCGCCACCAGGGCTTCGATCCCGGCCGCGTTGTAGCCATCATCATTGGACACCAGAATGCGCATCCCCCATCCTTTCTGCCTGAACTCGATGGTCCGAATTGTACCCGGGGAAGCCCAAGTGCAGACGGTTCGGCAGCCAGGCTTTAGAATGGCCAGCATTTCCTCCCTCTTTTCCGGAACGCCAAGGTCGTTTTCAACCCATGTCCCAGCTTTTTCTTCTCGGCGGTGCGGCCCTCGGACTGTGTATCGGCTATCTGCTGGGCTCTGTGCCGTTTGCGGTGCTCGTCAGCAAGGCCATGGGCCTGCGCGATCCACGCAGCTTCGGCTCCGGCAATCCCGGCGCCACCAATGTCCTGCGCGGGGGCAACAAGCTCGCCGCGATCCTGACACTGCTGGGCGATGCCGCCAAGGGCTGGCTGGCCGTCGCGCTGGCCAGCTGGGCAGCGCAGGGCGACCTGCTGCCCGACGCAGCCATCCCCTTGGCCGGCCTGGCGGCATTCCTGGGCCACCTGTACCCCCTGTTCCTGCGCTTTCGCGGCGGCAAGGGCGTGGCCACGGCCCTGGGGGTGCTGCTGGGCCTGCAGCCCTGGCTGGCGGTCGCCACGGTGGCCACCTGGCTGATCGTGGCGATGGTGACACGCTATTCCTCATTGGCGGCCATCATTGCAGCCGTTTTTGCCCCCTTCTACTATGTTCTGGGCGGCAATGTCGCCTGGCGCATCGATCATCTGAGCGCGACGGTGATCGTGATCATCAGCGTCCTGTTGCTGGCCCGCCACAAGGCCAACATCACCCGCCTGCTGGCCGGCAAGGAAGGCCGCATCGGCGCAAAAAGGAAATAGATGGCTGCGATGCCCGCATGCGAGCAGCCGCAATCCCGGGCGCGCCCATCCGCTTCCTGAGGTTCGGCTGGCGTCAGGCCGGCAGGCACACGTCCTGCACTTGGGTTCGGCTGGCGTCAGGCCGGCACGCACACATCCTGCAGGTCCCAGCGGGGCCGCACGGCAAATGCCGGGTCAGCGCGCAGTGCCTGCAGATCGACCAGGCCCGCCTGCACCCGCTGCACGGCCGCCCAGGCAATCATGGCACCGTTGTCGGTGCACAGATGCAGCGGCGGAAAGAAGGCCCGCCCGTCCATGGCTGCAAGTGCGTCGTGCAGCCGTACGCGCAGCAGCCGATTCGCACCCACCCCGCCGGCCACGACCAGGGTGCGCAGGCCGGTCTGGCGCAAGGCCTGCAGGGATTTTGCCGCCAGGACATCGACGATGGCCGCTTCGGTGCTGGCAGCCAGATCGGCGCGTGTGCCCGGGTCGGTTGCGCGGCCCTCTTCCTGCAGCGCGCGCATGCGCGTCATGACGGCCGTCTTCAGGCCGCTGAAGCTGAAGTCCAGATCACCACTGTGCAGCATGGGCCGCGGCAGCGCCCAGGCGCGCGCATCGCCTGCCTGGGCCAGACGCGAGAGTTCGGGCCCACCCGGGTAGCCCAGGCCCATCAGCTTGGCACTCTTGTCGAAGGCTTCCCCGGCGGCGTCGTCCAGCGTCTCGCCCAGCAGGGTGTAGCGGCCGACCCCGGCAACTTCCATGAGCTGCGTATGGCCGCCGGACACCAGCAGGGCCACAAAGGGGAACTCGGGGACCTCGTCGGCCAGCAGCGGCGAGAGCAGGTGACCCTCGAGGTGATGAATGGGAATGGCCGGCAGATCGCGCGCCCACGCAAAGGCCCGGGCAAAGGCCGCCCCCACCAGTAGCGCGCCCGCCAACCCCGGCCCGGCCGTGTAGGCGACGGCATCCAGGTCGGCCGGCTGCAGGCCGGCCTGATCCAGCACCTGCCGTGTCAGGGGCACGATGCGGCGAATGTGGTCGCGCGACGCCAGTTCCGGCACGACACCCCCGTATTCCCGGTGCATGGCAACCTGGCTGTGCAGGGCGTGCGCCAGCAGCCCCCGTTGCGTGCATGCCACGGCCACCCCGGTCTCATCGCAGGAGCTTTCGAATCCGATGATCAGCATAGGCTGGCAGTTTACAGCCGATCAGCCATCGATTGCGCGCTAAGCCCTGTCGCACTCGGCACCCAGTGGCGAGCGGCCAGCGGCCGGATGACGGATGACGGATGACGGATGACGGATGACGGATGACGGGTGACGGGTGACGGGCGACGGGCGACGGGCGACGGGCGACGGGTGACGGGCGACGGGCGACGGGCGACGGATGGCGGCCGCATGTCGGCGCTGCTTGCATGCAGGCCGGCCGGCGCACAAAATTCCCGCCGTGCACAAAATTACAACTCATCACAAAAGCGCTTTAGAATGATGCCGTCAAAAATGACGGTTTCAAGTCAGAAAATCAACCCCAGGGGGCAAGCCATGCTGGACAAGCTTTTTGAGCTTCGAGAACACAACACCACACCACAGACCGAATTGCTGGCGGGCGTGACCACTTTTCTGACGATGTCCTATATCGTCTTCGTCAACCCGGAGATCCTGTCCAGCACCGGCATGGACAAGGGTGCAGTCTTCGTGGCCACCTGCGTGGCCGCGGCGCTGGGTTCACTGATCATGGCCTTCCTGGCCAACTGGCCCATCGGCATGGCGCCGGGCATGGGACTGAACGCGTTCTTTGCCTTTACCGTGGTCGCCCAGATGGGTTATTCGTGGGAACAGGCGCTGGGCGCAGTGTTCATCTCCGGCGTGGTGTTCGTGATCCTCACGGTCACCGGGGCCCGGGAATGGCTGATCGCCGGCATACCGCCCTCGTTACGATCGGCGATCGCCGCCGGGATCGGCCTGTTCCTGGGCATCATCGCCTTGAAGTCCGCCGATATCGTGGTGGCCAACCCGGCGACCACGATCGGGCTGGGCGACATGACGCACGTGCCGACCCTGTTCGCGATCCTGGGCTTTTTCATCATCGCGGCGCTGGGTGCCATGCAGGTGCGCGGCGCCATCCTGATCGGCATTCTGGTCATCACGTTCCTGTCGGTCATCACCGGCCACACCCAGTTCCAGGGCATCTTTTCGGCACCGCCCAGCCTGGCCCCGACCTTTTTCCAGCTGGACATCATGGGGGCGCTCAACACCGGCTTTTTCCATGTGATCCTGGTGTTCGTGCTGGTCGAGGTCTTTGACGCCACGGGAACCATGATCGGCATCGCCACGCGTGCCGGGCTGGTGCGCCCGGGCAACCCTGGCCGTCTGGGCCGCGCCCTGCTGTCCGACAGTTCGGCCATCGTGGTGGGCTCGTTTCTGGGCACCAGCAGCACCACCGCCTACGTCGAGAGCGCCTCGGGCGTGCAGGCGGGCGGGCGCACCGGCATGACGGCCCTGGTCATCGGCATCCTGTTCCTGCTGGCCCTGTTCCTGTCGCCACTGGCAGCCATCGTGCCGCCCTACGCCACGGCTCCCGCCCTGCTGTATGTGGCCTGCCTGATGCTGCGTGAACTGGTCGAGGTCACCTGGGAAGACATCACGGAATCCGTGCCGGCGGCCGTTACGGCCATGGCCATGCCGCTGACCTACTCCATCGCCAATGGCCTGGCCTTCGGTTTCATCAGCTACGTGGTGATCAAGGCCCTGTCGGGGCGCTATCGCGACATTCACCCGGCCACGCTGCTGGTGGCCATCCTGTTCGTGATCAAGTACGCGCTGTTTCCCAGCTGATCCGCGCAGGGTCTGCCCGGCATGCCTGCAGCAGGCACGCTACACTGTACCGCATCAGGGGTGGCCGCAATCGGCCACCCGCATTACATGGAGCAACTGATGAGCGTCATTGAACTGACCCAGGACACCTTTCAGGAAGCCACACAGGCCGAACAGCCTCTGATCATCGATTTCTGGGCCCCGTGGTGCGGCCCGTGTCGCCAGTTCGCCCCGGTCTTCGAGGCCGCCGCCGGAGAGCATCCGGACGTCACTTTCGCCAAAGTCAACACCGAAGAACAACCCGAACTTGCCGCTGCGCTGCGCATCCGCTCGATCCCGACCCTGATGGTGTTCCGGGAAAATGTGCTGCTGTTCCAGCAGGCCGGCGCCCTGGCGTCATCCCAGCTGCAGGAACTGCTGACGCAGGTGAAGGCGGTGGACATGGCCCAGGTGCACGCCGAGATCGCGGCACAGGAAAAGGGTTCTTCGACCACGCACTGAACGCGGGCAGCGGAACGGCCCGGTCCGGGCAATGCACCGGTCTGCAGGCGGGACGACTGCCTTCAGTGTGACTCCAGCTCCTGCCAGCGGCCCTGCCCTCCGGTCTGGTCGGCATGCAAGGCCCGCACCTCGGGCAGGTCTGCCACGGCGACCCTCAGCAGCCAGACCACGCCCGCGGCATCGAAATCGGCTGCCTCGATGCGCACACCCGCGGCCTGCAGGCGCGCCTGCAGGCGTTCCATGTCCGGATACGGACAGCTGCAGCGTACCTGGCGCTCTTCGCGCAGAATGACTTTGTCGGCCAGGCGCAGGCATTCGGCCGCCGTGCCACCATAGGCACGCGCCAGACCGCCGGTACCCAGCTTGATGCCGCCAAACCAGCGGATCACCAGCACGACGACGCGATCGCAGTCCTGGGATTCGATGGCCTGCAGAATGGGGCGCCCGGCGGTGCCGCCGGGTTCGCCGTCGTCATGAAAGCGGTATTGTGCTCCCAGGCGCCACGCCCAGCAGTTGTGGGTGGCCTGATGATCGCGCCGGGCATCCAGAAATTCCTGCACGTCTTCGGGCGCAGCCACTGGCGCCGCCAGCGCCAGAAAGCGGCTCTTGCGGATCAGCGCCTCGTGGCGCACCGGATCGCTCAGCGTCCAGGCCATGCCGTGGCTCAGGCAGCGATGCCCTGGGAATCGAGGTATTCCTCGTAGGTGCCCGGATAATCATTCAGGCCGCCATCGGGCAGGATTTCGATGATGCGCGTGGCCACGCCCGAGACGAACTGGCGGTCGTGCGACACGAACACCAGAGTGCCCTGATATTGCTCCAGCGCGTACTGCAGGGATTCGATGGATTCCATGTCCAGGTGGTTGGTGGGCTCATCCATCAGCATGACGTTGTGGCGCCCCAGCATCAGGCGTCCGAAGCTCATGCGGTTCTTCTCGCCGCCCGACAGCACGCGCACGGCCTTGCTGATGTCGTCCCCGGAAAACAGCAGTCGCCCCAGCACGGAGCGGATGGACTGGTCCTCGTCGCCCGGCTGACGATGATCGCTCAGCCAGTCGAACAGGTCGCGATCGGAATCGAACTGGTCGGACACGTCCTGCGCCATGTAGCCGACATCGGCGTTTTCGGACCAGCGCACCTGCCCGTCATCGGGCGCCAGATTGCCCGCCAGCAGGCGCAGCAGTGTGGTCTTGCCCACGCCGTTGGCACCGATGATGGCGATTTTCTGGCCGGCTTCGATCATGGTGGACAGGCCCTGGATGATGGGCCGATCGTAGGCTTTGGACAGGTCTTCGATGTGGGCGGCCTGCCGGTGCAGGATCTTGTTGACTTCGAAGCGGATATAGGGGTTCTGGCGTGATGAGGGCTTGACCTGGACGGTCTCGGATTTGATGCGATCGATCTGCTTGAGGCGCGAGGTGGCCTGGCGCGATTTGGATTTGTTGGCCGCAAAGCGGCGCACGAAATCCTGCAGTTCGGTGACGCGTTCTTTGGCACGGGCGTTGGCCGCCACCTGGCGCTGGCGCGCCTGGGTCGAGGCAAGCATGTAGTCGTCGTAGGTGCCGGGGTAGACGCGCAATTCGCCATAGTCCAGATCGGCCATGTGGGTGCACACTTCGTTCAGGAAGTGGCGATCGTGGCTGATGATGATCATGGTGCTGTCGTAGCCGTTCAGCACGTTTTCCAGCCAGCGGATGGTGTTGATGTCGAGGTTGTTGGTGGGTTCGTCGAGCAGCAGGACGTCGGGGTTGGAAAACAGGGCCTGAGCCAGCAGGACGCGCAGTTTCCAGCCGGGGGCGATTTCGCGCATGGGCAGCTGGTGCTGTTCGACGGGGATGTCCAGGCCGAGCAGCAGTTCGCCGGCACGGGCTTCGGCGGTGTAGCCGTCGAATTCGGCGAAGCGGCCTTCGAGTTCGGCGGCCCGCATGTAGTCGTCTTCGCTGGCCTCGGGGTTGGCGTAGATGGTGTCGCGCTCGGACATGGCCTGCCACATTTCGACGTGCCCCATCATGACGACATCCAGGACGCGCTGGTCTTCGAAGGCGAATTGGTCCTGGCGCAGTTTTCCCAGGCGCATGCCGGGCTCGAGGGTGACGCTGCCGGCAGAAGGTTCGAGGTCGCCACCGATGATGCGCATGAGGGTGGATTTGCCGGAGCCGTTGGCACCGATGAGGCCGTAACGGTTGCCGTCGCCGAATTTGACGCTGACGTTTTCGAACAGGGGTTTGGAGCCGAACTGGATGGTGAGGTTATGGGTGGAGATCACTATGCGGGTCTTGGGGAAAGGGTGAGGAAAGGCAACCTGGCATTTTAGCAGGTTGCGGGGGTGTGGGTGTGGGAGCTCAGGGGCGGCCGGCGTGGGGGCTCGGGTGCGGGGGGATTGCAGAGACGCCTGATTGCAGAGACGCCTGGCGTGGGGGAGAGGGGCTCGGGGTGACCTGTTCAGCGGTCCGCCCTGCAGGCGGACTTCCCGATCCTTCTTCGTTCGGCCGGGCGGCGGGCAAACTCGTCGCGCTGCGCGCTCCTCAGACAGTGCCCGCCGAAGGCCCCCGGCCTGCCTTCAGAAGCGATCGGCGCCTCACACGGTCACCCCGAGCCCCTCTCCCCCACACCAGGCTGCACTGTCGCAAGGCGCAAAGAGTATGCCTGACCGGTGCCTGTGACGGGTGCCTGTGACGGGTGCCTGTGACGGGTGCCTGTGACGGGTGCCTGTGACGGGTGCCTGTGACGGGTGCCTGTGACGGGTGCCTGTGACGGGTGCCTCTGATGCGAATGTGCGATGGGAATGTGCGATGGGAATGTGCGATGGGAATGTGCGATGGGAATGTGCGATGGGAATGTGTCATGGGTGCGCACGAGAGGCGTGCTGCCGCAGGAGCTGGCGTCGGCGCGGATTGGAGCGGCCTGCGCTTCCGGATGTCAGGGGTGCCTCTCGGGCTGTCCTGCGGGCTGTCCTGCGGGCTGTCCTGCGGGCTGTCCTGCGGGCTGTCCTTTGGGCTGTCCTTTGGGCTGTCCTGCGCCCGTGGCTGGGCCCGCAGCCAGTCCTGTGGCGTATCTCACGCGTGGCCATGCTCCTGGAGGAGCAGATAAGCCATGCCGTCTTCGGTGGCGATGCCGACCTGTGTCCCCACGGGCAAGGTGGCCTTGACGCGCACGTGGCCGTAGGGCAAGCCGGGGATGACGGGCACGCGCACGGTGCTGCGCAGCCACTGGATGACGGCGGCCAGGTCGTAGCCGTTGTCGTGCGGGGCCAGGCGGTAGCCAGTGAACTGACCCAGGACGATGGCGTGCTGCTTTTGCAGCACGCCGGCATGCCAGAGTTGGGTGAGCATGCGTTCGATGCGAAAGGGGTGTTCACCGATGTCCTCGAGGAAGAGGACGCCGCCCTCGATGTCGGGCAGGTAGGGGGTGCCGATGAGTGAGGTGACCATCGCCAGGTTGCCGCCCCACAGGATGCCACGGGCGTCGACGGGGTCGGCATCCGGGGATTCGAAGCTGAGGATTTCCAGTTCGCCGGACAGGGTTTCCTGGAACAGGGCCTGGGTCAGGTCGTCGACCGTCTTGCCGCCGAAGTCGAAGACCGCAGTGGGGCCAGCCAGGCTGGGCGCGCCGGTGCGTGCCAGCAAGGCCAGGTTGAAGGCGGTGAAGTCGCTCTGGCCGACGAAGGTCTTGCCGCTGTCGGCGATGGCCTGCCAGTCGATGTGGGGCAGCAGGCGGCTGAGGCCGTAGCCGCCGCGCGTTGCCATGACGATGGGGTGTGGCTGCTTGAGCGCGCGCTGGATGCCGGCCAGGCGCTGTCTGTCGGTGCCGGCGAAGCGCTGGTGCACGGCACGCGCGCTACGGTCGGCGCTGACACGGAAGCCCATGGTCCGCAGGCGTTTCATGGCCAGGTCCAGGGCGGCGGGGTCGGCAATGGCACCGGAAGGGGAAATCAGATAGATGCCGGAAGGCAGTTTGTGCCCGGCCTCATGCGCGACGTCGACTGGATCCGCGACATGAGCCGGATCCGCGACATGAGCCGGATCCGCGAAGTGGGCAGAATCCGCGAAGTGGGCAGAATCCGCGAAGTGGGCAGAATCCGCGAAGTGGGCCGGATCCGCGACATGGGCCGGATCCGCGCCAGGGGCATGCTCGCCTCGTGGGGCGGGATGCGGGTGTCGGACGGGGTCGGCGACGAGAATGGGGGTGGCCGGGGGAATCGCGCTGTGGGACATGGAATCGGGACCAGGGGATACGGAACGTGATGAAGCGGGCAGGCTCGACCCGTCTCGGGTTTTCTGGGTGCGCGCCTGGCGGCGCCGGGTCTGGAAGAATTCGCTCAACAAGGCCGCGCACGCGTCGGCCTGCACGCCGCCGCGCACAAGGGCGTGGTGGTTCAGGCGCGGCTGCCGGGCCAGGTCGATGACACTGCCGCAAGCCCCGGTCTTGGGATCGGCGGCGCCGTAGACGATTTCTGTCAGGCGCGCGTGGAACATGGCACCCAGGCACATGGCACAAGGTTCCAGGGTGACGTACAGGCGGGCGCCCACCAGCCGGTGGTTGCCCAGGCGGCGGGCGGCGGCCCGCAGGGCGATGATTTCAGCGTGCGCGGTGGGATCCCGGTCCTGGATGGTGCGGTTGAATCCGCTCGCCAGCAGCTCACCGTCCGCATCCAGAATGACGGCCCCTACCGGCACTTCCCCCAGTGCCGCGGCCTGGCGGGCCTGCTCCAGGGCCAGGGCCATGGCGCGCGCATCGTCCTCAGCCACGGTAGGTGCGCGCGTTGAGCACGATTTTGGCCGCCAGGCTTTCGACGGCCTCTTCCAGCCACTGGTAGAGTTCGGCGTGTTCGTCATAGCGCGCCTGGTTCAGGTTCGAGACGCGACCTTCCTGGATGAAGCCCCAGGCGCGGCTGCGTTTTTCCTTGTGGCGCGGGTCCCACACGCCGAAGGCGACGCCTCCGGATCGGCGGATGAGGGAAAAGCACGGGATGTCGGTATAGCCATCGCCGACGAAGATCATCTGTTCAAAGGGCACGCGCAGCTTGTCGGCGTCGACCTTGCGGTTGACTTCGAAGGGTTTGTTGCGCGAGTCGGGGCCGATGATGCCCTTCTGGATATGAAACAGGTAGCGGGTCTTGTCGGTGAAGCTGACCACACGTCGCGGGAAGGCAATGGCGCCGGCGCTGTCGTAATGAAATTCGGAGGCCCAGATGTCGGAGAACTGCGGGGCAATCGACGTGCTGCGCAGCACGTCGCCGATGCCGCTGGAAATCAGGTAGAACTCGAGCTGCACGGTGGGGTGGGCCTGGCGCAAGCGCGCGCGCAGGCGATCGAACAGGGTCGCCACCCCGTCATGCAGCGGCAGGCGGCTGCCCCAGTGCTGCAAGCGCTCGCGGGTGATGGGCCCATAGTGACCCGCCCGGGACAATTCCAGCATGCGATACAGGTAGGCGGGCACCGGATCCCAGTCTTCCTGTTCCAGCAGCGGGCCGACGGCTTCGCGCCAGAAACTGGCAGAATCCACGCCGATGTCCTGCAGGAACCCGGTCGTGCTGTCGGGGGCCAGGGTATCGTCGAAATCGAAGACCAGTGCAATGACGTCAGCCATGAGCCCTTTCCGTGGAATTTCCCGCCATGCCTGCCAGGTTCTGCAGGGCGCCGGGCAGTGCGCCGGGCAGATCCTCGGCGAGCAGTCCCCAGCCGAGCCGATCCGCGGCCAAGCCATGCAGCCAGACGGCGGCCGACGCGGCTTGCATGGGCGGCATGCCGCCAGCCAGCAGGCCGGCAATGCAGCCGGCCAGCACGTCGCCGGAGCCGGCCGTGGCCAGGGTCGGCGGCGCGTTGTCGTTGATGAGCAGGCGGCCGTCCGGTGCCGCGATGACCGTATCGGCCCCCTTCAGCACGATCACGGCCCCGCTGCGTCGTGCGGCGGCCCGGGCGCGCAGCAGCTTGTCGCCCTGGCAGTCGAACAAGTGGGCGAATTCGCCCTCGTGCGGGGTCAGCACGCAAGCCGGGTGCAGCGCCGCGAAAAGATCCTGCGGTGCGTCGGCAAACGCGCTCAGGGCGTCGGCATCCAGCACGCAGGGTCGCCGCGTGGCCAGCGTGGCCAGCACTTGGCGTCGGGCAAGGGGCGAACGGCCCAGACCCGGGCCGATGAGCAGTACATTGCGCCGCGCATCGGCCAGGGCCTGCGTCAGATCACCGTCATCGGGCAGGGCTTCGACCATGACGGAGGTCAGGACACCGGCCTGGATGGCCCAGGCCGGTGCCGGCACCGCCAGCGTGACCAGGCCGGCACCGATGCGCGCGGCTGCCAGGCAGGCCAGGCGGCTGGCCCCGAGCAGGGCGGCCCCGCCCACGACCAGTACATGCCCGCGACGATATTTGTGATCGGTGCAGCGTGGCCAGGGAAAATCGTGCTGCCAGAGATCCGGATGATTCGCCAGGGTCAGGGGCCCCAGCGTGTCGAGCACGGCTGCATCGATACCGATGTCCGCACAGATGACGACGCCGCACAGTGCGCGCCCGGGCAGCAGCAGGTGCGCCGGCTTGCGCCGGAAGAAGGTGACCGTCAGATCGGCCTGGATTGCCGGGCCCGGGCACTCGCCGCTGCCGCCATCCAGGCCCGTGGGCACATCGATTGCGCACACCGGAGCGCCCGCCTCGTTGGCGGCCTGAATCAGGCGCGCCAGCATGCCTTCGGGCGCGCGGCTCAGGCCGGCCCCCAGCAAGGCGTCCACGATCAGTTCGGCCCCCTGCAGCGCCGCCGGCCGCATCGCTTCGACCGACCCCTTCCAGAGGTGCGCCGCCCAGGCGGCATCGCCTTGCAGCGCCGACCGATCACCCAGCAAGGCCACCCGCACCGGCCATCCGGCACCGGCCAGCAGGCGGGCCACGACGAAACCATCGCCGCCATTGTTGCCAGGCCCGCACAGGACCAGCGTCGGGCGCGGCGTCCAGCGGGCACGGATGGCCTGGGACACGGCAACGCCCGCGGCCAGCATGAGTTCCGTGCCGGGCGTTCCGGCGGCGATCGTGGCCTGATCGGCGGCCGCCATCTGGGCGGGCGTCAGCAGGGCGTGACGCAGGACCTCGGCCTGCGTCACGCCCCCGCTGCCGGACGCAAGCGCCTGGCTGCGGGGGCTGAACACACGCCGGGGGGCATGCAAGCTGGTTTTGCGCGGGCTTGTCCCCGCCCCCCGGCGCGGTCCGCTCTGCCCTTCAAGTCCGGAATTCTTGTCCATCTGTGCCTGTCCGACGGTTCATTTCGATCCGGTGCGATCCGCATCCTGGGCCAGTTGCGCCGCGCGCTGGCGCAACTCGAATTTCTGGATCTTGCCAGTGGAGGTTTTCGGCAGTTCGCCAAAAATGATGCGTCGCGGCACCTTGAAGCCGGCCAGATGCGCCTTGCAGTGGGCCACGATGTCTTCTGCAGCGACCTGTGCGTCGGCCTTGAGTTCGACAAAGGCGCAGGGGGTCTCGCCCCAGCGCTCGTCCGGGCAGGCCACGACGGCCGCCGCCAGGACGGCCGGGTGACGATACAGCACGTCTTCGACCTCGATCGAGGAGATGTTCTCGCCACCGGAAATGAAGATGTCCTTGCTGCGATCCTTGATCTTGATGTAGCCATCGGGCTCCCTGACGGCCAGATCGCCACTGTGAAACCAGCCGCCGGCAAAGGCTTCCTGTGTGGCCTGTGCATATTTCAGGTAACCCTTCATGCAGATGTTGCCCTGAAACATGATTTCGCCCATGGTCTGGCCATCGGCCGGCACCGGCTGCAAGGTGGCGGGATCCAGTACCATTGCGGCCTTTTGCAGGTGATAGCGCACCCCCTGGCGGGCGTTGAGCGCGGCCCGCTGGCCAACGGCCAGCGCATCCCAGGACGCGTGCCGCACGCAGACGGTGGCGGGACCATAGACTTCGGTCAGGCCGTAGACGTGGGTCAGCTCGATGCCCAGGGCCTCCAGGCCTTCGATCATCGACGCCGGCGGTGCAGCCCCCGCCACCATGGTCTTGATGCCCGGCGGGATGGTATCGCGCAATGACTGAGGAGCGTTCACCAGCATGCTTTGCACGATCGGCGCGCCGCAATAATGCGTGACGCCATGCTCGCGCATGCGCGCCACCATGGCGGCGGCATCCACCCGGCGCAGGCACACGTTGACCCCCGCGCGCGCCGCCACCGTCCAGGGAAAGCACCAGCCGTTGCAATGGAACATCGGCAGCGTCCACAAATAGACGGCATGCTTGGGCATGTCCCATTCCAGGATGTTCGACACGGCGTTGATGGCTGCTCCGCGGTGATGGTAGACCACGCCCTTCGGATTGCCGGTCGTGCCGCTGGTGTAATTCAGGGAAATGGCATCCCACTCGGACTCGGGCATGACCCAGTCGAGCGCGGGGTCCGCCTGAGCCACCAGGTCGTCGTAATCCAGCGTGCCGATGGGATCCCCGGGCCCGTCGTACTGGGGGTCATTCACATGGATCACGACCGGGGCAGCGATTTTGCACAGGTCCAGCGCCTGTGCCATGACGCGGGAAAATTCCCGATCGACGATCACGGCACGGGCCTCGCCATGATCCAGCATGTAGGCGATGGTGCCCGCGTCCAGCCGGGTGTTGAGCGTGTTCAGCACCGCACCGCTCATGGGAACACCGAAATGGGCCTCGACCATGGCGGGAATGTTCGGCAGCATCACGGCCACGGTATCGCCGCGACCGATGCCGTGTGACCGCAAGGCGCTGGACAGGCGCCGACAGCGGTCATGGACCCGGGACCAGGTGTGGCGAATGGCGCTCGGGCCCAGTCCGTGCACCACCGCCAGCCGGTCCGGGTAGATTTCCGCCGCGCGCTCCAGAAACAGCAACGGCGTGAGTGGCGCAAAATTGGCCGGGGTCTGGGGCAGATCCTGATCGTACATGTGTGTCATTTCGGAAGCCTCCATCTGATTGGGACCATTTTAGCGGGCTGCCGCCCCCAGGTGTGCCGCTCAGACATTCCAGACCCCGCCGGCCCGGCGAGTCTGGTGACTGACGGCATGTTCCAGCAGGCCGGCGCCACCGGGCAGCACCAGCACCAGCGACTGGCGCGCACGCGTTGCGCCGGTATAGAGCAGCTCGCGGGTCAGCAGGGGGCCGGGACGATCCGGCAGCACGAGCACGACGTGATCGAACTCCGAGCCCTGCGATTTGTGCACGGTCAGCGCGTAGACCGTCTCGAGTGCGGGCAGGCGCGCGGGCGACACCCAGCGCACGGCGCCCGCCACCGCCCCCGCGAAGGCCACGCGAATCATCCAGGCCCCCTCCCCGGCAGGGTCGGGTACCGGCAGCGCCACGCCGATGTCCCCATTGGCCAGGCCGAGCGCGGCATGGTTGCGCAGTACCAGTACCGGGCGCCCGGGGTACCAGTCTGCGCCCGATGCGGGCAGGTGCCCGGCGGCACGCAACCGCGATTCGATCTGCTGATTCAGGCCCCGTGCACCCCAGGGGCCATCCCGCAGCGCGCACAGGACTTGAAAGCGGGCTTGCTGCTCGAGCACCTGTCGGGCCCAGGCATCCCATGCCGCATCCGCGGCCTCCGGCTGCGGCCGGCCCGCCTGCAGCACCCGGAACAGCGCCGGGTAGCCCTCATCGGCCAGAATGCCGGCCGCCATCAGCCAGGAGGACGGCGACGCGCCATCACCGCCCTCGCCGGGCTCCCGGATGAGCGGCGGCGCAGACGAGGCGGTCGGCGGCGCAGGCGGGGCCGTCAGTGCCGCAGACGAGGCGGTCGATGCCGCAGGCGGGACGGTCGGTGCCGCAGACGGGACGGTCGGTGCCACAGGCGGGACGCCAGCCGCTGCGCCGGGCCGCACGAAACGGACATCGGCGGGCGGTCGGCGCACCAGCGCGGCCACGCCCGCCAGATCGCCGCCGTTGATGGCAGCCGCGAACCGTCCGATGCCGCTGTCGCCACGAAAGCGGTGGCTGTGACGCAGCATCACGACCGCCTGATCCAGCGCCGTGCCGTCGGCATCCTGCCAGCGGGCGCCCGGCTCCTGCCCGCAGCAGGCCAGCAATCGGGCGCAATGGGCCGGCGTGTAGTGACCTGCCTGTGCCCTGGCACACAGTTCGCCCAGAACCGCGCCGGCCTCCACCGAGGCGAGCTGGTCCTTGTCGCCCAGCAGCACCAGGCGCGCATCGGCCGGCAGGGCCGCCAGCACGGCGTCCATCATCTCGATGTCCATCATCGAAGCCTCGTCCACCACCAGCACGTCCAGGTCCAGGGGACGGCCCGCATGGTGGGCCAGGCGGCGCGTGTCGGGACGACTGCCGAGCAGGCGATGCAGGGTCACGACATCGGACGGCACCCGATCGAGGGCCGCCAGCAATTGCGCATCTGCCCGCTCGGCCAGGTGTTCCAGGGCGTTGGCAATCGAACCATTGAGCCGGGCGGCTGCCTTGCCGGTGGGCGCGGCCAGGCGGATGCGCAGGCCGTGCGCCTGACCGCGCGCCTGCGCCAGGCCCTGCAGCGCCGCCAGCAGGCGCACGACGGTCGTGGTCTTGCCGGTGCCCGGGCCACCCGTCACGATGCTGAAGCCATGCAACAGGGCGGTGGCGCAGGCGATTTTCTGCCAATCCGGCGTCTCCGCATCGCCGGGCGGGGCCAGTTGGTCAAACACCCGGTCCAGCCAATGGCGCACCTGCGCAAAATCCGCGGATTCCGGTGTCTGCAGGGCCAGCCGCGCCGTGATGCCCGCGCGGATGCGCAGCCCCGCACGCCAGTAGCGCGCCAGATAGAGTCGGTCACCGTGCAGCACCAGCGGCTCGGCGCCCGAGCCGTCCCCGACAAATGCCGCCTGGTGCAGTTCCGACCGGCAGGCCTGCGGCGTGCGCGGCAGCCAGGCAGGCCATGGGCCGGCCGTGCCGGCCTGTGCTTCCTGGGCCAGGGTGGCCCAGGGATCCGCGTACAGCGCCTGCAGGTCGAGACAGGGATGGCCCTGCGCCAGCTGGCTGCTGCACAGGACGGCCAGGCGCAGGGCCGCCTCGGACGCCGCCGGAGCCTGGCGGGCCAGCAGGCGACCCAAGGCCACGTCCAGGGCGTGCGCCGCCGGGTCGGCCCGATTCAGGGCGAGCCACGGCGGGAGGTCATCGGACGTCCAGCCCGGATGGACCACCCGGTCAGGCTCTGTTTGCGTCATCGCATGCTCCCCGAGTCAGACATCGCTTGCGTCATCGCATGGTCCCTGAGTCAGACATCGCTTGTGTCATCGCATGCTCCAGGAAATGCCGCCACCTCATGGGACGGCCCAGACGGCCCAGACGACCCATCGAACAGGACATCCAGCGCATCGATCAGGGTCACGTCGGGACGCACGGCCACCACGCCCTGCCCCGGGGCCGACTGCCCGCGCAAGAACAGGTAGGCGGCCCCGCCCATGTGACGCGCGTAGTCGTAATCCGGCAGACGGGCGCGCAGCTGGCGGTGCAGCGCCAGCACGTACAGGATCATCTGCACATCGTACCGGGCAGCGCACATGGCCGCCACCAGCGCTGCGGGATGATAGGCTTCGGGCGCGGAGCCCAGATCATTGGATTTGTAGTCGACGATGTAATAGCGCCCGTCAGCCTGCAGGGCCAGGTCGATGAAGCCCTTGAACATGCCGTTGAGCTGCCCGCCGGACAGCGCCGGGCGCGCGATCCCTTCAAACAGCCGCCGCGTGATCAGCTGATCGAGTTGCCCGACCGGCACCTGATGTACGGGCAGCCAGAATTCCATTTCCGGCAGGCAGGCCTGCAAGCGGTCGAAACGCAGCACCGGCTGCTGTGGCAAGGCCAGCAGCCAGGTCGTGCGTGCGAATTGCAGCAGCCAGCCATGCAGGGCCTCGATGTGCGCTTCCCAGCCACGCACGGCGCAGCGCCGCGCGATCAGGTCACGCGCGTCACCCAGATCCCGGAAGCGGCGCTGGGCGGCCCATTCCAGCAGGCCGTGCAAGAAGGTACCGGCCTCGCTGCCGCGCGGGAAGTCCCGCAGGCTGCCCACCGCATCCGGCGCCCCGGGGCCTGCGCCGCCAGGCAACCGCGATGACGGCGCCAAGAGGGCGGCCGGGTGAAAGACCCGCCCATCATCCGAACGAAGCACCCCCCCATCGTTCGAACGAAGTACCCGCCCATCGTTCGAACGAAGCACCCCTCCATCGGTCGATCGAAGCACCCGTCCATCGGCCGATCCGGAGGCGACTCGGTGGGGCGGTTGCAGATCCCTCGATTCGGTTCGCCGCCCCTCGCGCAGCACGTCTTCGGCCGCCGTATCGGGCGACCCGCCATCCGTCCCCGGAGGCGCGTCCAGGCACAGGGCGGAATAGCTCGAGATCCACCAGGGGTGCTCCACGACACGCCGCGTGAGCTGGCGGGCAGGGCCCAATGGAGCGGCGGCGGTGGCAGCAGCAGCAGTGGCAGCGTCAGCAGTGGCAACAGCGGCAGAGGCAACAGCGCCACCAGTGGCGGCAGTGGCGGCAGTGGTGGCGTCACCAGCAGTCGTGGCCGGGGTGGCTGCCGGGCCAGCCCCTGCAGCAGGGGCAGCACCGGGTTCCACATCCCAGGCCAGCAGGCCCGGGTGCTGTTGCACCAGCGCGTCCCAGGCCGCGTGCAGGTCCGCCCCCAGCAGGTGGCCGATGCCGCTTCTGCCGGCATCGCGCAGCGGCCCCAGGGCCATCCAGACCGCATGTCGGGCCCGGGTCAGGGCCACGTAGAGCTTGCGCACGTCTTCACCCAGGCGTTCCTGGTCCAGTTGCTGCAGTTGCAGGGCATCGGCCTCCATGACCCACTGACGGCCATCGCCCGCCGGCAGACGCCACGGCCCGCGCGCAGCTGAAACCACGCGGGCCCGGCAGGGATACGGCAGGAACACCAAGGGGTACTCGAGCCCCTTGGACTTGTGCACGGTCACGACGCGCACCAGATCCTCGTCGCTTTCCAGGCGCAGCCGACGGGCGTCCTCGCCTTGCGGTGACAGGCACTGCAACTGCAGGTGGCGCAGCAGCGCGCGCTCACCATCCAGGTGCGCCGCCGCCTGCTGCAGCAATTCGGCCAGGTGCAGGATGTCGGTCAGGCAGCGCTCGCCCTGCGCCCCGTCGGCCAGCAGGCGCGCGGGCGCGTCGAAGTCGTGCAGCAGCTGGCGCAGCATGGGCAGCACGCCGCGCCGCTGCCAGATCTGGCGGTAAGCCTGGAACCGCTCCACTTGCATGTCCCAGGCACGCTCATCCTCGACCAGCCGGTCGAGCGCCTGCCAGTCCAGGCCCAGCACCGGAGTGGCCAGGGCAGCCCGCACGGCGCGCTCGTCTTCGGGGCGCACGCAGGCATCCAGCCACAGCACCAGTTCCGCTGCCTGCGGCGATTCGTAGACGGAATCGCGCTCAGACAGATAGACGCTGCGCACCCCCTGGCGCGCGAGCGCCAGCCGGATGCTGCGGGCTTCGGTATGGGTATTGACCAGAATCGCCAGATCGGCCGGGCGCACCGCCGTCACGCCGTGACCCTCGCGCATGCCCGCCAGCCCCTGGCGGCCGAGCCTCAGGGTTTCGGCCACTTTGTGCGCGCAGCGCTCGGCGGCGAGCTGCTCGTACCAGGCGGCCGTCAGCGGCTTGTCCGGCGTGGCCGAGGGGATCCAGCTGACGCTCAGGGGCGCCACCGACCGGCCGCCGACTTCCCAGCGTTCGGGCCGGCCGCGCGACTGCACCGGCTGGAAGGCAATCGACGCATCGGCGAGCCCCGTGGGAAAGGCGTCCGCGCCGGCCTGAGCGAAAATCCGGTTGACCGCGTCGACCATGGCCGCGGAGGATCGGTAATTGCACACGAGCGTCTGCGTACGCCCGGCGCAGGCGCGCCCGGCGCGCAGATAGGTGTGCACGTCGGCACCCCGAAAGCCATAGATGGACTGCTTCGGGTCGCCAATGAACACCAGCGCGGTATCCGGATCGTCGTCCGCAACCCGGTAGATGCGGTCGAAGATGCGGTATTGCACCGGATCGGTGTCCTGAAACTCGTCGATCAGCACGACCGGGAACTGCCGGCGCAGCGTCTGCGCCAGCGGTTCACCACGGGCACCGGCCAGTGCGGCATCCAACCCCGTGAGCAGACCGTCGAAACCCATCAGGCCCGCGCGCTCCAGGATCTGGCGCAAGCGATCCGCCATCCAGGCCATGGCATGCGGCAGCAGCGTGCTGCGCAGCGTGGGCAAGTCGGCCAGTTGCACGCGCAGGTCGGCCAGCGCGTCACACAGGGGGTGGCTGGGTGCGGGTGCGTCGTCCTGCCATTTTTCGCGGATGCCGTCCGGCGACAGACGGTCCCAGCCGGTCTTCAGGTCGAGCGCGACCTGGGCCGGGTCGCCGGCCCAGTCACGCAGGGCCTGCAGCCAGCGCTGCCTGTGGGCCGGCTGCACTTTCCAGGCCTTGCCCAGGCTCACGAGCCAGGCCTCCAGCGCATCGGCGCCCTCGACCCAGGGCGCCTTCAGGACCTGCAGGCGTGCGCGCTGGTCGGCGCTGAAACGGTCCAGTGCGGCATTCAGGTCGTCATCCGGGGTCGCCGGCGGGGATTCATGTGTCAGGTGTTCGGCCAGGGACAAGAGCGCCTGCGGGTCGGGCCAGACCTCCAGCACCCGGGCGAGCGACTGCGCATCGAGCGGTGCCACGAAAGCGCGCCAGTAATCCCACGCCGCCTGACGGATCTGAATCCCCAGATCGGGTTGCAGGCGCTGCTCGAACAGACTGCCGCTGTCAAACGCGTGCTCCTGCAGGACCCGCGCACACCAGCCGTGAATGGTGGAAATGGCCGCCTCATCCATGGACTGCGCCGCCAGATCCAGGATGCGCGCGCAGTCCGGGTGCCGGTGTGCAGGCCAGGCGGCCCGCAGCGTCTGCAAAAACGGATCCGGCGCCGACCGGCCGGCGGGCAGCGCGTCCGCAAAGCAGGCAGCCGCCTCAGCCAGCCGGCTGCGGATGCGATCGCGCAATTCCAGGGCGGCCGCCTCGGTGAAGGTCAGCACCAGAATGTCGGCCGGCAGGCGCGCGGGCTGGCCGCCATGGCCCAGCACCAGGCGCAGGTACAGCGCGGCAATCGTCCAGGTCTTGCCGGTACCGGCACTGGCCTCGATCAGGTGGCTGCCCGACAGGGGAAACTGCAGGGGATCGACCTCGGGGATCCCCGCGTCCGCAGAACCGGCAGGCTTCATGGCAAAGCCTCCTTCGACCGGCCGGACCAGGATTTCAGGGCGCTCGCCGGTGCGCCATAAAGCGCTTCGGCCCAGTGAAAGAAGCCCCCATCGCCACACAGCCGCTCGAAATCGGGGTAGCTGCGACGCAGATAAAGATCCCGCGCCACTTCATCCGCATACGTCTGGCCGGCCCTGGCACAGGCCTCGCTGGCCGGGTCGTGCGACGCACCGCTGCGCAGCCAGATGCTTGCCGTATTGACCTCGACGGGCAGCGGCAGGCGCAGGCCCGTGTGCCAGGCCTGCCACAAGCCATGCCACAGGGTCAGCGCGTCCGGCTCGGCCAGCGGCTCGAAGCACACACTGCCTTTGGGACTGATCAGAACCGTGGTCAGGGGGCGGCCATGCACGTGGGCGGCCACGTGCTCCAGCCAGGCCGGCATCATGGGGCCGATCCGGTAATGGCCCCTGGGATCGACCAGGTGACTGGCCAGCAGCAGGGTGCGGCACCAGTCCCCCTGGTCGTTGCGCCGCCAGCCGCTCAGGGTGTCTTCAAATCGCTGCGGCAAGGCCTGCGCATCGGGCACCCGGCTTTCCAGACGCAAGGGTTCGGCCCACACCACCGGCCAGTCCTGACAGGCCTGGGCATGGAGCGCCAGCGGTCCTTGCAGTTCCGCATGCAGCGCCTGCGCCTGGGCTGCCCCCAGGCTGCCGCTCATCAGGGTACCCCGGCCACGCATGCGCGCCAGGCAGCCCAGGAGTTCGGCCTCTTGCCGGTCGGCATCGACGGCCCGTCCGGCGGCAGCCAGCAATTCCGTGCGCAGCTGCCACTGCGCCAGCCCGTCGCGGACAAAGGGTTCTTCCTCGTCCAGGCCGGACGACGGCGCGTCGAAGCTCACCTGCAGGCGCTGCTGGAAAAAAGCCCGCACGGGGTGGCGCAGGAACCGACGCAAGAGGTTCAGGTGCAGGGACGTGTCGCGTGGCTGGACCGCCAGGGGCGTCTGCACCGCGGCCACCGGCACCGTGCTTGCGAGCGCACCGGTTGCGGGATCCCGGGCGCTGCGCCATTCGGCCGCATAGGTGAACAGGGCTTGCGCACCGGTCCCGGGCACTTGGGGGAAATAGCGCCGGCTGAAGGCCTGCAGCGGATGATGACGGCAAAGCGATGCGGATACCGTCGTGGCCCCCCCGGCACATTGCCAGCCCCGATCCAGATGATCCATCAGCTGCGCCACCAGGACTGACGGGGGTTGCACGCTGTTGTCGTGAATGCTGTACCCGACCCAGGACACATGCAGCTGCTCACGGGCTGACAGCAGGGCCTCCAGGAACAGGTAGCGATCGTCCTCGCGTCGCGAGCGGTCGCCCGGCCGCGGCTGCAGGGCCATCAGGTCGAAGTCGGCCGGTACGCGCTGGCGCGGGAACGCCCCATCGTGCATGCCCAGCAGGCACACGCGCCGGAAGGGGATGGCCCGCATCGGCATGAGGGTGGCAAAGGTGACCGCGCCGGCAAAGAAGCGCTGGGACAGATGGGCCTGATCGAGCTGGGCCAGACAGTGCTCGGCCACAATGCCAACCGGCAGCGGATCATTCAGACCAGCGGCCAGACAGTGCGCCAGCCAGTCCTGCAGGACCTGGCGAAAGCGCGTCAGTGTCTGTGCATCGGCATCCGACACCGGCAGGAAGAAATCATCCAGCAGCGCCAGCAGGCGTTCCACCCAGACGGCCGCAGGCGCGTCCTCGCGCAGCAGGCGCCAGGTGCGATCCAGCGTTTCGGTCAGATGTGCCAGGCCCCCCAGGGCGGCGGCCTGCAGTCCGCCAGGTTCATCGTAGGGCTCGATGCCTTGCCAGGCGGGGGCATCGGGCCCTGCGGCATAGCCCAGCAGCATGCGCTGCAGGCCGAAGCACCACGTGTGGGCATGGGCTGCCGCAGCCGACTGCTGCAGATCGAAGGTGGCGCGGTGCCCCGCGTGCAGGCCCCAGCGCACATTGGCGTCGCGCGCCCAGGTCTGCAGCAGTGGCAGGTCCTCGGCAGCGATGTCAAAGCGCGCCCGCAGGGCAGGCACATCCAGCCATTGCATGACTTCCTGCGCCCCGAGCCGCAGCTGCGGCAATGCCAGCAACTGTTCCAGCACGATGATCAGCGGGTCGGCATGACGCTGGCCGCGATCCGCCAGGGCAAAGGGAATATGGCGCCGATCCCGAGGCCCGTGCAGGCCGAAGACCGCCTGCACGTGGGGGGCATACACCTCGATGTCGGGCACCATCACGATCACGTCGCGCGGCTGCAGGGTCGGGTCGGCCGCAAAGGCGTCCAGCAACTGATCATGCAGGATTTCGACTTCGCGCTGGGCACTGTGCGCGACATGAAAGCGCACGGATTCATCCTGGTCCGGGTCGAGCGCCGGCCAGCGCGCACGCGTCTCCGCGAGCGGTCGCAGATCGCGGATGTCATCCTGCAGCTGTTCCAGCAGCGTGGCACCCGGCAATTCCTCGAAGACGTCGATGCGCTGATGCAGGGCGGCAAAGGTCTGGCCGTAGCGCGCGCGATGTTCGGGGTTGTCGATATCATCCAGCAGGCTGATGAAATCGCGCCCCTGGCGGCCCCACGATGCCAGCAGGGGGTGCGCCTGCTGGTGCAGGGCCTGCGCATCCGCGTCCCCCACCCGGCCGGGGCGCCGGGCCTGGCGCCGGAAACGCGTGCGCAGCAGCTCCCTTTCGCCCTGGATGTCGCCCCAGTAATGCGCGCAGGGGTTGTTGACACACACCAGGATCTGGCACCAGCGAGCCAGGGCGGCCAGCGCCTCGAGCGTCTGGCGCGGCATGGCCGAAATGCCGAACACGAGAATGCGGCGCGGCAGGCCGTCCGGGCGCGGCGCAGGACCCGGGGCCAGCACGCGCGCCATGAACGCCTCGTGGATGGCAGCCCGGCCGATCGGCTGGCCGGGCGCCGCCCCCGGATCGGCCTGCAGGGCGGCCCAAAGGCGCGCCTGCCAGCGCTGGGAATCCGGCAGGGGCGGCGTGCGCCCGAACCCATCGGGCAGCACGTCATCGCCCTGCGACCAGGCCGCCAGCCAGTCGGCGCGGTATGCCTGGTACTGATCGAACAGATCCGCCAGCCGGCGGGCCAGCTGAAAGCGCTTGCGCGCATCGCCATCATTGGCCAGGAAGCGGGTCACGGGCGCGAATTCCGGCTGCCCGAGCAGGCCCGGCAGCAAGCGCATCAGGCGCCAGACCAGCGCGTCCTTGTCCAGCGGGGACTGCTCCGGGACGGCGCCGGCACCCAGTACGGATCGGCAAGCCTGCCACATGAAGCGCGCCGGCAGCAGAAAATCCAGGGCGGCAGCAATGCCGCCCTGCGGGTTGCCCCGGGCCAGGGCCAGACGCAGCCACTGGGCGATGCCGTTGCTGTGCACCAGCAGACACTCGTTCTCCAGCGGCTCGAGCGGATAGTGCCGCAGCCACGTCACGAGCACTTCGCGCAGCTGTTCCGCCCGGTTGCCGTGGATCAGCATCAGACCCGGTACAAGTTCCGCCACACGCCCTCCTTGCAATGCCCGGTATCTGCCGCAATGAAACGCACGATACCTGCCGAAACGAAATGCCCGCGATTCGCCGAAACGAAATGCCGGCTACCTGCCGGAATGATAAAGGGCTTTCCGCTGCGCGTCAGGCGGCCCTGCCCGTGTGCGCCCGCCCGAATGCGGCATGCGAGGCCACATGCCGCCCATTGGGGTTATCCTGAAGGGGTTCTTCTTTCATTGCGTTGCCGAGGCTTGCCCATGCGTGCCGTATCCCCTTCCGCCCGTCCGGCCTACCAGACGGCGTCCTCCCGACAGGAAATCCAGGCCAATCTGGCCGATATCCATCAGCGCATCGAGGCGGCCTGTGCCCGCGTCGGGCGTGACCCTGCCAGTGTGCGGCTGCTGCCGGTCAGCAAGACCGTGGACGAGGCGCGCATCCGCATGGCCTACGCGGCCGGCTGCCGGCTGCTGGGGGAAAACAAGGTCCAGGAGGCTCACGCCAAATGGGAAGCCATGGCCGATCTGACTGATCTGGAATGGGCCGTGATCGGCCATCTGCAGACCAACAAGGCAAAATTCGTGGCGCGCTTCGCACGGGAATTCCAGGCGCTGGACAATCTGCGGGTGGCCGAAGCCCTGGATCGGCGCCTGCAGGACGAAGGCCGCAGCCTGGATGTGTTCGTGCAGGTCAACACCTCGGGGGAAGCCAGCAAATTCGGCCTGGCCCCCGACGAAGTCCTGGATTTTGCCCGTGCGCTGCCAGCCTTTGGTGCGCTGCGCGTGCGCGGCCTGATGACACTGGCGCTGTTTTCCTCGGACGAGACCCACGTGCGCCCCTGCTTCGTGCTGATGCGCCGGCTGCGCGAACGACTGCGCCAGGAGGCGCCACAGGGCGACGCCTTTGCAGAACTGTCGATGGGCATGTCGGGGGATTTCGAATGGGCCATCGAAGAAGGCGCCACCACCGTGCGGATCGGCCAGGCGATTTTCGGTTCCCGTGCGCTGCCGGACAGCTATTACTGGCCTGATGGCACCCGCGCGGCTGCCCGATGACGGACTGCCCGACACCGAACCCCCGATGCTCGATGCCTGGCTGCGGCATCCCCGCCCATCGTGGCAACGCCGGGCAGCCCGGTTCCACAGAGTCTCCATCATTCAGCCATTTTTGCACCGCACTCGGGCGTTAATCTGTCCTCATTGCGGTGCCATCGGGGCACTGCCGACACTGTAAGGACACGCGACATGACCCTCACGTCCACACACACATTTTCGGCCCTGGCCCTGGTTGCCGCCCTGGTGGCGGCCCCGTTGGCAGCGAACGCGGCTTCTTCGGGCCCGTATCGCGATGGCGCCATGGGCTCCCACCACAAAGGCGCCACCTGGCAACATCAGAACGATTCTCGCGACGGCGGCGGATGGGGCCACTGGGGCAGCCACGGGCTGCGCGGCCTGAATCTCAGTCAGGACCAGCAGGACCAGATCTTCAAGATCCGCCACGATCAGGCCCAGGCCTTCTACGACCAGAGAAAGGCCCTGCGGGCCGCCGCGCAGAACCTGCGCGAACTGGGCCAAGCCGACAGTTTCGATGAAGCCCGGGCCAGGCAGGCGGCCGACGCCCTGGGACAAGCCCAGGCACAGCTGGCACTGCTGCGCGCGCAGACCATGGCCCAGATCCGCGCCGTGCTCACGCCCGAACAGCGCCAGCAGCTGGCCGAACGGCACAGCAAACGTCAAGCAGCCCAATCGGCCAAATCCTGAGCTCTGATCCTCCTGAGCTCTGATCCTCCTGGGCTCTGATCCTCCTGGGCTCTGATCCCGGCCGCACGGGGCCTGCCGCGCTTGCGGCAGGCCTTTTCGATCATCGCGTGACACCGGGTCAGCCGGTGGTGCCTGCTGCGGCTGGCGGCTCCGGATCGAGCCGATAGCCCACACCATAGACCGAACGGATCAGCTCGCTGCCGGGGCGCACGGCTGCCAGCTTGCGCCGCAGGTTCTTGACGTGGCTGTCCACCGCCCGGTCGGTCACGACCCGGTGATCGTCGTACAGTCCGTCGAGCACCTGATCGCGCGAGAAAATGCGACCCGGCTGGCTGGCCAGCAAGGCCAGCAGGCGAAATTCGGCCGGCGTCAGATCCAGCACCACGCCATCCAGTCGGGCCACGTAGGCGTCTTCCCGGATTTCCAGGCCGGCATCCTCGCACCACTGGGCCGGTTGCTGCGCACTGGCGGTGCGGCGCAGCACGGCCTTGACACGCGCCACCACTTCGCGCGGGCTGTAGGGCTTGCAGATGTAATCATCGGCCCCCAGTTCCAGCCCCAGCAGGCGGTCGATCTCTTCGGTGCGCGCCGTCACCATGATGACGGGGATGGCGGCATGCGCGCGGATGTCGCGGCAGACATCCAGGCCATCACGCCCGGGCAGCATCAGGTCCAGCAGCACCAGCGCAGGCCGCCATTCTCGCAGCAGGGGCATGACCTGCAGCCCATTACCGACACAACGCACGTCGAATCCTGCCGCCTCCAGGTAAGTGCGCAGGACTTCGGCCAGCTTGGGCTCGTCTTCGACCACCAGAATGTTCATGTCCCGGTCTCCCTGTTGCCTGACCATGCAGGCCATTCGATGCGGATCGACACGCCCCCCAAATCGGAGGCGGCGGCCGTCATCCGGCCGTCATGCGCCTGCACGATGTGACGGCAGATGGCAAGCCCCAGCCCGGCACCGCCATGCTGCCGGCTGCGCGACACCTCTGCCCGGTACAGACGATCGAACAGCCTGGGCAGCTGGTCCGACCGTACGCCCGGCGCACTGTCGGCCACCTCGAGAAACAGGCCTTCACCCGTGCGCCCGGTGCGCACGCGCACCTGCCCCGGCGCATCCGTGTAGCGCAGACTGTTTTCCAGCAGATTGCCCAGCAACTGCAGCAAGCGTCGTTCGTCACCCTGCAGCACCAGGCCTTCGGCCAGCCGCAGCTCGATCGCCAGGCCGCTGCGTGCAAAGCGCTCGCGCACGGTGTCCACCGCCTGAGCCACCAGGTGCGACAGATCCAGCGGCTGCATGCGATAGTTCAGCGCCCCGGCATCGGCCAGCGACAGCTCATACAGATCATCGATGAGCTTGCTCAGACGCTCGATCTCGCTCGCGAGCGATGCCAGCGCGGCCCGATCCAGGGGTCGCAGGCCATCTTGCAGGGCTTCGACCTCGCCACGCAGGACCGTCAACGGTGTGCGCAGTTCGTGGGACACATCGGCCATCACTTCCCGGCGCAGGCGTTCGTTGCGCGCCAGGCTGTGCGCCAGGCGATTGAAGTCACGCGCCAGGCGCCCGAGTTCGTCGGGCGCGCCCACCTTGACCCGGACGTCATAATCCCCGCCCGCCAGGCGATGGGTGGCCCGCGCGACACGCCGCACGGGGGCCAGCAGCACGCGCGCCAGCAGCAGGCTGACCAGCACCGCCAGCAGGACCGACAGGCCCACGATCACCCAGGTGGCGCGCAACTGCCGGGATTGAAACTGCTGGTCGATTTCGTCGTTCAGGACGAGCGGCGCCGGCGGCGGACTCACCAGCCAGCCGACCGTGCGGCCATCGACCGTCACGGGATGGCGCCGCAGCGAGGCACCCTGGCTGAGCGGATAGCCGGCCAGCCAGGCGCCCTGGGCGTCGACCAGGCTCACCCGCGGCAGTACGCTGCCGGGTCCCCTGTGTTCATGACCACCGGGCAATTCACGACGCGACAGCCGCAGGCTGCGCCACCAGCGGTCACGCCCGGTCGTCAGGAATTCCCAGCTGCCGTTGTCGGCGTAGTCGTTCGCCAGAATCTGCGCCAGATTGTCCAGGCGCTGGTTTTCGCGTTCCTGGACGTAATCGCCAAAACCGCGCTCGAAGCTGTAGCGCACGGCCACGCCCATGGCCAGGGCCACCACGATGCAAGTGGCCAGAATCGCCAGAAACAGCTTGAATGTAATGCTGGATCGCAATTAATCTTCCCGGCTATGAACACACGACAGACCGACCCCGTCCGTGCGGACCTGAATGACCCGACTCCCATCATCTCGGTGGCCGGGCTGGACAAGACCTACGCCTCGGGTCACCAGGCGCTGCACCCGATCGACCTGGACATCCACAAAGGCGAGATCTTTGCCCTGCTGGGCCCCAACGGCGCCGGCAAGACCACCCTGATCAGCATCGTCTGCGGCCTGGTGAACCCCGGCAACGGCACCGTCACGGTCAATGGTCACGATATCGTACGCGACTATCGCGCCGCACGGGCGGCGATCGGCCTGGTGCCCCAGGAACTGACGACCGATGCCTTCGAGACGGTGCGGGCTACCGTGACCTTCACGCGCGGGCTGTTCGGCAAACCCCCGGATCCCGCGTACCTGGAACGCATTCTGCGCGCGCTGTCCCTGTGGGACAAGCGCGATGACAAGCTGATCACCCTGTCGGGCGGCATGAAGCGGCGCGTGATGATCGCCAAGGCCCTGTCGCACGAACCCGCCATCCTGTTTCTGGACGAACCGACCGCGGGCGTCGACGTGGGCCTGCGCAAGGACATGTGGAGCCTGGTGCGCTCCCTGCGAGCCACCGGGGTGACCGTCATCCTGACCACCCACTACATCGAGGAAGCCGAGGAGATGGCCGACCGGATCGGCATCATCAACCAGGGCCGGCTGCTGCTGGTCGAGGAAAAGACCCGCCTGATGCACCGGCTGGGGCAAAAGTGCCTGGTGCTGCATCTGCGTGAGCCGATTCGCCAGGTGCCGGCCGGCCTGCAGGACTGGCCCCTGGAACTGGACCCACAGGGGCGCACGCTGCGTTACCGGTATGATTCACCGCAGGCTGGCGAGTCCGTCACCCCCCTGCTGGCCCGACTGCAGGCCGCCGGGCTGGCGGTGACCGACCTGGAGACCGAACAGCGCACGCTGGAAGACATTTTCGTGGACCTCATCAGGAGCCCGGCATGAACTGGCGTGCGATCGGAGCCATTTACCGTTTTGAAATGGCGCGCACCTGGCGCACCCTGCTGCAGAGCATCGTGGCTCCGGTGATCTCGACCTCGCTGTACTTCGTCGTCTTTGGCACGGCGATCGGTTCGCGCATCCAGCACGTGGGCGACGTCAGTTATGGGGCGTTCATCGTGCCGGGCCTGATCATGCTGTCGCTGCTCACCCACAGCATCTCGAACGCGGCCTTCGGCATCTATTTCCCCAAGTTCACCGGCACGCTCTACGAAATCCTGTCCGCACCGATCTCGTACCTGGAGATCCTGCTGGGCTACGTGGGCGCGGCGGCCACCAAGTCCGTGCTGCTGGGCCTGATCATACTGGCCACCGCGGCGCTGTTCGTGCCGCTGCGCGTCGACCATCCCGCCGCCATGCTGTTCTTCATGGTGCTCACCGCCTTCACCTTCAGCCTGTTCGGCTTCATCATCGGCATCTGGGCGGACAATTTCGAAAAGCTGCAATTCGTGCCGCTGCTCATCGTCACCCCGCTGACCTTTCTGGGGGGCAGCTTCTATTCCATCGACATGCTGCCGCCCTTCTGGCAGAAGGTCACGCTGTTCAATCCGGTGGTCTACCTGATCAGTGGCTTTCGCTGGAGCTTCTACAACCTGGCCGACGTGGGCGTCTGGCTCAGCCTGGGCATGACGCTGCTGTTCATGGTGCTGTGCCTGGCGATGGTGGCCTGGATCTTTCGCAGCGGCTATCGTTTGCGCCCCTGAGACCATCGACGCCACGCAGGTGCCAGGCGGATGGGCCGCCCGGACAACCTTTGACACGTGCCGGAGCGGCAGCAGCCGGCCTCAGGCGGCCTGGATGCGATCGAGCGCCTGCGCCAGGGTGGTCACCGTGCGCTCGATGTTGTGCAGCTTGTCCAGGCCGAACAGGCCGATGCGGAAGGTCTTGAAGCCTTCGGGTTCATCGCAGGCCAGCGGTACGCCCGCAGCCGCCTGCAGGCCGGCCTGGGCGAATTTTGCGGTGGAGTGTATGCCGTCGTCGGTGGTGTAGCTGACGACCACGCCGGGAGCTTCGAAGCCGGGCGCCGCCACGCTCTTGAAACCGCGCTCACGCAACAGGGCGCGCACCGCCGCCCCCAGCCGCAGCTGTTCGTCGCGCACCCGGTCGTAGCCATAGGCTTCGGTCTCGGCCATCACGTCGCGCAAGACGATGAGCGAGTCGGTCGGCAAGGTGGTGTAGTACGCATGGCCACCCTTTTCGTAGGTCTCCATGACACCCAGCCATTTCTTCAGATCGCAGGAAAAGCTGGTGCTCTGCGTGGCTTCGATGCGCTGGCGGGCCAGCTCGCCCAGCATGACCAGACCGCAGCAGGCCGACGCGGTCCAGCCCTTTTGGGGCGCCGAGATCAGGATGTCGACGTGCACGTCGCGCATGTCCACCCAGAGCGTGCCCGACGCGATGCAGTCCAGCACGAACAGACCGCCCGCGGCGTGCACGGCATCGGCCGCCTGGCGGATGTAGTCATCCGGCAGCAGAATGCCCGAGGCCGTTTCCACGTGCGCGGCAAAGACCAGATCCGGCTTGTATTCGCGGATGGCGGCCACGACCTCCTCGATGGGAGGCGGGGCGAAGAAGGGCTGATTGCCGGCCTCGGTGGGGCGCGCCTTGAGAACGCGGACATCGGCCGGGATGTCGCCGACCTCGAAGATCTGCGACCAGCGATAGCTGAACCAGCCGTTGCGAATCACCAGACAGCGCTTGCCGGTTGCAAACTGGCGCGCCACGGCCTCCATGCCGAATGTGCCGCTGCCCGGCACCACGATCGCCGAATGCGCCCCGTACACGGATTTCAGCGTGCGCGAGATGTCGCGCATCACACCCTGAAAGGATCGGGACATGTGGTTCAGAGCACGGTCGGTATAGACGACCGAGTATTCCAGCAGACCTTCCGGGTCGACCTTGGGGAGCAATCCTGACATGAGCGTCTCCGATGAATGAGTGATCCGATTGTAGACCAGCATCGGGGGGTCGTCCCGGTCCCGCAGGCCACGACCCAAGTGATGCCACAGTACAATACCGGCCTTTGTGCCAGACCGGCCTGCCGGGTCATCGCACGCCACCTGCCGCTCGTGCGCACGCGCCGCAGGCCGTCCGTGCGCACTTGCCGCCAGGCCGCAGCCAAACCGCTCGCCCCCGAGGAATCCCGATGGACCCGATCCTGACCCGCCCGTCCAACCCGTCCGCCGCTTCAGCGGCTGCGCCGGCACTGGCAGCCATGGGGTCACGCGTCGCGCGCCCGACGAACGGCCGGGCAGGCGCATGATGGCGCGCCCGTCGGCAGGCCGGCTGGCAGGCTGGCTGCGCATCTCCCACATCTCGGCCGGCTTCATCGCTGTCCTGGTGGGCTACACCAGCACCGTGGCGATCGTTTTCCAGGCGGCGCACGCAGCGGGTGCCAACGACGCCCAGCTGGTTTCCTGGATGTGGGCGCTGGGCATCGGGATGGGTGTGACCTGCATCGGCCTGTCGCTGGCCTGGCGCGCCCCGGTGCTGACCGCCTGGTCGACCCCGGGGGCCGCGCTGCTGGCCACCAGCCTGGGCGACATCGGCCTGGCGCAGGCGATCGGCGTCTTCCTCATCAGTTCGGCGTTGATCACGCTGTGCGGCGTCACGGGCTGGTTCCAGAAGGTCATGGACTGGGTGCCACGCCACCTGGCCTCGGCCATGCTGGCCGGCATCCTGCTGCGTTTCGGCATGGATCTGTTCGTCTCGCTGCAGGGCCGGCCGCTGCTGGTGGCCGTGATGTTCGCCACCTTTTTGCTGGCGCGCCGCCGTCTGCCCCGCTACGGTGTGCCGCTGGCGCTGCTGGCCGGGGTGGCGTGCGCCGTCCTGCAGGGCGGGCTTGGCCTGGGGGCACTGGACTGGACGCCGGCGCGACCGGTCTGGATGGCCCCGGCATTCTCGCTTTCTGCGCTGGTCGGCGTCGCGCTTCCGCTGTTCATCGTCACCATGACCTCCCAGAACGTTCCCGGGCTGGCCGTGCTGCGTGCCAACGGTTATGCGCGCGTGCCCGCCTCGCCCCTGATTTCCTGGACCGGCGCCACCGGCATCGTGCTGGCGCCCCTGGGCGGTTTTGCGTTCAACCTGGCGGCCATCACGGCCGCCATCTGCATGAGCCCGGACGCCGATCCCGATGCCTCCCAACGCTACAAGGCATCGGTCTGGGCGGGCATTTTCTACCTGTTCACGGGAATTTTCGGGGCCACCGTGGTGGCCTTGTTCGCCGCCTTTCCGCACGAACTGGTGGCCGCCATCGCCGGGCTGGCCCTGCTGGGCACACTGGGCGTGAGCATCCACGAAGCCCTGCACGCGCCCGGCCAGCGGGATGCAGCCCTGGTGACCTTTCTGGCAACGGCGTCGGGCATGAGTCTGCTGGGCATCGGCAGTGCATTCTGGGGCCTGGTGCTGGGCGGGATCTGCCATGTCGTGCTGAGCCGGAAAGCCTGACACGGCAATGGCGGGTTCCGCACCGGCAGCCCTTCGCAAGCGCAGCAGCGTGCCGAGATTTCGTCTGGCTACGGGCTGCGCGGCGCGCTGCCCACGCCCACGGGCGCCGGCGCCAGATTGGCGATCCGTTTGAACAGGCTCGCATAGCGGTTGTCCTTGCCGCTCCAGGGGTCCCCGTTGCGGGCAAAGTCCTCGTTGATCGCCTGCCACTCGTCGGCGCTGAAATGACGCCGCGCTGCCGGCAGGATGTGACGCTCTTCGGTGTTCAGATGCACCCATTCGTCGGCAATGTAGCTGCGCACGGCGTCGCGAAAGCCCGCAAACCCCGCCGCCCCGCCCTGCACATATCTGACCAGGGCGCGGTCCAGCTGGCTGGTGGCATGCAGAGTGTTCATGTGCTCGGTCTCCAGGCGGTCCAGGTGCTCATCGACTTCATGGGTCTTGGTGCGCAGCAGGGCAAAGATGCGGTCTTCCTTGGGGTGATGCAGCTTGTCGGGTACCTCGGCGATGTATTCGATCATGCTGGCGAGCAGGGTGAAATCCGGTTCGAGCCGGCCTGATTCCAGATCGTCCACGATATGGCTCATGGCATGCAGGATGGCCGCAATGGCGCGGTGCTCGGTCCGGATGGCTTCGATGGCGGGTATGCGCTCGCTTGCCGTCCAGGGACGAGGCTTGCGCGGGGGGGCTCCGGCGTCTCCGGAGCTTGCGCCCAGCCAGCGGTTCAGTGCCTCGGCATCCTGCAGCAATTCGCTGCTGGCACCTGCATGGACCACCCGGCCGCGCTCCAGCACCATGGCCTGACGCGTGATCGGCAGGATCTGGCGCGCGTGCTGTTCGACCAGAATCACGGCCATGCGCCCTTCCGTGACCATGCGGTCGATGATGTGCAGCAGTTCCTGGGCAATCAGCGGCGCCAGGCCTTCCAGCGGTTCGTCCAGCAGCAGGACCTTGGGGTTGAGCATCAGGGCGCGGCCCATGGCCAGCATCTGCTGCTCACCGCCCGAGAGCTGGCTGCCCAGGTTCGGGCGCCGTTCACGCAAGCGCGGAAACAGGTCGTAGACTTCATCCAGCGACCATTCGCCGGGCCGTGCCACCACCGTCAGGTTTTCTTCCACGGTCAGGGAGCGGAAGATGTCGCGTTCCTGGGGCACCCACCCCAGGCCGGCCTGGGCGCGGCGATGGCTGGGCATCTGGGTGATGTCGGCACCCTGGAAGAAGATCTTTCCCCGCTGCAGGCGGGTCACGCCCATCAGCGTGGCCAGCAACGTCGTCTTGCCCATGCCGTTGCGCCCCAGCAGCGCCAGGCTGTCGCCCGCATCCAGGGAAAAGGACAGGTCTTCGAGGACGATGGCTTCCCCATAGCCCGCCCAGACGTTTTCCATGCGCAGCAGTTCAGTCATGTGCTTCCCCCAGGTAGACTTCCCGGACTCGCGGGTGGCTTGCAATCACGTCCGGCGTGTCCTCGAGCAGCAAGGCCCCGGACACCAGGACGGAGATCCGCTCGGCAAAGCGGAAGACCAGGTTCATGTCGTGTTCGATCAACAGGATCGTGACATCGCGCGGCAGCTGGGCAATGGTCTCGAAGAGTTCCTGACTTTCACTGGTGGGTACGCCCGCGGCCGGCTCGTCGAGCAGCAGAACCTTGGGCTGCAGTGCCAGGGCCAGCGCGATTTCGATCAGGCGCTGACGCCCATACGCCAGGTTGCGCGTGGTTTCATGGGCATCGGGCAGCAGCTTGAGCTGTTCGAGGATGGCGGCTGCCTCGTCCACGATTTCACCGCAGGAGGACAGGGGTTTCCACCAACGTGTCCCCAGGCCCTCGCGCTCGCTGACGGCCAGGGCCACCGATTCCAGTACCGTCATGTCGGCAAACAGCTGGTTGATCTGAAAGGTTCGCACCAGCCCCTTGCGACACCGTTCGTGCTGCGGCATGCGGGTGACATCCTGGCCCATCAGGGTGATGCGCCCCGAGGTGGGTTCCAGATAGCCGGTGAGCAGATTGATCAGGGTCGTCTTGCCGGCGCCGTTGGGCCCGATGAGCGCATGGCGCGCGCCCTGTTCGATCGACAGATTCACCTTGTCGGTGGCGATGAAGCCCCCGAACAGACGAATCAGGTCATGGGTCTGCAGGACGGCGCTCATGGATGCGCCTCCGGGTTGACGCGCGCCTGCGCCCGATGGCGTGCCGATTCCACCCACTGCCGGGCGGTGCCCAGGATGCCGCCGCGCGCGAACAGCACGACCAGCACCAGGATCAGCCCCAGCCAGAACTGCCAGTACTGGGGATTCATGTCGGACAGGAAGTGGTTGATCAGAACATAGACGACCGCGCCGATGAGGCCGCCGTACAGGTGCCCCGCCCCGCCCAGGATCAGGATCAGCAGCAGATCGGCAGAACGCTGGAAGCTGAGGACATCCAGGGATACGAACTGATTGGTCTGGGCCAGCAAGGCGCCAGCCACCCCGGCGTAAGCCGCACCGATGGTGTAGATCATGACCAGCCGGCGATTCACCGGCACGCCCAGGGCCGGCATGCGCAAGGCATTCATGCGGATGCCGCGCAGACTCTGGCCAAAGGGCGATTGCACCAGGCGGCGCGCAAACCAGAACAGCACGAAGAGCACTATGACGGAATAGACATAGCCCACCCGGCCGAACATGTCGAAGTCGAACAGCCCCAGCACGGGCCCGATCTCGATGCCCGGCATGCCGTCCACGCCCCCGGTGATGCTGGAAAATTTGTTGGCCAGCTCGTACAGCATCAGCGCGACCCCGAGCGTGACCATCAGGCGCGACAGGTCACTGCCGCGCAACAGCAGAAAGCTGCTGAGAAACCCCAGGACACCCGCGCAGGCGGCCGCCAGCACCAACCCCAGCAGGGGATCGCCCAGGCCGTGCGTGCCCAGCAGGCCCACGGTGTACGCACCGACGCCGAAAAAAGCCGCATGACCCAGTGAAATGATGCCCGCATAGCCAAAGATCAGATCCAGCGACAGGGCAAACAGACCGGTGATGGCAATCTGGCTGAGCAGCAGATAGTTGCCGGGAAAGACAAAATAAGCCAGCACCGGCAAGCACCAGAACCCATATTCCAGGGGCTTCCAGCGTCCTGTGCGCCGATAGCGCTGCATGGCCGCGTGTGCGACGGCTGGCAGCGGGGTGCCGGCTTCGGTCAGGGAAGAAGTCGTCATGGCGCAGGCCCTATTTGTGTGAACGGCCGAACAGGCCTTGCGGACGAATGATGAGCGTCACCACCATGACCGCATAGATGATGAAGGCGCCAATCTGCGGCACATAATATTTTCCGCCCACATCGGCGACACCGAGCAGGATGGCGGCGTACAGGGATCCCAGGATGTTGCCGCTGCCGCCCACGGACACGACGATCAGGAAGTACACCAGATACTTCACGGGGAATTCGGGATCCAGCCCCAGCATCTCGACCCCCAGGGCGCCGCCCAGCCCGGCCAGGCCGGAACCCAGGGCGAAGGTCAGGCTGAAGACACGGTTCACGTCGATCCCCGTGCCACGCGCCACGCGCTGGTTATCCACGGACGCACGCAGGCGCGCGCCGAACGAAGTCCTGATCACCGACCAATGCAGCAGCAGCGCCACGAGCAGGCCGACAATGACGAGAAACAGCCGATAGACACCGACATCCATGCCCGGCAGGTGAAACTGGCCCGACAGGAAACCCGGCAGATGCAGCGGCTGCTGCTGGGCGCCGAAAAAGTAATGGGCCGCCGCCACCGCCATGAAGACCAGGCCGATCGAAAACAGCACCTGATCCAGATCCGAGGCCGCGTACAGGCGCCGGTACAGCGTGCGCTCCAGGATGACGCCCGCGATGGCGGGCACGATGAACGCTGCCGGCAGCGTGACCAGGAACGGCACGCCATAATCATTGAGCAGGATCACGCAGGCGTAGCCCCCCAGCATGGCGAACGCGCCGTGGGCCAGATTGACGAAATTCATCAAGCCCAGCGTGACCGACAGGCCGACACTGATCATGAACAGCAGCATGCCGGATGCCACGCCGTCGAAAAGGATAGTCATGATTCATCCTCGGGGGGTGAAGCGGGCTGCGCCAAGCCGGGCGCAACCCGCTGAGGGGAACCGGGCGATCAGCCCTGCTTGCCCGGATCCTTCACGGCTTTGAACGTGTCGAATTCGACATTCTGCAGCACGCCGTCGACCCGCTCGACCTTGCGGATATAGACATTCTGGATGATGTCGCGCGTTTCCGGATCGATTTCCACCGGACCGCGCGGGCTGATCCACTTCATGCCCTTGACGGCGGCCATGAAGGCATCGGCACTGGCATCACCCTGGGTCTTTTCCAGGGCCATGTAGATCAGGTGCATGCCATCATAGCCGGCCACGGCCACGAAATTCGGCCGATCATTCGGGAAGGCTTTGGCATAGGCTGCGGTAAAGGCCTTGTTTTCCGGCGAATCATGCGCGGCGGAATAGTGGAATGAGGTGATCATGCCGATGGCGGCGTCGCCCATGGCATTGAGCACGTCCTCGTCGGTGACGTCACCCGTGGCCAGTTCCTTGATCCCCGCCTGGTCCAGACCCCGCTCCTTGAAACCCTTGGCCAGGGCCACGCCCTGCTCGCCGTTGGGCACGAACAGGAACACGGCGTCGGGTTTCGCGTCTTTGATGCGCTGCAGGAAAGGCGCGTAGTCCGGCGTGCTGACCGGGGTGCGGACTTCGCCGACGATCTTGCCCCCCAGCTGGGTAAAGGTCTTCTGGAACTGTTTTTCGGCATCGTGACCCGGGCCATAATCGGCCACCAGGGTGTAGACCGTGCGGATGCCATTGGCATAGGCCCACTCGGCCATCGGGGCGGTGTCCTGCGGCAGCGTCATCGAGACCCGGACGATGTTCGGGGATTTCTCCGTGATCGACGAGGTTGCAGCGTTGAGCACCACCATCGGTACCTTGGCCTCGGTGGCCAGGGGGGCGACCGAGAAGGCATTCGGCGTCAGGGTGAAACCGGCCAGGATGTCGACCTTGTCCTTGATCAGCAATTCCTGGGCCTGGCGCTTGGCGACCGCCGGCGAAATGCCGGTATCGTCCTTGATGATGAGCTTCACCTTGCGTCCGGCAACCGTATCGCCGTGTTCCGCCATGAACAGGTCGATGCCGTGCTGGATCTGCTTGCCGTGTGCGGCGAAGGGCCCGGACATCGGCATGACGATGCCGATTTTCAGGTCTTTGGCCTGGGCGGGCCCGAAGGCGGCCGCCGTGCTGAAGGCCAGGGCCAGGGCCCCGAGGGTCTTGATGAATTTCATGGTCTCGCTCCTGATCATTGTGATGAATCAATATGAAACGCGGCTGATGCGTTGAAGTGCGACTGCTGCATCAAAGCGCGGCTGATGCGATGAAGTGCGACTGATGCATCAAAGTGCGGCTGATGCATTGAAGTGCGATTGATGCATCGAGGTGCCGCCGATGCATTGAACTGCGGCCGATTCATCTGGCCAGCTGCTGTTCCAGGTCATGCAGCACCTGATAGCACGGCAGGACCTGGGCCACGCTGGCATTCGGTTCGCGCCCTTCGCGGATGGCCGCAAAGAACTCTCGGTCCTGCAATTCGATGCCGTTCATCGACACGGCCACATGGCTGACGTCGACGGGTTCCTCGCGCCCGGTCACCAGGTCATCGTAGCGGGCAACGTAGGTGGCGGTATCGCCGATGTAGCGGAAGAACGTGCCCAGTGGTCCGTCGTTGTTGAAACTCAGCGACAGCGTGCAGATTGCGCCGTTGGCCGCCTGCAGCTGGATGGACATGTCCATGGCGATGCCCAGTTCCGGGTGGATGGGACCCTGCAGGGCATTGGCTTTCACGATCGGGCTGGCGCATTGCCAGGCAAACAGGTCCACCGTGTGGGCGGCATGGTGCCACAGCAGATGATCGGTCCAGCTGCGCGGCTCGCCCAGCGCATTCATGTTGGTGCGGCGGAAAAAGTACGTCTGCACATCCATCTGCTGAATCGTGAATTCGCCCCGTGTGACCCGCTGATGGACATACTGATGGCTGGGATTGAAGCGACGCGTATGGCCGCACATCGCGACCTTGCCCGTCTGCGCCGCCAGCGCCACCAGGGCCTGGGCGTCGACCAGGCGGTCGGCCATGGGGATCTCGACCTGGACATGCTTGCCCGCGCGCAGGCAGGCCATGGCCTGGGAGGCGTGCATTTGCGTGGGCGTGCACAGGATGACCGCGTCGACCTCGGGACGGGCCAGGGCCTCGTCCAGATCCGTGGTCGAATGCCCGATGCCGTATTTCTGGGCGACCGCACGGGTCTTGTCCGCATCGCGGCTGACCAGAGACACGACTTCGACTCCGTCGATGCCGGCGATGCCGTCCAGATGCTTGATGCCGAAGGCCCCGGCGCCAGCCAGAGCCACCTTCAGAGTTTCTTGCGTCATTCCTGTTCCTCCAGAATCAAATGCCCGACCGCGGTGTTGGAAGCCGGCACGTGATAAAAGCGGTGCATGACCTTCGGGGGCGGGCCGCCGGCCACATCGGCCATGGCGCCGCGCGCGACAAGCCACATGACCAGCTCGATGCCTTCGGAGCCTGCCTCGCGCACGTAGTCGATGTGCGGCATCATGGCCAGGTCCGCCGGATCGGCGATCAGCCGGTCCAGGAAGGCCTGGTCGAATTCCCGATTGATCAGGCCCGCGCGCGGCCCCTGCAGCTGATGGCTCATGCCGCCCGTGCCCCAGATCTGCACGTTCAGGGGCTCATCGTAGCTCTCGATCGCACGGCGGATGGCACGGCCCAGCTCGAAGCAGCGGCGACCCGAGGGGACGGGGTATTGCACCACGTTGACCGCAAGGGGGATGACCGGGCAGGGCCAGGCTTCGGGCTGACCACACATCAGCGACAGGGGCACCGTCAGGCCATGATCCACATCCATTTTGTTGGCAATCGTCAGGTCGAAATCCTGCTGAATGACCGACTGGGCGATGTGCGCCGCCAGGGCCGGATGGCCGATGACCGTCGGGACGGGACGCGCACCCCAACCCTCGTCCGCCGGCTGGAACCGTTCTGCGCAGCCGATCGCAAAGGTGGGGATCAGCTCCAGGCTGAACGCCGTGGCATGGTCGTTGTAGACCAGAAAAATGACGTCCGGGCGATTGTCCTTCAGCCACTGTTTGGATACGTCGTAGCCGCGGAACAGGGGCGCCCAGTACTCATTGCCCGATTTGCCCAGATCCAGGGCCGCCCCGATGGCCGGTACGTGAGAGGTGTAGACGCTGGCGGTGATGCGCGCGTGCGGCTTGCTCATGATGGCTGTTCTCCGGTTTTGCGATTGCCCTGGACGCTGCGGCCGCCTGCCAGCATCATGGCCGCATAGTCTTCCTGCGACATGCCGGTCATGCTGGCGGCCATGTACTGGAAGGAACGCCCGTCGGTGGCGCCCAGCTTGGCCAGGAAGTAGATGTTGCCCCCCAGTGCCAGACAGCGGTTCAGATCGCGGGCCATCACGGCCAGCTTCTGGTCCTCGGTCATGGGCCATTCATCCAGGTAAGCGCGCTCATCGGCGCGAAACCGCTCACGGTTTTCGGCCTTCATGAGCGACATGCAGAATTGATTCAGGTGATAGCCCTTGCGGGACTGATCCATATCGAAGATCGTCGTTCCGGGGATATCGGTATAGGGCTTGTTCAGGGACATGGTTCAACTCCAGTACAAGCGGTTCGGGTTGTCGACCAGCAGCTTGCGCTGCAGCTCGGGCGTCGGGGCAATCTGCGGGATGAAGTCTACCAGCAGGCCATCATCGGGCATGTGGGATTTCAGGTTGGGATGCGGCCAGTCGGTACCCCACAGGACACGGTCCGGAAAGGCCTGCACCAGGTGCCGTGCGAACGGCACCACGTCACGATACGCCTGCTGTTCCCCCCCCAGCGCCGGCGGACCGGACTGGCTCAGGCGTTCCGGGCAGGTGACCTTGCTCCAGATGTTCGGATGATCGCGCATCAGGTCGATGAAACGGCCGAACTCCGGGCCGTCCACGGGGCGGGTGACATCGGGTCGGCCCATGTGGTCCACCACCACGGTCGTCGGCAGCGACGTGAAGAAATCCTGCAGTTCGGGCAGGTCCTGCGCCTCGAAGTAGACGACCACATGCCAGCCCAGCGGCGCGATGCGTGCGGCAATGTCGGCCAGGACCTCGCGCGGCGTGAAATCGGCCAGCCGCCGCACGAAATTGAAGCGGACCCCACGCACCCCGGCTTCGTGCATGGCCTGCAGCTCGGCATCGGTGACCTTCGCCGAGACGCTTGCCACACCGCGTGCCCGTCCGTCTGCGGCCCGCAGCGCGTCCAGCAGGGCGCGGTTGTCGGTGCCGTGGCAGGTGGCCTGCACGATCACGTTCCTGTCGAACCCCAGGTGGTCGCGCAATGCAAACAGGGCCTGCCTGGGCGCATCGCACGGCGTGTATTTGCGCTCGGGCGCGTAGGGAAACACATTCCCCGGACCAAACACGTGGCAATGCGCGTCCACTGCACCGGGCGGCAACTGGAAACGCGGGCGGCTTGGCTGGCTGTAAAAATCCAGCCAGCCCGGGGTCTTGGTGAAGGTTTGCGGGGTGCTCATGCGCTTTGTCCTCAGTCGATGTACTTGAGGCCGGCTTTTTCCAGGCCTTCGCGCATCTTGTAGTAATCCAGGCCCAACACACCGGAGGCAAAGATCTCGCGCTTGGCGCCCTCGTTGTCCTCGCGGGCCTGGGCCCGGGCGGCCACCTGGGCGGCGACGGCCGCAGGCACGATCACCACACCGTCGGTGTCGGCGACCACCACATCGCCCGGCATGACGAGCGCACCCGCGCACACCACGGGCACGTTGACCGAGCCCAGGGTGCCCTTGACGGTGCCCTTGGCGCTGATGGCACGGCTGAAGACGGGGAAATCCATGCTTTCCAGTGTGTCGACATCGCGCACGCCCCCATCGATGATCAGGCCGCGGGCGCCGCGCGCCTTGAAGGACGTGGCCAGCAGATCGCCAAAAAAACCATCCGTGCTGTCGGTCGTGCAGCCGGCCACCACCACGTCGCCTGGCTGGATCTGCTCGGCGGCGACATGCAGCATCCAGTTGTCCCCTGGCTGCAGCAGCACCGTGACGGCGGTGCCGCACAGGCGGGCGCCACGCCAGACCGGGCGCATGTAGGGTTTCATCAGGCCCACACGGCCCAGCGCTTCATGGAGGGTCGCCACACCGAATTGCGACAAGTGTTCGACGGCCGCCGCATCGGCGCGTTGAATCGAGCGGTGAACGACGCCAAGCAGGTTCAAGGGGGTGGTCATTTGCAGTGTTCTCCAACAGTCTTTACAAGCCTCGGTTTACAGGTCCCGGTTTGCAGGTCCCGGTTTGCAGGCTCCCGTTTACAGGCCCCGGGCCTTCAGGGCGGCATCCAGGCGCGGGTAGACCCGGCGCGTATTGCCTTCATAGATCTGGAACCGGTCGGCCTCGGTGAGCCCGGGCGCGGATTCTATATAACGTTTCGTATCATCGAAGTAATGGCCTGTCTCGGGATCGATGCCACGCACCGCGCCAATCATTTCGGATGCGAACAGGACGTTCTTGACCGGAATGACCCGGGTCAGCAGGTCGATGCCCGGCTGGTGGTAGACGCAGGTGTCAAAGAACACATTGTTCAGCAGATGCTCGTCCAGCAACGGCTTGTTCAGGGCCTGGGCCAGGCCGCGAAAGCGCCCCCAGTGATAGGGTGCCGCGCCGCCGCCATGCGGAATCACGAAGCGCAGGGTCGGGAAATCCTTGAACAGGTCCGAGGTGAGGCACTGCATGAAGGCCGTGGTGTCGGCGTTCAGATAGTGCGCACCCGTGGTATGAAAGGCGGGATTGCAACTGGTCGACACGTGCACCATGGCCGGAATGTCGTATTCCACCATTTTTTCGTACAAGGGGTACCACGAATGATCCGACAGCGGGGGCGCCGTCCAGTGGCCGCCGGACGGGTCCGGATTCAGGTTGACGCCCACCGCACCGTATTCACGCACGCATTTTTCCAGCTCCGGGATGCAGGTGGCGGGATCCACGCCCGGCGACTGCGGCAGCATGGCCGCGGTGGCGAAGTGCTCCGGATAGAGGGTCGCCACCCGATGGCACAATTCATTGCAGATGGCCGCCCAGGTGCTGGAAACCTGGAAGTCACCGATGTGATGGGCCATGAAGCTGGCACGCGGCGAGAAGATCGTCAGGTCCGAACCGCGCTCGCGCATCAGGCGCAGCTGATTGGCTTCAATGCTTTCGCGCAGCGCATCGTCCGTGATGTGCAGCTCTGACGCCTGCGGCCGTTGTGCGGGATCCTGGATGCCGGCGATCTGCCGTTCACGCCAGTCGGCCAGCGCCTGCGGCGCGGTCGTGTAATGCCCGTGGCAATCTATGACTAGGGGTTGTCGGCTCATGTTGATGGGTTCCTTTGCAATCAGTTCGGTTGCGGCCAGGCGGCCGCCGGCACCATGACTTCCCCGCGCATGATCAGCCGCGCCGTGCGCAGCAGCGCCGCGCGCACGACTTTCTGGGGATCGTGGGGGTCGAGCGCCAGCTCGACCGTGAATTCGCCGCTGGGGTGCTCGATCGACACGCGCTTGCAGCGTCCCGCAGGCAGCTGCGCCAGCCCCTGGGTGACGGAGCCTTCGAGCACGCAGGCCGTGCCCACGGTGACCGCGGCCAGCACACCGATGGCCTCGTGGCAGACATGCGGAATGAAGCAGCGCGTATTGATCGCACCGCCCGCGTGAGGTGCGCTGACCAGCGTCATCTTGGGATAATTGCGCGCCGACACATCACCCAGCCCCATGCGCTGCGCGGCCAGCAGCCGCAAGGCCTCGATGCGCGCCTTCAGCGCCTGATCGGCATTGAGTTGGGCCGGGGTTTCCAGCCCGGTGCAGCCCAGGTCCTGTGCCCGGAACAGCACCATCGGCATGCCGTTGTCGATGCAGGTGACGTCGATGTCGAAGGCCTCGAATCGCGCGCCGGCGGGCGGCTCGACATGCAGGCGATCACGCACCTGGCCCGTGGGCAGCAGGCTGTCGCACACCGACCCGGCCGTATCCAGGAAATTGATCGTGATGGGCGCCGACACGCCGGGCACGCCGTCGATGCGCGCCTGACCTTCGTAGGTAACCTGACGACCCAGCGGCGTCACGGGCGTCTGCACGGTGATGTCGCACTGCATGCCGGTATTGCGGGTCAGCACGCGCGCAGTCGTTTCGTCGCCCTGCGCCTGAATCAGGCCGCGCTCCAGCGCGAACGGCACGACCGCGGCCAGCATGTTGCCGCAGTTGGCCGTCGTGTCGACGGTGTCGTTGTCCGGCTGCAGCTGGGCAAACAGGAACTCCAGGTCCACGCCGGGCGTGGTGCCGGCCCGCACGATGCCGACCTTGCTGGTCAGGGGATGAGCCCCGCCCAGACCGTCGATCTGGCGCCGATCGGGCGACCCCATCACGGCCAGCAGCACGCGGTCCCGTGCGGCCTGCTCCAGCGGCAGGTCGGTTTCCAGGAAAAAAGGGCCGCGCGATGTGCCGCCGCGCATGAACCAGGCTGGAATGGGTCGTTGCATCTGATCACCCCCTTTGCTGTGATGGCCCATTATGGGCGCCAGAACCGTAATCGCGAAGCCCTCTGACGCACTATCTGCTATATCAAAATGATATGATTGACAGGGATCAATGCCAGATTTAGGGGTAAACCCGAGGATGGACCTCAAGCAGCTGGAATATTTCGTGCGAGTGGCCGAGCTGGGCAGCTTCACCCAGGCCTCGCATGCCCTGAATATCGCTCAGCCTGCCCTCAGCCGCCAGGTGCGCCTGCTGGAAGTCGAACTGCGCCAGAACCTGTTGAATCGCACCGGCCGCGGCGTGACCACCACCGAGGCCGGCAAGCTGCTGCTGGAGCACTGTCGCGGCATTCTGCATCAGGTGGAGCGTGCACGTGAAGACATGGGCCGCGTGCGCGGCGCCCTGGCCGGCCGCGTGACGCTGGGCATCGCCCCCAGCGCCTCGAAGATGCTGACGGTGCCCCTGACGCGGGAATTTCGCAAGCAGCTGCCCAACGCCAGCCTGTCCATCAGCGAAGGCCTGTCGCTGATGATGCAGGAATGGCTGATGGCCGGGCGGCTGGACATCGCCCTGCTCTACAACCCCTCGCCCTCGGCCGAACTGGAACTGAGCCCGCTGACGCACGAACTGCTCTACCTGGTGGGACCGCGTGGCCCGCATCCCTCGGATCAGCCCATGCCGCTGCGCACGCTGGCCAATATTCCGCTGGTCATCCCCAACCGCCCCCATACCGTGCGCATGCTGCTGGAATCGGAAATGGCGCTGATCGGCTGCCGACCGAACATCCGGCTGGAAATCGATGGAGTGCCCGCCATCCTGGATCTGGTGGCCGACGGCCTGGGTTATGCCGTCCTGACCGAGCACGCGGTACTGACCTCGGCGCAGCCGGAGCGCTACCACATCCGGCCCATCATCCAGCCCGAGCTGCACAGCCGCCTGTACCTGGCGACCGCATCCGGGCGGATCACGACCCTGACACAGCAGGCGATGCTGGACTTGATCCGCACCATGGTGCGCCGGGTCTACCCCGCCCCGATGACCCGGACGGGCTGAACCGGTGTGATCCGGATGGACCTGAATGGATCTGGATGGACCTGGATCCAGGCGGTTCGACTCCCCGCCACCCCGCCGGCGACGAATCAGCCCTTTGAATGGGCGATCAGCCGATCGGCATAGGCCTGCCAGCCGCCGGCCTCGTCCACATCACTGAACAGGCCCTCTGCGGCCAGGGAAGCAACCCAGTCCTGCTTTGCGGCCGTGGCGGCCGCCATCCAGGGCTCGAAACCGGCCTCGCGCACCGTATTGGCGACCTCGCGCATTTCCTCGGCCCGGCGCCGGCCATGCTGCACGACGCGGCTGTAGAAATAGCGCCCCTGTTCGGTCCAGTCGATGGACGGAAAGGTTTCCTGCAGCGTGGGCAGCACATGGTCTTCGACGCCATAGGCGCGCGCTGTGGTGTAGCTTTCGATGACCAGGGCCTCCAGGCCCTTGATCATGACGCTGCGGCACATCTTGATGGCCGACGCGACCCCCAGCTGCGCGGACACGGCCGTGGCATCCATGCCGAAGCCGCGCAGCTGCAGCGCCAGCGCCTCGGCGTGAGGCCCGCCGAGCAGCATCGGCACGCGGATGCCGTAAGGCGGCACCGAGGTCATCACGCCGGCTTCGACATACTGCCCACCCGCCGCCTCGACGAGCGCGGCGGCTTCGCGCTTGGCCCCCGGCGACGCGGAATTCAGATCCAGAAACAGCGCGCCTGGGCGCAGGTGCGGGGCTGCTTCGCGCGCCACCGCCACGGTGTTCGACGCCGTGACGGCCGAAATCACCAGATCGCTGACGGCACACAACTCGGCCACGGAGCCGCTCAGCGTGACCTGATCCCGGCTCGCACGGGCCCGCAGCGGCGCGGCCGTGGCTTCGTCTGCGAGCTTGATGTCCCAGGCATGGACGGCGGCCACCTGATCGCGCAGGCCCGCGCAGAAAATGCCGCCGACCTCGCCATAACCGATCAAACCCAGTCTTGTGCCTTGCATGAATTCCGACTCCTGAGGGTTGACATTGAAATTACAGGTCCAGCTTCAGCCGCCGTGTGAGGGCACGCGAAACGCAGGGCGTGAACTGATCGTTGGCCGCGTGCTCGGCGTCGGTCAGATAGGTGTCACGGTGATCCGGAATCCCTTCGACCACCCCGGTCAGGCAGGTGCCGCAAATGCCCTCTTCGCACGAGACCGGGATGAAGACCCCCTGCCGGTCGAGCGCCGAAGTGATGGTCTCGTCCGCCGGAATGTCAAAGACTTCGCCGGTGCTGGCCAGCTCGACCTGAAACGCGACATCCTGGTCGGTGATGACCGGTCGATCGGCCTCGTCCAGGGTGAAGCGCTCGAAATGAATGCAGGCGTCGTTCAGACCGGCCGCACGCGCCTGGGCGCAAATGAAATCGATGTAGCCCGCCGGCCCACAGACATAGACCTGCGTGTCCGCCGCACGGCGGGCTGCCGCCGGTACGCCCGCGGCATCCAGGGCGGTTTCGGGCTCGTCATCGAAATGAACGTGGGCCTGACCCGCAGGCATGAGCTGCCGGATCTCATCCAGAAAGGCCGCTCGTGTCCGGCTGCGGATACTGTAGTGCAGCTGGAAGGCGCTGCCGGTGGCAAGCAGCCGGCGCGCCATGCACAGAATGGGCGTGATGCCGATGCCGCCGGCAAACAGCAGGCTGTGGGCCGACGGCACCAGGGCGAAACGATTGCGCGGCGCGCTGATGTGCAGCAGGTCGCCCGCGCGCACCTGCTCGTGCACCAGGATGGAGCCGCCGCGCGACTGCGCCTCACGCAGCACACCGATCTGGAAACGGGCGCGCTGCGTGCAGTCATTCAGCAGCGAATATTGACGGATCAGGCCGCCTGGCAGGTGGACATCGATGTGCGCGCCCGGCGCGAATTGCGGCAGCAGCCCACCCTGCGGGTCGACCAGTTCGAGGCTGACGATGTCCTGGGCCACCTGCTGCTTGCTGGCGACCCGGACAGGGAAAAGCGATGGTTCCATGAAGGAACATTATCGCGCAAACGCAATCGGGATGTTTCAGGCCGGTTCCAGCACCACCAGCCCGGTGGCCGTGTTGGAAATGGGCACGTGGTAGTGGGAATGATGGGCCTTCACCGGGATGCCATCGAGCGCCCCCCGGGCAGCCACCCACATGAGCAGCTCGATGCCCTGAGTGCCCACCTGCTCCACCAGGTCCTCATTGGAGTACTGCGTCACCCAGGTGGGATCCTCCACCAGGCTTTCCATGAACTGCCGGTCAAAGGACTTGTTGATGTGTCCGGCGCGCGTGCCATCGAGCTGGTGCGACAGCCCGCCACTGGCGATGACGAGCACGCGGCGCTCATCGTCCCAGCTTTCGATGGCGCGGCGCAACGACTGGCCCAGCTTGTAGCAGCGCGATGCGGAAGGGTACGGCGCCAGCACCGTGTTGACGCAGACCGGGACGATCTCCACGGGCCAGTCGCCGGCTTCTTTGCCCTCGGGCCACAGCAAGGCCAGCGGCAAAGACACCGAATGGTCGATCAGGGCCTCCTGGCAGGTCGTGATGTCGAATTCGTCTGCGACCAGCGTCTCGACGATCTGCCAGGACAGGTCCACACAACCGCGCACCGGGGCCAACGCGGGAATGCCCCAGCCTTCGTCGGCATTGTTATAGACTTCTGCCGCACCCACCGCGAAGGTCGGCATCTTGTCGAGGAAGAAATTCAGACCATGGTCGTTGTGCACGATGACGACGACATCCGGGCGGACCTCGTCGAGCCATGCGCGTGCCTTGCCGTAGCCGTCGAAGAACGGTTTCCAGTACGCTTCCTGCTCCTTGTTGCGAGCCAGGGCGCCGCCGATTGCCGGAACGTGCGATGTGCTGATGCTACCCACGATATGTGCCATGTCATTCTCCTGCGGCGACCAGACGGGCGCGAAATTCTTCCTTGGTGACACCGGTCTGCTGAGCGCCGATGTCCTGCATGTCCAGGCCGAAGATTCCAGCCAGCTTGGCAAGGTAGTAGGGATGCCCGCCCGCCTGGATCATGTCCAGCACCTGGCGGCTGCGCACTGCCTGCTTCTGGGTTTCGGTCAGGCCGTAGCGCGTCATGTAGGCTTCCTCGTCCTGCAGGAAGGCCTCGCGGCATTCGGCCGCATTGAAGCTGTAGCACATGCGATTCAGGGCGTAGCCGATGCGTGCCAGGTCACCATCGAAAATCGTGGTGCCCGGGATGGACCGCCGGCGCTCGCGGATACTTGCAGTCATGAGTTGTCTCCTTGAAATCGGTCCCGGGCATCAGGCACGGGCTCATGGACAGCCTCATGGTGGGCTGAAAAGTCTTTCGGCGGAATGGATTTTTATGCTTTAAAAATGTACATTTCACTGATGGATCCCCTGACCCCGGCCTGAAGGAGGATGGCATGGACTCGCTCATACCCGCCCCGCCTGCGCACGATCATACGAACATCCCCATCTATAAGCTCTATGGCTATGGCAATGTCTGGACGACACCCGATCCGCTCTACTGCGAAACCATCGCCGCACAGGAAAAATTGCACAATTGGCATGTCACCGCACACAAGCACACCGATCTGTTCCAGCTGCTGTTCCTGGAATCGGGCGGGGTCACGGTACGCCTGGACGGCAAGGAAGACACACTGGGCCCGGGCAGCATCGTCCTGATTCCGCAGCGTGTGGTGCATGAATTCATTTTCCATCCGGATTCCGGCGGCCACATCCTGACACTGACCTATGCGCTGCTGCACGAGCTGTGCAATCGCTTCGGACTGGCGCTCTGTGCCTGGACCGATCCCGCCATCCTGCGCCTGGGCAGCCGGCAGGCCGACCAGCATCTGGCCCTGAGCCTGCACCAGCTGAATCGGGAATACCGTAGCCCCCACAACCCGCAACGCGGCCCCCTGCTGGAGGCCCTGTTGTCCGGCATCCTGGTCTGGATTCAACGCAACAATCGCGCCAACGGGCCGGCTGCGACCGGATCCGACCCGGGCAGCAGACACCTGACGCGCTATGCTGAATTGATCGAGGCCCACCACGCCGCGCAGCACCAGGTCGCCTGGTATGCACGGCACATCGGCGTGACGCCCGCACACCTGAACAGCATCGTTCAGGCCCTGACGGGCAAGTCCGCACTGCAACTCATCCACGAGCGCCTGCTGCTGGAAGCCCGTCGCGAACTGATCTATACGGTACGGCCGATCAGCGCGATTGCCGATTCGCTGGGCTTTGCGGATCCGGGCTATTTCACCCGGTTTTTCAAGCGGCTGACCGGCACCTCACCCAAGGACTTCCGTCGCCAGGCTGTGGGCGCCGACGACAAGCCCGGCTTCAGACCACCGGCTCATAAGGCAGTCCCACATAGTTTTCCGCAATCGTGGTCAGGGCAGCCTGCGTGCTGGTGTAATAGTCCTGTTCCGCCCTCTGGATGCGCTGACTGAAAGGATCGTCGTCAAAGGTGTGCAGCAGCATGGTCATCCACCAGGAGAAGCGTTCCGCCTTCCAGATGCGGCGTAGGCAGATTTCCGAATAGCGTTCCAGCAGCTCGGGCCGATTGTCCAGGCAGGCGCCGCGCAGCGCATGATAGAGCGTGTAGACGTCGCTGGACGCCAGATTCAGGCCCTTGGCACCGGTGGGCGGCACGATGTGTGCGGCATCACCCACCAGAAACAGATTGCCGAATTTCATCGGTTCAGCCACGAAACTGCGCAGTGGCGCAATGCTCTTCTCGATCGAAGGACCGGTCACCAGATGGGCGGCAACGTCCTCGGGCAAGCGGGCCGTCAGCTCGGTCCAGAAGCGGTCATCCGACCACTCCTCGACGTGTTCGGCCAGGCTGCATTGCAGGTAATAGCGGCTGCGCGTGTGCGAACGCATGCTGCACAGCGCGAATCCCCGCGGGTGGTGCACATAGATCAGTTCGTCATGGACGGGCGGAGTGTCCGACAACAGCCCCAGCCAGCCAAAGGGGTACACCCGCTCGAAATTGCGGATGCGATCCTGTGGCACGGATTTGCGGGCGACGCCGTGAAAACCGTCGCACCCGGCGATGTAATCGCAATCCAGCGTATGCAACCGACCCTAATGCATGAAGGTGATGCGCGGCTTGCCGTCCAGAAAATCATGCAATTGCACATCCGTGGCTTCGTAATAAATGGGCGCACCGCTTGCCTTGCGGGCGGCCATCAGGTCTTCAGTGACCTCTGTCTGCCCGTAGACCAGCACGGACTTGCCTGTCAGGCCGTGCATGTCGACATGTTCACGCCGGCCCTGAAAGCTGAGGTTGAAGCCGTGGTGCACCAGGCCATCGGCATCCATGCGCTCCGACACGCCAGCCTCGCGCATCAGGTCCACAAATCCGTATTCCAGCACACCCGCACGGATGCGGCCGAGCACGTATTCCGGCGTATGCCGCTCCAGGATCACATTGTCGATTCCGCAGCGATGCAGCAACTGTCCCAGCAGCAGGCCCGAGGGGCCTGCGCCGATGATGGCAACTTGAGTCTTCATGGGTTCTCCTCCGCCGCGGTGTCTGCACCCCCTGGCGCCCGACACGGGCATATCCCGAATGATGCACCACGCAAGACGCTTTTTAAATGGACTTTTCAAGACTAAACTTACCAATTTGGCGTCCTCCGCACCCCAACGGGCGGGGATTCCCACTGCTGGCGCCCGACGCCCCGGGCGGAGAATGCATGAAAGATCTGGACCGTGCGCCGATTTTCAAGCTCTACGGCGGGCAGGACGACTGGCCCACCGCAGAAATGGTGCACTGCGAAACCATCGCGTCGCGCAGCCGCCTGCACCACTGGCACATTCGCCCGCACCGTCATTCCGGGCTCTACCAGATCCTGCATCTGCAGCAAGGACGGGCGGTCGTGAGCCTGGACGAGGCACGGCATGTCGTCACCGGCCCCGCCGTCGTCGAAATCCCCCAGGCTTTCGTGCACGGATTCGAGTTCGACGAAAACAGCGCGGGTCATGTCGTGACGCTGGCCTACCCCATGCTGACCCGCCTGGTCCATCGGCTGGATCCCGATGCCATCCTGCCGGGGCAGCCAGCCATTCACACGATGGATCCACAGCGGGCCGATCCTGGCCTGCATGAGGCCTGCACGCAGCTCAATGCACTGTATCAGTCGTCTCAGCCCTTTCGCGGGGTGCAGATCGAGGCCTGGCTCACACTGCTCTATGCGCGGATCCGCAGCAGTTGCGCATTGGGCGGGCAGCAAACACCCCGGGCGCGCGGCCTGGAGCATTACACCCGCTTTGGCCGCTTGCTGGAATCGGCCTATGCCGCACACCACGATGTGGCCTGGTACGCGCGCCGCCTGGGCCTGAGTGCCGCCCATCTGAACGTGGTCACGCGCACCCACGCAAACAAGACCCCATTGCAGTTGATCCATGCACGGCTGGCACTGGAGGCAGGCCGCAGCCTGGTCTATACCTCGATGACGATCAGTGAAATCTCCGATGACCTGGGCTTCGCGGAACCCGCCCATTTCACCCGATTCTTTCGCCGCACGGTCGGTGAGGCACCACGCACGTTCCGTCAACGCGCCTGGGACGCGGGTCGCCTGACATTGCACGACGGGCCGCCGGCCGACGATCCGGTGGGGGGTGCCTAGTATCCCGTTTGGCCAATTCGAATACTTGTCTTCGGCGCCTGGGCTCGCCATGCTGCCTTGCAAGCCTTGCAGGCCGCGCTGGGCCAGAGGTCCAGCCCAGGCGCTACCGGCCCATGCAAAAAGCCGCCCCCGAAGGGGCGGCCGTTCCCTACCATGGCAGCCTGCGGATCACTGCCCTTCGAGGAAGCTCTTCAGCTTGTCGGCGCGGCTGGGGTGGCGCAGCTTGCGCAGGGCCTTGGCCTCGATCTGGCGGATGCGCTCGCGCGTGACGTCGAACTGCTTGCCAACTTCTTCCAGGGTCTGGTCGGTGCTCATTTCGATGCCGAAGCGCATGCGCAGCACCTTCGCTTCACGCGGGGTGAGTGAATCCAGGACTTCCTTGACCACGTCGCGCATGGAGCCGTGCAGCGCCGAGTCCGAGGGCGAGACGGTGCCGGTGTCCTCGATGAAGTCGCCCAGGTGGGAATCGTCATCGTCGCCAATGGGCGTTTCCATCGAGATCGGTTCCTTGGCGATCTTCAGGATCTTGCGCACCTTGTCCTCGGGCATGTCCATCTTCTGGGCCAGCGTGGCCGGATCCGGTTCGGCCCCCGTTTCCTGCAGGATCTGGCGGTTGATCCGGTTCATCTTGTTGATGGTCTCGATCATATGCACCGGAATGCGGATGGTGCGCGCCTG